>ENA-UOOK01000286-UOOK01000286.1-fermentation-metagenome-genome-assembly--contig:-NODE-286-length-64672-cov-31.582339_pt1 | contig 64672 bp, 56 predicted proteins | sample MGYA00245777_ERZ724023 | MGnify/ENA primary metagenome ERZ724023 (study PRJEB28704, sample SAMN03018312) | fermentation metagenome | biome: anthropogenic terrestrial biome; feature: soil; material... | reverse complement strand
TACCAGCAAGCGCTGCAAACGCTGAAAGCTGGGATGGTGCTGCCGGAGCAACTGGTGATCAATGGCAAGGTCAGTTATGCCCTGGAAGCCTACAAAGCTTCGACTGCCTCGGTACGCGCCGCCAGGCAAATGCAAGCGGCGGGAATGCCGGTCAAACCTGGTATGCGCGTGCGTTTTGTGTATACGCGCGGTGAGCCCGATGTGGTTGCATGGGATCTGGGCAGCAAGGTCGAGCCCGGCAATCTTGATTCAGACAAATACGTGGAACTGCTCATCCGCGCTGCGTGCTCGGTTCTTTCACCGTTTGGTGTCTCGGTCGATATCCTGCGTGAATGGTCTCTCTCTGATGGGCTCCAGCTCCATTTACCTGCCACGTTCATTATGACGTAGGGTCATATAGTTGAAGCTTCCACAGCTTATTATCCAATTCTCATCTCACCCACATTCCATAAAACACATGTTTTTTTATGGAATACCCGATCTTCATCAGCGAACCCAGTTTGCGAGCTTGAACCTGATACCTTGATTATAGGTAAGCTAGTCCCCGATCTTCTTTCCTTTCACTGATTCTTTATTGTCCTCATGTAAGGACGAAGCAAACTATCCTGAAATCAAATACTTCAGAGGAATATACAGAATTCAATGGCTGCTTCGCCCCTATCAGAAGCAACAAGGTTGCATTTGAAGAGCATGTTGTTCTGGACCCGTCTGTCAACCATAAGAAAAATAGGAAGCAATTCACTTTCTTAACATAGTTGGTTGTTCAAGTCTCGATTGTTCGAATGGAAATCTATAGTCGGTAGAAATTATATGTTGCTAAGGTATGAGAGTAAATTTTAATGATTTATTGTGGCTATGCGCATTAATACGTTATCCAAATTGATTACTTCCAGTGATAAATAGAAGATCTTGGTAGCTGATTTTAAATAATATGAATATGACTGTAAGTCAAATCCTCCAAATGGTGATCGAAATGGCAGATTGAAGAGGAATATTTCACTCGAAACCCAAAAATCACAACGCTCTCAATCTCGCCCTATGATTATTTATCTGTCCCCCTAATAAGTAAGTAAAAATCTATCTTTTTGTGGCTACGCGCATTACACTGTCTACAAGTTAATTGGATGCAAATTAAAAAAGAAGAGTATGGTAGGCAACGTTGACTAATGACCATAAAGGTCTGTCTATTCCCCAATATAAGTAATTAAAGCATGTAGATTATTGCCTTTTGATTGGTCTGATTCTTTTCGAGTCAGAAGAAAGTAGACAATTTTTAATTTGTGTACATTTTTGTGGAATTTCCTATACATTTACCCCATTTATGGTATAAAATTAGCGTATGCGAACAAAAACCCCTGTTTATCAAATAATCCGGGTGGATCTGATCCGGGAGATCATTGATGGTAATTATTCAAACAAGCAGCTGCCTACCGAGGTTGAATTGTGCAAACAGTACAATGTCAGCCGAATGACGGTTAATAAAGCCCTGAGTATGCTTGTACATGAAGGTTATATCAGACGTATTCCTGGCAAGGGTTCCTTTGTCAATACTATAGAAATCCAAAAGCGAATCGCAGAACCAAGGGGTTTTAGCCAGGATATCAATACCATCGGTGCCAAACCTGGCTCAAAAGTCCTCGAATTTAAGATCCTCCAGGCAAGGGAAAATGAGGAAATCTCCAGACTTTTTCACCTCCAGGATGATTCGATGATTTACTATTTTGTACGTCTGCGCAGTGCAAACAGCACACCGGTTGCCATCACGCGTACCTTCCTATCTGGTGAAGTTGTCAAAGAGCTTCCTCCCCAAACATTGGAAGGATCCCTCTATGATTACCTGAGAGACGAGCTCGGAATAATTCCAAAATGCGACGATTACCAACTAAGAGCACGGCTTGCCACCAAGCAGGAGAAATCCTGGCTGGGTACGCTGGACGAACCAATCCTTGAAGTAAAGCATATTTCCTACACTCAATCAGACCTGCCGTTCGAATATAACGAATCTGCTTATCTGGGCAGCAAATTCTTTTTTGTCTCAAGTCCTGCCTATCATCCACGATTTCAGGAAGAAGAGTAAAAATAGGTTTGACTGGCAATCATTGGTAGCATATAATTATTCGTTTGAGGGGAAGTGCTGGAATTGGCAGACAGGCATGACTTAGGATCATGTGCGGCGACGCGTGAGGGTTCGAGCCCCTCTTTCCCCACTTCACATTTAACCAAAGAGGTATATTTTGAAAACTGAAAAAACTTTTACTGATGACCACCAGGTCCGTGTGCGGGCTGAATTTGACCAGGAAACCCTGGAAGGTTTCAAACACAAGGCTGCGCGCAAAATCGCTCAAAAGACGCACATTCCAGGCTTTCGCCCTGGAAAAGCACCTTACAATGTGGTTTTAGCACATGTTGGAGAGGCTGCTGTCACAGAGGACGCGATCGATTTAATGCTGAACGACATCTACCCCCAGGTTCTGGAACAAGAGAACATTGAACCTTACGGTCCTGGAAACCTTGAAAATATTCCCAGCCAGGAGCCTCCTGTATTCGATTTTCTGATTCCGCTTGCCCCTGAAACTGAGCTTGGTGATGTGGAAAGCTTAAAGAAAACCTACGAGCCGCCGGTAGTCACCGATAACGACGTGGATGACTTCATCTTGCAAATGCGCCGGAATCGTGCCAATATCGTCCCTGTCGAGGGAGAAGCTAAGGTTAACCAACTGGTTTACATGACCCTGGAAGCCGTCGATGAAAATCCTGAGAACTCTGAAGATGCAGTATTGGTGAAATCTGCACCTCAACAAACTTTGATCCCAACCAAAAAGGAAGAGAAAGACTCCGAATGGCCTTACCAGGGTTTTGCCCGGGAACTGATTGGCAAAAAAGCGGGTGACCAGGTCTCGCTCACCCATACCTTCCCGGAAGATGCATCGGATAGCGTTTTAGCCGGCAAGACAGTACGCTTCGATTTGAACATTCAGTCAGTAAAAGAACTGGAATTACCCGCCATTGATGAAGAATTTTTAACCTCTATGGGTGGATTTAAAGACGAGGAGGACCTCAAGCAGGCTGTCCATCAGAAACTCGAGAGCGATAAAACCTCTGAATATGACGAAACCTATTATCTTGACCTAGTCGATACCCTGCGTTCTAGTGCCACCATGAAATACCCGCCCCAGATGATCAAAGACGAAGAAGACGACGTCCTGCATCGTATCGAGCACGACCTCGAACACCGGGGTTTGGACCTGGATCTTTACCTCAAGGTCCGTAAATTGGATAAAGATCAGTTTATCGAGGAAGAAGTTAAACAAACTGCCAAAGACCGCCTTGAGCGTTCCCTGGTTATGGATGCAGTGTCAAAAAAATATAATGTCACTGTCACCCAGCAACAATTGCAGGACGAAGTTACCGCTGTCATTAATTCGCTGCTCATGAGCGGTGAATATGAGAGTACCGAAAAAGAACTTGGCAAAAAACGCTTTACTGAAGCCATTTCCAATAATGCCGCCACCAACGCCCTGGAAAAAGCCATCCGGCTGCAACTGAGAAAACTGGCTGATCCTGATTCCATCCCTGCCGAAGAAGAAGCCAGTAAAAATGAGGTTTCTGAAGAAGAAGCAGTAGAAGGCGTCATGGATGCTCTCCAGGAAGAATCCAAACCAGCCGAACCTGAATCTTAGGTTGAAACCGCTCCGGAAAAGAACCCTGAAGACTTACGATTTTCTAATAATGAGGCAGTAAACTGATAGGTAAAAAAGGAAATGAATATGCAAAATAATGACTTTAAATCAGTGATCCCAATGGTAGTCGAACGGACTGCCAATGGTGATCGTGCTTATGATATTTACTCTTTACTGCTTAAAGAACGCATCGTTTTTGTTGGTTCAGCCATCAACGACCAGGTTGCCAACGTAATTGTCGCTCAGCTTCTGTATCTGAGCCAGATAGACCCTGACAAATCGATCCAGATGTATATCAATTCTCCTGGTGGTTCTATTTATGCTGGTCTTGCTATCCTGGACACAATGCAGATGATCTCCAACCCAATCAGTACTGTAGCAGTCGGGGTTACCGCAAGTTTCGGCACTGTTCTGTTGGCTGGCGGTACCAAAGGTCAGCGTTATGCCCTGCCCCATGCCACAATTCACCTGCATCAACCGTTGGGCGGTACTGAGGGTCAAGCCTCGGACATCGAAATTATGGCAAAAGAAATCCTTCGCCTTAAGTCGTCTTTGAATAAATTCTTTGCAAACGCTACAGGTCAACCTCTCGAGGTTATTGAACGGGATACCGATCGGGATTTCTATATGACAGCTGATCAAGCATTGAAATACGGATTGATCGATAAGGTATTGACACCTCCTCAAAAGTAGAAATGATCACAGATCATTTTCCCATGCTCAAAGGCCTCATCCTCGATATGGATGGGGTCCTTTGGCATGATAACAAACCACTTGGTAACCTGCCCGGGATTTTTGACCAAATTCAAGATCTCGGGCTTGATTTTGTTTTGGCGACAAATAATTCAGCTAAGACTATCGAGGAATACCAGGAGAAACTGGCTGGTTTCGGAGTCGTGGTCAAGCCTGAGCGGATCCTCACCAGTGCTGTGGCAACATTTTTTATCGTACGCAATTCTCACCCAGGTAAACATCTCATTTACATCGTGGGATCGCAATCCTTTGAGAAGGATGCTCGAAAAAGAGGTTTTGAGGTACTGCCGGAAGGCGACAAAAGACAAGCTGACATGGTAATCGTCGGGCTTGACCAGAAATTGACCTACAGCAAGATAGACTATGCCTCAAGGCAGGTTCGTTCAGGAGCAGAATTCATCGCAACCAACACTGATGCCACTTACCCGACACCTAATGGACTGGCACCCGGCGCTGGCAGTATGGTTGCTGCAATCCAGACAGCAGCCGGCAAAGAACCCCTGGTTATCGGTAAACCTTCTCCTGCCATGTACATTCAGGCAATGAAAGTCATGGGACTAACAGCAGATCAGGTTTTATGCGTTGGAGATCGCCTGGAAACGGACATCTTAGGTGCGCATCGGGGTGGTTTCCATTCAGCCTTCTTGCTTTCGGGGGTCAGTACACTTGAAGACCTTTCAAAGTCGGACCTCCAGCCTGATATCATTGCAGAAAATCTGACGGTTTTGATCAATGGATAAACAACTAATTCTCGATTTGAACAAAGAAGAGCTGGCTGAAGAGTTAAAAAAAATGAATCAACCCGCTTTCCGTTCCAAACAGATTTTGGAAGGGATCTACAAGCACCATTACAGTGACTTTGCCGAATTTGGCAATATTCCAAACTTCTTGAAAACCGAGCTCGATGAAAACTTCGTGCTCGATCCAATTGTCTCCAGTGAATCAATAGTCTCTAAAGATAAAAACACGGTCAAGTACCTTTTCGAAGTACAGCAAGGCAATCGCATTGAAACCGTTCTGATGAAATATTCTGATCGCAATACGGTTTGTGTTTCCACCCAGGTCGGCTGCCCGATGGGTTGTGTTTTTTGTGCCACAGGTCAAATGGGTTTCACCCGCAATCTCAGTTCTGGTGAGATTCTTGGGCAAATTCTGTTCGTGATGCGCACGCTTGAAGCAAAGGGTGAAAAGTTGACCAATATCGTCTTTATGGGAATGGGCGAACCGTTCCTCAACTACCAAGCGGTAATGCAATCAATCGACCACCTGACAGACCCTGACCTGCTCAATTTTGGTGCCCGGAGAATCACGATCAGCACCGTCGGTATCATTCCCAAGATCAAGCAATTTATTGAACTCGATTCACAGGTAAACCTGGCGGTCAGCTTGCACGCGCCTGAAAATGAATTGCGTTCAAAACTGGTCCCGGTAAACCGGGTTCATCCTCTCAAATCACTAATCGCAGCTTGCAGAGAATATACTGAGAAGACTCATCGCAGGATCACCTTTGAATACGCCCTTATTGATGGCGTAAATGACAGTGACAACCAGGCAAAGCAGTTGATCAGCCTGATCAAAGGGATGCTCTGCCACGTGAATCTGATCGCACTCAACCCAAGCAAAGAATATCCGCTTCCCGGTTCCAGTCGCGAGCGGGTGGAGGCATTCGCAAAAATTCTGACGGATTACGGTATCCCGAATTCAGTGCGTCTGCGCCGCGGTATCGAGATCAACGCCGGTTGTGGACAGTTGGCACAAGCTCAACAAAGCAAATGATATAATCCAGAGCCTATGGACAACTTATTTAAAAAATGGCGTGACAGCCTGCAAAAAACACGCGAAACCACTTTTGGCAAGATTGCCACACTGTTTGGCGCAACCGAACTGAATGACGAAACCTTCGATAATCTGGAAGAATTGTTGATCCAGGCAGACGTCGGCGTTAAAACTACACTCGACCTGGTTGATACAGCGATTGAAAAAACAGATGAGTTAGGCCTCACTAAGACCTCACAACTGGAATCGCTTCTAAAAGAGGAATTATCAGATCTGCTGTTCGAAGCGCAAGAGCCTGATTTCTCTCAAAAACCGACCGTGATCATGGTTGCAGGAGTAAATGGCTCTGGAAAAACAACCTCAATTGGCAAGCTGGCCGCCAGGTATAAGAACATGGGCAAGTCTGTTTTGCTGGTCGGAGCTGATACCTACCGTGCAGCCGCTGCTGATCAGCTTGAAATTTGGGCTGAAAGAGTTGGTGTGCCCATCATCACGGGTCAACAGGACAGCGACCCTGGTGCGGTGACTTTTGATGGCATTCGTGCGGCGATAGCTCGCAATATTGATGTTGTCCTCATCGACACTGCCGGGCGTCTTCATACCCGCTATAACCTGATGGAAGAGATCAAAAAAGTCTATCGGGTGGCTGAAAAAGCTCTGCCGGGTGCGCCGCATTACTCCTGGATCGTGATCGATACCACTACCGGACAAAACGCCCTCAACCAGGCAGAAGCTTTTGGCAAAGCTGTAAACCTGAACGGTGCCATTCTGGCAAAATTGGATACATCCGCCAAGGGGGGTATGGTTTTTGCGATCAAAGACCAACTGGGTATCCCTGTGATCTACGCGGGTTTAGGTGAAAAAATCGAAGATCTGCAATTATTTGATAAGAAATCATTTATTGACAGCATCTTTACCAGGAACGAAGGAAATTAGCATGGCTGAACTGAGCGACCACATTAAATCGTTGGAGGATCAATTTAATTCCCTCCTGGAGCATCTTTGACTTACCAAAAAAGTCTGAAGAATTAGCAAACTTACATAAACAAAGCGAAGAACCTGGCTTTTGGGATGACCCTGCAAACGCCCAGTCGGTCATGAAACGCATCGCCTTCCTTGATGACCAGATAGAAGAATGGACATCGCTCAAGACCCAGGTTGAAGGTCTGGCTGCACTCTGGGAACTTGATGATGGCAGTCTGACCGAAGAAATTGAACAGCAACTCGACGATTTGGAACAGGTAGTTTCGAAGAAAGAAATCACCTTGCTGCTTTCCGGCAAATATGACCACGGTAACGCCATTTTGGCGGTTCACGCTGGTGCGGGTGGCACCGACTCACAGGATTGGGCAGGAATGCTCGAGCGCATGTATCTCCGCTGGGCAGAAAATCATGGCTACAAAACCGAGATCCTGGACCGGACAGTTGGTGAAGAGGCTGGCATCAAGTCGGTCACGATTTCTGTGACAGGCGACCTCGCTTATGGCTACCTGAAGGCTGAAAAAGGCGTTCACAGGCTTGTCAGGCTTTCGCCATTTGACGCTGCCCATCGCCGGCATACCTCCTTTGCATTGGTTGAAGTTCTTCCGGAAATTGAAGGCAACGATGATATTGTCATCCGTCCTGAAGATATCGAGATTGAGGTTTATAAATCTTCTGGTGCGGGCGGGCAAAATGTGCAAAAGAACATGACCGCTGTACGCATCATCCACCTGGCTTCCGGGTTGGTTGTGACCTGTCAGAACGAGCGCTCACAAACTCAAAACCGTGAGTCAGCCCTCAAAGTACTACGAGCCAGGTTGTTTGAAATACAGCAGCAGGAACAGGCTGAGAAGCTATCAGATTTAAAGGGTGAATTCAAAAAAGTTGAATGGGGAAGCCAGATCCGTTCTTACGTGCTGCATCCCTACCAGATGGTCAAAGACCATCGAACGGACTACGAAACTGGCAACACCCAATCAGTTCTGGACGGCAATCTGGATGGCTTTATCGAAGCCTATTTACGATTGAGGTAATTACTCTGTCATTCTGAGTAAAGCGAAGAATCCTTTCGTTTACCTGGTCATGCCTTCCGATCCGGTAACCATATTTATCGCTGCGAACATTTTTCTTTCATAATGTAAGTAAACGCCCATAGGACGTTTACTACACAGGCGTGAATTCAAAAGAGAAGGGCGGGTATGGAACCCGCCCTGCCAGCACGTAAATTGCCCAGCGTACTTCCCTCTAATTCGCTTAATCCAGCAATCGCGCTAATTCAATCATTTCCTCATCAAGTTCTTTGTTTCTGCCGACGATTTCATCATAGGGTGTAGCAGTGACCTTATTCTTTATCAGACCGATCAAGACTCCATACTCTTCCCTGGCAATTGCCTGGACAGCTCCGCATCCTAACCTTGAAGCTAATATGCGGTCAGATGCTCCCGGCTCACCACCTCGCTGGACATGTCCCAGGATGGTAGTGCGTACACTAAACCCTAATCGCTCTTTATGAACGGTGAAAAACTCGGTCAGTTTGGCAGCATTGTAATCAGCCCCTTCGGCTGCAACAATGATGGCATGGTTCTTTCCGCGTTCGTACGCCAGCCGTAATGTTTCTGCTATCTCTTCTGGATCAGTCTTTCTCTCTGGTAAAGTAATTGCTTCAGCTCCACCCGCCAGACCTGCCATCAAGGCCAGGTAGCCACACTTGCGACCCATAACTTCGAGGATAAAAGCCCGTTGATGAGATGATGCTGTCACTTTCAAACGGTCAATCGCTTCCAGGGCAATATTCAATGCTGTGTCAACACCAATTGTTATTTCAGAGCCAACAAGGTCATTATCAATTGTCGAAGCAACTCCCACCACAGGGAAACCCATCTTAAATAACTCATTTGCACCAGCCTGTGAGCCATTACCGCCAATGACGACTAAGGCGTCGACGCCCCTTCGGTTCAGATTGCGGATCGCCTGTGTGCGACCTTCGACTGTCATGAAAGCTTCACTACGGGCACTGCCCAAAACAGTGCCGCCACGCTGCAGAATGCCACCAACATCGCGGGTGGTCATCTTTTCAAACTGACCGTTGATCAATCCCTGGTAACCATTCCGAACGCCATAAACATCCCATTCATTGATAATTCCCGTTCGTACAACGGCACGGATAGCCGCATTCATTCCAGGAGCATCCCCTCCACTAGTCAAAACGGCAATACTTTTTTCCATAATGTGTCTCCTCGGTCATTTGTGTTGATGCTATTATAATTCAGCAATCATGGTTGGAGGTGTACGTTGAAAAGAGATATCCTGGTAGCTTTATATAGTGAAGATTCTTATGTGCTGGACTGGATGTCCTTGCTGGTAGTTCGCGATTGGCGCACAAGAATGGTGGCAGAGCTCACCAATTCGGATGAAGTGTCAGATCTGCTCAGTAAAGAGCTCCTGATGTGCGATGGAATCGTTTTGGATATCGATAATATCAGCGACCTTCGACAAGTTGGAAAAGAGATTGGGAATTCCAAAACTGATCTTAAAATCATTGGGTTATGCCGCAACTCAAGACCCGATTTTTTCAAGTATCTGCCCGAGTCAAACATTGCTGGTGTGTTGTATAAATCTGAGGTTGCAACGTCGCTAGGATGGGCGATCACATTTGCAGCTGAAGGTAAACCTGTCTTTACCGCAAGCGGTTTGGAAGATGCATGGAATGCAAATTTTCCAGTACCAAAAACTAGGATGGTGCTTCAGTCCCGCAGTTATCCAGGTCTGACTGATCGGCAAAGCGAAATCGCACGCCTGGCGATCATATTTTCAATCGGAAGGCGCGATCTGGCAGACGAGCTGCAGATCTCGGATCAATGGAGCTATGGTGTCGTCAGTGAACTTTACGATCACCTGGGTTTAGGTGCATTGTTGGACGAAAACCAGGATTTCAACAGCATAATTGAGAAAGATCCGGTAATTAAATCTCACATCGACGAAATTTTGGAAGATCTCGGTACCAGCAAAAAAGCCCGCGACCTTGAAACCCTCGCCTTCCACCTGTTGACAATGCCAGTGATTGAATAGCCATGTGGTTGTCATCCTGCGTGAAACGAAGAAGCTTTCCTCATCACAGATGAAATCCTTCGCAAAAAAAATCAAGATAACAGAATCAACCTTATCTCTGTATTCTAGACTATATGAAAACTACTTGCTATTATGGCTACGCGCATTATTATCGATATCAAAGGGTTTGGATCAAGATTGCCCGTGCCGGCGCGGCTTCGCGGGTTTCGAGCTTCAGCGGCAGACATATAAGTTCGTATTCACCCGCCTGCGCATTTCGTAAGTCAAGCGTTTCAAGAATAATGACGTCGTTCGATAGCAAGATTTTATGCACGGTAACGGAATCTCCGAAAGGGGCAATGGAAAGATAATCGATGCCAACCAAATGGCAGCCGTGCTCCACCAGCCAACGAGCACCATCAGGTGCTAATGCAAGATAACCTTCATCGAAAAACTGTGAAGGATCGTTCCAGAGCTTGCAATTGGAAGTCTTGAAAATCAACCTGTTCGCGTCCATAAGTCCCAGGGTTTCAAGAAAAGCTGCATCAATGCTTTTCTTTCCATCAGGAACTTCAACTACCGTCACCGGACCAATCAACCGGTTCAGGTCCAGGTTGTCAAGGTTGGCTCCGCCTTCTATGAAATGCAATGGCATATCGACATGTGTCCCTACATGGGCGCCAATCCGGATGGAACTGACATTGGATATGGCTCCATCCGCAATTCGACTCTCCCATCCAATTTCTACCGGTTCGTCACCTGGCCAAACGAGCATATCGTTTTTAATTCCAACCGAGATATCAATAATTTTCACTTCATTACCTCATTCAGGTTGCATTTGATAGTATTCGCGAGCATTTTTGCTTACAATATTGTAACGGAGAAGCGAGGTGTCAGGATCTGTTTTTCATTCTTTGAGAAACCCACCCCCTTTGTCCCTCCCGCCGTTTCGCTGGAGGGGATCGAGCCAATTCTCGTTTCTCCCTCACCCGTCATCCGGGTATGACTTTGAAAAATGAGGTTTTATGAATAAAGTTTACATCGCAGGGATCGGTCAGACTCCGGTTTCTGAAAGTTGGGATAAGTCACTGAAAGAGTTAGCTGGCGATGCTGGCTTGATGGCCATGAACGATGCAGGAATTGGTTATCCTGACGCGCTATTCGTAGGCAACATGATGGCGATAACTGCTAATCACCAGGCACAATTAGGCACGCTAATGGCAGATTGGCTCGGTTTTCATCACAAACCCGCCATTTCCATCGAAACTGCCTGCAGCTCAGGTTCCGCTGCTTTCCGTATGGCGCTCATGGCAATCGCCAGTGGCGAGCTCGAAAGCGCTTTGGTGATCGGTGCCGAGAAAATGACCGATTCACCTGGAGATGAGATCACTGCCAGCCTTGCTACTGCCGCTGACGCAGAATTGGAGGCTGACTTTGGGCTTTCTTTCGTTGGTTTGAACGCCCTCCTCATGCGCCGTTACATGTATGAATACGGTTGGGAGCATAAGGACTTTGCTAATTTTTCGATCAACGCTCACGCGAATGCCATGCATAACCCCAATGCCCGTTTTCAGGAACCGATCACCATCGAATCATTCAAGAAATCGCCCATGATTTCTGACCCGATCAATCTGATGGATGCCTCACCCGTCTCCGATGGTGCTGCTGCGATCGTTTTGACTTCCCACCCAATTCAAAACGGACATAAAGGCGTCTCCGTGATTGCTTCCTCGTCGATGACCGACACTCTATCACTTCAACACCGAAAAGCGGACACCGGCCTGACCGCAGCTGAGACCTCCGCAAAGACCGCCTATTCACAGGCTGGTTTACAGCCGCATGACATGGGGCTTTTCGAGTATCACGATGCTTTTTCGATCATGGCAGCTCTCTCTTTGGAAGCCGCTGGCTTCTGCGCGCCCGGCGAAGGACCAAAAATGGCTATTGACGGCAAAATCAAGATTGATAGTGAAATTCCGGTCGCAACGATGGGCGGGTTGAAAGCGCGTGGCCATCCGGTTGGCGCGACCGGTATTTACCAACTGGTCGAAGCAACCCTGCAGTTGCGTGGTCTTGCCGGTGCCAACCAGGTGAAACGCGCTAAATATGCATTGACCCAAAACATTGGTGGATCCGGGTCAAACATCGTCACTCATATCCTGCAAGCCGAGTGATACAATTTATCTATATCCATAATTAAATATCATTTATTGCGAGGTCCGATGAAGGAATTTCACGTTACTAAACAAGCGCGCGACAAGTACCAATTTGACGAGGTTTTATTCTCAAAAAATGGTAATGTAATTTTTGCTAATTTTCACGCATCACGCGAGTTTGCCCACAAGATCAACCAATTCCGCTCTGATACCGACGACGTCAATACACTGGCATCTCCTGCCGATATCAACGCTCTGGGGCTGATCGATGAAATCTTCCATTTTGTCGTTGACGAATACTACAGAATTAATGGACGGGGTATTCAAAACGAGCTTGCCAAATTCCTGATCGATCGCCTCGGACGCGAAAGTATGGTTGACATACTGACCAAGTTTAACGAACAATTCCCTCCTGTTGCCGTATATAAAGGCGAAGAAACTATCCTCGAATACCTGGAAGGCACTGATAATGGCATCAGCAATTATGATGTGACCGTCGAGGAGCTCTTCATGACCTGGCTCAGCAATATTAACCCGGCAGCTTTGCGCTACCGGGAAATTTTCGATGACCGTCCGCTTTATTCCAACAGCGAATATGCTCCGTTGCTGGATGCGATCCAGATATTTTTCAAAACTCAACCAACCTTTGGTCCGGAAAACCAGGACCTCGCAACCATGTTGCGTACACCAGCATTAAGATCGCCAGATTCCCTTCAGGGTCAGTTGGAGTACATTCGCCAAAATTGGGGTTCCTACCTGGGTGAAATACTGTTGCGCCTGCTGGGCAGCCTGGACCTTTTTAGTGAAGAAGCCAAAGCACGTTCGATGCTCTTTGCAGCCGGACCCGATTTTTCTGCCGGCGAAACCCTCGTTCCCAATTACAGGTATGACCCCTGGGGAGACAAGTTGAGTGAAGAGGAAAACTTCAGCCAGGACAGTGACTGGATGCCTCGGGTTGTGATGATGGCAAAAAACACCTACGTCTGGCTCAATCAGCTCTCTCGCGAATTCCAGCGCCCGATTGAACGGCTTGACCAGGTGCCCGATGAAACCCTCGACCAATTGGCTCGATGGGGCTTCACAGGCTTGTGGCTGATCGGTTTATGGGAACGCAGTGACGCTTCCCGCGAGATCAAGCAAATGACGGGTAACCCGGATGCAGTAGCATCGGCTTACTCTTTGTCGCGCTACCAAATCGCTGACCGTCTGGGTGGTGATGAGGCTTACTATAATCTTTCCCAGCGCTGCGGCGCACGCGGGATCAGGCTTGCCAGCGATATGGTACCCAACCACATGGCAATTGATTCAGACTGGGTTTACGAGCATCCCGATTGGTTTATCCAGAGCGATCAACCTCCCTTCCCGGCTTACCAATTCGACAGCCCCGATCTTTCCAAACGTTCGGGGATCAGTATCAACCTGGAAGATCACTATTATTCGCGCAGCGATGCCGCTGTAGTATTCAAATATTATGACCACAACACTGGACGTACCCGCTACATCTACCATGGCAACGATGGGACAAGCATGCCCTGGAACGATACCGCCCAACTCAATTATCTAAATCCTGAGGTACGTGAGGCTGTCATCCAGACAATTCTCTCGGTCGCTCGCAAATTCCCGATCATCCGCTTTGATGCTGCCATGACACTTACCAAAAAACACTATCAGCGCTTATGGTTCCCCCAACCTGGCAGCGGCGGAGATATTCCCTCTCGTGCGGATTACGCTATGACCAAGGAAGCCTTCGATCAGGCTATGCCAGAAGAATTCTGGCGCGAGGTGGTCGATCGGGTGGCAGTTGAAGTACCAGATACCCTCCTGCTCGCAGAAGCTTTTTGGCTGATGGAAGGTTATTTTGTGCGCACACTGGGCATGCACCGCGTCTATAACAGTGCTTTCATGAACATGCTGCGCAATGAAGAGAACGAAAAATACCGCCAGCTGATTAAAAACACACTGGTCTACGATCCGCAAATTCTGAAACGTTATGTCAATTTCATGAACAACCCGGACGAAAAGACCGCCGTAGAGCAATTTGGCAAGGGCGATAAGTATTTTGGCATTTGCACACTGCTTTCAACTATGCCAGGTTTACCGATGTTCGGACATGGGCAAATTGAAGGTTATTCCGAAAAGTATGGCATGGAATATTACCGGCCTTATTGGGACGAAACCCCTGACCAGGGCTTGGTTGATTACCATGCTGCAACGATCTTCCCGCTCCTGCATCGACGTAAGATCTTTGCCGATGTTGAGGAATTTCGCCTTTACGATTTCTGGAATGATGGCGGCTATGTGGATGAAAATGTGTTTGCATACAGCAACTATTACCGGGGTCAGGCGGCATTGGTGATCTACAATAACCGTTTTGGTGATAGCTCCGGCTGGGTCAAGCAGTCAGTTCCGTACCTGGTAAAAGACGGCAATGAGGGGCAGTTGCATCAAAGCGATCTGGCTGATGCTTTGCATTTGCTTGGTAAGAATGAGGATTTTGTGCTTTTCAGGGATAACGATTCACGTCTCTGGTACTTACGCCGCCTGGGTGAGATTCGTGAGCAAGGCCTACGTTTTGATCTGCATGATTACAGTCACCAGGTTTTGCTCGATTTTCAAGTTGTGAGCGGACCGCAATTCATCGCATTATACGAAAGACTTAATGGGCAAGGCATCGCTGACCTTGAGGAAGCCTTCGAAGAGATCAATACTGGTCCTTTGCTTCAGCACCTCCAGGAAGTGATCAACGTTCCAACTCTGAAAGGTTTGAGCAAACCTGTTCTCGAGAACGGTGATGATAAGCTCCCTGCTAGACTGCTTGACAGGACGATGGATTTCTTATGGGAAGCGGGTAAATCGCAGCAGAATGCATTTGCCCTCGAAGAAGCCCAGCAGCGAGCAAAGGATCTGATCATTGCCCTCTCGGAAATCAACACCTTAGCCGGTAAACTCGGCCTCGCCTCCATGCAGACTACACGCAATGGCTATGAATTTATAACGAACAGGTTGGAGAAAGATCCACGCTCACGTTATGTCTTGATCATTTGGGCGGCCTTGAACAATTTGGCTGGCCCTGGCGATAAGACAGGTGCCCTGGAAATAAATCGAGGGATCGCCCTACGAAAACCGGTTGTAAACCTTATCCGTAAAACCCTGGCTCAGTTAGGCTTTACCGAGTATGAATCCTGGAAAGCCTCCCAGGTTATCCAGGTTCTCATTACTGACCTCCAACCCTTCACTGATGAGATGAGCGCGAGAGATCTGCTGGAAAAATGGATTACAGACCCAGTGGTGAAATCCTATCTGGAAGTCAATGAATACAATGGTATCCGTTGGTTTAACAAGGAAAGTTTCGACAACTTACTCTGGTATCAACGTGCAGCCAGGTTGCTGACGATCGCGATCAATCCAAACACCGATCTCTCAGGAACTCTTGAAGTTGTTTTGAAGCAGGAGCAACTTTTCAATGAGATTCATGATGCCGAGGGACCCTCAGATTATCAACTGGATAAGCTGCTCCAGTTACTGAACAAGGATTAAGCTTCGTTTTCTGCTCTTAACAAGGTCTGAGTGAAGACAGTGTCGGCTCTCAGACCTGATTTCTTATCCCGAACCTCTGCAAGTGTATCCACCAGCTCAGTGGTGATTTTTTCACCTGTCACTTTTTCTGTCAGCCAGACAGCCATCGCAGCATAAGCGATGTTGTTCTGTGGTTCGATGCGGTGAAATTCCTGGTGGAACCAGCCACAGGAGATGAACATGCGTTGTCGTTTTACTTGTGCCTTCATCAGCATGTTGATCTTCTCGAGATCATTTATTGAGAAATTGCTTGCACCTTCTTCAGTGAGCAGATCGGATAGTGCTTGCTGTCCGTTGAAGACCTTGATGTATTTATTCCGGAATTGCCATGGGTCAGTCAAGTATCCGGAGATGAAGCGCACATACTCCTGGTCCAGCCATCCAGCGATTTCACTAAAAGAGCGATACAGCGGCTCTTTCCAGTTAGCTCCGAGAGTGCAACCGCATTCTTTCTTCCAGCGGTCCACGCCATGAAAGCACGACCAGGAGGAAGGTGAGACCAGCATCGCCCTGGCATCCACCGAATTTTCCTGCAGCCATCTGCCAGGGTAGGTCCAATTGATGTCCTGGTAATTCTCGCCCGAATTCAGTAAATAGTCTAAGAAAATGTCGCGAAATTTCTGATGGTGTCCGTAAAGTTCACCATCGCTGGCAATCACATTCAATCCACCCTCGTCCTGGGAAATCTTTTCACGAATGGTGTGCATGAAGCGATCGCCGTTTACAGTGCTTTCTGGAATAAAGCTGACCATCGTACTCAGCTCACGGTTATAAGGGAATACAACAAAAGGTTTCCTACCACCAGGAAGTTCAACCAGGTAAGGTCCTGGTCGACCGTCCACAGCACGAATCTGCCAAGGCGCTAAAATAGTGTATTTGAGTCCCAGGTCAGATAACACACATAGTGTGTCCATGTCAGCTGCAGTTTCTGGCAGCCAGATGCCTTCAGGCTTATGACCAAAGCGAAATTCGAAATCGGAAACTCCCCAATAGACCTGGGTCACCTTATCCTCGGGAGTTGCTAATGGAAGAATTGTATGGTGGCAACTCTGGGCAAGCCCGTTACCTACGCCATATTTGTCGAAATTTGCTCTCTCCTGGTCAACGATCTTTTGGGCGATTTCAGGTTTGTAATTCCACATCCAACGAAACAGCGTTGGTCCAATATTGAAACTGATCTTGCCAAAATTACCTTTCAATGCGTTAGGTTCATAACACTCTGCCAGGATCCTTTCGTTCCAGTTATTGTATGGTTCTGCGCCTTTTTCTGAAGGTATGTAGTCTGAGATTGGGTCTTCGCGAGGTGGCTGGTAAAAATGACCATGTATGCTGAGGTTCATAAATTGCGCTGTTTTCCTTTTAAGTGAGCAAGTTTTAGCTTCATCCTGGCTGGGTTGATCTCGAAAATCCTGGACATACTATCCAAAGCCGTGGTTCGGTTTTCAGCCAGATAGTCCATCCAGTATACATTAATTGGAGGATTCTTCATGTTGTTCTCAACCATCTGGGTGAAAAAGCTGTATTGCACAGGCGAGATATTGAGGAAGTTGACATTCTTCCCCATTGCTTGACCGACCTGCAATGCAATTTCTCGATAGCTGAGCTGCTCTGGACCGCCTATTTCGATGATCTGATTTAAAGCTCCGGGTATATCCATTGACCAGATCATGGCAGTAACAAAATCATCAACCCACAAAGGTTGCATCAAGACCTGCCCTTCGCCTGGTAAAAAGAAGAAACCCAAAAATTTCTCGATCAGACGGGCAATGGATTGAGTAAAGTGATCGCCTTCCCCAAATAGGATGCTGCTGCGAAAAATCGTATACTGCAGCCCCGATTTCTTGACGATCTCTTCGCCGCGCCCTTTAGCTTTAAGCAGCCCGTAGGCAGAATTTTTATCGGCGCCAAGATGACTGAGGTAATAAAACCGGTTTACACCGGCTTTTTTGGCAATATCTGTAAAAGTTTCCAGGTTCCGAATTTCAAATTGAGTAAGATCAGCCTTGAGCCCTTCCCTCTCTACGCCGGCTAAATGAAAAACAGTATCAACCTGGTTGAAGGCAGTACGCAGACTGCCGCTATCTTCCATCGAACTCAAAACGATATCATAATTTTTACCCTTGGGTAGCGTCCCAGAAACAGTGCCAGGGGGCAAGAGCAAACGATATTCGAGCGAATTGGTTTCCAATTTCTCAATAAATTTCCTCCCGATAAAACCGGTACTGCCTGTGACTAAAATCATGCAGGCAATTATAGCAGAAAAGAACTTTGGCATACTACTTGCACTTTAGCTTGAAGCAAGAATTGTGAACGGAAGGCAAAAATGGAAAAGAAGATTGGCTTTCATTATTTTCAGGACCTAAACCATTACCAGAGCAGAGATCTGGCGTTATGGAAACCTGAGTTGGAATCCTTGCAGGCAGGTTGGTTGATATTAAAAGCCAGCCCTGCTTACGCAATCCCAGAGGAATTCATCAGCGGCATGCTCGCTTCAGGTGTGCAGCCTATTATCCACTTTGATTTCCCAGTCAATTCCGAAGTCCGCGCTGAGGATTTGCGCATTTTGCTCAGTTCATATGCCAAGTGGGGCGTCAAATATGTAATTTTCTTTGACCGACCCAATATGAAATCCAGCTGGTTGCATGACACCTGGTCGCAAGGCGACCTGGTTGAGCGCTTTTTGGACCGCTATCTTCCCTTCGTTCGTGCTGCAGAGCAGCAGGGGTTGACCCCGGTCTTTCCACCTTTGCAGCCTGGCGGCGATTATTGGGATCTCTCCTTCTTGAAAAAAGTTCTGAACCTCGCCCAACAGCGTCGTTCGCTCGATTTTGTTTCCAACCTGCATATTGCAGTCAGCTCCCAAACCTTTGACCATCCTCTTAGTTGGGGTGCCGGCGGTAAACGCAATTGGAAGGTACCGCGCCCATACTCCAAAAGTGAAATCGGTGAGGAAGACCACATTGGCTTCAACACCTGGCAATGGTATTCAGATTTGATCAACAGCATTCTCGGTGTCGACCCGAAGATGTTCCTGTTTTATTTTGGGAGTTCCAATATTCAAAGCAGTGTTTTGGACCCGAAAGTTACATTCGAGGAATTGGTCAATTTCGCCCTCAGCCCCTCTGAAGAAGCTGGTCAGGCTGCTGATCAGAAAAACAACATCCTGGGATGCCTGTTCTGGATACTCAGTTCCAGTGAAGAAAGCGTTGAAGGCACAACCGGATTTTTTGATATATCTGGCAAACCAAAGGTTGCGGCTATTCCCGCCTACAAAGAAAAGCTGGAACACACCCGCAAGCAGACTCTTGAATATGCCATTTCGGATCGACTGGCAGAATGGATTTACCCGATCGACCATTATCTCCTCTTGCCCTCTTATGAATGGGGCATCCCGGAAAACACTTTGGACCGTATTCGACCGATAATTCGGGATTCACGACCTACAATTGGGTTTTCGCTGATTGAAGCGACAAGCGCACGCAAAGTGACCGTCTGGAATGAGAACGGAGCTTTTAGCGTGCATGATATTGATATATTACGAGAAGCAGGTTGCCTGGTCGATGAGCAGATCATCAACAGCATCGGAATTCCTGTTTAGATGAAGGAGAGATAATATGTATTCAACCCAATCAGTTTCAAACCAAATCTCCCCCACAATTCCCAAAATTGTGGTTATTGGTCTGGGAGGTGGCGGTTCCAATGCAATAAATCGCATGATCGAAGGCGGTATGCAAGGGGTAACATTTATTGCTGCAAACACCGACGCCCAGGCTCTGGCAATCAACCTTGCGCCTAATAAGATTCAGCTGGGGCCTAAACTGACCCGCGGTTTGGGTGCTGGAGGACTGCCGACGGTTGGCGAATCAGCCGCTGAAGAAACCAGCAAGGAACTGGCAAGCTACCTGCAAGGTGCCGACATGGTCTTTTTGACCGCCGGTATGGGCGGTGGAACAGGAACTGGCTCTATTCCGGTTGCAGCTAAAGTTGCCAAAGCCTGTGGAGCGGTTACGATAGCAATTGTTACCAAACCCTTCTCCTTCGAACTCGGTCGTCGGCAAACCAACGCCAACAGCGGCATCGAAAAGTTGAAAGAATATACCGACACACTGATCGTTATCCCAAACGACAAATTGCTCGAAATTGCCCCACGCGATCTGCCCCTTGAGATGGCTTTTACCCTGGCAGATGATGTTCTTCGCCAGGGTGTCCAGGGAATTTCGGAATTGATCACGGAAACAGGTTTGATCAATGTCGACTTCTCCCATATTAAAAACATCATGACACGAGGAGGAGGCGCCCTGATGTCGATTGGTACCGGCAGCGGACCCGACAAGGTGAACCAGGCGATCGAAAGAGCTCTCCATCATCCCTTACTCGAAGACATTGATCTGTATTCTGCATCTGGAATGATTGCCAACTTTACTGGCAGCGAAAATATGTCTTTCAGGGATGTGACAGATGCCCTAAAAACCCTCCAGAATGCTACTGGTGGCCATGCAGACATCATCCCCGGTATCATCACCGATAGCAGGATGGAAGATCGCGTTCAATTGATTTTGATTGTTACAGGGATCGGTGCACCAAAAGCAAATTTTCAGACTGACAGTTTCAGCGGATTGGCTCAGAGCCAGGTCGAAGCACCTCGCCCGATTGCGACTGAAGCTAAACCGGTTTACGAAGAGCCAACAGTCAACAATGAAATCGGTCTCGAACAATATCCGCAGGTCGACTCCCGCGATAATCTCTCAGTTCCCGCTTTTCTGCGCAGGAGAGTAAAGAAGTAAGGATGTTCACATGAAATCAGAAGCAATTCGTAAAGTAACTGAAAAAGTTGTCAAAAAGCATCCAAAGCTGGCTGGGAAAAGCCCGAAGGTCAGCATGATTTCAGCCGGCAGCTACCTGCTTCAATATACCTTTAGCGATGACCTTCCCAATGGGAAATCAATCGCCCAGACGATCCGTGTGGTTGCAGACGAAGATGGCAATATAAGCAAGATGTCTTCTTCAAGAGGATAAACGAGGAACAAATTATGACTGCCACCGGTTTTCCAATGGATAGCTTGAAAGTAAAGAAAAATCGCAAGAAAAATCGAAGAGAGGTTGAAACTGACCAACCGGTTCGGCTTTCCTTTGATACACAGCGAATTTCTTCAGCAAAACAAGCCAGACCTGTCGGGCAGATCATGTTCAATGCGTCCGATTTAGAGCGAATGAGTTACCAACCCACTGTTCGGCTTGAGGTGAAACGTTATTCTCCTGGTCTGCAAAAGGGAGAGACAGTCATGAATAAGGTTGGCAAGCAAGATTTCTTTAGAACGCAAGCCTTCACCTTGATTACGATTTCTGGGATGGGATTACTGATCGGATTCTTCATCGCTTACTTTATATAATAAATTCCAATAGGTGATAGGGTCTAAAATGGCGGTCTTTTGACCGCCATTTTGCATTTTAGACAAGGTTCCTTGATACGTCCATCGGGTCAGGAAATCTTAATAACCAATCTTTAGAGAGGGTGAGAGGTGAGATGTCTCTGCAAATTTTTCAGTAGAAGAAACTATTTACCTCTTACCAATGGATAAACATACGCACGGATCGCCTGTTCGTGATCGATCTCAGGATCTTTTTTGATCAAACTCCAGACTTCATCATGAAATACTCTTTCACCATGCTCAAGTGTCTGCCAGGGACTCAAAGTTTCCAGTTCCAGCATGCCAGGGTCAAAATACTTCAAGATTGCTGCCCAGGTCAGGATAACGACTTTGGTCTTCCTGGGATGCTAACGCCTGGATTACTACCAGAAGATCATCCAACCTGTATGCCAGCCAGGGCTGAGCGCTTCAGGTACCGATTTTTTGCTTATTGTCCGTCTTTGTCTGGTCCAGCTCCGGCAATTCATCTTTCCAAACGTATCCTGGATTTTTCAACGACAAATATGGCCACATATTGATGCTGTATCGTGCTTGAAGCTTATTTTCAGGGGTCGCCTTCCAATCTACAGGCATCACACCCACTCCACCAGGAATCAAAGATGTGATTCCCCAGGAAGCAGTTCTGGCGTGGAGCTCTCCACGGTTAATTAGTTCATTTCTAATGATGAATGACCCCAATAACCCAGTCACATCTCTATCAACCTTTTGGTCCCTAATTTCATCCTCTGTGGCTATGCGCATTGTCAGGTGTTTTTCGAGGTTGCTTTCGTCTGCCGGTCCAATAAGGTAAAAATATCGAGATCCCAATGAATGGAGACATCCACAGGGTCATTGTCGGGTATAGGTCACAACCAGATCCTCAGGTGCTCCCCAGACTCTATGACCGCCATAGAACATATACTCCTTATCCCCACTCCGACCAGTTTGACCTTCGAAGAGTTTGAGCAGATTTTTACCACCGGCTTACTCAAATGAGATTATCCGCAGACCAATATCCGCAGTTGCAATGAGCTCAACCGAACCAGTAGTCAACGCAAAACAATCTTCCCATCCAAAGGCAGCGGTCTTTCTTATCTTCATACTCATATTTTCGATAGTCTCTCTGACATTTAATGTATAATCTAATAATAATTGAATTGTGAGGATTTTATGACCGTTTCGTCCAAAAAGAATACCGTAAATCATTGGGACAAGCTTGAAATAAGCTCCAATGACCTTCAATATCTGACAAATTACCTGTTTGAAACGGAAGAGCCTCTGCCCATCATCAAACTTAGCGCAGTCCTGGTAAACCACCGACTGGAAATGCTCGCTGAAGAAGAAGCTGCCAGGTTGGCGCAAGCCGGTTTGACTTACCTGCCCAAAGAAACTTACGAAGTCGGCAACAAGCTGAATTTCCCCGAACTCGATTATGCTTCAGGCGTAGTCTTATCCATCCGTGATGGCGATAACCCCGGTTTGGGAGCCTTCAAAGTCATCCAGGTTGAATTGGAAGATGGAACTACCAAAGAATTTGCTTCGGGTTTGGCGGACCATGATCTCAACGAAAAAAATTACAAGCTTCAACCAGGCGAGGAACAATCCGTAGAAAGCATTATGAAAACCTATGGTCGCACGATTAATGCCTCCCTGCGAAATGCCCTCGAAGCACAATCTGATCTTGTTCGAATTGGTAACACCTGGTTCCCTCGTTCTCTCCTGATAGACATTGGTCCTGGTCACCTCAATATCACTGAAGCGATCCTCGACTCAATGGAAGGCGGCCCGATTAGTATCCAGGATCTGATGAATCAGCTCGAACTCGAAAACAGCGGCGAAAACCGGGAATTGGTCGAATTTTCGCTAAATTATGCCCTTCAGGAAGACCCACGCTTCGATGAAGTCGGTACAACCGGGCAGTTTTCCTGGTTCCTGCGCCGTCTCGAGCCAGCAGAAGTCTTGGAAACTCCGCTTTATCTGCGTTCTGATGGCATTTCTGTCATTTCAGATGACCTCGACGATGACACATACCAACTTCTGGACTCGCTGGACGATGAACTTTCATTCAGGGCAACGGACATCAATGATGCCGAACCTGCCGAAAGTGTTAAATTGACCCTTACTTACCCCCATTGGAGAGCCGGCAGTCTGCCTGTCACTCCATTGACCAACCAGGTTTTACCCTCAGCCCTGGAATCTCACACCATTAAAGTATCCTTTATCGATGAGCAGACCCAACAGCCGATTTCAGCCTGGATTGTGCGTGAGCACAATTACGTGACCGGTCTGCGCGAATGGTACGAAGAAAGGAACCTGATTCCTGGAAGCATCCTTGAAATCTCTCGAACCGATGACCCTGGTGTGATGAAAATCTCACCAGAGAGGAAGCGTTCAAACAAGGAATGGATCAAAACCGTTCTGGTCGGTGCTGACGGCGGCTTGGTTTTCGCTCTGCTCAGACAACCAATTTCTGCTGGATTCAGCGAGCGCATGGCCATCGCCATCCCGGATGTCAATGGCTTGGATGAAATCTGGAAAAACCGCCAAACCAAGGCGCCTGCACTCAAGACAGATGTAATGCGCATGATGGCAGAATTATCAAAATTGAACAACCAGAGGCATGTTCATTTCATCGATTTATATGCAGCCATGAATGTCATTCGACGAACAGCGCCGATGGATTTGCTGAATGTACTGAATTCGAGCGATGATTTCTTCCATGTTGGGGACCACTACTACCACATCACCGAGAAAGCCTAGGAGGATCAATGCTAAACAAATCCAGTTTGATGAAACCGAACAGGAGGACGAAATTTCGCATTGATTTTGACTGGTGGAAATCTCAGGACAGAAACTGGCGCAATTCACTGATCACATCTCTCTGCCCCGAACATCGGGTAGCCTTCGCACAACACGACGATGAGGTCATGTTTGATCTGGTAGACCCTTCCACTGGCGAGGTAACCAAAGGCGATGCGCTCATCCATACCCTGATCACCCATTGTGCCAAACAGGAAGATTTTATAACCCCCAATGCGCCTCTGGTCGATACCATTTTCAAGGTGTTTTTGAGTAAAAACAACCAGGCGATGGATTCTGAAGAACTTGCCGAGATCATTAAAAAACCAGCCTCGACCATCCTGGCAACGATAGGTTCTTCTCGTACTTATAAGGGGATCCGCCCGGTCTGATATTTCATCCCGCGTTCAAAGTCGTAGGAAGGGGCTTGACCCCTTCCTTGTTTTTAAATCATAGTTCATCCCGCATTCAAGATTTATGGAAAGTAGCTTGACCCCTCCCGTGTTCTAAAGTCCATATTTCGTCCCGAATTAGTAGGGAAGGGGCTTGCCCCCTTCCGAGGTTTACAAATCTTTGTTCCTGCTTTCAAGATTTATGGGATTTGGCTTGAGCCTTCCCGTGTTCTAAAATCCATATTCCTCCCGCATTCGTAGGGAAGGGGCTTGACCCCTTCCGAGGTTTACAATCTTTGTTCATCCCGCATTCAATATTTATGGGAAGTAGCTTGACTCCCTCCTCGCAATAAAGAAACTATATAGAGAACTAAACTTCTGTTATTCAATTTTTTCGAATTAACGTTATAATTTACCGACTTGCCCCCGTAGCTCAATGGACAGAGCACCAGCCTTCTAAGCTGTTGGTTGTGCGTTCGAATCGCACCGGGGGTATTTGTCTTTAACTCCCCACTAAAAAAAATTGCCACCATAGTGTGAGCGAAGCATCCAAACAAGTACATTTTGCTTTCGAAAACTGAACAAAAAAAATGCTTCTCCTCCAAACATTTTTGATCGCATTCTCTTCAAGTGGCTACGCGCATTAATAGTGATCTATGTACAACCTTAGATAATCTATTTCCGCTAACTCATTTCTCGGTGATAATAGATACAAAGTAGAAAGGATTACCATGAATTTACTGAAACGATGGCTTGTTATTATGCTCGCCCTTTTTGTAGCTGCCTGGGTCGTTCCCGGCATCCATGTAAGTGGCAACGGTTGGGCAGCTTACGCAATCATGGCAGCGGTTCTTGCTTTATTGAACGCTATCCTATTGCCAATTCTCAAGACCCTCTCATGTGGCTTGATCATCCTGACCCTGGGGCTTTTTAGCCTGGTATTGAATACGTTGGTGTTCATGCTCTCTTCCAACATTTCTCAGGCATGGTTTGGTGCCGGGTACCAGGTTGATAGTTGGTGGGCTGCATTCCTGGGGTCACTGATCGTCAGTATATCTACAATGCTCTTCGCGAATGACAGATCCAGCCGGAAAGAAAGCAATAACGATTAAGCAGAAGCTGATTATTCATATCTTTTCTTTCGTTGAAAACCCGCAAATCGCTTGCGGGTTTTCGCAAATGTGATAAACTTGTTTCGTTAAATTCGGTTTGAACCGAAAATCAAACCTTCCACTCCTGTTCGCTTACGGCGAAGGCAGGAGCAAACCCGAGGAAAGGAGCCTCGAAGTATGCATAAATACGAATTAATATTTATTCTCCAGGCAGACCTGGACGAAGCAACACTGGATGCTGCTGTCGAAAACATCGAAACCCTTATTAAGAATAATCAAGGTGAAATCGCAAAAACGGACCGCTGGGGCAAGCGTAAGTTGGCTTATCCCATCCGTAAAATGAACGAAGGCTATTATGTTCTGGTCAATTTTGACTACAATCCTGAAGAAGTGGCAGCTCTCAAACGCACCATTGGCTTCAATGAACAAATCCTGCGCTCTAGCATAGTTCGCATTGATTAATCTGGAGGAATAATGACTGAATACAGATCTTCTGACCGTGGCGATCGCAGTGATCGCAATGACCGTGGCGACCGTGGTGATCGAGGTGATCGTGGCGGAAACCGCAATCATCGTTTCGTTTCCCGCCCCAAATTCTGCCAGTTTTGCAGTGATAAGAAACTGGTTATTGACTACAAAAACGTCGAATTATTAGCCCGTTTCATAAACGAAACCGGTAAAATCCGCCCCCGCCGTCAGACTGGTACTTGTGCCAGGCATCAGCGAGAAATTGCGAAGGCCATTAAGAACGCCCGCCATATCGCCTTACTTCCTTTCGAAGGTGATTTCTGGGTAGAAAATAAAGAATAATCACCGATAAGAGAGATTTGATATGGCAACTGAACCTAAAAAACCTCAAACGGTGACTAAAAAACATCTAGCTAAAAAACAAAAGGAAGAAAAGCAGGTCAAAACTGCTATTACTGTAACCATTGTCATTCTGGCAGTGGTTGCCGTTTTATTGGGTTATGTTCTGGTTGATCGCTATATCGTCAAACCCAACATCGTGGTCGCCCGAGTCGGCGAGACGGAAGTCAAGGTCTCTGAATTCCGCAGCAGCACAATCTATTCCCGCTTAAATATGCTGAACCAGGCGAACCAGTATGTCCAGTATTTTGGCGAATCGGGTAAACAGTATGCGCTTGGTTTGCTCAATCAAATTATGGATCCAGAAATCGTTGGTGAAAATGTGTTGAACCAGCTGATCGATGAAGTGCTCATCCGAGAAGAAGCTGCAAAACGCAACATCACAGTCAGCGATGCCGAGGTCCAGCAGGAAATGCAAAACCAGTTCTACTTCTTCCCTGAAGGAACCTATACTCCGACTGTAACAGCCACGCCAGTTTATACACCTACCTGGTCAGCTACCCAGTTTGCGCTGATTGACCCCACCGACACCCCCGAACCATCACCTACCCCCACGGAAACACCGGAAAGTTGGATGCCAACTGCAACAGATTTACCAGAGGGTGCACCCACAGAAGTTCCTGCGACTGCCACGCTTGCCCCAACAGAAGGCCCAGAACCAACTGCTACTGCTATTCCTACCGAACCACCTACACCTACTCCTTACACCGAACGTTTGTATAAGAAAGATGTAAAAGAGTATATGGATTCGCTCTCGCCTTTAGGAGTCAGCAAGAGTGATATCGAATGGATAATCTATAACAGCTTGCTCCGTGAAAAACTGAGTGCAGATATGACCAAAGATCTGAAACCGGTCGAAGAGCAAGTATGGGTACGACATATCCTGGTAGATAGTGAAGAGGTAGCGAATGAAGTCATTGCCAAACTGGATAGTGGCCAAAAATGGCATGATCTGGCTGTAGAATATTCTACGGATACGTCAAACAAGGACAATGGCGGTGACCTGGGTTGGATCGGGCGCGAGGATAACTACGACCCCGACTTCCTTACCGCTGCCTTCGCCTTGAACACAGACGGAGAGATCAGCAAACCTGTCAAGACCCAGTTTGGATGGCACATTATCCAATTGGTAACCAAGGCAACCAATAATGTCACCAGTTCAAAATTTGCTCAAATTAAACAAAACTACTTCAATAACTGGCTGACAGATCTCCGCGCTTCACGCGACGATATCAAGATCGAAGATGTCTGGAAGCAGTATGCACCAGAAGTCCCTGCAGTGCCTACTGATCTATACAATTACGTCATTAGCACATCGACTCCGACGGGTAATTAAACGTTGAACTTACTGTAGCAAAAAAGCCGGCTCATCGCCGGCTTTTTTGCTTGTATTGTTCTGGCAGGTCAGGTTTAACTCGTGCAGGATGCGAATTATCCCCTGACGTAGTTTTCATCCACCTCATCCAACCGCAGGCTGATCACCTGGCTGGAGGAATCCTTACCCATAGTCACACCATAGATCACATCTGCTGCCGATACAGTGTTGCGGTTGTGTGTGATCAGGATGAATTGGGTCTCGCTGGAAAGGTCCTTGATCAACTCGATAAAACGTCCGACATTCGATTCATCCAGCATGGCATCCACTTCATCCAGCACACAAAAAGGTGTCGGAGAGACTTTCAGCAAGGCAAAAACCAGGGCAACTGCTGTCAAACTGCGTTCACCGCCAGAAAGCAGCACCAATCCTTGTTCTCTCTTCCCCGGAAGCCGGGCTTCAATGTCGATGCCTCCCTCAATCGGCGATTCCGCATCGCCCAAGGCTAGTCTGGCCGAACCGCCATTAAACAATCGTGAGAACATATAGGTAAATTCAGTGCTGACTGCATCGAAAGTTTTCAGGAATTCGGATTTCATAACCTTATCCAGTTCTTTGATCATCTGTTCAATGTCAGCCAGTGCCGCTGTCAGATCAGCAACCTGGATGTTCAGGCTGTCGTAGCGCTCTTTTACTTCCTGATATTCCTGGTCAGCTTCCATATTGACCGTGCCAATCCGGCGTAATTGGGCTTTTTGCTGTTTGATCGCTTCAGCCAGCTCCTCAGGGATCTCAGCGATCTCAGGCAGGGTTTCTATTACCATGTCAGGGAATGGCAGAGGTGACGACTGGGTAAATTCTTTTCGATATTCCATTTCGATCAGGCTGAAATCGTCGTCTATCCGCGCTTTCAATGTTTCGAGCCTTTCCTGCTGGTGAGCTAATTCCAATTGATAATGGATAACCTGGCGATCTTTTTCGGTCAAAATCTGTTGATTGCTCGATTCACTTTCTGAATATTGTCGATTTTGCTTCTCAAGTTCCCTTAATACTTCTTGCTCCGGATCAAGCCTGTCGTTTTGGAGAGAAGTGATTTCATTTTGATCGTGGGTCACACTCTCAGTCAGGGTAGATATCTGTTTCTCGATTTCTTGCAAAGTCTGTTCGTGTTCGTTTATTCGGGACAGGAATGCACTTTTGCGAACCTTATCTGCTTCCAGACGACGGTCTTCAGCTTTACGCGTTTCCTGCAGATGATTCAGAGATTGCGTTAACATCTGCTTCTCGGTCTGAAGATAGCGATATTGGTTTTCAATATCCTGCGGCTGAAATTCTGCTCGCTTTTGCTGCATTTCTTTTTTCTGAGCCTGCAGCTTGCCGGTTTTCTCCTGATTTTGTTTCTCCTGCTGGATAAGTTTCTCGAGGTTCTGCTTGATGTTATCCTCAGATGCTTGGTTTTCATTTTGTTGTCGTTCAATCCAACCTGCTCTGCTGCGATTCTTTTCAAGCGAAAGACCGGCTGCCTGCAGTTCTTTAGAAAGGCTGTCGCGAACGGTTTGCTGTCTGTCACGAAGACGCTGATTTGAGCTCATTTTTTCATCGAGGTTCTTGATCTTCATGTTCATCTGTTCGATCGCTTTGGCAATTTTTCCCGCAGAAGTAGCTACCTCCTGGAGTTCATCATTCAATTCCCTGACCAGGCGTGTATAGCTTACCTTGCTGCTTTGGTTGGCCTTGCCGATGATGGTGATTCCATTTTTTAACAAGACTTCTCCCATAAGGGTGACAAAATTCAGGTCTGAATGCTTTTCGCGGCCGGTAAAAGCAGTTTTGATAGAATCGACGATTACAAAATCGCCCAACAACAGATCAACAACCGGTTGAAGCTCAGTTTCGGTATTGACAATCCGGCAGGCGACCACGGCACCTGCCGGGAGATCCATCGATGCGGGCTGTTTTACCGGGAAATTATGGCTCAAAACTGCCACCCGATCCTTCAGCCTGCTTGAAAAATCCTCCACCAGGTCAGTGCCCAGGCTGCCATCTTTCAAAATAAGTACATCCACAGCTTCACCCAAAGCCGCACTGATGGCGAGTTCATACTCTTCAGGAACCTCGATATGCGTTGCCAAATCAGTCAACTCGCTTCGAAGTTTTTTCTCACGACTCGATTTGAGCAGGCTTTTGGCGCCCTCTGAAAACCCTGCCAGACTTTCGCGGCTTTGTTTTATCAGCTCCAGCCGATTTTTTACACGGTTCTTTTCCAGGTCAAGTTTGTGGCTGCTTTGCTGATACCCTTCCAACTCTTTCGAAATTCTTGCCCGTTCTTCAATTAGTTGTCTGCTCTCATTTTTTAACCCGTTCAAGTCTTCTTCTGCTTGTTTGACTTTTTGAGTCAACTCAGTGATCGCGGTCTCAAAACGGACTTTCTCCGTGTCCAGTTCCTGTAAGTTGGACTTGATCCCAGCCTGGTTGGATTGGAGTGTCTGCAGCCGTTCACTCATCTCCTGTTTTCGCGATCGGATAACGACAGCTTCCTTTTCCACTTCAATTTGTGCTTCGCGCAGGCGGGATTCTTCTTTGCGTAAGGTGGCTTCTTGCTCAAGCATCTTTGCTCTGGATTCACTCAGAACCTCAAACTGCTTGCTGACGGTCTCTAACTCTTCATGTGCTTTGGTCTCATCAGTCTGGTGTATCAGCGAATTGTCTTCAGCCGCCCGGATCACTTCCTCCAGGTTAGCAAGGTCATTCACAACTTGCAGCCGTGCTTTCTCAGCCGCACTTTTCCTCTCGTCCAGGATCGCCAGGTTCTGGTTATCATTCTGCAGCTTATCGCGTAAATCACGCAATTCGTTCAATAAGGTATTCACCAGGTTGCGCTGTTTCTCGATATCGGTTCGCAGCATCGTGGCTTCGGATTGCTGTTTTTCAAAGCTCTTTCGGCTCGATTGCCGCTCAAGTTCGGCGGAATCCAGTTGCTGTTGGATCTGGTTAACCTCTTTCAAGGCTTTAAACCAGTGGTACCCATACCATTCGCGTAAATTTTGTTGCAGTAAATCCTGGACGGTCTTATACTCACCGACTCTGGCTGCCTGTTTTTCAAGGTTGCGAACCCTCGGTTTAATTTCCGCAATGATATCAAGCGCCCGCTCCAGGTTGTGCTGGGTCGTTTCCAACCGCCGCATTGCCTCTTCTTTACGGCTCTGATACAAACCAATCCCAGCGGCTTCTTCAAATAGTTTGCTGCGTTCATCAGGTCGAATTGAGAGGGCTGTATCAACCAAACCCTGACCAATGATCGTATATGTGCGGTCACTCAAGCCGGTTTTTCCAAGCAATTCATTGAAATCTTTTAATCGAACACGCTGGTTATTGATCAGATATTCATTCTTGCCATCGCGGTAAGCCCGTCGGGTCAAAACCACCTCTGAATAATCGATGGGCAACCACTTGTCTTGGTTATCAAATTTGATCGAAACAGCCGCCATGCCAGCCCGCGCACGGCTGTCGGATCCGGAATAGATCATATCTTCCGTTTTCTTGGCACGAAGCAAGGAGTACGACTGCTCTCCTAAAACCCAACGTATAGAGTCAGCAACGTTCGATTTACCCGATCCGTTCGGTCCAACAATTGCAGTGATCCTGGATGGGAAAACCAGCATGGTTTCTTTTGCGAAGGTTTTGTAACCCTGAAGCTGCAGACCAGCAAGATTGGACTTGGTCATTGGCAGTCAACTCCCAATTTCTTGAGGCTGAGCTGGGCGGCCTCTTTTTCTGCAAGTTGCTTCGAAGATCCTCTGCCCTGAGCGATTTTTTGATTGTTGATCATCGCCACCACAACAAAACGCTTATCGTGGTCAGGTCCATACTCATCAACCAAAACATAGTTGGGTGCCGGAAAACCCTGGGCTTGTGCCCATTCCTGGAAGCGGCTCTTGACGTCTTCTTCCGAATGAGAGCGGAGAATCTCTTCAGATTCTGATTCAAGCAGTGGAATGATCAAGTCTTTGACAGTTTGCAACCCGTTTTCCAGGTAGATAGCAGCAATGAGTGCTTCAAACGAATCACACAAGATCGCATCCCTGTCGCGCCCGCCGGCGTTTGCCTCTCCCCGCCCAACCAACAAAGCTGGACCGAGTTCAATCTTCCTGGCGAACGAAGAAAGTTGCTGGGTATGCACAAGAGCGGCGCGTACTTTGGTCAGAAAACCTTCGTCCTTTTCAGGAAAGTTATTGTAAAGCCACTCGGCGACAATGAAACCAAGGATGGAATCGCCTAAAAACTCAAGGCGTTCATTATCTTCGAGCACTTCTTTATTCTCATTCAAATAAGAACGATGGGTCAATGCTCTCGTGAGCATAAAAATATTATCGAAATTCTTGGGTAAGTGCTCCCGCAAATTCACCAAGGCATCTGGTTCAATCATGACTTCTCCCTGTTGAACCGCCGATTCGTTTAGCATCCTCTTTCGAACAATATCAAACGAATCTGCAGTTTATTTTCTATTTGTTTTCTCTATATTTTAGTCCATTACCGCTAAAAATTAAAACATTAATTCCATCGTCGTGGGGATTGGGTCTGCCTGTCTCTGCCATCATCTTCAATCCTGCATACACCAAGGCAGAGGTCGGCTCAACGTAGACTCCCATCCTGGCAAGCTCCAGTCGTACGGGGTCGATATCTTTCTCGGGAATCGCCAATAAGTTATCCTGACCAGGAACCAGTTCTCTTAAAATTTCTTCTCCTCTGGCTGGCTTCTCCACCATGGTACCTTCTGCCAGGCTTGACAGGTTGCCAGGGGTAAAAGGTTGCTTTTGCCAGGCTGAGACCAGCGGCGCACAGCGTTCTGGTTGAACCCCGATCATACCGGGTCTTGAGGTAACGCCCAGATATTTGCAGATGGCTTTGAAGCCAAGCAACACGCCAAAAAACAAAGAGCCATGCCCTATTGGACAATATACCCTGGCAGGCAATTCTCCTAATTGCTCGAAAATTTCGAAAGCAATGGTGGCATAACCCGCCAAACCAAATGGCAGCATGGCATGACTGGCATAGACAACACCACCCTTCTCAAGCTCAGCCAGGGCGGCCTGGTGGGCATTTTCCCGCACGCCTGCAATCGGACGGACCCTTGCGCCAGTAGCGATGATTTGTTCCAATTTTGTTCCAGTAGTACCTTCCGGGATGAAGATCTGGCTCTCGATCCCAAAACCGGCTGAATAAAGTGCCAATGAAGCGCCAGCGTTTCCAGAGGAATCTTCGACCACGTTGCGAATTCCCCGTGCTTTCAAAAAACTGGTGACAATCGCAGAATTGCGGTCCTTGAAGGATCCACTGGGATTCAAACTTTCCAGCTTGGCATAAAATTGAGTATTCCAGGCTTCGCGCTTAACCAGGGCTGTCTGACCCTCGCCTAGATAACACACCGGATTCTTACCTATCCCCATCATTTTCTGATAAGCCCACATCCCGGGAAGATCGACTTTGCTTATCGGGTCGTAAGCCAGATCGACTATCGTAAAATTTCCTCCACACGTAGGGCAAAGATAAGGGAGCCTTTCAGATGGATATTCCTGACCACAATCAACACACACAAATCTTGCCATAGAAACCTCAACTTTGAGTTAAGTATACCTGCAAGTGTTTCTCGAGCTCGTAGGAACAGCCGCAGAATTGCAGGTACAAATGTGCTTCTGTGGCAATCAACAAGCAAATTTTACGTCTGCAAAATCTCCAGCATAATTTTGGAAAGAACAATCGCCTCAGAAAAAAATCTCAACAAAACCCCAAGATTATCTAAAACAAATTGTTTTTGAACTAATTTTTCTTCATCGCTCGACTATAATTGAACCATGGCAAAACTCTGGCTGCACCAATCTGATTCCTACGAGATCACTACCGAGGTCTATTCGGGTCCACTCGACCTGCTGCTGGACTTGATCCAAAAAGCAGAGCTGGATATCAGCAAACTGGCGCTTGCCCAGGTGACCGACCAGTTTTTAGAGTTTATTGAAGAAAATAAGGATGCTGATTCGGATTATCTTTCTGAGTTTCTGATCATCGCTGCCAGGTTGGTTCAGGTCAAATCAGAAGCATTGTTGCCCCGTCCGCCAGTACGAGGTGAAGACGAAGAAGATATTGGCGAAACTCTCGCCAGGCAGCTGATCGTTTATCGGGAGATCAAAAAAACCACCGAATGGCTTTCTGACCGCATAGACCGTAATTTGCGCAATCACCTCCATATTCCCCGCACCTATCCGGTTAATGTCCAGCTGGACCTCGAAGGTTTGGCTATCGATGACCTGATATTGGCGCTCGAAAACCTCGCCAGCAGGCAGCCGGTCCTCCAGGATGGCGCTCTGATCACCATCCCGAAGTTCACGCTCAAGAAAAAAGTGGAAGAGATCCTCCATGTTTTGCGAGCAGATCAAAAGAGCAGCTTCTCGGAAATATTGGGTGAAAGCCGTGACCGCCTTCAAGCAATCGTTGTCTTTCTCGCGATCCTGGAATTGGTCAAGCAACGCTTGATCACCACTGAACAGACCATAAATTTTGGAGATATCATCTTGTTCCCGGAACAGGATTTGTTTGAAACAGATGAGACAGAACTGCAAATTGACGAGCTTTAGCGTTTATACATTTATCAGTATTCCTCTACATACTGTTATATAATGACTTCCAGAGGCGATATATGACTGAAGAATCAACACCGAAATTGCTAACTACCACTGCACCAGCCGAATTGGAAGGAATGCCCAAAAAAGGCGAGAACAAAGCAACTGTTGCCGTAGTAATTATTGCGGTAATTGTCTTGGCAATTATTGCTGGGATCGTTGTTCTGGCATTCCAGGATGCCGGCACAGTCAGTATAGTGAGAGATATTTTCATTATTCTGATGGCTTTGATGATGTTCGTGATTGGAATTGCTCTTGTTGTACTGATTGTTCAACTTGCCGACCTTACTAATTTACTTAAAAATGAAGTTAAACCAATCATTAACTCGACTAACGATACTGTAAATACGCTCAAAGGAACCGTAAGATTCATGAGCGATAATCTCACCGAACCGGTGATCAAATTGAACGAATCCCTGGCAAGTATGAAGAAAATTGCCGAGCTGTTTCGTTTTAAAAAGTAATTAATAGAAAATAGAGGAGATAAAAATGTCAGACGAAAATAACTTTGGATCATTTGTAATGGGGTTTACCGTAGGTGCACTAGCTGGTGCTATAGCCTCTTTGCTGCTTGCCCCCCAATCTGGTGAAGAAACCCGCCAGGTCATCAAGGAAAAAGCCATTGAGCTTAAAGACAAAGGTCAGGAAACCTACGAAGATACCAAGCGACGCGCAGAAATCGCCTACCAGGAAGCAATCCATAAGGCTGACGAAGTTGCGCAAATGACAAAAGAAAAAGCACAGAAGATGGTTCATACCGTAAAAGAAGGAACCGAAGAAATAAAAAACGAGATGAAATCCGCTGCAGATGATGTTGCAGCAGAGGCAAAATCCTAAGTTTACAGAATGGCAGGTCTAAGACCTGCCATTTTTTTTTCATCTCGAGGGAGTCTGTTGAACAAAACTCTTGCTGAAGCCTTCGGCGAGTTTAGTTTTTAAGTCTCCTGGTTGTCTCAGAATAGGATGAAACCTGACTATTTTAGAGGTTTTTACCCGATTTTACTTGACTTATTAAATTCGCCGTGATAAACTTCTTGCTCTGTGGGGGCGTGGTGTAGTGGTCAAACATGCGGCCCTGTCAAGGCCGAGACCGCGGGTTCAAATCCCGTCGCTCCCGCTCAAAAAACTCCTCTTACGAGGAGTTTTTTCGTTTTATTAATCTGATCCATCGGGAAAATTTTTCTCTGTGTCTTCTTTCAGGTAATTATTTATCAGCTGTTTCCTGATGGTTCCCATTCTTGATTCCCAATTCCCGGGCACGTTCCTGGAGTAACAAGTGCAGCTTTTCGTGATCTTCGGGATAAGTAAAATAAAAACCGGAGAAAAGGATTGCACAGATGATCCATGGTACCGGAACAGTCCAGAAAAGGGCAGTTTGCAGGTCCAGTTTGTCTGCAATTAATCCGAAAATAAGGGCAACGATCGCAGCAAAGCCGCTTTCCACAAAAGTCGTCATTGCGAAAGCTGTCGCCCGAAGTTCCGGCGGGACCACTGCCGCCATCATTGGCTCTTTGGCGCCTTTTCCAGGCCAGCCAATGAGCAAACCAATCAGAAAACAGTAGGCTGTTAGTTGCGCAACGCTCCAATCATTAGTTGCTTTGATCAGGATAATTGTTAAGGGAATGCCAAAAGTAACCGAGATTTGACCAATGATTGTGCGTCCATATTTCGGGTTTTTCTGTTCAGCCCAGTCACCCAGATATCCACCCAATACGCTGCTTAATGCTGTACCGATCAACATAATGCCAAATACGAGAGGTGCCTCCTGGGTGGTCAGACCGCGTTCTTCTACCAACCAAAGGATCAAAAAAGCACCCAGGATCACCCATGGCATTGACCCCGCCAACCCCTGCAGAATTGCAACTCGTATTGTAGGAATTTGTAATACTCTTCCCAGGTCTTCAAACTCTGCTTTATACCGTGCTGCCTGTTCAATTGTGAGCTGGTTTTTCATTTCAGGTTCAGCAGATCCCCGTACAGGTTCATTCACAAAGATTAAGATAATGACACCCGAGAGGATGCTCGCGATACCAAGAATGATAAAGCCCCAGCGCCACAGCTCCGGTGTCGCCAACTGCCCTAACCCTAAAGTGAAGATGATGATTCCAAGGACTCCTACTCCCTCCAGATAACCAAGCATGCGTCCACGAATATTCGGGGCAAAGGTATCAGCCATGATCGAGAAAGTAGCCGGCATCAAACAGCCCAGTCCCACTCCTGAGATAACCCGAATGAGTAGAAGCTGGTTAAAACTCTGGGTCAGACCTACCGCGATCGTCCAAATACCCCAAATCCCAGTGCCCCAAAAGAGAACTTTTTTACGGGAATATGTGTCCGCCAGGTAACCCCAAAAAGGAGAACTGAGTGCCTGGAGCAAACTTCGGATAAATGTGATCCATGCCAGGTTTCCGAAACTGAGGTTCCAGATCTGACGTAATACCGGACTGAAAATTGACATTGCTTGAGCTTCGCCCTGGTCAACAAAATATCCTGCAGAAAGGGCAATCAAGTTACGAAATTTGCTGGGTTGTTTTTTGGGGGATTTACTCTCTGATTGTTCCATAACCTTCTCTGAAATGAGTTTGCATGATTTTATCCTTAATCTTTTATTGATGGGTTCAGAAACACAGATTCTAAATATGCTAGGTAAATTTCCCGATATTTCGGTAAAATTCCAGGACCAACTAACAAAGGATTGATATGAGCAAAATTACCCCAATATTGACGCCTGTCGCCTCACCGGAAGCAATGGTTCTGTCTGACCAGGCTCGCTTTACTGTGTTGACAGGCAGGTTGATCCGCATGGAGTTCGACCCTGATGCCAGTTTCGAAGACCGCGCCAGCCTCACCTACTGGTACAGAAAGCAACCCGTTCCACGGTTCAACGTCCACCGTTCTGATGGATGGCTGACTATCGAAACGGACGATTTGGTGCTGCATTTCTACGAGAACAACCGCTTTCATTGGCGCGACCTGTGGGTCGAGATCAAGAAAAGTGGGCAACAGTGGCGTTTTGGTGACCAGGATCACAGCAATCTGGGGGGAACCATCCGCACACTTGACAGCACCTGCGGACCGGTTCCACTCGGTGATGGCGTAGTGTCACGCTCTGGCTGGGCAGTCGTAGATGATAGCCGTAACCTGGTGCTCGATGAAAACGAGTGGCCTGTTACCAGGGATAAATCAATCGCATACAAGGATCTTTATTTCTATGGCTACGCAAAGGATTTTCTGGCTGCTATTCAAGATCATCAGCTCATTTCCGGTAAGCCCAACCTTCTACCGCGTTGGTCTCTGGGAAACTGGTGGAGCCGGTATTGGCCATACTCTTCGAATGAACTGCTGGAATTGATGGATACCTTTGAGCAGCAAAAAATACCACTCTCTGTTTGTATCGTGGATATGGATTGGCACAAAACAAAAACTGGTAATGCTTCATCCGGCTGGACCGGTTACTCCTGGAATCGGGAGCTCTTCCCAAATCCAGAGGGGTTTATCGACGAACTGCACAAGCGCAATCTGAAAATAGCGCTCAACCTTCACCCGGCTGAGGGTGTACACAATCACGAAGACCAGTACCCTTTAATGGCTACGCGCATGGGCGTAAATCCGTCCTTCGGGCAGCCTATACCTTTCGAAATTGCAGACCCTCAATTCGCCCACGCATATTTTGAAGTGCTGCACTATCCGTTGGAAAAGCAGGGGGTAGATTTCTGGTGGCTCGATTGGCAGCAAGGCAGTCGCTCGAAAATTGCCGGGTTGGATCCCCTTTTCTGGCTAAACCATCTCCACTACTACGATCAGGGTAAATCACCTGAAAAACGCCCGTTTATCTTCTCTCGCTGGCCTGGTTTGGGCGGGCAGCGTTACCCGATCGGTTTTTCCGGTGACACAATCGTCGATTGGTCCACCCTGGCTTTTCAGCCTGAGATGACTGCGACAGCGTCGAACGTCGCCTACGGTTGGTGGAGCCACGACATCGGCGGGCACTGCGAAGGCGTTGAAGACGCTGAACTTTACTTGCGTTGGGTTCAGTTTGGGGTGTTCAGTCCAATTTTTAGATTGCATTCCACCAACAACGAATTTATCGATCGCCTGCCCTGGAGTTGCGGATTGGATATTTCCCAGCTTACCCGTTTCGCCATGCAGTTTCGTCACAAATTGATCCCCTTCATTTACACTGCTAATGAACGAAACGCACGAACAGGCGAGCCTCTGGTGCTCCCGATGTACTATTCTCAACCGGATGAAGAAGCTGCCTACACCTGCCCGGGTCAGTATACCTTCGGTCAATCCATGCTGGTGGCACCGGTCACTAGCCCGACCGATCCCCAGGTCGGTTTTACACGGAAAACCGTTTGGCTTCCAAAAGGGAAATGGACCAACTTCTTCACCAATGAATTTTTTGAGGGTGGTGCTTGGTACAGCTTCTATTGCGATCAGGGTGATATCCCGGTATTTGTACCCGACGGTACCATTATTCCTCTTTCCGCCGATGAAGTTTCCAATGGCGTTAGCCTGCCCCAGAATTTTAAAATCAAAGTATTTGCCGGCTTGCAGGGTGAATTTGACCTTTATGAAGACAGCGGAGAAGGTCAGGCTTATCTGGAAGGTGAGGTCAGCTGCACTCTGCTCACCCAAGATATAAACGGCGATACGCTAAGTGTTGTCAAAGCTGCTTCCAGGGGAGAGTACGCCAACCGCTTGCCTGAAGCCAGGACCTGGCAATTTGACCTCAGCAACATCAGTGAACCCTCGACGGTCCAGACTTACCTTGATGGAGCGCCAATCGATGCTCAGACTCATTATGATCAGAAATTAAAATTGTTGAGTTTTGAGGCGATCGCCTGCCCAAATGCCTCAAAACTTGAAATAGTTCTGGAAGGCATTACCATCGAGCATTTTGAAACCACTCCCGCGGATCGAATTCATAAGTTGGTTCGACGGATCAAATTGCCTTCGTTGCTAAAACAACAGATCATGCGCCGGCTCCCTGAATTCATCCGAAATCCTTTAAGCATGCGGGATATTGCCCATGCCCTTACCAAAGGCCAAATGCTCGCCTTTTACGAAAGCTTCACACCTGCCAGCACAGAAAAACCAGCGCAGGATGTACAGGAGTCTTTCGAGAGGATGTTGATGAATTTACGGAAGATCGTGACCAGTTGACGAAGCAGGCTTGGTAGTTTCTTTCTCAGGATGATCGCTTGAAGCGTCTGATATCAGTTCCGATTCGGAGGCTTCTTGTTTCTGTTGTTCGACGTGCGGTGGCAGGTCAAGCAGGCTTTCATCAAAGATTTTCCGCGGATAACGCCGTATCTCGTCCGTCGTTTGGATGACGTCCCTGAAAAGTTGATCACGGCTAATTTTCCGGATCCAATTGCCCAGGTCACGTCCTGTTTTGACTAGTTTGCCCGGACCAAGGACAATGAATGCCAATATCAAAATTAAGGCTACTTCTGTCCAGCCTAAATTGAGGAATTCCATCGCTTATTCCTGCGGCTTGCTGTCGTTTTCCTTGACTTCTTCTTTCGGTTTTTCTTCTTCAGTCTTCCCGTTCAAACCGTCTTTAAAAGCCTTGATCCCTGAACCGAGTTCTCCACCAATTTTTGAAATTCTTCCGACCCCAAAAATCAAGAGTAAAATCCCTACGATCAGCAGAATCTCAGGTAATTGAAAACTGCCCATACTAACTCCTTAGTCTTCCGCCTTCACCGGTTTGCTGGCAATAGCAGAGAGTAAAATGCTTAACAAATATAATACAAAAAGTGGAACCATGAAAATTAACATATTGATCGGATCGCCGGTGGGTGTGATCACTGCTGCCAAAACAGCAATAGCCACGATCGCAACACGCCAGCCCTTGATCAACATCTTGGGATTGACGATCCCCACCTTGGTCAAAACAAAGAAGACCAGTGGTAGTTGAAAACTGATACCAATCCAAAACAAAAGGTTGGTCGTAAAGCTGACGTAGGATTTCAGGCGAATACTGGTAGTGACATCCAGAATTTCCTGGAAAAAATTGAGCGATGCCGGCAGCATAACATAATATGCAAATGCCACACCGGACAAAAACAGCACGACCATAAAAGGTAATGTCAGGTAAATGGCTTTCTGTTCATTAGGTTTCAGACCCTTGCTGATGAATCGAAGTAATTGAAAAACGATCCAGGGAAGCGCTATGATCAGCCCACCCAGCAAGGCGATCCGCATATAAACTGACATAGTCTCAGTCACTTCAATTGCGAACAGGTTTTGCAGCCCACCGATCGGTCGCGTCAGGATGTCAAGAATGGGGTTAACGAAAAAAACAGTCACGATCACACCCGCGACCAGACCCAATAGGGACAAGAGCAGTGTCTGTCGCAATTCTTCCAGGTGGGTAGAAATCGGTAATTTTTCAGCTTCGTCAGTCATAAGGTAATTCTACCCTGCCAATTCCAGGCATGATTGTAAAAGTAGCGCTGCTGCAAGTGGCATAGCCCGTTCATCAAAGTTGAAACGTGGATGGTGATGCGGAAAGTGGTTTTCATCGCTCGGGTCAGAAGCCCCAACCAGCACAAAACAGCCTGGGACCAGGTCTAGAAAAACGCCAACGTCCTCCGAAATCATCGTCCTGTAGGTTTGGTCGACCTCGACTTTCTGGTTCATTTTTAATGCTGCTTTTCTGACTTTTCCAGCCACCTCAGGGTCATTCCGAGTAGCTTTCACCAGGGGTTCCAGTTTCAATTCAACTGAACAGTCCATCGCCCTACCGGTGTTCTCGCAAATTTCAGATAATCTTTGCTTCAGAACTGAATAAGTTTGATCAGTAAAATATCGGATGGTCCCGCTCAAATCAACCTTTGACGGAATGATATTGTATCTTTTTCCACCCTCAATTGTGCAGATGCTTACCACAGCTGCATCCAAAGGATCCAGGTTGCGTGAAACAATCGTTTGGATTTGTTGTATGATCTGGGCAGAGGTGACGATTGGATCTTTTGCTTTCTGTGGCTGCCCTCCGTGACCGCCCTCCCCATTCACGGTAATATCTACCTTGCCAGAAGCCGCCATTAACGGTCCGTCAGTAATGCCCAGCCAACCGAGAGGTTTTTCGTTCCAGAGATGTACGCCCAAAATGAAATCAGGATTGACCTCATCCAAAACACCCTCTTTCACGATTTTTAATGCTCCCTGCCCGATTTCCTCAGCCGGTTGGAACAACAAATGAAAAGAGCCGCTCAGTTGAGCGCCTAACTGGATAATCATCCTGCCCACAGTCAACCCGATCGCCACGTGCCCATCGTGTCCACAGGCATGCATCTTGCCAGCCTGCTGAGAGCAATACTCTACCTGGTTTTCTTCCTGAATTGGTAAGGCATCCATATCAAAACGTAATAGAAATCGGGGTCCGGCCTTTCCAGAATCAAAGCTGGCGACTATACCGGTCTCAGCAATTCCACTGCGAACCGTGAAGCCCAAAATTCGTAACTGGCTGGAGACATACTCCGCTGTTCTGACTTCTTCGAATCCGAGCTCAGGAAAACGATGCAGGTGGCGTCTGTCGTTTTGGGTTTGGGAGAAATTGCTTTCAGCCAGTGCATGCAGGTCCATCAGACCCTCAATATCACACGTCTGAAGTGTTCGTAATATAGGCAGTCGCTCTCAGTCGCTTCCTGGCGGCGTTGATTCCACTTTTGTACAAAAGCATCTGGGTCACCAATCTGAGAAACATGCTTCTTGAGCGCTTCAATACGGATTTGCCAGTAATCTGAGAGGTCCAAAGTGATATTCGGATCAACTGTCAGGCTCATCCATAATTCGCGGATTTTTGTAGGTTTGAGCCCTTGTTCTATTTGCTCCGGGAAGAAACCCACATTTCCAGCCGCAGGAAAGACTGCATCAATGGTCAGTGCCCCTGCAGCACGATGATCGGGATGGTTGATGTAATGAGCGTGAAAATAAGTTTGAGGGTCACTGCTGACAACAATATCCGGCTGGCGTTTACGTATTTCTGCGACCAGCTTACAGCGGTTTTCGAGGTTGACTTCCAAAAAGCCATCTGGATTGTCAAGAAAATCGACTTGATCCACCCCTAAAACATCGGCAGCGTTGCGTTGTTCGATCACACGGATGCCCTTCAGTTCTTCACCATCAGGGAATTGATCGCTCACACCGCGTTCGCCTTTGGTAAGCAATAGGTAGCTGACCTTATGTCCCAATTTGGTCCACATGGCAATTGTGCCGCCCATAAAAAATTCCGGGTCATCCGGATGTGCCAGGATGACCAGGATATTCTTCGGTTCTTCCCAGTTGACGAATTTATCCGGATTGATTGTTGTTGTCATTTTCCTTCACTCTTTTAGCAGACCTGGGACCACATTTACTCCGTTTTGAGCCTGAACGGTTCCTGCCGCTGCCCTTTTGGGCATCTTTTCTTTCTTTGCTTTCACCAGTTGTATCCGGAGATTCTTCCTTTGTTTTTTTCTGAGAAGGTTGAGCTCTGTCCACCCGGGATCTGCCCCGATTACCGCTGGGGCGACGATCTTCTCTTTTTGGCGGGCGGCCAACCTGATCAAAACGCACCATTTCCACATCTTCACTCGATGAGGCTTCCTCGGGTTCAATCATCCGCGTGACCGGTTGGTTATCTTCCATCTTCCCTGACTCGAGCTCAGAGCGTTTGATCTCACGCTGACCAACTTCCGGAATATAAACGAGCACTGAATCAGTCAATGGAAGTACCTGGGAAACTTTGCCTTCTCCAAGAGGTGTCTGTATGGTCTTTTTGACTTTGGGAAGCAGTTTGCGCGCTTCTTCATAATTTTCATGCTCATAAGCCAGGCAACAGCGCAGGCGACCGCAGATACCAGTGATTTCCGAAGGCGTCAGGGAGACGTTTTGTGATTTTGCCATCCGAATTGAGATGGAACTGAACTCGGTCAAGAAGCGTGAACAGCATCGTTTTTCAATCCCGCAAGCACCCAAACCTGAAACTTCCTTCGCCATATCCCTCGGTCCAACCTGGCGGACTTCCAGACGTGTTTCCGGATACATAGGTCCGGCTTCACGAATGAAGTTGCGCATATTAAAATTCGGGCATTCATCATAGGTCAGAAATAGCGTAAGTCGGGTGGAATCGAAGGAATACTCTGCGTCCAATGCTTTGACACCTTCATAACCAGGTTTTTTCAGGAACTCACGGGCCTTCTCGACCGCCTCGGCTTCTTTTTCCTTGATCATATCCTTGAGGATCAGGTCTCGTGGAGTTGCTTTGCGCTCAACGCTCAAAACATCCTGGTTTGGGTCTGTGGCCTCAATATACGTTACCGTGACTTTTCCGATCTGCTTTCCACGAGCAGTATTCACAATGACATATTCGCCAACCTTGGCATCGATCTCATCAGGCAAAAAGAAATGGTAAGATTTCCCGACAGGTTTAAATTGAACTCCAATGAGTTTTTGTTCGGACATAATTTATAATTATATCATCCTGCTTGGCTCTTCTTGTAAGCCTCTTTGCTCGCTTCGGCAGCAATGTTTCGCGCAATGGTAACCAGTGCCTCTCCAGCAGGGCTAATTGGCTCTTGCATCACAACCGGGCTGCCGATATCTCCACCAATCCCGATTTTCGGGTCAAGTGGAATTCCGCCAAGGAAGCGTGCTCCTACCTGTTTAGCCAGTCGTTCACCGCCTTTTTCACCAAATATATATTGGTGGCTGCCATCAGGCATTTCAAGGTAAGACATGTTTTCCACGATTCCAAACACAGGAGTTTCCAGCTTTTCGAACATATTAACTGCCCGATATGCATCATCAATAGCTACCTGTTGGGGTGTGGTCACAATCACTGCACCACTGATCGGGATCGATTGCGCAAGGGAAAGTTGGACATCCCCGGTTCCTGGTGGAAGGTCTACGACCAGGTAGTCAAGATTGCCCCAATCGAAGTCGGTAATAAATTGTTGGATAGCGGAATGAAGCATTGGTCCACGCCAGATCAGCGGTTGCCCGGCCTGAACAAGAAAACCAATTGAAACGATTTTCAGCCCAAAAAGCTCTGCTGGTTTGATCTTTTGTCCTTCAGGGGTATCCGGGAGTCGGTCTAAACCAAGCATGCGGGGAATGTTGGGTCCATAAATATCTGCATCCAGCAAACCTACTTTCGCACCGTCTTTGGCAAGCGCTAAGGCGATATTGAGTGATACTGTACTTTTGCCAACACCACCCTTACCTGAACCAATGGCGATCAAATGCTTAAAGCAATTGCTGCCCAGGTCAAGTCCTTTGGGGTGGCTGACGTTGGAAGCCATCTCGATATCCACATTTTTAGCTTCAGTCATCGTCAAAACAGCCCGACGGGCATCGGCTTCGATTTTGTTTTTTAGAGGGCAGCTGGGGGTGGTCAGTTCGATCGAAAAACTGACATTCTCACCATCGATCTTAATGTTTTTGATCATATTCAAACTCACCAGGTCACGGTTCAAGTCTGGGTCCATAACCTGTTTGAGTGCATTGAGTACTTGTTCTTTAGTTATCAAATTTTTCTCCTGCCTGTCATTATCTGGGTTTATTCTACGGTGACAGGCAAATTTTTACAAGCTTGTTGTGCTTGGTTGGCATTCTTGTTTTTTATTGAGGATTTAAACCCTTGTCGCGCCAAGTTTCTTCCCTGATTTCAGAATGAAAAAATCACTCTACGGTTACCGACTTTGCCAAATTTCTGGGCTGGTCGATATCCAACCCCTTCAGTGCCGCGATATGATAGGCAAACAATTGCAGCGGGATCACTGCAACTGCCGGGCTTAGTAGCCAGGGCGTTTTTGGTATCCAGAAGATTTCATCAGCAATTGTCGGTAGAAGCTGATCGCCCTCAGTCCCCACAGTCAAAACCCTTCCACTGCGCGCCTTCACCTGCTCAACCTGGCTGATCATTTTGTCATACCAAAGATCCTGCAATGCGATCGCAATTACTGGCAGGTCCTTATCCACCAATGCGATGGGACCATGTTTCATTTCACCTGCCGGGTAGCCTTCGGCATGGATGTAGGAAATTTCTTTCAGCTTCAAGGCGCCTTCATAGGCGATAGGCATATTTACCCCCCGGCCAATGTACAGAGCGTTTTTCATCTCCTTATAACGGCTGGCGATTTCCCTGATGGTTGGTTCTTTATCGAGCGCTTTTTCAACCAGCGAAGGAATGGTCAGCAAATCTTTTACCAGTTCAAAGCGTTTTTCCTTCCCCAGTGTTCCCCGCACATCCGCCAGGTGAACAGCGATCATGTAAAGGTCCAAAATAGGTGCGGTGAATGCCTTGGTGGAAGCAACCCCAATTTCCGGACCAACCTGCATGGATAAACATCCATCGGCTATGCGCATCGCCTGCGAACCGATCGCATTCACAATTGACCATAACAAAGCACCCTTTTTGCGGCCTTCTTCCATTGCCGCTAGTGTATCGGCAGTTTCACCGGATTGCGAGATCGCCAAAACCACCGTGCCCTTCTCGATGATCGGATCGCTGTAGCGAAACTCAGAGGCAACCGATACTTCCACAGGGATCCTGGCAATGTGTTCAATCAGATACTTCCCAACCATGCCGGCATAAGCTGCTGTGCCGCAAGCTGTGATGAATATCTTCTTGATTTCTCTCGCCTTTTCCGGGTCAAGGTTCAGACCTGGAAGCAGGATCCGGTGATTTTCATAATCGATCCTACCGCTCAGCGTATCGGACAAGGATCGAACTTGTTCATGGATCTCCTTTTGCATGAAATGGCGATACTTACCCTTCTCTGACGAAATCGGGTCCCAGGGAATGTTCTGAATTTCAGGTTCAACTGGTTGACCTTCCAGGTCATGGATTGAAAAGCCATCCCGCCTGACTATTGCAAACTGACCCGACTCCAGGAAGCACATCCTCCGTGTATGGCTGACGATCGCCGGAATGTCACTGGCGATATACATCTCGTTATCACCGATTCCAAGCGCCACCCCGCCAGCATTTCCCAGCCTTGCAGCGATAAGTTTTTCGGGTTCCACGGTGGACATCACCACCAGTCCATGAGCCCCCTTTATCATCTTGAGAGTTTTTTGAACAGCGCTTGCCAGGTCGGCGGATTCGTTGTAGAAAATCTCGATCAGGTGAGCGATGGTTTCAGTGTCGGTCTCGGACTTGAAATCAACACCTTCTGCAATCAATTCCTCCTTGAGGGAAAGATAATTCTCGACAATGCCATTGTGCACGATCACGATCCGCCCAGCCATCCCCAGGTGAGGGTGGGCGTTTTGCTCGCTGGGTGCACCATGTGTTGCCCAGCGGGTATGTCCGATACCAGTGGTGCCACTGACTGGAGATTTTTTGATCAAATTCTCCAGCAGCTCGACTTTGCCTGCGACCCTGCGGATTTCAATTTTTTTGTTTTCAAGAATGGCTATCCCGGCAGAATCATAGCCCCGGTACTCCAGATTTTTAAGACCATCAACAACGATAGGCGTAGCATCTTGCCCGCCAATGTAAGCAACAATCCCACACATAAGTGCTCCTGTTTTTCTGATATGTCCTGGAAAAAGGGGGTTATCCCTGGAGGCATCCGCCGATCTATCGATTTTCCCATGTTGTCATGGTTAATCTTCTCCCGCGAGAAGAAACCTCCCACCTCGTCACCCGCGTTGGCAGGTCAGGCGCTTAGTTTTCCAAGTTGGTATATTATACGATAATGATGCAAGGCCCGTGTCGGCGTATTGTGTCAGCCTGAGCTCTTGCCTTCTCGCTTGTCATCTTGAGCCTCTGTTGCGAAGGATCTCATTACAAATAGAGCAGGATTCTTTGCTTTCCTTAGAATTTAAACCTTTCACAACCCAAAATGTTCACGAAGCAATTGGTAATCCTCAGGCGTATCGATATCCTTCGCCATCCAGTTATCCAGCCATCCCAGGGTAGTATGTGGACAAGCGGAAATGATCTGCCTGCCGCCGGAATCACCCTCAAGCTTATCAATATGCGGGAAACAGGAGGCTGGAAAGTAAACCGGATTGGCACGCCGGTCATCAATAATTGGCGTCACCACCTTTCCAGTCCGCAACCCTTCTTCTGCTACACCACTCACCAGGTCGACCGATAATTGAGGTTGATCGCAGAGCAAAAAAAGTACCCCATCAACGGAACTGGGAAGAACCGAAATCCCTGCTTTAAGCGAAGTGCTCTGTCCATCCTCCCAATCTAGGTTGACAACAATATGGACTGTTGGATCAATAATTGTCGCCTTAATTGCGGTTGAGTTGGCTCCCAACACGACAATAACCGGATCCAATCCAGCGGTTTTGGCTGTTTGGATCACGGTATTGACCAGATTTTTGTCGTTCCAAGGTAAAAGCTGCTTTATCCCCCCAAAGCGGCTCGACTTACCAGCAGCCAGGATGACCCCGGCAACCCGTTGCCCATCCAAATTTTTACTCGTAATCCCAGAAGCCGACGTCATGCGCTGGTAATTTCCCTAGTCCACGCAGCACAGTTTCGTCTGTCAGCGGGAAGCTGTCAAACCGCACGCCTGTTGCCTGGAAGACTCCTTCGAGCACACCAGGTGCAAAGGGCAAATACGGCATTTCGCCCATTCCCCTGGCACCGTAGGGACCAATTGGGTCAGCTAATTCCATGATCACGCAACGGGTTTTTCCAGGGATGTCTTTAACTGTCGGAATAAGGTACTTTGAAAACCGGTCTGTAATGGTCTTACCGTCTTTCTTTTTCCAGTCTTCAAGCAGGGTATAACCGCTAGCCTGCACGACTGCACCTTCGATCTGACCTTCCACTAATTGGGGGTTGATCGCCTTGCCGACATCATCCACGCTGATCACCTCACGCAGGCTTACATTCCCGCTGCGGGTATCGACATCCACTAAGAACGCCTGGGCGGCATATCCATAGGTAAAGTTCGGGAAGCAATGCCCATCCACTTTGTCCATGTTGGTAGTCGCAGGCGGTCGATAAACAAACGATCCAATTGCTGGCCGATCGCCTTCTGCCCATTTTTCCAATGCCAGCTTTGCAGCACCTATAATCGAATTTCCACCCATGTGGGTCATCCGTGAAGCTGAGACGCTGCCCGAGTCAAGCGAAGTAGCGGTGTCGGAATAGAATGTGTGAATTTTGCTTAAAGGCAATCCCAGTGAATCGGAGGCAATCTGGGCGAAAGCTGTATGTGAACCCTGACCCACATCTGCACCAGCATGATAAAGTCTGGCATATTCAATTTCCTGGTCCCCCTCCAGGATGATGGTTGCACCACAGTTTTCCGGGGCACCATAGGAGAAACCGACATTCTTGTACCCACAGGTAAGACTCCAGGCAGATTTAACGTGCGGGTTGTCTGATTTTGGCGGAGTTGGTCGTTTCCATCCAGTGTTAGTTTTTGTCCAGCCAGCTTCAAGGGCGCAGCGTTCAGCAACTTCGCGGATGGTGACACCTTTCGGGAGGGCTGTGCCCATCGAAATAATCGACCCCTCATCGAAAAGATTGCGCATGCGCAATTCCACAGGGTCCATTTCCAAAGCATCAGCCAGTTTGTTTATCTGCATTTCTGCCATGAAGGTCGCTTGCGGACCACCAAAACCACGGAAGGCACCGCCAGGGATGTCGTTGGTATAAACCGCATAGGCATCAGTCGCGACATTGGGAATTTCATACGGACCAGTCGCCAAAAGGGTCGCATTGCCAAGCACCTTTGGCGAAGTGTAAACATACGCCCCGCCATTTGCCCAGATTTCGCATTGTGCAGCCAGAATTTTGCCATCCTTGGTCGCACCCCATTTGGCTTTCATAGTATAAGCATGCCTTTTGCAGTGCCCTATGATCGACTCTTCCCGGGACCAGACCACTTTCACTGGTCTGTCAATACCTTTTTCATGCAGCCGCATTGCCGCCAGCCCCAGGATGATCTGAACGGACATATCTTCGCGTCCGCCAAAAGCGCCCCCAATTGCAGGGTAGATCACACGGACTTTCTCGTTGGAGACTCCGAGCGCATGCGCTGTTTGCGCCTGGTCTTTGTGAGTCCACTGTCCGCCCACTACAATCGTAATGCGTTCTTCTTCGTCCAGAAATGCCACACCTGCTTCAGGCTGCAGGTAGGCATGCTCCTGCACCGGGGTCTGGTATTCTCCTTCGATGATCACATCACAGGTTTTGAAAGCTTCTTCCACATCGCCGTGTCTGATCACATTGTGGTGGAAAATATTGGAGGTGCGTCCCGGATGCAAGAGAGTCGCATCTTCCTTAAGCGCATCACCCAGGGTTTTCACAATAGGAAGGTCCTGGTACTCAACTCTGATCAGGGAAAGTGCTTTTTGGGCAATTTCTGCGCTCTCAGCGATCACCAACGCGATCTGGTCACCTTCGAACCGAACAATATCGGCACCTTCTTTAGCAGAGCCAGGCCCACAAAGTACCGGTTGATCATAAACGCCCAGGCCGTACTCGTTAACCGGTACGTCTTCGGCGGTCAGCACAAGCTCAACGCCTTCCAAAGCTTCCGCCGCTGAGGTGTCAATAGAAACAATTCGCGCATGAACTTTTTCTGTGAACAAGACTTTCATGATCAGTTGATCCGCAAAAGTAAAGTCACCAGGATATTTGGCTTTCCCAGTCACTTTTACTAATGCGTCAAGGCGGTTGGTAGCTTTTCCAACTTCATTCATCGCGCACCTCCATCATATTGGCAAGCTGCTTCTATTGCCTGGATGATCTTGTAGTAACCAGTACAGCGGCATAGATTGCCGGAGATTGCATCTTTGATTTCATCCTCAGTCGGATGTGGTTTTTCTTCCATCATTTTCGCAGCAGCCATCACAAAACCTGGGGTGCAATAACCGCACTGGACTGCGCCATGGTTGATGAATTCGGTTTGCACCGGGTGAAGTTGCCCATCTTCTGCCAGACCTTCGATGGTTGTGATGGTCGCCATGTGTGCACGCGGAGCTGGCACCAGGCAGCTCACCACTGCCTTGCCATCCAGATACATCGTGCAGGCTCCGCATTCGCCTTCCTCACAGCCTGGCTTGGGACCGCTGTAACCTACGCGCTCCCGGACAAAATTTAGGAGGGTTCCGTTGAAGTCACCGGAAAACTGAAGTGGCTGCCCATTAATGGTTGTCTCGATATGTGCCTGGTCCCATTCTCCGTTCGGTATTGCCTGCCACTTGGCGCCTTCGCTAAGCGTGACCGGGTTGAGAGGTACTTTCGTGTCCTGCCGATTTTCAACCAGCTCCATCAGGGCATCTTCAGCGATCACCTGCATCATGTACTGGCGATAATCAGCGCCACCACGCACATCAGTGATTGGTCGTGTGTCAAGCGCTGCCAATTCTGAAGCTCTACGGGCTGTTTCTGCGTTCAGCATCATTCCTTTCAGAAACTCTTCTGCAGCCGGAGAATGGATCACGGTCGGTGCCACTGAACCCATAGTCACAGCGGCATCTACAATCAAGTCACCCTGCAGATCAACGATCACACAGCAATTTAATGTCGCAATTGCTTGTGTTTTTCGTAAGGCTTGTTTGATAAAACTTCCCCGTTGGCTGGTTTTCAGCGGCTTGAAAACAATCTCATGCACCAATTCGTCTGGCATTTTGATAGTTTTGCGCAAGCCTGTATAAAACTCGTTCAGCCTGATCTGCCTTTTCCCCCGTGCAGACACTAAAATCAGGCTGGCATCCATCGCCATCAGAGGGGGAATCGTATCGTTGGCCGGTGAGGCGGTCACCAGGTTCCCGACCACCGTCGCCCGGTTGCGCAATTGAGGTGAAGATACACGGTAGCACGCCTGGTACAGTGGGGATGCAGTTTGACGAATCAAATCTGACCTCAAAATGTCGTTGTGGGTGACATTCGCCTGGATGTGAACTAAATCGTCCTCATCCTGATAAATACCGTCAAGTTCCCTTACGCGGCTTATATCGATAACATCTTCCAAACCATCCCATTTTCCATCGCGGATTTCGACCATCAGGTCGGTTCCGCCTGCAATGATCTTTGTCTGGCTGTCAGCCTGGTGTAACAGGTCTATCACCTGCTCGACACTCTCAGGCATGTGATAATTTTTCCACATAGGCACCTCCTTGAGATTATTTTCAGCTATTCCGAGCCTGAATAACCTCAGCCAAAATACTGATTGCGATTTCGTCTGGCGTTTCTGCTTCGATATCGATTCCGATGGGCGATTTAATCAATTCAATTCTTTCCCTGGTAACGCCATTATCCAAGAGTGCTTTTTTGGTTGTTCCCCAGCGCTTCAGGGAGCCGATCAAACCGAAATAAGCCGGCATATATTCCAAAATTGCAGGCAATCCGGCTACATCCACGTCGCTGCCGCGGGTAACCCCGACAATGTAAACCTGTTCGTTGATGTCAAGATGTGCAGGTATTTCTTCCATGGGATACGGTAAAAATTCAACGTCTCCTGGGATATGTGCACTGGTGCAAAGTTCTGTACGGTCATCTTGAACAACCACCCGGAAATCTAGTAATTGCCCAAATTTTGCTACTGAGCGACCCACATGCCCTGCACCAAGGATGAGCAAAATCGGGCGAACAGATTGGGGCTCGATATAAACTGTCACGTCTCCTCCGCATATACCAATCGCATTTTCTTTGCGTGCATCCAGTGTATAGCGTAAAATCTCAGGCTTTCCGGTCTTGAGCGCTCTGAGGGCAGCATCCACTGTCTCGTTTTCCACCTGTCCGCCGCCTACTGTGCCAAATGTCCGTGCATCAGGATAGACCAGCATTTTGCTGCCAGCATGCCTTGGCACAGCACCTTTCGTTTCGATCACCACGCACAGGCAAACTGGCTCTCCAGTTTGGCTTGCTTCATTTAGTTTTTTGTAAATGTCTGTCATTAAACCTCTAATAAAGATAATATGATCGGCAGCAGTTGTTTCTTACGAGAAACTACGCCAACCGCTAATTGCGTTCCATCGGGCAAAGGTTCGTAAGGTAATTCATCCAGCGCTGGCGGAGCGTCCAGAAAAATCAAACGACTGGAACCTTCTACCACGTCAGTCACCATCAGCCCGGCAAAATCGAGACCCTGTTCCTTCTTGAGTCCTTCGAGTGCCGTTCGCAATGGATCGACCATATCTCCTATCTGGTACAAATCGGTAGTCTCAACCTGCGCGATGGCAAATTTATACCCACCATAATCATACAATTTCATGTCTTGCCGGACAATAATGTCCGGTTCCTGGGTCAGCAAACCGGCACCAGCTTTCAGGATCTTCTCGCCCCAGCTCTGTATATTTTCATTTTCGAGCGGTGACCCAGGTACAAATGCCCAGCGTTCCAACACCCGGGAAATTGCTTTATCCCGCATGGTCGTGGTCGGCGAGGTCAGGATAAGTGTGTCCGATAGCAAACCTGCCAGTAAAAGACCTGCATAAGCTGGAGGAGCGCTTAGACCGGCTTCAGCGATTTGCTCGGAAACCAACGTTGAAGTGCTGCCAACGATGTCAACTGTGAACCTGATCGGGTTATGGGTGGATGGGTTGCCAAGACGGTGATGATCAAGGATTTCGAGCAACTCACTCTCTTCAAGTGAGGCAATTGATTGCTGCGGCTCGTTATGATCCACCAGGATCACCTTGATGCGGGTAGGGTTTACAATTTCCCGCTGCCTTGCAACACCCAGGTAGCGATTATTTTCGTCCACCACCCAATATTCGTTGAATTCCTGCCTTAGCAAGCGGTTGATCACGTCCTTGATACGCGTTTGTGGCTGGAATTTTGGAATGTTTCTTGTGGCGGCCTCCCGGCATTGAATATCGAGCATCTCGGAAATGGTCATATCCCTGAATTTAGGATGCGGACCGATGATCTTGCGCAGGAAGTCAAACATACTGCTGCCGGTTACCATGCCATATGGTGTGCCGTCATCGTTCACCACTGGTGCGATTCCAGCCGTCCGCGAGAGGATCGTCCAGGCTTCGTTGAGCGATTTTTCGGGCGTGACTACGTCCAGCCGGCGCATGACGGAATCAAAGCGGGGGCTGGCATCCGTTAGGAGCATCGGCGGCTCGATCCCGAGGGTCTTCAAAACGAATGAAGTCTGCATATTGATTGCACCGGCACGGCTGGCAACAGTTGGTTGACCATCCCTTTCATTCAGCAGCCAGGCGTAACCGATTGCAGATGCGATGGAATCAGTATCCGGATTGATGTGTCCGGTTACGTAAATTCGATCTGAAGATTTCTTCTGATAAATTCCCTTTTCCATTCCTATTTCACCTGTTGTTCAAAGCTTGCCACACTTTTTCAGGGGTGACTGGATTATCCAAAATGTTCGCTCCACAAGCATCCAGCACAGCATTGCCAATCGCCGGCGCAGCTCCATCCATCGGAATTTCAGCAACTGCTTTTGCTCCGAAGGGTCCCGACTCTTCATAAGTTTGCACGAAGATGGAGCGGATATTGGGCATTTCGTCAGCTCTGAAAATATGATAATCAACCAGGTCTCTTTCTCTGGGTTGACCATTTTCGTCGTAAACCATTTCCTCGCTGACACCATAACCTAACGCCTGGGCGATACCGCCTTCAATCTGACCAGAGGCTGAGATTGGGTTGATGATCACACCTGAGTCCACTGCCATGATCAAATCCTCGACTGTTACCTGTCCGGTCTGGATATCGACCAAAACGGTTGCAAACTGGGCAGCGAACGGCGGGGGTGAATTGGGAGAGACATATGAGGCGCTCGCCATGATCTGCTCCTGGTTTCGCCAATGCAGCGAATCCAGGGCAATGGTTGCCAGGCTGACCCGTTCGCCATTTGGCGAAACAGCGTGATTTTCACGAAGGGTCACCTCTTCAGTAGTATATTCACATCCACGATCGCCAAAAATTCTCACTGCACGCTGTTTGATTTGTTCTGCCACCTTTTCGGCCGCTCTCTTAACAGCTGTTCCGGAGATATAGGTAGTCGAGGAAGCATAGGCACCGACATCGAATGGCGTGGTATCGGTATCAGAAGAAGTCACGATCACATCCTCCACGCTCACGCCCAATACCTCTGCCGCGATTTGTGCCAGGGCAGTGTCACTGCCCGTACCGAGATCAGTCGCCCCAACCATCAGGTTGAAGCTGCCGTCATCATTGATCTTAATGCTCGCCCCACCCATATCCAGGTACGGAATGGCAGTGCCCTGCATCACTGTAGCAACGCCAATTCCCCGGCGTAGATTCGGTTTGCCGGGAACCATGTGCCAGGCTTCATTGCCAAATTTTTCATCCCAACCAATCGCGGCTTTGCCCTTGCGGACGCATTCTTCCAACCCTACCGTCTGCACAACCTCTGGTACGGGTTCGCGCCCTTCGTTCCAGGCTGTGCTGAATGGCTGATACTCGCCTGACCTGAGGGCATTTTTCAATCGGAATTCGATCGGGTCCAGACCCAATTCACGGGCTATCATCTCCAAATGGCGGTCGAGCGGCCAATATCCCTGGGGGACACCATATCCGCGATAGGCACCAGATGGGGGAGTGTTGGTGTACACAATATCTGCATAAAACCGTATGTTTGGTTTCAGGCGATACTTGCCATCGCCAACATACAAACCCATAGATTTTTGACCGGTGTTGCCAGTTACAGTCAGGGCATGACAGCCGTAAGCGCCAGTGTCTGAGAGCGCGTACATCTCATTGGCAGTGATGGTACCGTCGTTTTTTACACCTGTTTTCATACGGATACGCATAGGGTGCCTGGAACGGGATGCGATAAATTCTTCTTCCCGGTTCATTTCATAAAGCACAGGTCTGCCGGTGGCAATGGTCAGATGGGCAGCCACATCTTCAATCAAGACTTCCTGTTTACTGCCAAATCCGCCGCCAATGCGCGGCTTGATCACACGGATACGCTTGACTGGCAATCCAATCACCGGTGCCAAAATCCGGCGCGCATGGAATGGGACCTGTGTACTCGTACGTACAACAAGGCGGTCGTCCTCATCCCACCAGGTCATGGTCACGTGAGGTTCAATATGAGCCTGCTGGACCTTCGGTACAACATATTCTTGTTCAAAAATGCGATCAGCTTCGGCAAAACCCTTGTCAACATCATTGATGTTAATGCGGATCTTCGCTGCCAGGTTGATCGAGGGGTTCGAATCGCCGAAGTTCTGATATTCAGGCTCATCATGGATCATCACTGCATCCGGTTTCATTGCCTCGCGCATATCAACAATTGGAGGCAATATTTCATAGTCAACCTTGATCAGGCTGAGAGCTTTTTCAGCAATCTCCGGAGTTTCCGCCGCAATAAAGGCAACCCTGTCACCCACAAAGCGAACTTTATTATCCAAAGAGAACATGTCCAGCGGTCCGGGGATGGGGTCAGACTGACCGGCAGTGGAATGAACCACCCGCGGCAAATCTTCCCAGGTCAACACAGCTGCAACACCCTGCAAAGCTTTCGCCTGGCTGGTGTCGATGTTCTTGATGCGAGCATGGGCATGAGGTGATAACAAAACTTTGGCGTAAAGCATTCCCGGCATGTGCCAATCGGCTGTAAATGCCGGTTTGCCCTGCACCAGTTTTGCAGCGTCAACCTTGATCTCCGATTTACCGATGGTGGCAGTCTCTGCCCTTTGATCAAGCGTAAAAATTTCGGGTTCGTAAGCAGATGGGTCATTTTCTATAACAGAGTTACCAGCGTCTGCCATCGCCCGCATTTTTTCAGAAGCGGCCAAAACAGCCTTGACAGGTTTGACATAAGCAGTACAGCGACAGAGCACACCAGACAAGGCATCCCGCACTTCGGATTCTGTAGGATCAGGGTTTTGCTCGAGCAAAGCCTTCGCAGCCAAAATCATTGCAGGCGTACAGTAGCCACACTGCACTGATCCACTTTCAATGAATTCCTGCTGCAGGATGGAATAGCCATCAGTTTTTTTCCAGCCCTGTTGGGGATTCTGACCTGAACTTTCAATGGTTTCGATTTCGTGACCCTGGGCTTGCAGGGCAAAAAACATGCAGCTGTTGATCGGTCTACCATCCATTAACACCGTGCAAGCACCGCATTCACCTCTCACACAGCCGCCCGATTTTGCACCCAAAAAACCCAACCGCCGCAATACACCAAGCAACTTTTCTTCTGGTCGGGTCTGAACCTGGTATTCTTTTTGGTTTATGCGAAGGTTCAGGTTCATTTTGCCTCCTGGTTTCCTGCCTGGGAATGCAGCTTTTGCAGCGCCCGCGAAAGTAACACTGCCCCGACTTCCTGGCGGTATTCTTTGCTTGCCCAGGCATCGTCCGCTCCCGCCAGGGCGGCTTTAATTTCAGCTTGCCCATTGTCGCCGGGTTTATGCAATGTGAAAGTGGGGAGAAATTCCTCACTTCCTCCCACAGACACACGGGTAGCGCCATTCTCTTTATTTGCCACTGCCACACAAACCAGGGGAAGGTCTTTCGGAGTTCTGCCAACACTTTCGAAAGCAAGACCCATCGGTTCGTCCATGAAAAGATAGAGAATGGGGTCGTCCTGCACTCTTTCCATGACATATTGTGACAAAGGAATTTCACTGTGGTTCTTCAATGTAACGACCCTGGCATCCAGTGATAACAGGCAGCACAGTACTGGTGAGCGCCCGTTCGTGTTGGCTAAAAAGTTGCTCAGGCTGAGGCTGTTGCGCACGTTCAGTCCAAACTCAATGCTCAACGCTGCAGAAAATTCTGTCAGGTCAAGAGTTTCAGCCATCATACCCAAGGTAATCAGTCCGCCAAACTTTAGACCACGGTCGCCTGATTCGACTTCATCAAAACTGGTATCCTGCAAATCGATCAGGATTTCCACCTTTTCGCCCAGTTGTGGATGAAAATCACCGCCGAAAAGCAACTGGGCTTTCTCTCCAAATTTTTCTTTCAGAGCCAGTGCCTCTTCAGAAGAAGCAGGACGCATGTAGTGTATTGATTTTTCAGTCATCTGGATACACTTTCCACCCGGAATCCTCCAGGTTTTCTCGATCACCAAATTGCTCGGGCACTTCCACGAAAAAAGCTTCGCCGCTGGCCAGAACCATACCTTCTTTTGTGCGAATCTCGCTGGAACCAACGGCTGTTCTGCCACGTTTTTTAACCACCTTGCCAACCACCACCAGGGGAGTATTGGTGGGTACTGGCTTGAGATATTTAACCTTAAGTTCGCTGGTCACCATGAACCGGTCCGGGTCATCCGTGGTCAGTGCCCGTCCGGCAGTTTCATCCAGAATGGCAGCAATATTTCCACCGTGAACCATTCCTGGATAGCCGGCATAGACCTCATCAAGGCAGAATTCAGAGATAACATTCCCCTCATCGTTAATATAAAACTCCAATTTTAACGAAATTGGGTTTTCTCTTCCGCAAACATAGCAGCTACTGCTGCTGGGCAGTTTTTGCATCAAGCCTCACTTGTAAAAGTATCGATCAAAAGTTTGGTATTCCCTCCGACGCCATAGAGGATCGGCATGGTACAACCGTGATCGATATATTCCTGCACTTTCGCGCGGGCTTCAGCGGGTGTGCCGCTGGCAGTGATGCGATGGATCAGATCTTCCGGAACCAGGTGTTTGGCTGCCTGGATCTGTTCATGAGTGGCAGGCCAGCCCAAAATCGCCTGGATGCTCTCGACAATGTCCTTGGAGACACCAGAAGCCTGGGCGATGTGCGGTTGCTGCGCCAGGTATTGGGTTAACAGTTCACGGGTAGTATCAATAGCTTTATCGTGGTCCTCATCCACCGAGCAAACCACCAGTTGTGGTCGGTCAAAATCTTCCATCTTTCGTCCGGATTCTTTCAGACCTTTATCAAGTTGTTCAAGAGCATAATCGTTATACTCCACCGGAACACAGTAGTTCATGATGATGCCATCAGCGATCCGACCGGTCATCTCGATCATCTTACCGCCAGTTGCGCCGATATAAATGGGTACATTGCGGGGTTCTCTTCGACCATGCACCACATCCAGCTCAATGCCGTTCACATGCACAAATTCACCATCGAAAGTCACATTTTCCATATTCAGGAGTCTGCGCAGGATCGTGATAGTCTCTTCCATTGCCTTAAGTGGCTTGGTGCGGTTGATGCCGACATTCTTCGCCAACGGATCCCACCAGGCACCGATACCACAAATGATGCGATTGGGAGCCAGATCGTCCATGGTCAGGAATGTGGAAGCAAGCAGACCAATGTTGCGGGTCCAGTTGTTGATAACTGCAGAACCTATCTTGATTTTGTTGGTAACAGCGGCATAAGCTGACATAGGTACGATGGCATCACGCACAAGCCGGCTTTCGGCTTGCCAGACTGAGTGAAAACCCTTTTCCTCGGCATACTTAACAATTTCAAGACCGTCGCGCAAATCGTGCGCATCCTGGAGGTATAGTGCAACTTTTTCGAACATGGTGAGAAATCCTTTCTATTCTGTAAATGTGTGTACTGGGTTTATTTTAACCTTATTATAGGATATTAAGTCCTTGGGAGTGTCTAAATCCCGTTGGATGTTATTGTTTAACCAGACAACCAGCTCCAGCGATTGATTGGCTGCCTGTCTGCAGTGCTTTTGAAATGAGTGCCGTCCAAATTGAGGGGTAAATATATCTGGGTGGCTGATGAGAATGGCGTTAGTCCCCCATTGGTGCCAATCGGGAACAATCACCATGAATTTTCCATCCTGCCGTAGTTCGAGCAATTCTTCCAGGTCTTCGCATGTCATCCAGGGAAGATCAGCTGGTACGATCAATACTTCACCAGGATCAATCTCAAGAATGTGATTAAGTGCCTGCGTCACAGCAGAATTCAGACTGCTTAGTAAATTTTCCTGGAGAGCAACACCGCCTGATTGACGAGTGTATTCGAGCACGTTTTCATCCTGGCTGACAACCAAAACATGGTCAATGGACCCACAAGATCTTAGTTTTTGGAAGGTTTCTTCAAAAAGAAAACGATTTAGTCTGCATAGTTCTTCAGCTTCCATGCAATCATGCAGCCGCGACTTCCCCTTTTCCAATGGCTTAACCGGAAGAACTGCCCACAAGCTCATTTGGCTTTTACCTGGTTTATGAAATACTCCAGGATCGCACTGGCAAGCTGGATTTTGTCCGCTTCGTCAGTCATGATGGTTTGCATCTGCACGGTCTCAATCCCATTTGGAATGTTAAACGGAGAGCAGGCTTTTTCGCTCGCATCATAGACAAAAAGATCCAGTAAGTCAGCATAATGGTTCATAACTGCCAGGCTGGAAGGTTCGATGCCCAACTCTGCAAACATTTTTGCGGCAGGACCTTTGATCGCCTTACCCTGGATGATCGGTGATACAGCTACAACAATTTTCTCTTTCAGCGCTGCTCGCAGACCCCCAAGAGCAAGGATAGGATCAATGCTCACCCATGGATTGGAGGGCGCGATCAAGACCAGATCTGCTTCCTGGACCGCCAACAGTGCATCTGGCAAGGGTACAGGCTCAAAGCCGCCGTGCAAAAGAATACGGCTGACTTCAGGCTGCGCTTTTTCTCTGACCAGGTAATCCTGGAACGGCAAAATTACGCCCTTCTTGGTTTCAATCAGCGTGGGCGCGTCGTCATCGCTCATTGGGAGCACACGGCTGGCAATCCCCCAGCGTGTACTAAAATCAGCAACAACTTCACGAAGACTCTTACCCAATCCCAAAAGTCGGGTGCGCTCAAGATGAGTCGCAAGGTCGCGATCACCGAGCTGGAACCAGGTGGGTGCTCCGATCGCTTCCAGCGCGTCTGCTACATTCCAGGTTTCACCTTCCAGACCCCAGCCATAGCTTTTGTTAGACAGACCTGCCAAGGAATACATCACAGAGTCGAGATCCGGGCAGATACGTAAACCAAAATGAGTGAAATCGTCGCCAGTATTGACAATAGCAGTCAGATTCCCAGGCGGAAGCACACGATCCAAGCCAAAAACCAGCTTGGCTCCTCCCACACCGCCCGCCAGCGCTGCCACTTTCAAATGAGCAAATTGAGGAAAATTACTCTCACTCATCTAAACATATCTCTTTCTTTATCGCGAATCAACTCTGAAACCGATCCTTCCCGCAAATCATAGGGAAAGCCGCGGGCATGAACCACAGGCGTGCCTTCGCTGGTCTGCCCCATGATCAGCGACGCAGCTGCAGCGAGCTCATCTGCTGCTCCGATCGTTGTGACTCGCATTTTATACCCATTCATATCTTCAGTTCCGCGCATATCAACCAATCCCGGCATTCCGGACAAACCAATGGCTGTACCCAGAACGCCGTTCCGCCAGGCGCGGCCATGCGAATCGATAATCAACACCGCCAGTTGTTTCCCGGTTTTTTCTTCAAGGTTTTTGCGAATTCGCTCTGCACTTCTGTCTGAGTCTTCAGGTAAAAGCAAAACCCAGTCATCGTCATTTCCCCAGGGACCCTTGACATTGGAATGGTCGATGCCGGCATTTGCACACACAAAACCTGCCTTGTGCTGGACGATGATCGTACCCGGTCGTGTGCGTAAAACTTCAGAACTTTCCTGCAAAATCAGTTCAACCAGCTCTGGTCTTTTTTCCAAATATGCAGCCAACTCAATCGCTTTGGCTGAGGGAGTGACTGTGTTCAGGTTGACCAAGCGGCCTTCCGCCTTGGAAACTATTTTTTGTGCCAAAACCAGCACGTCGCCATCTTCAAAGTCCAGTTCGGAGTTAAGCATAGCCTGATAGATGATGTCTGCCAGATTGTCGCCGTCCTGGATCATCGGGATCCCAGTCACAGCGCTGAGAATTAGTCGTTTTACTTGATTCATTCGATTCCAGTGATTCGGATTCCAGAAGAAGGAACTTTATATTTGATGTTCAACCCGATCAGGATCGAGGTAAGTCCTTCCACCACAACCGTGTTCTCGATCACACCGGCATCCCAGGCTTTCAAGCCGATATCTTCTGCCAATCCGATCACAATTTCGCGGCTTTCTTTGTTGCCACCTGCAACCAAAACGTCGCAGTCCATTTTTTCACCAGATAAGAGACGTTCGAAGGAGGTGGTCTGGAAGGCATCCACTACCTGCACATCCGGCCCGAGAATTGCCTTGGCTTGAAGAGCTGCACTGCCTTCGGGCGGCATTTGCACCTTTGTAACTTTGGGTGGAACCAGGGGAACACAAACGTCGATCAGCAGCTTTCCTTGCAGTTCCTCTTTCAAACCTTCAAGTGTGGCGGCATGCGCCGCAAATGGGACGGTTACCACAGCGATATCACAGGCTTTCACAGCAACTTCGTTTCTGGCACCTGAAAGTTCAACTTCCTGCTCACCAATTTTTCCGCGCAACCGCTCAACCGCCTCCAGCGCTTTTTCTTCCTTCCGTGAGCCAATGATCACCTTATGACCAGCCAGCGCCCAACGATAACCAAGCCCACTGCCTTCTTTACCAGTTCCACCAATAATTCCAATCGTATATTTCATCTATTCTCCATTACATTTCCGCGACCCGCGCCCAGGTTTGGGCAGCGATTTTGCGCGATTTTGCCGCAATTTCAGCTTCATCCAGGAACATAAGCTGCCGGTCTTTCATCAGCACTCTGCCTCCAGCCATGGTCATCGTCACCATTCCATCCCGGAATCCAAAGAGGATATGCCAGGGTAAATTACCGGTCGCCATCGGTGTGATCGGATGATAATCAACGAAAATAATATCAGCAGCAGCTCCCGGCTCTAATACGCCTACGCGCAAACCTCCCCAAATCTGTGTGGCAAGTCTGGAATTATTCTTTACTGCGATTTCGATCACATCATAACCGTTCATCGCTCTCGGGTCACCCTTGCTGTCTTTTTGCAGCAGGTAGGCAAAGAACCATTCCTGCCACATGGCATTCGAAAAGCCGTCATTCCCTAAACAAACATTAACTCCGCTCGCAAGGAATTTTTCCACCGGGGCTACGCCCACTGCATTGTTCATATTTGAGCGCGGTTGATGGCTCAGCCAACACTGGCTTTCTGCCAGCAGCTTGATTTCGTTCTCAGAAAGGTGCACACCGTGCGCCAGAATACTGCGATCATTCAGAACCATCTTGTCCCAGAAACGCTCAACGACACGCTTGCCGTATTTTGCCAGCGAATCTTCCTGGTCGACAATGCCTTCGGCTGCATGTACGTGAAAACCGACCCGGTTCCCGTTCTCTTCAACACACTTTTCCAGCGTCGCATCCGAAACCGTCAGGCTGGCATGCAAACCGAAATGCGCTTTTACCAGTGGGTCAACATCCCCTGCCATAACCCTACCAATAAAGCGGCTGTTTTCCCTGATACCTGCCAAAGCGCGCTCTTCTCCATCACGGTCAGTCACTTCATAACATAATGACGATCTCAACCCGGCTTGCCTGACCGCTTCATAGACCACATCCAGCGAGCCATCAATGAAATTCGGTGAGGCGTGATGGTCGATGATCGTGGTTGTACCGTACTTGATCGCATCAATCAGCAAAGTCAGCGCTGAATAACGTGTGCCTTCTTCGTCGAGTGCTTTGTCCAGTTTCCACCATAATTTTTCGAGAATTTGCTGAAAGTTTTCGGCTGGCGTGCCTGGAATTGCCATCCCCCGTGAATAGGCTCCATAAAAGTGGGTGTGAGCGCAGATATTTCCCGGCATGACCAGTTGACCATGCGCGTCCAGTATTTCTTCCTCAGGATATCGTTCAGCTAATGTTCCTGCAGGTTCAATGGATTTGATCAATCCATCCTGGATCAGGATCTCATGTCCTTCCAGGATCTGGTTGGGTTCTCCCCAGGTTACGATGCTTCCGTTGGTTATGATCATATTACTCTCCTTAGGATGCCCCGGCTTAGTCAGTCAATTGATACAGTTCGATCAAGACTCCGTTACCGGCTTTGGGATGGATGAAGGCCATTTTACGCCCCGGCAAAACTTCGGCGGTCTCATTGATCAAGCGCACGCCTTTTTCTTTCAGTTCAACCAATTTAGCATCAATGTCATCCACTTCCATGCATAGGTGGTGCATGCCCTCACCCCGTTTTTCGAGGTAAGCAGCCAATCCGGTTTCACTGCTGGTGGGTTGAATCAGCTCGACTTCACTGTCACCGACTGGAATAAATGCAACCCTGGAATTTTGGGTCGGGACCACCTCAATATGGTCCAGCTTCAAGCCCAGGCTTTCTTCCCAGAATTTGAGTGATTCTTCGATATCGCGGACAACGATTGCGACATGGTTGATTTTAGTAATTTTTGCCATCCTTCTCCTTTAGATGTAATTGGGGGCAACATATTCACCCCAAACTTTGCGTAAACGGTTGCAGATCTCACCCAATGTGAGCTTGTTTTCAACACATTCAATGATCACCGGCATCATATTGGCATCACTGTTGGCAGTTTCTTCAAGCTTGTTGAGCAAGGATTCCACCTCCTGCGGGTCACGCGAAGCACGCAGTGCAGCCAGATGTTCATGCTGGTTTTGTTCAACCCTCGGGTCAATTTTGAGTGAATCGAGTGAAATTTCTTCTTTCACCTGGAATTTATTGACACCTACCACGATATCATCATGGTTTTCCAGCCTGCGTTGTGCCTGAAAGGCGGCTTCCTGGATCTCATTCTGAATGAAGCCATTTTCAATAGCTGCCAGAGCTCCGCCAATTGCGTCGATTTTTTCGATGTAATCAGCCGCCTGCTTTTCGATTTCATCGGTCAGGTATTCCACAAGGTAGGAACCAGCCAGGGGGTCAACGGAATCAGCAACCCCAGATTCATAACCAATGATTTGTTGTGTGCGAAGCGCTACTTGGACAGATTTTTCGGTTGGCAGCCATAACGCCTCATCCATACTGTTGGTGTGTAATGACTGGGTGCCCCCTAAAACAGCAGCAAGCGCTTGCAGAGTCACTCTGACAACATTGTTTTCAGGTTGCTGTGCAGTCAAGGTTGAGCCAGCTGTTTGGGTATGGAAACGTAAATGTTCCGATTTGTTCTTCTTTGCGCCAAAACGATCACGCATAATTTTGGCGTAAAGCCGTCGCGCTGCTCTGAATTTGGCAACTTCTTCCAGAAAGTTGTTATGGGAGTTGAAGAAGAAGGAAAGCTGATCGGCAAATTCATCCACATCCATGCCTGCCTTTATCGAGGCTTCAATGTAAGCGATGG
>ENA-UOOK01000284-UOOK01000284.1-fermentation-metagenome-genome-assembly--contig:-NODE-284-length-64886-cov-63.675402_pt1 | contig 64886 bp, 59 predicted proteins | sample MGYA00245777_ERZ724023 | MGnify/ENA primary metagenome ERZ724023 (study PRJEB28704, sample SAMN03018312) | fermentation metagenome | biome: anthropogenic terrestrial biome; feature: soil; material... | reverse complement strand
ATAAAATATTAACAAATTAAAAAAACTGTCCTAATAAAAGGGGACACTTAACTTTGTAGGATTATAAACAATTAAATTTTAAAATTATGGACACTCAACTTATTATTATTATTGGTGCTATTGTACTGTTGATTTTCTTTGCAGGAATAAAAATAGTTAGACCAACTCATCGCGGACTTATCGAAAGATTAGGAAAATATAGAAAATTTGCAAAACCAGGATTTCATTGGATTATTCCTGTGATTGATAAAATGTATAGAGTAAATATTACAGAGCAAATGGTTGATGCACAGCCACAAGAAATTATTACAAATGATAATCTTAACGCAAGTGTTGACGCTCAAGTTTATTTTAAAGTAAATTTTGATGAAGAAAGCGTTAAAAATTCTCAATACAATGTAAATAATTATCAATGGCAAATTGTTAACCTTGCTCGTACAACATTAAGAAATATTATTGGTACTCTTACTTTAAAAGCTGCAAATAGTGAAAGAGGAAAAATAAATGCGGAACTACACAAAACTTTATGTGATGAAACTCGTTCTTGGGGAATTGATATCGTTAGAACAGAGTTAAAACAAATCGACCCTCCACATGATGTTCAAGAAACAATGAACAAAGTTGTAAAAGCTGAAAACGAAAAAATTGCTGCTATCGACTTTGCTACAGCTGCTGAAATTTCTGCTGACGGAACAAAACGTGCAAAAATTAAAGAAGCTGAAGGTGTAAAACAAGCAAAAATTTTATATGCAGAAGGTGAAGCTTCAGCAATCAAATTGGTTAACGAAGCTGCAGACCAATACTTCGTTGGAAATGCACAACTGTTGAAAAAATTAGAAACAATTGAAAAGGCTCTTAAAGATAATTCAAAAATTGTAATTCCTGAAGGTAGCGATTTAGTTAATATTATTGGCGAAATGGCAGGCGGAGTATTACCTATAGAAAAAAATAAGACTAAATAATAAAACCATATAGTTAAGCAAAATATTAACTATATGAGAATATTACAAAAAAATTGCCTTGAATAGAGGCAGTTTTTTTATTTCTATCGAGTTATTGCAATTTATTTATTGGTACTCATAATATGTTTTATAAATCCAAATTAAATCACTACCAGAATAAGTTGTTCTTTCAATAATTTCTATCGGAAACTTTCCGTCATAAACATATTCAAATTCTGTTGTTCTAACAGTATTTCCTATAGTTGTAGTTGTAATTTTTCCAACATTATTTTTTGAAAAACCGCTTTCTATATTATTTGATATAAAACGGCTAGAATAAAATGGGTTTTTATATTTATCATAATTTTCATAATTATATTCTCTTACTCTATTGTCATCGTCAATATATTTTACTTTACTTAGATTATCTCCATCATATTCAAAAGTGTAAATATATGATAAACTAGCAGCTTTAGTTCGCATAGTGTTTTCAGGTATTTCATATGGTAAAATTTTAGAAATATAACTTTGTGGTTTATTTGATTTGCTCACGAGGATTTTGGAATTATCAATCTCTATTACAGAAACTTCAACAATTTTATTTTTGTCATACTTAAAATTCATAATCTGGTATAATTCATTATCTATGTAAAGTTCAATCTTACTTATTAGTTTTTTATCGTATATAATTTCGTATCTATCATTAAAATCAAAATCTTGAATTTTTATCAGTCGATTTTTATTATCATAAGATAATATCTCAGTATAGAAAGAATGTTTAATTTTAACTAACTTGTCTTTTTCCCAAGTCCATTCTTGCGAAAGGGTTTTTGTGCCAGTATTTAAACCATATTCGTAATAAATTCGTTTAATTTTTTTATTAGGGATATAAACTCCTTCTTTTTTGCAGCCTACAAAAAAAATGCTAAAGTAAATAACAAAATTTTTCTCATAATTTACAATTTTTAAATATGCCTCCACTTTTAGGCTTTCGGCAACTCCTTTAGTCTTTTATATTAAATACAAAAATACAAATTTTTATCAAACAATAGGTGTTTATTGTCAGATTTATTAAATTGAGATTGGAATAATCAGATTTGCTTTTATATTTGCAAGAAACAATTTATTGTTTTAGTTTTAATTTTGCTATATTCGTAAACTTAAATTTATTTTTATGAAAAATTATCTTTTACTAGTTTTAGTTTTTATTTTCACTCCTTTTTTTAGTGATGCTTGTACAAATTATTTGGTAACAAAAACAGCTTCGGTTGATGGAAGCACAATGATTTCTTATGCTGCCGACTCGCATATTCGTTATGGTGAGCTTTATTGGCGACCAGCAGCCGATTGGGAAAAAGGAAATATGCGTACAATTTATGATAGAGGTACAAATAAACCTCTTGGAAAAATCCCACAAGTGCCTCACACTTATAAAGTTGTGGGTTTTATGAATGAACATCAACTTGCAATTGGTGAAACTACTTTCGGCGGTCGTGATGAATTAGTTGATACTACTGGAATAATTGATTATGGTAGTATGATGTTTATTGCTTTAGAAAGAGCAAAAACTGCAAGAGAAGCAATTAAACTAATTATAGAATTACTTAACGAATATGGTTATGCAAGTAGTGGGGAAACTTTTTCTATTGCCGACCCTAATGAAGTGTGGATTATGGAAATTGTTGGAAAAGGAGTGGAGCTGGTATATGATAAAAAACAAAAAAAGTATGTGAATAAAAATAAAGGAATTGTTTGTGTTGCAATAAAAATTCCAGAAGGTTATGTTTCGGCTCATGCTAATCATTCTAGAATTACAAACTTTCCATTAGAGAATATGAAAAACTCTATATCATGTAAAAATTTAGATAAAATCTTTGACGAAAATATTGAAGTAGTTTATTCTCATGATGTAATTAGCTTTGCTAGAGATAAAAAATATTTTTCAGGAAAAGATGAAGATTTTTCATTTTCACAAGCTTATGCACCTATTAATTATAGTGCAGCAAGAGGTTGCGAACTTAGAGTTTGGGCTATGTTTAACGAAATAAGTGATGATATGGCAAAATATTGGGATATAGCCTGCGGTAACGATTTGGAGAATAGACTTCCGTTATGTATTAAGCCTAATCGCAAATTAAGTCAATTAGACTTATTCAAATTTTTTAGAAATTATATGCAAGGCACAGAATTAGATATGACAAAAGACATAGGAGCAGAGCCTTCTGGTATGCCTTATCGTTGGCGACCTTTAACTTTTAAATATGAAGGTAAAGAATATTTGAATGAAAGAGTAACTGTAACTCAACAAACAGGTTTTTCTTTTGTGGCTCAAATGCGTTCGTGGTTACCAAACGAAATTGGAGGAATTTATTGGCTTGGTGTTGATGATGCGGGTTCTTGTGTATATACTCCTTTTTATGTGGGAATAACAAAACCTGCAGAAAAATGGGCTGAAGGATATGGAGATATTTTAACTTATAAAGATGATGCAGCTTTTTGGGTGTTTAATAGATTAGCACATTTTAAGTATTTATTTTACAATAGAGTAATGCCAGAAATTGAAAAACATCAGTCATTTTTAGAAAATAAATATGTTGAATATGTGGATATTATTGATGAGACGGCTCTAAAATTATATAAGCAATCACCAGAAAAAGCAGCTGAATTTTTAACAGAGTATTCTTGTAATAACGCAAATTCTTTAGTTGATTATTGGAAAGAACTTAATAATTTTCTGTTGGTTAAATATTTAGATGGAAACGTTAAGCCTGAAGAAAACGGAGAGTTTTTACGAAATCCATGGGGCTATCCGAAAAAAATTATTTGGCCAGGATATTCCGATGAGTGGAAGAAAACTCTTATAGATAATACAGGTGATAAGTTTTTGATGAGATAGTTTTACTATATAATAAAGTAAATAAGCAATTTTGAAATAATCTCAGCTACAAGAAGTCCTAGAATAAAGCCAATTATTAACTTAGAACCATTTACACCTGTAGAAACTTTTAATCCATTGTACATTAATGCAATATACCAAACTATAACAGGAACAGAAATCAATATAAATACCCAAAAAGAAGGAACATTAAGTATAATCATAGGATCTTGAATTATTTGTTCCACATCAGGAAAGGTAATAAATAGTGATACTAGTGCTAATATAATAAATGGTATTCGTGCAAATGTCATTGTGCCAAGAATATCAACAAAGCGAAAATCCTTAGAAATAATCAATCAATGCCACTATGTACATGGTAAGTACAACAGAGAGCAGACTTATTCCTGTAACTATAAAGGATGACCAAATGCTGACATTACTGACGAAATGAGCATCAATAGCTCCATCAAAAAGTAGGTTTCCAAAACTAGCAAGTACTGCTGAAATAATTACAATCACTATACCCATTCCAAAAGCTTGCCATCCAGCAATGCGGATAAATGGGTTCCAAAGTAAACTCCAATTTTTATTTGTTTTCATAATTTTTAATTTTTTGAATGATTTCATTTAACATATTTCTCACTGTAGGATAACTCAGCTTGAGTTCTGCCGACATATTTTTTAAACTTCCACTGTTTTTTATAAAGCGGAGGATAAACTGTAATTCGTCTTCTGAAAGACGAAGCAAAACAGGAAGCTCATAAGAGCCTGTAACTTCTGTTTGGCAAGTTGTGCATTTTAATGCCATTACTTTAAGCTGTGATTGACAGCTTGGACAAGATGTAGGTAACATAGTTTTATTTTTTATTAATAATGGTACAAAAATAATATAAAATTTAATAAAATCAAAATATTAATCAATAATATTTAATAATTATTTAATAATATTTATAAATTGTTTAATATAATGATAGGTTAGAAGAGAATTGTTTTTTATGAAAAGCACAAAAAAAATCGGATATTAAATTTAATATCCGATTTTTTCATATTTGAACTTTACAATTATTATTCTTTTATAAATCTAGCTACTTGATTATTTGCTTTAATAATATATAAACCTGGTTTTAAAGAAGAAACATCAATTGATTTTCCAGAAACATTAGCATTTAATACAACTTTTCCTGAAATATCCATGATTTGAATATTTTCTGTTTGAAGTCCTTCTAATTGTAAAATACTAGTTGTTGGATTTGGATATACTTTTAAAACAGCATTTGTATTTTCAGTAATTCCTAACACAACAACTTCATAGTGAGCTTGAAAACCTTGAGCTTGAGCTTGTCCGTCAGTAGTAAATTCTAAATAAATTTTATTACCTTCAGTAATTACTTCACCAGGATTGTAAGTAAATTCTCCTACTAGTTCAATTAGACCGTTTATTGGGTTACCTTTCCAAATTTTTAAAGTATCACCAGATGCTAAGTCGAATCTGTCAAAAGTTAGTCTTAAAAAGTCTGCATTTGTCATATCTGGATTAATTAACCAGCTACAGTTTGTATTTTTTGCATATAAGTTTGGTCCGCTACCGTCATCAAATGAGTATGAAGGTAATGTCATTACTATATTTTGTTTACAAAAATCAGCTCCGTGAGGTGCAAGTTCAAGAATTGCAGATTGTTCAAAAGGGAATTCCATTTGTGGATTTATTTTGTCTAAATAATAGAATCCGTCTTTTGAACCGCCCCATCCCCAGTTAAATCTAAAGAAAGAAGTGTCTCTGTATCCATCGCATAAAAAAGCATGTCCACCTTCTTCTTCACTAACACCAGCATACATTATTGGTCTGCCTAAGTCTAAGTCGTATTTAAGTCTGAATTTCCATTCTGCATCAGACATTGTTTCTTTATATGTGAAATATGAGCCTGATCTGTATTTAAAGTTTTCTTTAAAAGCTTGCCAAGCATAAACTGTTTGTGAACCAGAACTTTCGTGTCCATAATCCATACGAACAGCAATTCCACAGTGGAACATTAGTCTAGCAACTTCTTCTTTTTGTTGTTGAGTAGAGTTTGGCATAAAAAAGTTTGGCATTAAACTGTAATCATAAGATTCTTTATTCAAATCAACTTCGTAATAATCGCCCCAATGGTAGTTAACAACACCTTTAGCAGTATCAGGATATTCCCAATATTTCATTATTTGAGCCATTGCTGTAGCAACACATCCAGTATAAGTGTGACCATTGTTGCCTTCTGGATGTTCTGGTGTAAACATGTTATATGGCCAATCTTGATTCCATTTTGTTAACACTAATTGATCTACTTTTTTAGTGCTACTTTGGTAATTATTAAGCATATCTGCCCAAAGTTGTTGTATTTGTTCTGTAGCTTGAACATTGTTTTCTTCAATATAATCTAATTGTCTTAAATATTGATTAATCCACATTTTTGTTGCAGGAGCAGTGTTTTCGTTAAAATTAAATTCACCTTCATCAGAAAACGCTAAAACAGGAACAGATCTATTATCACTACTAACCAACATAAAACCACCATTAGCAAAGTTTAAAACATGTATTTTTTCTTGGTCATTACTGTTTTTTATGCTAGAAATTGATTTAATTTCTGCATTAATTCCAGATTTGCTCGCAGATGGCATAAAGTTTTTGCTAATTGCAATAGCTGTTTCAACTGAAACTTTACTTGAATTGTTTTGACTGAAGCCCGAATAGTTAATTAAGCTAACAAAAGCGATTAGTACAACTATTTTTAAACCAAATTTTTTCATATTTCCCTTTTTATTTTTATTTATATTTTATATTAATTACCTATTATAATAATTTTTCAAAAGTAAGTTTTTTTTTTCAATATACAATTATTTTTTTCATTTTTTATATTAACATTTAATTTTTAATATCCAACTTGCTGGTAATTATAGGTTTAATCTATTTTTTAAATAATGAATTAACAAATTCTTTTTTGTCAAATATTTGCAAATCTTCTATTCCTTCACCAATTCCAATATATTTTACAGGAATTTTAAACTGGTCGGATATTCCAATTACTACTCCACCTTTTGCTGTTCCGTCTAATTTTGTAACTGCTAATGCTGTAACCTCTGTTGCTTTTGTAAACTGCTTTGCTTGTTCGTAAGCGTTTTGACCTGTTGAACCGTCAATTATTAGCAGCACTTCGTGTGGGGCATCTTCGATAACTTTTTGCATAACTCTTTTGATTTTCGTTAATTCGTTCATTAAGTTAATTTTATTATGAAGTCGTCCTGCTGTATCAATTATTACTACATCAGCTTCGGCTTTTTTTGCAGCACTAAGAGTATCAAAAGCAACAGATGCTGGATCAGAACCCATATCTTGTCTAATCATTGGAACACCAACTCTATCTGCCCAAATTTGAAGCTGGTCTATAGCTGCGGCTCTAAAAGTGTCGGCTGCACCTATATATACAGATTTACCTGCATTCTTAAATTTATAAGCTAATTTTCCTATAGTTGTGGTTTTTCCTACTCCATTTACTCCAACTACCATAATTACATAAGGTTTAGCGGAGTTGAAAATCTCATCTTCATCAGTTTGATTGGTTTCGTTTTCTTCTAATAATGAAGCTATTGTACTACGTAAAATTTCATCTAACTCCTCAGAGCTTTGATATTTTTCTTTTTTTACATTTTCTTGAATTTTTTCAATAATTCTAACAGTCGTTTCAACTCCGACATCAGAACTTATTAATATTTCTTCTAATTCATCAAGAACATCGTCATCTATTTTAGATTTACTAAAAATTAATCTATTGAGTTTGCTAAAAATAGAGCTTCGGGTTTTTTCTAAACCTTGGTCTAAATTTTCTTTTTTTTCTTTACCAAATAATCCAAAAAAAGCCATAAGTTTTAATTTTTTACAAATATATTATTAAAATACTTTTTTAATTTTATTAAAAAATTATAATAAACCTAATTCTAATAAAGCTTCATCACTGAGCATATCTTTTGACCATGGTGGGTCGAAAACTAAATTTATGTTTACACTTCTAACATTTTCAACGTTTTTTATAGCATCGTTAACATTTTTTATTATGTCGTCAGCCATTGGGCAATTTGGTGCAGTAAGTGTCATGTCAACATCTACATCATAATCGCTGTTTACATCTATTCTATAAATTAAGCCAAGATCGTAAACATTTATTGCAATTTCAGGGTCGTAAACTGTTTTTAAATTTTCGACAATATTTATTTCAATTTCAGTAATTTTGTCCACAATTCGTTATTTTAATGCATTAAATGCCATTGCATATAATTTAAGTTGCTTTATCATTGACAGTAGTCCATTAGAACGAGTAGGAGATAGATGTTGTTGTAGTCCGGTTTTCTTAATAAAATATAAGTCTGTTTCTAAAATTTCTTTTGGAGTTCTTTCTGATAAAACTCTAATTAATAATGCAGCAATTCCTTTTGTGATAACAGCATCACTATCAGCAGTGAAATATATTTTTCCTTCTTTAAATTCTGCATGAAACCAAACATTTGATTGACAGCCACTAATTAAGTTTTGATCTGTTTTGTATTCAGAAGGCATCTCAGCTAATTCTTTTCCAATTTCAATCAAAAGTGCATATCTATCCATCCAATCGTCGAAAACTTCAAATTCTTGGATAATTTCGTCTTGAATTTCGTTTATAGTCATTTTTATAACAGAGAGAGAATTTATCTCTCAATTTTATTTTATAAAAGTGCGTCTAATTTTGCTGTTAAAGTGGCTTTTGGAACTGCTCCAACAACTTTGTCAACAACTTCTCCATCTTTTAAGAATAAAATAGTTGGAATATTTCTAATTCCATATTTTACTGCTATACTATTGTTGCTGTCAACATCAACTTTTCCAATAACAGCTTTATCACCATATTCGTTGTGCATTTCTTCAATTAGAGGTGCAATCATTCTACATGGTCCACACCATACTGCCCAAAAATCTAAAACAACGGGCTTGTCGGTATTAACTACTAATTCGTCAAAATTTTTTTCAGTAATTTCTAATGCCATAGTCTTTTAAATTTAAATTAAGTTGCTAATATAAGAAAATGTTTTAATAAAAAACTAAAAATAATATTAAATTTAAACTTTAACAATTTTTTTTAGCTCTTGTTTAAATTATTTTAATAAAAATAAATAAACTCAATTAAGTTTGATATAGTTAAAATATTTATTGCTTTCCAAATATTCTATTAGTTTGTCGCTTAGTATTATTTGGTGATTTCTCGAAAAAACAGTAACTTCTGATTTGTTTTTCTTATCTTCTAGCGATAAACTTAATGTAATTTTTCCTTTAGAAGATTTTAAAACTTTTAAAAATTCCGAAATAAATTCTTCAGTAATATTTTCAGTTGGAAGTTTTAGTATAAGTTCATTGAAAAAATCATTTTTCATATCAGCAAGTAAGTTTATTTTATAAACATTAAACCTTAGTCCTGGTTCATGTGTTTTTTCCTCAAAGCCACAGTTCATAAGAATGGCATATCCTTTTACAAAATAACTTTTTAGTTCTGCATATTTTTTCCCAAATACTGAAAAAGAAAAAGTTGAAGAATAATCTATCATAGTAATTTTTGCGTAAGGGTTTCCAGTTTTGCTCAACCTTTCAGTAACATCTGTAATGTAACCAGCAACTTTTATATTTGCAAACCTTTTCTTATTATCTTCATTTTCTAATTCTATTAGTGGTATAGTTTTATAATTATTAATAATAAATTTGAATGGATCTAATGGGTGTCCTGACAAATACATGCCTATATGTTCTTTTTCGTTTTTTAAAACTTCAAAGATATTTACTTCTGGCAAAATTGGAATTTCAGGTTTTTTAACTTCAATAGCAAAACTGTCGCCAAATAGAGTAGTGGAAGCAGGTGCAGAGTTTTGCATGTTATTGCCAAATCTAATAAGTTCTTCAATAAAACTATCAAAACCATTAGTTCCAATAAAATATTGAACTCTTTGAAGTTCGCTAAAGCAATCTAAAGCACCGCCATGAACTAAGGCTTCTATGTTTTTCTTATTTACAGCATTTAGATTTACTCTTGAAACAAAATCAAATATGTCTTTGTATGCTCCATTTTTTTCTCTTTCTTCAATAATATTTGCAACTGCATTAGTTCCAACATTTTTAATGCCTTGTAATCCAAATCTAATATTTCCTTTTTTGTTTACAGTAAAATCATTATAAGATTCGTTTACATCAGGACCTAATACTTTGATTTTCATTCTTCTGCATTCTTCCATTTGCACGGTTATTTTGTCCATTTCAGAAATATTGCGTGTGAGGTTGGCTGCCATAAATTCGGCTGGATAGTGTGCTTTTAGATATGCAGTTTGAAATGCGATGTGAGCATAGCATACAGAGTGAGATTTATTAAATGCGTATTTAGCAAAATTAGACCAGTCTTTCCAAATCTTATCTATTAATTCATCAGGGTCCTTTTTAACAACTTTACAGCCTTCAATAAATTGGGGATTACTTTCACAGCCTTCAATAAACTTTTGATGGTATTTTTCCATTTCAGCACTTAATTTTTTTCCCATTGCTTTTCTCAGACTGTCAGATTCACCTCTAGTAAAATTAGCAAGTGCTCTTGCCTGTAACATTACCTGTTCTTGGAAAACTGTGATTCCGTAAGTGTCTTTCAAAAATTTCTCCATTATTGGGTGGTCATATTCTGTGTGCTGGATTCCATGTTTTCTGTCAATGTAATCTTTTATATATTCCATTGGACCAGGACGGTACAGAGCGTTCATAGCAACTAAATCATTAAAGTGATTGGGCTTTAAAGAACGTAAATGAGATTTCATACCTTCCGACTCAAATTGGAATATCGCAGTTGTTGCTCCTGTTTTGAAAATTTCTAAAGTTTTTTTATCGTCTAATGGTAAATTATCAACACTAATTTTTTCTTTTCTAGATATTTCAATATTTTTTAGTGTTTCTTTTATGATTGATAAAGTTCTTAAACCTAAAAAGTCCATTTTTAATAGCCCAATAGATTCAACATAACTTCCTTCGTATTGTGTAGCATAGAGTTTAGAATCATCTTTAACCCTCATTAATGGAATGTGATTTTCAAGATTGTTTTTTCCTATTAACATTCCGCAAGCATGTACTCCTGTTTGCCTTACAGAGCCTTCTAATGTACATGCAATAGCAATAGCTTTCAGCAATTTTTCATCATTTACTTCTCTTGCACTTTTTATTTCTTGAGCAATTATAAGTCTTGTGTTTAAAATATTAGCTTCTTTGTCATTATCTTCATTTATAGCTGTTTTGTAATCTTTTTCTATAGCTGCTATGGCTTTATCGATAGAGCCTGTTTTTTGTTCTGTTTCTAATATTATTTCATAAGCATTGCTTAAAGAGCCTAAAGTTGGAATTTTTTTAGTTAGAGCATTTACTGTTGGAAGTGGTATGCCCAATATCCTTGATACATCTCTTAAAGCTCCTTTTGCTTTCATAGTTCCAATAGTACAAATGTGAGCTACTTTTTCTTGTCCATATTTTTCTGTAACGTAATCAATTACTAAAGCTCTTCCATCATCGTCGAAGTCAATATCCACGTCAGGCATCGAAATTCTGTCAGGGTTTAAAAATCTCTCAAAAAGTAAATTAAACTCTATTGGGTCAACATCAGTAATTTTTGTACAATATGCTACTACCGAGCCAGCTGCCGAACCTCTACCTTTTCCCACAAAAACTCCCATTTTTCTTGCTGCTGCAATAAAATCCTGAACAATAAGGAAATATCCAGGAAAACCCATGGTTTTTATTGTGTTGAGTTCAAAATCTATTCTCTCTTTTATTTCTTCAGAATAGTTTTCGCCATATCTTTCTTTTGCACCTATTAATACTAAGTGTGTTAAATAATCAGATTCAAATTTTATTCTTAAAACAGCATCGTAGCCGTGCAAAGCATTATATCTATCTTCAGTAAATTCTTTAATTAGATCTTGTTCTGTGTATTTTTCTTTCCATTGTTCAATAGTTCCAAACTCTTCGGGAATTGGAAACTCTGGCATAATGGGGTCGCTGTTGATTTCATAAATTTCTATTTTGTCGGCAATTTCCATTGTGTTTGATAGAGTTTCGGGATTGTTTGGAAACAGAGCCAACATCTCTTCTGGAGTTTTTAACCATTCTTGTCGTGTATATCTTAAACGGTCAGGGTCGTCAAAATCAGCATTAGTAGTTAAGCAAATTAATACATCATGTGCTTCGGCATCTTCTTCGTTGGTGAAATGCACGTCGTTTGTAGCAATTACTTTAACATCAAGTTCTTTACCAAGTTCAAGTATTTTTTTATTTACTTTTAATTGTTTGTCTGAAACATTGAATTTCTGTTCTGGATTTTCGCTTGGATGATACATGATTTCTAAGTAAAAATCATCTGCAAAAACCTCTTTATACCATAAAATTACTTCTTTAGCTTCATCAATTCTATCATTATCTATAAGTCTTGGAATTTCACCACCCAAACAAGCAGACGAAACAATTAAACCTTCTTTATATTGTTCTAACAATTCTTTGTCAATTCTAGGTCTTTGATAAAAGCCATCTGTGCTTGCAATAGACATTAATTTTAATAAATTATAGTAACCAGTTAGGTTTTTAACTAAAATAACCAAGTGGTTCCCAGACAAATCTTCTTTGTCGTATTTGTTATGAATGCTTTTTCTTGCAACATAAGCTTCTGAACCTAAGATTGGTTTTATGCCATTTTTTAGGCAAACTTCATGAAATTCTTTAATTCCTAATAAAGTACCATGGTCGGTTAAAGCTAAAGAAGTCATTCCGCTATCTTTAGTTTTTTTTACTAAGGCATTAATTGATGCTGCTCCATCTAAAATAGAGTACTGTGAGTGGACGTGTAAGTGTGTAAAATCAATCATTTTCTAAAATCTTTTTCAAAAAAACGCAAGGCTATAAAATTAACTTAAATGCAGCAATTAAAAAATTAAATACAAAATTTTTATCCCAAAGTAATTAACAAATAATTTTTAATAAAAAATGGTACTTATTTTGTTATGTTTATAAAAATAAAATTTATAAGTTTGTGGAAAACAAAAAAATAAGCAATAAAATGAAAAAAATATTACAGTATTATTTGTGCTGACATTTGGATTTGCATATGGTCAGGACTTTTTGTACCCTAACATTAATGCGCAGGGAAAAGATGTTGAAAACTTTATTCCAAAAGGTTGGATGTTATTAGATTCTGTACAAGGCGATTTAAATAAGGATAACTTTAAAGATTTAGTTTTGGTTATTCAGCACATAGATAGTGTCATGCTTGACAAATATGCAGATTTAGCACAACCCAGAATGTTGTTAATTCTTTTTTATGATAATGAATCAAATCTATACAATTTAGCAGAAAAAAGTGAAAGTTTTATATTGCCTCACGATAATCCTAACATGACAGACCCATATGTTGGCATGTCTATTAGCAGCAAAGGTGTGCTTAAAATGGAATTTGAATTTTTTGCTACCATGGGAAGTTATGGCTCGTCAACGAGTTCGTATAAATTTCGCTATCAAAATAATGAATTTGCTCTTATTGGTGCTGATGACTACTATTTGCATCGTGCTACAGGCGAATTCGGAGAAAGAAGTTTTAATTTTCTTACAAAAAAATAAAGGCAACTGAAGGTCATATTGATTCTGACAAGAAAAAAGTTGTTTGGCGAGACCTCGATATAAAAGAATTAAAAACACTTAAAACTTTTAAAAAACCTTATTCATGGGAGGTTGAGAAAGATAGTAATATATAAAAGTTGATTTTGTGTAGGATAATTAGTTGAAAGTTTGTAAAGTTTTTAAAGTTGAATTTCCATAATAATATGAAAACTTTTTTTGGAAGAGACAAATTTGTGAGATTAGCGAGGAAGAATTTAAGCAGTAGGGGGTTGACTTTGTACGAATTTGATAATGTGTTTAGAAATAGCGTTGCGTTATTTATTAGATGTTATCTTTTCTTTCTATTAAAGAACTATTAATGAACCAATTGAACCAATTATGAACCAATTAAAAAGTAACTCGTTCCTGCCCCAATATCTCCTTTTCGTTCAAAAAGTTTATATTGTTCAATAAGTTCTGTCAAATCCCTATATGCAGTTACTTTAGAAACACCATTTAACTTTTGATATTCCTTATTCGTAATTTTTCCTTTCTCTTTTACATACTCAACCGCTTTTAGTTGTCTCTTGTTTAATCCAAGTTTGATAAGTTGTTCTTTTGTCAATTTGTTTTTAAACATTGTTACCAACAAACCTCCGTCCAGTTCAATTATTTCGGGTTCAGGAAGTCCTGCTTGTTTGCAGGTTTCCATAATTTTAATTGTGCCACGTCCCCAAGCGTCAATTAAACCGCCTTTAAAACAAACATCAGCAATCAAAACATTTCTTGGTCGTGATGAGTGTGGTCGTTTTAACGATTCAACAGTTAACGGACTTTGTAATCCACCATCATTCCAGAAAGAAATTTTATCATCATAAACACGAATTTGCGTATGAACGCCCATATAATTGCGATGTACCAAAGCGTTTAAAATAGCTTCACGCATTGCTTCTCTAGGATATTCTGGTGTTTCGATACGATGCATTCCCTCAAAAGAAATGTTTTTGATAATAAATTTATGATTGATTTGATTTAAAACTGCTTGATACAAATTGATAATATTACCTTCCTCACTTTCCTGAAAAATTAAATTCAACTCATCTTTAAAACGACCAATTCTAACATTAATACTCGGATAGAATTTGCCAGGGTCTTTGCCAAATAAAATCAAAGCTGCACGTTTTATTTGTCCGTTTTCTATTAAACGCAGTTTGTCAAAAAGTTGTTCAGTTGATAATCCGTCTACTTCGGGTAAACGTCCCTTTTCTTTTGCCATTACCAAAAATTTGGCTACTGCTGTTTCGTCAATATCATCTAATGTAGCACGTGGTTCAACAACATCGTCCCAGGTTTTGCCCGATTTCTTTAATAAAAATTCATTAAGCGAAGTCCCTGTTAATTCCTGTTTGGTGCTTCCGATACGGTAGTAGTATCTACCACGTAATGAGATAGGAACGGAATAAGGCGGTGTAACAATTTTAATGTAATACATTTCGTTTTCTTCGTGCAGGTTTACCTCAACTGTAATTCCCATACAATTGCGAATTTTGTTTGGAATGTCGTCCATTAATTTTTTGTAATCATTAATGCCTACAACATTTCCATTATCGTCTTTACCAATGTAAATAGTACCACCTTGTGCGTTTGCAAAGCCGCAAATCCATTTCAGGTAGTCATCGTGCCAAGCACTTTTATATTCTATGTCTTGTTGTTCGGGCATAGGTATTATAATTAAATGCCTTCGTAAAAGTAAACCAAAATATAAAATTCAAAAATGTCGCGTCCTAAGAAAAGTTGACACATTTTGTTATAAAACCGACTTTAAAAACTTTATGAACTTTTAACTTTATAAACTCAGGTCAGCAGTTTGACACTTATGAGACACCGCCTTTTTTTTAATAATTTAAAATTAGCCTACTTTAATTTGCTTTAAAACCTTTGCTTGTTCGTCTTTAGGAATTGTAATTTTTAAAATTCCATTTTCGTAACCTGCATTAATCTTGTCTTTATCAATGTTCTCTGGTAAGCTATAAGATTTCTTAAAACTTCCGTAGCAAAATCCTTTGTAGAAATATTTTTCATCTTTTTTCTCTTCTTTAGCTTCTCTTTCTGATGAAATTTCTAAAACATTGTCTTTTACTTCAATGTTAAAATCTTTCTTGTCCATTCCAGGAACAGCTGCCTCGATTACAAAATTTTTCTCGTTTTCATAAACATTAAACTCCGGTTTTGTGAAAATTGTTGAACTTTCTAAACCACTTGCTTCATTAAAAAAAGCGTCAAATATTGATGGTAAGTAACCACCTGTGTTTCTTCTTACTAACATATTTTTTCCTCCATAATTTTAAGTTAATATTTTAATTTATTTTCTACTATTTAATAATCAAATAATATACCTTTACTAAATTTCGGAAATATTTTCAGTAAGCACATACCTCACAATGTCAATTTGTCCGATTCAACAAATAAAAACATGCCAACTTGTCTCAATTTTGTTTATAAACATTCTAAAGTGAATAATTTTTAATAAATTAAAGCATTTTTACACTAATTTTAAAAATAAAGTTATATATTTGTATGTTTATGTGATTGAACTTATGAATAAAATTATACTTTTTGTTTTTTTGAGCGTATTTTGCTCATTAGCATTATTCCCCCAAACATATCAGCTACCAAACGGTGGATTTGAGCAATGGGATGGCAGTAGTTCTGATAGCGAGCCAAGTTCATGGAATGCTTTCCCTTCAGCAAAGTGCGACTTAAGTCTTGGTTGTGTTACAGCCACAGAAACACGACATGCAAAATCAACAGATACTAGACCTGGAAGTGCTGGAAATTATAGTTGTAAAATTTATGCAACAAAAATTTCTATTTTAGGAAATACTGTAATTGCAAATGGAACCATTACTACAGGACAAATTAGAATTGGAAGTACAACTGCAACAAGCTCAAAAAACTATAATATTACTAGAATAAACGATTCAAATTTTAGACAAGATTTGAGCGCTAAACCCGATTCTATTGTCTTTTGGGCAAAATTCGTTTGTCCTTCAGAAAGTCAACAAGCAAAAATGATTGCAATAATTCATGACAACTATTCATATCGTGAACCTGAAGACACTGACCCAAACGCAGCAAGTCATGTGGTTGCAAAATCAATAAAGTTCTTTACTCGTGGTGACCAAAACTGGAAAAGATACTCTGTTCCTTTTGATTACAATTTTCCATCAAATGATGCAAAATACATTTTATTAACTTTCACAACAAACAAAGAACCTGGTCAAGGCTCTGAATTAGATGCTCTATATATAGATGATGTAGAATTTATTTACAATTCTACAGTCTCAAATATTTTGGTAAATGGCACCCCAATACCTAACTTTTCGCCAAACATTTATGACTATTACATAGATGCAGAATGTGGTTCTTCTAATATCGTATCTGCAACTGCTTCTAGCCCTAATGCAAACATTACAATAGAACAAGCCAACAATACAAATCTTGCTAAAATCACAGTTAATAATGGGAATAAAACCTCGATTTATAAAATTCATTTTTATTATAGCACAACAAGTTATATTTCAGATGAAATATGTGTAGGTAATGCTTATTCAAACTATGGTTTCGAGCTTCCTGTTCAAAACACTGCTGGAACTTTTAATCACACAAAAATAGTATTCCAATCTGAAACTTGCGATAGTATAATAAATTTAAGCCTAAAAGTTAATCCAACATACAACACAGAAATTGATATGATGATTTGCGAAAATGCGACTTATGATTTCTTTGGACAAACATTAAGCGAAGAAGGAATTTATCAGCACAGTTTATCTTCAATTGCTGGGTGTGATAGCACAATTACTTTAAACCTTACAATAGGAAGTTTTTATCAAACTAATATAAACGCAAAAATTTGTGAAGGCGAAACATATACCGAACATGGTTTTAATATGAATCATGCAGGAGTTGACACTTTGTTTTATGTTGCTCAAAATAATTGTGATAGCTTAGTAGTTTTAAATTTAAGTGTTTATCCAAATTACCACACGACTATTAAGGACACTATAAATAAAGGAGAAAACTATAAGCTAAATGGATTTAATTTAGATGTTTTTACAGAAATAGGAGATTTTGAATTTGAAGAAACATTTATTAGCGAACATGGCTGCGACAGCATAGTAAACTTACAACTTCATGTAAAAGAACTTGAAATAAACGAAGAAGAAGAAGAAGAAGAGGAAGAAGAAAACAACAATGATAATACTGATTTTTCTTTTAATATTTATCCTATTCCAGCAGGCGAAACCATAACAATAGACTCCGAAAAAGAAGTAATAAATCAATTAAATTTTATAATTTATGATATGTTTGGACGACAAGCAATGAGCGGAAATCTAGCAAACACAAAAACCATTATAGATACTAGCGAATTAGCCTCTGGAATTTATTTTATTAGAATTACTTACCCAGTTGATAAAACTCTAACTTACAAGATATTGAAGAACTAATTTTACAACACAAATGTAAAACATAAAAAGCTATACATTATGACAAGAATCGAAATTGAATATATTCTTAACTCTTCGCCAAGAATATTATTTGATAGATTATCAACCGAAACTGGTTTGTCTGAATGGTTTGCTGACGAGGTTTTTATAAATGACAATATTTATACTTTTGTTTGGGAAGGTGTTGAAGAGACAGCAGAACTACTAGGTATCAAAGATTTAGACTATATCCGTTTTAGGTGGACAGATTGCGAAAATGAAGAAGTTTATTTTGAATTTAAAATTCAAAACCATGAGTTAACAAATGAGGTTTCCCTTATTGTTACTGATTTTGCTATAAATGATGAACGTGAAGAAGTTATTGAACTTTGGGAAACTCAAATAAATAATCTTAAATATCTCATAGGAGCATAGGACTTTTAAAATTTGTTTTTTATTTTTGCATGGTTTAAATTTTAGACATGCTTAAAAAATTACATAAATATATTATCAAATCTTTTTTAGGTCCATGGTTGGCTATTTTTCTAATTTGTGTATTCATATTACTTCTTCAGTTTTTATGGAAATACATTGACGATTTAGTCGGAAAAGGTTTAGAATGGCAGGTTATTGCAGAACTTTTATTTTACGCATCATTAACATTAATTCCTTTAGCACTTCCTCTTTCTATTCTTTTAGCAACCATAATGACTTTCGGAAATCTTGGAGAAAAAAACGAACTATTTGCGATGAAGTCTGGTGGAATATCTTTATACAGAATAATGTATCCACTTTTTGTCTTAAATTTAATAATAAGTATTTCCGCATTTTATTTTTCTAACAACCTACTCCCCTACACTAATTTAAAAATGCGAACCTTGCTCTATAATATTCAACAACAGAGACCAGAAATAAATCTTCAAAGTGGAATTTTTACTGAACCTGTAAATGATTTTTGCATTAAAGTTGAGCGAAAACAAAGAAAAAGCAATGATTTAGAAGACATTCTTGTATATGACCACAGAAACAAAAAAAATTCAAGTAGTATTACAACAGCACAACACGGAAACATACACATTACCAAAGATAAAAAATTTCTAATTTTAACTTTACAAGACGGATATAGATACGAAGATTTAGATTTTGATAAAGACAAATCAAGCAAAAAATATCCACACCAAAGTGCTAGTTTTAAAACACAAACAGCTTATATTGAACTAGATGCACTAGGCATGGACCAAGCCAATGAGGACTTGTTCAAAAATAGTTTCGATATGCTAAATAACAAACAGCTTGTTTTTTCTATAGACTCTTTGAAAAAAACTATGTTTGAAAGAAAAAATGCTATATGGTTCAATATAGTAGAATATTCATTATTTAAAGGCAAACACGAATGGCTAAATCAAAGTGAAGAAGAAAAACAAATTGCTAGCAGACAAGTTGATGAACTCAATGTAGAAGAGCAACAAAATATTCATGTTGATTCAATTTATAAAAATTTAAACTCAGCTCAAAAAAATAAAGTTATAGATTTTGCTCTAAATTATGCTAGCTCAGCTAAACTATATGTAGAACTAACTAGAGACGAACTAAATTACAGCAACCGTTACATAGCACGTCATAGAATAGAGTGGCATAGAAAATATGTTTTAGCTATTGCATGTGTTTTATTTTACTTAGTAGGCGCACCTCTCGGAGCAATAATTCGTAAAGGTGGTTTCGGATTACCGGTTATTATATCAGTTTTTTTATTTTTAATTTACTATGTTATTTCTATCACTTTTGAAAAAACAACGCGAGAAGCTGTTTTTGAACCTTCAATAGGAATGTGGATGAGCACCTATGTTCTTATCCCCTTAGCGGGATTCTTAATATACAAGGCTGCTAACGATTCTATGAGAGTTAGCACACAATTTTATTCAAATTTAAAAAGCAAATTCAAAAGAAAATCAAAAAAGACTTAAAAAACTCAATAATTTTTTATTACTTTGTACTGATTTTATGTAACGATATGAGAGTTTTGATTTTAACAAATAAAATGCCTTATCCGCCAAGAGACGGAGGTTCTATAGCAAGTTTATCATTAGCCCTGTCTTTATGTCAAAACAAAAATCATGTCGAAATTCTTTCAATGAATACATCAAAACACTATACTGAGTTAAGTTCAATTCCAAAAGAAATAACAAACAAAGTAAAAATTCATGCAGTTAAAATTAATACAGACACATCTATTTTTAAAGCCTTAACTAATCTTGTTTTTTCGTCACAACCATACAACGCTCAAAGATTTATTTCTAAAAATTTTGAAAATAAATTAATAGAAATTTTAGAAAAAGATAATTTCGACATAGTTCAATTAGAAGGGCTATACCTTTGTCCATATATAAAAACAATAAGAAAACACTCTAATGCTAAAATTTCGCTTAGAGCACATAATATAGAACATGAAATTTGGGAAAGAGCTACATTAAACGAAACAAACACTTGTATCCGTATTTATAAGAAAAATCTTGCAAAAAGAATTAAAAAATTCAAACTTTCATATTTGAATAAATATGATTTACTAGTTCCAATCACAGAGCGTGACGGAAAAATATTTAATGAACTTGGAAATACAAAACCACAACAAGTAACACCAACAGGAATAAACCAAGACAATAAGTTTTTAAAACTTGAAAATAATGGCGAATTTCCAGGTTTTTTCCATATAGGAGCTTTAGATTGGATTCCTAATCAAGAAGGATTAACATGGTTTATTGAAAATGTTTGGAATATATTTATTAAAGATAATCCTGATTGCAAACTAACTGTAGCAGGCAGAAATGCACCTGTTTTATTTGAAAAATATTTGCGAAATTGCAAAAATATTGAATATCTTGGCGAAATTCCAGATGCTGCAAAATTTATTGCAACACAATCTGTTATGATAGTACCACTACTTTCAGGCTCTGGAATGAGAATTAAAATAATTGAAGGAATGGCTGCAGGAAAAACAATTATATCAACATCAATAGGTAGTGAAGGAATTAGCACTACTCATGAAAAAAATATATTAATTGCAAATTCCTCAGTCGAATTTTTAACTTCTTTAAATAAAATAAAAAATAATAGAGAACTTCATAATTCAATTTCTTTAGAAGCGAGAAAATTTATTCTAGAAAATTTTGATAATGATAAAATTGCTCAAAACTTAAACGACTTTTACTTGTTACATATAAAATGATTATTGCACTTCAAATATTATTCTTCTTTCTAGCATTTTTAGTTTTCCACAGCTATGTACTATTCCCATTTATTTTATATATTTTAACGATAAATAAAAAACTAAAATTTTCGGAACTTACTGAAAAAAAAGAAGTTACAATAATCATGTCTTTATACAATGAAGAAAGCGTAATTGCCGAAAAACTCGATTCTATATTAAATTCAGATTATCCTCTTGATAAAATTAAAATTATAATTGGCTCAGACAACAGCAACGACAACACTAACGAAATTGTTGAAGCTTACGCTAAAAAACATCAAAACATTGATTTTACTGCATTCACTGAAAGACAAGGAAAATCTAATGTTATAAATAGTATGATAGACAAATCAACTTCTGAAATTTTAATTTTATCAGACGCAAATGTATTTTTCGATAAAAACACTATTTCCGAATTAGTTAAACCTTTTTCAGACCCTAAAGTAGGCTTGGTGGATTCTCATATGAAAAATACAGGATTAAAAAAAGAAGGAATATCTATACAAGAAAAATCATATATTTCAAGAGAAGTTTATATAAAACATAGAGAAGGTATTTTATGGGGAACTATGATGGGACCTTTTGGCGGTTGTTTTGCAATGAGACGCGAATTATACTCGCCAGTTCCTAAAACTTTTTTAGTTGACGATTTTTATCTCTGCATGAAAGTTTTAGAAAAAGGATACAAAGCTATAAATAACCTCGATGCTGTAGTTTATGAAGATGTTTCAAATAATTTATCTGACGAGTTTAGAAGAAAAGTAAGAATAGCAACAGGAAATTTCCAAAATCTAAAAGAATTTAAACATTTCTTGTGGCCCCCTTGGACAGGTTTGGCTTTTAGCTTTTTATCTCATAAAGTTTTAAGATGGATTACACCAATATTTTTAATCCTAGCTTGGGGAATCAACTTTTACCTTGCTTTTTTATCAAACTTCTATCTTGTATTATTCTGTTTATATAATTTTGTACTTTTATTACCATTAATTGACTTTTTACTTAGAAAAATAAATATTCATAACGTATTTTTGCGTTTTATTACACATTTTTTATCAATGAATGTTGCTCTACTTACAGGAATGTTTAGAGCGATGAAAGGAGTTAAATCAAATGTCTGGAAACCCACAAAACGAAATCAATAGACCTTTAAACACAATAGAAGAGGCTATTGAAGATATTAAAAATGGAAAAGTCGTGATTGTTGTTGACGACTACGATAGAGAAAATGAAGGCGATTTTGTTGTTGCAGCCGAAAAAATTACACCAGAAATAGTAAATTTCATGGCAACACATGGACGTGGCTTAATTTGCGCACCACTTACCGAAAGCAGATGCAAGGAATTAGAATTAGAGTTGATGGTAGGCAAGAATACTGCACTACACGAAACGCCATTTACTGTTTCTGTTGATTTGAATGGTCATGGTTGCACAACAGGAATTTCAGCCACTGATAGAGCAAAAACAATTTACGCTTTAATTGACGATAAAACAAAACCTGAAGATTTAGGACGACCAGGTCATATTTTTCCACTTATGGCTAGAGAAAACGGCGTACTAAAACGTGCAGGACACACCGAAGCAGTTGTTGACCTAACAAGATTGGCTGGTTTAAAAGTTGGTGGTGCTTTAGTCGAAATTATGAACGAAGACGGAACTATGGCTCGCCTTCCACAGCTAATGAAAATTGCCGATAAGTTTAAGCTTAAAATAATTTCTATTGAAGATTTAATAAAATATCGCTTAGAATTTGATAGCTTAATTATTCGTGGCGACAAAGTTAAACTACCAACCGATTACGGCAATTTTGAAATGATTCCTTTTAAGCAAACAAACAATGGATTAGAACATTCTGCTCTTATAAAAGGAAGCTGGGAACCTGACGAACAAATATTAGTAAGAATTCATTCTAGTTGCGTTACTGGCGATATTTTTGCTTCTCAACGTTGCGATTGCGGACATCAACTGCACGAATCAATGAAAATGATTGAAAAAGCAGGAAAAGGCGTGATAGTATATCTCGACCAAGAAGGACGTGGCATTGGACTTATGAATAAAATATCTGCTTACAAACTTCAAGAAAAAGGTTTAGATACCGTAGAAGCAAATCTTCACCTAGGTTTTAAAGCTGACGAAAGAGATTATGGCGTTGGAGCACAAATACTCAGAAGCCTTGGAGTAAGAAAAATGACGCTTATCACAAATAATCCATCAAAAAAAGCAGGATTAAAAGGATATGGCTTAGAAATTTGTGCAATACAGCATATAGAAATAAAACCAAATAAATTCAACAAATTTTATCTTAAAACTAAAAAAGATAAAATGGGACACGAACTTAACTTAGGCGAAAGTGAATAAACTTAAAATCGTTTATATGGGTACTCCAGGCTTTGCTGTGGAGCCTTTAAAACAATTGCTTGAAGACAATCAAAAAATTCTTGCAATAATTACTGCACCCGATAAACCTGCTGGTAGAGGCAAAAAAATATCAGAATCAGAAGTTAAAACTTTTGCTAAAGATTTGAATATCAAAATATTACAACCAACAAATTTAAAATCCCCTGATTTTATTTCTGAACTTAAAAGTTTAAATGCCGACTTATTTGTTGTTGTAGCTTTTAGAATGTTACCTAAAGAAGTGTGGCAAATTCCAAAGTTTGGAACTATAAATTTACATGCCTCTCTTCTGCCCGATTATCGTGGTGCAGCACCAATAAATCATGCTATTTTAAACGGCGACACAGAAACCGGACTAACAACATTTTTCATTAACGAAGAAATTGATACTGGAAATATAATTTTTCAAACAAAATGTGAAATACTTGAATCTGACAATGCTGGCACATTACACGATAAATTGATGAATTTAGGAGGCAAATTATTGGTTAAAACAGTAAATTCTATAGCAAACGGTACTGCAAAAAGTATTGAACAAGATTCTCTAAAAACAGATAAACTACGCCAAGCACCAAAATTGAATAAAGAGTTTTGCAAACTTGATTTTAACAATTCTGCCGAAGAATTACACAATAAAGTTAGAGCCTTATCGCCTTATCCAGCAGCTTGGTTTGAATTAACAAACACAGAAAATACAATTAAAGTTTTTGAAACATCTTACGAGATAAATAAACACAATCTTGAAATAGGAAAAATAATTAGCGATAATAAAAACGAAATTAAAATTGCTGTAAAAGATGGCTTCCTTCTTATACACGAACTTCAAATGTCGGGAAAAAAAAGAATGAAAACCAAAGACTTTTTAAATGGATATAAATTCTAATATACTTCACGCTTTGAAATAATTTCAAATCGCTGTTGCCTTTAAATCATCATTCCACATTGTAATATTTCCTGTTTCTAACCAATCTTTTTCAAATTCAGGTTTTATTATAACAGGCATACGTTTTTTGTTGTTATGAACAAATGACATAAGTTCATTGGCTTCTGTTGTAATAATTGAAAAAGTAGGAATTAGTTTGCCTGTTGGCTTATCTTCCCAAACTGACCAAATTCCGGCAAAAGCATATAACAAATCATTTTCAAAATGCACCAAATACTTTTGTTTATTTTTTCCTTTTTCATCTAACCAACGCCACTCAATAAAACCGTCAGAAGGAATTAAACATCTGTGGTTTACACTATCCCTAAATGAAGGTTTTTCAGACAAAGTTTCAATTCTCGCATTCAATGTATTTTTCTGAAAACTCTTATCTTTTGCCCATTTTGGGATTAAGCCCCATTCAAAAAATTGAATATTACGAGGTTTTGAGTGAGTTATTACAGGCATTTTTGGATTAATAAAACCGTTATATATAGGATTGGGATTATCAAAAAAAATATTCGCTTGTTGATGAATAAATTCTGCTTCAAAGCGTTCTTCCAAAGCATTTGCACTTTTATCTAACCTATAAACAAAACACATAATTTAAAATATATAGCTCTCAAACTTTAATTGTTAACACTTCATTGATATTAGTAGTATAATGTGGTGAAAGTTTTTCTTGTTTCATTCGCCAAGTTTTTCCCGGTGCTTGTGCTCCCAATCTCAACAAATCACAGCCATACTTTCGGTTTAATTTATCCATTGCTTTCATTATAGAGATATGTTTTGCATTTCTATTTTGAAAAAGATTTAATTGTTGATTGTTTTCAGGAGTAAAATCCATAACAAAAACACCTGCTCGTTTATAAGCATAGCCCTTTTTAAAAATTTGTTCTAATCCCACAACAGCATATTCTGCAAGTTCAAAAGTTGAATTAGTTGCAAATGGTAGCTTTATACAAATAGAATTAGAATACTGCGGTAAATCTTTTCTGTAAAAATTAGTTGCAATAAACACTTGAATAGAATTACAGCACGAGCCTTGCTTTCTTAATTTTTCGGCACATTTTGTAGTAAAAGTAACTATTCGCTCTTTAACATCTTCGTAATTTTCAGTGTTATAGTCAAATGTTCGAGTTGTTGCAATATTTTTCTTATCCTTAACTTCCTCAATCATTATAGAAGGAATACCTTGTAAATCATGTTTCAAACGCAATCCAACAATCGACATGTGTTTTTTAACCCAATCATCGCCCATACAAGTAAACTGATAAGCATTCTTTATATTTTTGGCTAAAAGTTTTTTTGTGTATTGTCGTCCAATACCCCAAACCTCACCAATTTCAAGCCATTTTAATGCTTTAATTCTTAATTCTTCGCTATCAATAACATGAACAGAATTTGTCTCTTTTGGGAATTTCTTTGCTACTCTTGTTGCCACTTTGCAAAGTGATTTTGTTGGTGCAATACCAATACTTATAGGCAATCCTGTCCATTTATAAACACGTTCTTTCATTTGCAAACCGTATTCTTTCAAATCAACATCAAAACCTGACAAGTCCAAAAAACATTCATCTATACTATAAATTTCCTGCATCGGACAAAAAGTGGCTAAAATGCTCATAACTCTATTGCTCATATCGCCATAAAGTGGAAAATTTGCAGAAAAAACATGAACATTATTTTCCTCAATAATTTCTTTGTATTTAAAAGCAGGCGCACCCATAGGAATACCTAATGCTTTTGCTTCATTTGAACGTGAAATAGCACAGCCGTCATTGTTTGAAAGTACAATCACAGGTTTTCCATTTAACGAAGGGTTAAAAACACGTTCACAGGAAACATAGAAATTATTACAGTCAATATGAGCAAACATTTACTTATGATTTTTTATTGAATAAGCAACTACACCCCAAATTGTTGCATTATTATATTCATTTATTTCTATAATTGGAAACTCACTGTTAGAAGGAACTAAGTAATGTTTACCATTTTTAATACGTATTCTTTTTAGAGTAAATTCACCTTCTACAAAACATAGTGCTATACGATTTTCTTTCCATTCTAAACTTTTGTCGATAATCAACAAATCACCATCAGAAAAGTCACCTTCCATTGAATTACCAATTACTTTCACATAAAAAGTTGACAAAGGATTCTGAATAAGTATTTTATTCAAATCAATTCTTTCATCATTAAAATCTTCGGCAGGGCTTGGAAAACCAGCTCGAATGTCCCCATAATAAGCTAATTCAAGTTTAGTTTCAATTCCTGCGGTATAAAACTCAAATCGCTTTGTTTGAAAGACTTTTTTCATTATCAAATTTCAGAAATTTATTCCGTAAAGATAAACAATGATTTCAAATTTTTGAAAATATATAAGCGTAAAATTACATAAAAAATGCGTAAGCAAATAAAAAAAAATCTTAATTTTCTAAGGAGCAAGTGTAGAGCCAAACTTGCTAGAACTCTGCCAAGAAACGAATAAAAATGCAGCAAAGCTGAATTTCTAATTCACTTCATACTCAATACTCTCCAACTAAAAACTCAAAACTAAAAACTCTTTAAATCCAAAATTCTTCATTCAATCATCGGGTGTTGAGCGAAGTCGAAACACAATTCTTAATTCTTAATTATTTTATATTACCAAAAAATTTATCAACCTATAATAATTATCAGACATACCTTTATAATATAAGAACAACAAATAAGCATTTTCGGTTTGTTGATGGCTTCCTTCAAAAAAACTATGATTAATTTTTCCGTCTTTATCAACCAAAACATAACGATAATTGTAATACCCTTGTTTCAAGAATAATAATTTTTCATAACATCGTGTTTCAATATTATAAAGCATTTTGCTATTTTCATCAAGCGAATAATTGGTTAAATCGCCATAAATATAAACATCGCCATTGCTAATAGGATTTTTGTGTTCCAAATTAAAGCTAACTATAGCATATTCAGACTGAATTTCGGGATAATCAGAATTTTTAAATCTTTTTGTACGAATTACATAAGAACCATTGATATCCTTAACACTGGCATAAGGAGTAAACATTTCTGTTTTATCCTTTATTAAATCAATATAATAATATGGATTTCTAAATTCAATATGCTCTACCCTTTCTGAATTTAATTCTAAATTATTAAAATTAAAATAGCGATACTCATTTGCTGCATCAAAAATTATTTTATCGTCCCATTCATATACTATTTTATCATTATCAATAAAAGAAAATGGAAAATCATATTTTGCAGTATTCCATTGATAGTTCTGAATAACAACTGGCTTTAATTCTACTTGAGGGTCGTAAATATTTAAACCTTTTTTATAAACTGTAAAATCTACTTTTTGAAAATGCAAACGATAATCATTCAATAAGGCTTTGTCGGTTCGTGCTTCTATTTCAAGAACATTTTCAAAAAGCATAAATCTTTTAGTAATTACAACTTTAGTTTCTTCGCCAGATTTCACATAAACTATCAATAAGTAATTTCCAGATTTTGTTAACTCTACATCTCGATTAGGAATTTCAAGATTATAATGAGTATAATTTATAAAAGTATTATGAGAGTTTTCATAATCATCAATTACATTTTCTTCAAATCCAGTAGCATACTCAAAATACATTAAATTTGAGGATTTCCAATCATAAGTGCAGTGGAGTATCGTATAGTAATAAGTTTCCGGATTTGACTCAAGTTGGTCAAAATTAAATGAAAGTATATTATCGCTCCCAAACTCAATAAGCGGATAGCCTTGCTCCCATTCTATCGGATGCATTCTTACAGTTTTAATATTTTTTTCAAAAACAGCATCTTCACACTTTATATTTTCTTTATCAATTGAAAACACAGGAATACTTAGAAGTAAAAAGAAAACTAAACAAAGAATATTTATTTTTTTTGCTGGCATAAAACTTGTATTTTTTAATAATTGAACAAATTTAATTAATTTTACAAAAATTTTAATTATGAAACGTATTTTATTCATATTTACTTTATGTTTTTTTGCATTTTCTTTATTTTCACAAAGTATAAATACAAAAGCCATAGAAAGAACCAACAATATCAATGCCAATTATAAAACAGTAGTTGGTACAAAAGTAAAATTAATTCCACCTCGTGGTTTTATTGAAAGCAATTCATATACTGGTTTTCAGCACGAATTAGCTGGTAGTAGCATAATTATAAGCGAAATTCCTGGAGAAGTTAACAGAAATATGATTGGTCTTGATAAAAAATATTTAATTAAAACTGGAGTAGTTGTTGACAAACAAACTTTTTATAAAATAAACGGCTTTGATGCAATGTTAATTGAAGGACAACAAGTGGCTTACGGAAAAACTTATACTAAAATAATGTTACTTATAGGTGATATTTATAGGTCTTATTTAATTTCTGCTTCAATGCCTTCAAATGTGTCGAAAAGACATATTGAAGAAGTTAAAGAATCTGTTTTAGGAGTTATTTATGACCCAAAAATTGAATCGCAACTAAGCGACAGGTTTGATTTTAGCGTTGATGTAAGTGGTACAGGACTTAAAAAAGGAAATTTAATGTTGAGTTCTCTTACCTATTCTGACGATGGTAATGTGCCTTCAAAAACACAAGAAAAAACTTCTATGACTATTAGAAAATCAACTATTTCAAAAGCTTTGAGTGAAGAAGAAAAAATAATTTTATGCAAACGTCTTTTCGAAGCTTATCCATTAGAATGGGATAGTAAAATAAAACAAGACCCAAAACCTTTTGTCGCAGGCAATTTTAAAGGTTACGAAATGTATGCACAAGGTACACACAAAGAAATGTTTGTTAAAGAATTTATTTATCAAACAATAATTTTCGTTAATTTAGATTACTATGTAATTACTGGCTTTACCTACGGAAAAGTTGAAGATAATTTAAAAATCTTTAAAAAAGTAGCAGCAAGCTTAAAACCCAACAAATAAAAGTTTTTTAATCCACTCCTGGATAGGTTTCAACTACTTTTACTCTTAAATCTGGATAAGTATCTACAACCTTAACTGTAAAATCTGGGTAAGTATCAACAACTTGCCATTTGCCACAAGCGTCAGGATATGTTGTTACAAATTTTACCTTAATATCAGGATAAGTTTCTACATATTGAATTTCTATGTCGGGGTATGTATCTACGAACTTAACTCTTCCCCAAAGTTTAATTCCTTTATAATAACAATCGCCTGCTAACATGGCTTCGATAGCTTCGGCTTTTTCAAAATCGCTTAAATCAGAAAATTTAAGTTCAGACTCGACAACATTTGATTCATCGCAATTGCAATCTTGTGCATAAATAAAGCAAATGCTTAATAAAAACATTGCTAATAAAAATATTTTTCTCATAATTTTAAAGTTTAAATTAAAAATTAATAAAAATCTATGCAAAAATCATTCCTAAAACTAAAATATTACTCCTGTTCTCTATGTCTTAAAATCACATTAACTTTATATTTTTCTTTGAGATATTTTGCCATTGCCTCAGCACAATATACACTACGATGCCTGCCTCCAGTACAACCAAAACTAATCATCAAAGAATTAAAACCTCTTTCAATATAATTTTCCACAGTTGAATTTACTGTTGTTTTTGCATTTTCTATAAATACATCAATATCCGATTTTGTTTTAAAAAATTCTATTACTTCCTTATCTTTTCCTGTTTTATCTTTATATTCGGCATAACGCCCAGGATTGTGAATTCCTCTACAATCAAAAATAAAACCGCCTCCATTACCGCTTATATCTATAGGTAATCCTTTTTTATAGCTAAAACTAAAAACTTGCACAGTAAATTCATCAAAAACTTTATGTTCATGTTTTTTTGATAAAATCAATTCTTGCAAAACTCTCTTTAACTCAACAAAATCGTCAGAAAGAGGATGTAAAGTCATTAAAGTTTTTAAATTTTCAAGTGCAAAAGGAATACTATCCACAAAATGTTGTTTTTTCTCAATTAAACCTCGTAAGCCATAAGCACCAAAAGTTTGCAATACACGTAAGTAAGCATATTTATAAAATCTATCGTCAAATTCTTCTTTGTCTAAATCAATATGCTTTGATAATTCAGAAAAATAAAAATCTTTTAATTCAAGTTTGAGATTTTCGGGCAAACCTGCTCTAGCTTGATACAGCAAAGAAACTAAATCATACTCAGGAGCACCAAGTCTTCCACCCTGATAATCAATAAAATACACCTCATTATTTTTAACTAAAATATTTCTGGACTGAAAATCTCTAAACATAAAAAGTTTTGTACCTCCACTATCTAAATCATTAGCTAATTTCTCGAAATCATCTTGTAGTTTTTTCTCATTATACACTATTTCGCTACTATTCAAAAAATAATATTTAAAATAATTCAAATCAAAAAGAATTGATTGAGCATCAAATTTTTGAATAAAATATGCTTTTGTAAAATCAATATGCTCTTTAGCTAAAACTTGCATCTTAACCAAAGCAGTTAATGATTTTTTATAATAATCTATAATTTGTTGAGAGATAGTATTATTTTCTTTTTGCGATTGTAATAATAAATTCAACAATAAATCGTCCCCAAAATCTTTAATAAAATAACAAGTTTTATCGTCTGAAACAGCATATACTTTAGGTGTATTAAGATTTAATTTTGTAAAAACTTCTGAATAATAAAGAAAAGTTTCTGTTTCTATAACATTGTCGGAATAAACGCCAAGAATGCTTTGCTCTTCAGAATAAAATCTACAATAAAATCTTGGAGAACCAGCCTGAGTAATTTTTTCTATTTTTTTAGGTTCTGAATTATAAACTTTGCGGTAAAATTCAGACAATTGTATTTGTTTATTATTTTGCATATCAAATATTTTTTTCAAAACTATGAAAATTAGTTAAGATTTCACAAAAACATAGTTATATTTAAGCGAAAGATATTTTTCCACAACAAGAATCCCTTTCTGCACCTGTAACAGAAGCCAAGCAATTAATTTTATTTTGCCATCTTAACAAGCCAAGAAAAGCAAATATTAAAGCTTCTTTAAAATCAACAATTTTATTTTCTGGCACAACAATATTTACAGACGAAAACTCCTCGATTTTTTTAATTAAAAAACCATTGTAAGCTCCGCCACCAGTAAACAAAACTTTTGAAAAGTTTTTTATATTTTCTGAAATTTGAAAAGCTATGTGAATTGTAAAAGTAGAAATTATATTTTCAACTGAATCTGTTTGCAAATACTTTTCTAAAATCGGAAAGACTTCTTTTTCTACCCACTCTCTTCCAAGCGATTTTGGGTATTTTTTAAAATAATAATCTAAATCATTTAATTCTGCTAATAAAGTTTTATTTACAATATTTTCTGAGGCTATTTTACCATTTTCATCATATTTTTCTCCGATTTTTTGACATAAATGATTTAGAACAATATTTACAGGACAAATATCAAAAGCAACACGTTTTTTATTATTATTTTTAAACGAGATATTTGAAAATCCTCCTAAATTCACACAAGCATCATAGTCGTAAAACAACAACTCATCTCCTATTGGAACAAGTGGTGCTCCTTGTCCACCAAGAGCTACATCACCACTTCTAAAATCGCTTATTACATTTATGCCACAGCGTTTAGCAATCAATTCTCCATCGCCTATTTGCAAAGTCATTCCTTTTTCGGGCTGATGAAAAACAGTATGTCCATGAGAAGCTATTAAATCAAATTTTTCTGAAATATCATTTGTAAAATTATTAACTGCTTTAGCACAAAACTCACTAAATTCTTTTTCTAAATATTTTAACTCAAGAGCAGACATCAAGTGAGCCGTTAAAAATTTTTGGATTAAAACCGGTTCATAATTTACTGTTTCAGCTTTTACAATTTTGAATATCCAATTATTGTTTTTCTCTTTAAATTTAACCAAGGCAATATCTAAACCATCGAGCGAGGTACCCGACATTAAACCAATAATATTAAAACTTTTTTTCATAGAAAATATAAAAACACAAAAGAAGTGTAAAAATATTTTAAAAAAAGTAAATATATGAAAAATATTTAATATCTTAGCAACAAAATTAAACTTTAAGAATATGCAAAGAATAATTGTACCTATAGATTTTTCTGAAGAATCAATTAAAGGTTTAGAACTCGGTATTATTTATGCAAATAAATTCAATGCCGACCTACAAATGGTATTTGTACAAAAGAAAAAAACTGGCAGATTTCATATTGAATTAAGAAAACAATATGATGCTGCAATGGAAGAGTTTGAAGACTTGCTAAGAAAATATAAAGATAAATTGCATAAAGATTGTGATTTTTCATATATTATCAAAAGCGGAAGAGTTCATGAAGAAGTTGCCAGACAAGCAGAAGCTTTTGATGACTCCATTATTATTTGCTCAACAAACGGCGAATCAGGTTTTTCTGATTTTATAATAGGTAGTAATGCTTACAAAATTGTTCAAACAGCAGATAGACCTGTAATAACTGTAACTACAGAAAAATATATAGGTGAAGTAAAACGAATAGTTTTACCAATAGATATTAGCAAAGAAACTAGAGAAAAAGTTTCTAAAACAGCTAAAATTGCTAAAGCATTTAACTCCGAAGTACATATTGTTAAAGTAACTAGCTCTACCAGCGAAGGAATACATAACAAACTTGAACTTTATGCTTCACAAGTTAAAAAGTTTTTAACTGAACAAGGAATAAAATTTCAATCAACTCTTTTAGTTGGAGATAATATTACCGACATTACTATTGAATACGCAACCGCAATTGATGCCGACCTAATTGCAATAATGACTGAGCAAACTTTTTCTCTTTCAAACTTTTTATTAGGTTCATATGCTTACCAAATGCTTAATACATCGCCTATCCCAGTGCTTAGTATTACACCAAAAGGATTGTATCGCGTTGAAAGTGTAAGAACAACAGGTGGATAAAATTTAATATTCTTAATTCTTTCATCTTAAAAATAATTTAATGAAATTGTTTAAGTTTAAAATATTAATAATAGTCATTATTATATTATCTTTTGCTTGTTCAAATAAAACTAAAGACAAAACTAGCATTGACACAAACGAAGAATTAAACTTAGAACAAATGATTGAAAAATATTCAAACTATAATTTTAGTAATTGCGATGAATTTATTAAAGTTGGTAACCAAATCATAGACACTTACATTAAAACTGTTGATTTAGCTTTTGATGGCGATATGCATGCCTTTTATGAGTTAGACAAATACCCAGAATTTATGGCAAAATTAGATACAGTAGCAGATAAATTCTACATAGACTGCCCTGAAAAGATAGATAATTGGACAAAATCTGTTGAAAAAAGGACAAGTTTAAGCAATAAAAAAATTATGGCTATGACCAGTAGCGAAATTGACAGCATTTCTTGGGATGAAAGCGTTGAAGAAGAACTTAACAGACAAATAGAAGAGTTAGAAGAAGATTTAAAACGAATAGCAGACGAAGAGACTAGCGAACTAAAAATAGATTAAATGCAATTCTTAAATATTTGTATTCCATGTTTTAACCACAACGTTTCAAAACTAGTTGAAGAACTCTATACTCAATGTATAAATGAAAATATTGAATTTCAAATTATAATTTTTGAAGACGGTTCGTATGCTGAAAGTGTAAAAAAAAATTCATTATTAATAGAAAAATTTAATGTAAAACATATAGTTTCTGAAAAGAATGTTGGAAGAAGTGCAGCACGTAACAGATTAGCAAAGGAAGCTAAAAAGGGTAAAATCATTTTTTTAGATGCTGACTCTAGAATTTATCATAGTGATTTCATTAAGACATATAAACAATATTTAGAGCATAAAATTGTTAGTGGTGGTAGAAAATATCTTCCCGAACAATATCAAAAAACTAATGCACTAAGATATAAATATGGTTTACTAAAAGAAACAAAAACTCCTAAAGAAAGAAATAAATATCCAAACACAGGTTTTGCTACCAATAATTTCATGATTGATAGCGAAGTGTTTGAAATAGTGCAATTTAACGAATCGCTAAAAAACTATGGACACGAAGACAGCCTATTTGGATATGAATTACTAAAAAATGGAATTAAAATTTCACACATTGACAACCCTGTTGTAGATGAAGATATTGAGGAGAACTCTATTTTTCTTCATAAAACCGAAGAAGGAATTAAAAATTTAATTTTAATTGAAAAATCACAAATAACTGATAAAGAGTTTATTAACGAAATTAAAATAACAAAAATCGCAAAAAGATTAAAAAAACTTAAATTAATTTTCGTAATACGGTTTTTTAATTCTATTTTTAAAAACAAAATAAAACGACATTTATTAAATTCATCAAATCCGAATTTATTTTTGTTTGATTTTTATAAATTATCATATTATTGCACATTAAAAAACAAAGAACAATGAGAAAAAAATTATTTTTAAGCTTAGGCTTAATAGGTTTAATTGTAGGAGCAATATTTGTAACTAACTGTTCTACAGTTCCACTAATTGGCAGAAAACAAGTTACATTAATACCCGAATCTGAACTTGTTAGCATGGGTGCTACCAATTACAAAGGTTTTTTAGACACTACGCCTCGTTCAAGAGATGTAAAAAACACTGTTATGCTTGAAGAAGTAGGCTATAAAATATCAAAAGCTGTTGAGCAATACTTGAGTGATAATAAATTAGAAAAAAGAATAAAAGATTTTAAATGGGAATTTGCCTTAGTAGAATCTAATGTTCCAAATGCTTGGTGTATGCCTGGTGGTAAAATTTGTTTTTACACTGGAATATTGCCTTACACTCAAAACGCTGATGGCATGGCAGTTGTAATGGGGCATGAAATTGCACATGCTGTAGCTCGACATGGAAACGAAAGAATGACTCAACAATTAATGGCAGCTGCTGGACAAATGGCATTAAGCGAATTTATAAAAACTAAACCTGCTGAAACTAAAGCAATATTTTTAAACGTATTTAGCGTTGGAACAACTGTTGGTGTTCTTTTACCTTATTCTCGCAAACATGAATACGAAGCAGATAGAATGGGTTTAATTTTTATGGCTATGGCTGGATACAATCCAAACGAAGCCGTTGCATTTTGGACAAGAATGTCTAAAATGGGAGGTCAAAAACCACCTGAATTTTTAAGCACTCACCCTTCTGACGCAAAACGAATTGAAAATATGAAAAAATGCTTACCCGAAGCAATGGAATATTATAAAAAAGCAACTAAAAAACAATAATAATTATGGAAAAACTTAAAACAAATTATATGGGCTTGGAAATAAACAGCCCCTTAATCTTAAGCAGCTCTGGATTAAGTAAAAAAACACAAAATATTATTACAGCCGAAGAAAATGGCGCAGGAGCCATAATTTTAAAATCTTTATTTGAAGAACAAATAAATTTTATGACAAATGCCACATTGTATGATAGCATTGATTATCCCGAAGCTGCTGATTATATTAAAAATTATTCAAGACATAATTTTTTAAACGAATACTTAGATTTAATTAAAGCTTCTGTAAAAGCAGTTAAAATACCGGTAATTGCAAGTATAAATTGTACTTCCGACACAGAATGGGAAGGGTTTGCAAAAGAAATAGAAAAAGCCGGCGCTCATGGCTTAGAGTTAAATATGAACGTTTTTCATTTCGATTATGAACTTACTTCTGCTCAAATTGAACAAAAATATTTTGAGATAATTGAAAAAGTTCAAGCAAGTACAAAATTACCTATAGCAATTAAAATGGGTAAAACTTTTACAAATCTTCCATATTTTATAAAACAAATTAAATTTAGAGGCATACAAAATTTTGTCTTATTTAATAGATTTTACAAACCTATTATTAATATTGACAAAATGGAAATGACAAATTCATCAGCTTTAAGTGATGAAACAGACATTAAAGAATCTTTGCGTTCAATAGCAATAGTAAAAGGAATGATGCCAGACATAGAAATATCGGCTTCTACAGGAATTCACAATGCAAATGGGGCTATTCAACTTTTACTTGCTGGTGCTTCAAGTTTACAACTATGTTCTGTTTTATATAAAAATGGATTAAATGAATTTAAAACCATAAATGCAGGTATTCTAAAATGGATGGAAGAAAAAGGTTATAACTCAATTGATGATTTTAAGGCTAAACTTTCATACTCAAATATTAAAGACACTAGCGTTTACGAAAGATTTCAATTTATTAAACATATAAGCACTATTGAGTAAAACTAAAGTTTACAAAAACTATAGTGTTGCAATAAATTCTAAAATAATTCTACCTAAATATAAATTTCAAATATTTATTATAAAAACAACAAATTTGCAACATAGCTTGCCAAAAATAGCTTACCATATTGCAAATTTGTTATTAAAAAATTAGATTGTTAATTCTTCTTTGTATTATTTGCTATTGAAGCCAAGGCTCTACACATTTCTGCAAGAAATCTTGAGCCGACAACAATTAGAAAACCATAAATTGGCATAAGAATTATGAAAGCAATACCTGATTGAATGAAAGGAACTCCAATTGCAGCAGTTAAGTAAACTGCATCTGAGCCTAATATTATTGTAGCTAATAGTGCCACAAAAAAGCCTACTATTCCAATCCAAGTACCTATCCATTCTCCGAATGTTTGTATAAAATGAGCAAACACTGGAGTTGCAACAAACTCAGAATTTTCTACAGAAGTTTCTGTTACTTTGTTTTTTCTATCCCACCATAGTTGAAAACAAACCCATGATGCAAAAGCAATAACTATCCATACAAGTATAAAAACGATAATAAATTTTGCAGGTGTGTCAAAAATATTATTATCAATTGCAGTGTATAAAATGTAAAATGGTAAAATTAGATTTAAAACTGCAAAAGCAATATACAACCAACTGAATGGTTTACGAAAAAAATCACCCTTATCAATAAAAGATAGATAAGGCTTAATGAATGTGAAAAATTTGTTGTCCATTTTATTAAAATTTTAATTTTTCCTACTCATAAGGCTTTTCGGATTTCGCCCCGTTTATTAAAGTTGTTTCTGGTCTCAACTTTTGTTTATTATTTTATAAAAAAGATTTTAACAATTATAAAATAGTTGCCGGAGGCTCCCTCATTTGCTTGATATATCTGCTTAATTTATCCACAATCTATAAAAAAATTGATTAATATCGGATATATTCAACAAACATACAAAATTATTTTTAAAAATCAAAAATAATTATGTAGAATTTAATGTAAATATAGATTTTATAATGTAGTCCTATTAATTAAGAGTTATTCGTTGTTTTAATAAAGCATTCCGAATAACCAAAGCGGAATTTTATTTTTATGTCCTATTTCAATATTATCAGCAACTATAAAGCTGTTTGGAATGTCTTTAATTTGATTGTATGTTTTATTTTTACCACCAATTTCAAATATGTAATCGTTTACCATAAAATCGCCATTTCGTGCAAGCACAAGATTTTCAACAGCACTAACTTGATTTACAAAAAATGTTTCTCTCATACTACCTATATTTGTATTACCGTATAAATATGACAAATTTGTATTATTAAGTAAAATTTTATCTGGTTTTGTTAAATCACCTATAGTTTTATTTTCATATGATACTAAATTTAACATTTTTGCATTTGCCAATAATGTTAAATATTTAAGAGTATTGTTTCTATTAGTATCTATAGTTTTAGCTAATTCTGTAATATTTGGAGTATAAGGAACTAAAGCTGCAAGAGTTGCCAATAATCTTTTCAATTTATATCTAGATTCAAATCCAATATTTTCAATTGCCGAAATATCCACATCAATTACATTATTTATTGCTTCTTGTAATTTTCTTTCATATTTTTTAAGTCCCTCTCTATAAAAAAGATAATAACCATTTTTTAAGTATTTTTTAAATAATGGTATTATTTTCACATTTTCTGTAATTTGGAATGCTATTTCTTGGTGATTTTCAAGAATTTCTTCTAGCGAAAGCACAGGAAAATCTCCTACTTTTTCAAAATTCAAAAATTCTCTAAAAGATAAGCATTCTAACACTTCATACACCACCCTTCTTGATAAATCTACCGTTGATTTATAAATTTGCAAAAGCGATGAACCAGTAAATACAATTTTCAATTTTGGAAAACTGTCGTAAATATTTTTTATTTCAATTGCCCAATTTGGATAATGATGAATTTCATCTAAAAACAAATGTGTTCCTCCGTTCATATAAAATTCATCAGCCAAGTCAAAAATCGTGTGCTTAGCAAACCAAGTATTGTCTAAACTTACAAAAAGTGCAGCTTCTTTTTTATTTGCAAAATTCATTTTTATATGTTGCAATAAAAGCGTAGTTTTTCCAGCGCCTTTTGCTCCTATCAAGGCAATACAACGCTCATTCCAATCTATATCTGAATAAAGATAACGAAGTTTACCCACTTCTGTTTCTTGAAATAAACGCAAATAAATTTTCACTAAACTGTCCATAATAAATTTGTTTTTCGCAAAGATACAAAATGTTTTTTAAAAATAGCAAATTTTAAGTATTTTTGTTTTATTTAAAAAACATTTTTATATCTTTTATGTTTCTTTTTGAAAACAATTATAAAACAAAAATGTTTCTTAATAGAAACACTCTTAATCTATTATAGCTATATTTTTCATAAAACTATAGCACTAATATAATTAGAATAACAATCAATAATGTGTCCATGTCAATTCTTTACACAATGCGTAAACATTTGGATTTTTTTGCAAATTGTTTCTTCTATAAAACAACTACAATATAAAAGTGTTTCATAAAAGAAACACTTTTAATTTAACACAGAGTATATTTTTCATAAAACTTAAAAGCCAACCACCTCACAACAAGGCAGTTGGCTTTCAAAATATTAAAATTCTTCAAATTATACTTTTTATGCTTTTGGAATATTTTTCAAAACATCTAGTAAATGTTCATACCACATTTTTACAGTTTTGATTTCAATTCTTTCGTCTGGAGAATGTACTCCTCTAAGTGTAGGACCAAACGAAATCATATCTAAATCTGGATATTTTTCTAAAAACAAACCGCATTCTAAACCTGCATGAATTGCTCTAACTACTGGCTTCTTTCCAAAAAGTCTTTCGTAAGATTCTTCTGCAATAGTTAATATTTCTGATTTTGGGTTTGGTGCCCAACCAGGATAACCATCGCCAATTTTAACATCTGCACCTGCAAGAACAAAAACAGCTTTAACCATATTATTAATATCTTTTTTACCAGACTCTACAGAACTGCGTTGACTTGTAACAACTTGAATTTTGTTATCAATAAATTTTACAGAAGCTAAATTATTAGAAGATTCAACAAAACCAGGAATTGCTGGACTCCAAGCATGAACTCCATGAGGACAAGCATAAACAGCATTGATTAAATTGTTTTGTGTTTTTAAATCAATTACGAACTCTGGTGTTTTTGCAGACTCTAAACTTAAATTTATGTTTTTTTCTGTTAAAACAATTTCATTAACAATATTTTTCTTAAATATTTCAAATTCTTTCTTTAAAGCTTGTTCGTGAGATTTATCAATTGTGAAAACAAATTCTGCTTCGCGTGGAATTGCATTACGTTTGTTTCCTCCGTCAAATACAGAAAGACGAGCATTAAATTTTTCGTTAATTATATTTAAAAACCTGTTTGCAATTTTATTTGAATTGCCAAAACCTTTATGAATTTCATCTCCACTATGTCCGCCTTGCAAACCATTTACAACAAATTTATAGGCTAGGTGATTTTGTGGAACATTTTCTTTTTTATAGTCAAAATTTGCAACTAAATCAATACCTCCTGCACAACCAATAAAAATTTCGCCTTCATCTTCAGAATCGAGATTTAGTAATATTTTTGATTTGAAAAAACCTTCTTCAATTTCGAAAGCACCTGTTAGTCCAGTTTCTTCATCAACTGTAAACAAACACTCTATTGGACCATGCACCAAACTATTGTCTGTAAGAATTGCCATAGAAGCCGCCATACCGATACCGTCGTCAGCTCCAAGAGTTGTACCTTTTGCTTTAACCCACTCTCCATCAATATAAGGAGTAATTGGATCATTATCAAAGTCAATTACTGTATCTTTATTTGCTTCACAAACCATATCAACGTGGCTTTGTAAAACTACAGATTTTCTATTTTCCATTCCTTTTGAAGCTGGCTTACTAATCAAAACGTTTCCAATTTTGTCTCTTTTTGCCTCTAAATTATTTTTCTTTGCAAAATCTAATAAGAAGGCAATAATTTTTTCTTCTTTTTTTGATGGACGTGGAACTTTTGTAATTTCTTCGAAATAATTCCACACATTTTTTGGTTCTAAATTTCCTAAAATACTCATAATATTAATATTTTTTATAATTTTGGCTAAAATTACAAAATTATTTTTAAAAATTTTAATAAATGCGAACTCTATTTAAGACAAAATATAAAATTTTCATGATTTTAATAATAGTTTTATTGAATCTGAGCTATTTTTCGTCGTGTAGAAAAAAAACTTACAATCATTTTTCGGGAACGATATATAATTTATCCTCAAATCAGGGTGTTGAAGGAGCAAAAGTTATTTTAGAAGCATCAAAAATAGTTTCTGGAAATTTGAATAATACTTTTCACAAAATTGCTGAAACGCAAACAGATGAAGAAGGAAAATATTTAATTGAAGTAGAACAAGAACTTTACATAAAATTTAGAATTAGAGTTGAAAAAGAAGGTTATCACAGTTATTTTACTGAATTTGAACCAAGCGAGCAAATTGCCGACTATATCAAAAATTATCCGCTTGCTCAAGTTTCGTATTTAAAAATAAAATTAAAAAACAATCCTCCTTCATATCCTGACGACTTGTTAAAAGTAAAAGTTGAGGGAATTAATAAACTTTGCACAGAATGTTGCGATGAAAATTTCGTTTTATTTGAAGGAAAAGATATAGACACTGAATTTTTCTGCAATACCGTTGGTGGAGATACTGTTAGAGTAAATTTTATCACAACAACTTCAGGTAGCACTAATTTTTCAACAAGATCATATTATTGCGTTCCAGGCGAGACAGTTGAAGACTATTTTTATTATTAAAAATTTATGCGAAAGTAAATTTTGGAAAAGTAAAATAAAAAGTAGTTCCTCTATTTTCCACAGATTCAACAGTTATTTTTCCTCCTAAAAGTTCACTATACGCCTTACATATTGACAAACCTATTCCAGCTCCTTTAGTTTTATTTGTTAATTTATTATCTATTTGAGTAAAGCGATTAAATATATTTTCAAAATTTTCTTGACAAATCCCTACACCTGTATCTGAAACATAAAACTCTATTTCACTAACACTTATCTCTTTATAGCCAAATTCAACTTTGCCTGTTTCGGTATATTTTAATGCGTTGCTAATCAGGTTTGTAAAAATTTGTTTTATTTTAACTTTATCCGAAACACATAGCAAATTAGATGAGTTAGTTTTATTAAATATTAATTCAACATTAGGACTTTTTAACACACTATTATGCCAATATAAATATACTTCATCTAATAATTCGGTTAAATTAAAAGAAGTAACGTTTTTCAACATAGAGCCACTCTCAATTTTTGAAAGTTCAATAATATCATCAAGAACTGTTAACAGTTGAGAACAACTATTTTGGATTATATTGATATATTCATGTTTTTCATTTTCGTCAACATCATATTTTAGTAAATCTGCAAATCCTACAATTGCATTCATAGGTGTTCTAACCTCATGGCTCATATTGGCTAAGAAAGCTGTTTTCAAACGTTCGCTTTCCTCTGCTTTTTGCTTAGCAATTTCTAAATCATTAAGCAACTCCATTCTCTCTGTAATATCTCTAATAACAACCAAAACTGTTGTTTCATTCAAATAAACTAGACGAGCATCAAAAAATAACTTTTTTGCTTTTAGCAAACTTGCATTAGAATATGTAAAACTTTCTATACTTTTATTCTTTAAAACTTTATTTATATTTTCTTTAAAGAAAGATGTCAAAATTTTTGAAAAAACATCTTCGATATTTTTATTTATAAAATCTTCTGGCACAGGCTCTTTACAAAAGCTTTTATAATTAGAGTAAAACTCAATTATATTTCCATTTTTTTCAACAGTTACAATAATATCAGGAACAGATTTTAACAAAGCTTCTCTATGTAAATTCAATTTTTCTGCTTTTTCTTTTGCTTTTAAAATCTCTTGTTCGGCTCTTTTTTGTTCAGTAATATTTTTAATGATACTAATCACATATTGTTCTTCATTAATTTTCACTGCAAATGAAGATGACTCAACATCTATAAATTCATTATTAGCAATAATTTCTAACTCTATACTAACATCAACATTCTTATCATTCGAAATTAAGTTTTTTATTCTATCTTTAACATTTTTGTGATAATTTGGACGAATAAAGTCGTAAATACTTCTGCCTATAAGCTCTGACTCATCTTTAACTTTCATGGTTTCAAACATTGACTTATTTATATAAACAACTTTTGAATCCTTATGAATGACAAACCCACTTGGCAACAAATCAATTAAAGTTCTATATTTTTTTTCGCTTTCTATAAGTATCTGCTCTTTTTGTTTTTGATCGTCAATATTTTCAACTGTTCCTTCTATACATATAATTTCTCCATTTTCATTCTTAATAGCACGTGCGCTCTCTCTTATATTAATTAATGTCCCATTTTTTTTCTTCCAAATTGTTTCAAGACCACTTATAGTATCATTTTTTTCTAAAGTTTTAATAAATTGTTCTCTATCTTTTTTATTTACTAACTCATATTTTACAATATTGTATTTTTGAATATCTTCTAAACTTGAATAGCCTAACATTTTTAGCAAAGGATCATTTACTTCCAAAATATCGCCATCTGTATTTGTTTTATAAAGTCCTATTGTTGTTATCTCAAACAAATTTGCCAAGCTAGTAAGACGCTCGCTTAGCATATCGTTTTTACTGGTTAGCTTTTGAATTTCTTCAATTAAATCCTGCTTACTTAATTTTTCGTAATCCATTTTTTATAATTAATTTATGGTTTAAAATTAACTTTTACTTTATTATTTAATGCTTCTAGAAATTTTCCTGTAGTTTTATAAAAATATCTTTTATTTTTAAATGCCATCACTCTTTTAAATCCATTTACAATATCTCCTAAAAACACTTCGTCTAAATCATATAAATCTTTTTCTTTCACATCCCAATTTACCACAGGAATTTTTAAATTATTTGCAAGTTTTATTACAATATCTACAAATATTCTGCTAGAATTATTTACAAATTTTGTTGGTAAAATTAAGCTAGCATTTTTTACAAAAAATACAGAAGAATATAAACTTTTAATAATATTTCCATATTTATCACAAAGCAAAAAATCATCGAGAGTTTCTAGTTTTTGATGCAATAATAATTCTTCGCTAAATTTTGGAGTAACATCAAATTCAAAACTATATTCAGGAATTACATAATCTTTATAAACATCTATTGTCAATCCATTTGAGAGATCAGGGTAATATTCATTTTCAAGAGCATCAACAGATATTATAATCGAACAAGAGTTACTTATATTGTCGTTTCTAAAAACTATTATTCTTGCTTTAAAGCCTTTGTAAATTCTGTTTTTTTGTAATAAAAGTTCTAGATCTGTAAATAAACTATTTTTCCTATGTAAAATCGATTTTTTAAATTGCAAACTTTTTAAAGATTTAATAAAAAACTCAAAATATTCATCTTCGAAAAATGCTTTTGAAGAATTTCCACGCATTTCAAAATTAAAAGAATCACCAAAAATCAGTCCTCTATTGTCGTATGAAATAAAGGCTTTTTCTGAAAGTTGGATATTACCATTAATTGAAACATATTTAGCCATAAAATCCTCCTATAATTTGTTTGCAAATTTCTAAAATATTTTCGTTTGGCTCTATTTGAATTCCTTTAATTCCACATTTAGAAGCAGCTATAATATCTCGCTCACTATCTCCTATCATAAAAGAATTTTCGGTATCTATATCATAAATCTTAATGGCTTTTTCAAACAACAGCGACCCAGGTTTACGACACAAGCATTTCCCATAGTCATGATGGTGAGGACAAAAATAAAAATCATCTATTTTAGTATCAAATTCTGCCAAATACATGCAAAATTTAATGTGCATTTCTAAAACATCTTCAGCTGTATATAAAGATTTTGCAATACCTCCTTGATTTGTAATAACTATAACTAAAAAATCATTATCTTTCAATAATTTCACAGCTTCACCAATACCGTCATTAATAATAAATTCATCAGCATTTGTAGTATAACGCCCACGCTCACGATTAATTACACCATCTCTATCAAGAAAAACCGCTTTATTCATTTATCTAATTTTTATATTAACACATTCATTCAATTCTCAATTCTTCATTTATTTTCCTACTAAACTAAAAACTCTTTAAATCCAAAATTCTTCATTCAATCATCGGGTGTTGAGCGAAGTCGAAACACAATTCTTAATTCTTCATTCTTAATTCATAATTCATAATTCATAATTAGTTAAAATTAATCAATCGTAGATAAAAATACTCCCACAATTCAGGTTTACAAACCAAAGGAAACACAAAACCATAAACAGCTCCCCAAAAATGGGCATCATGTCCAACATTATCTTTACCCCTTTTCGCCATTTGATAAGAATAAATTAAATATATCGCACCAAACACAATCCCTGGAATTGGCAATAATCCAAAAAAATAAACTTTATTCCATGGCGCAAAAAATATACATGCAAATACTACTGCCGAAACAGCTCCTGAAGCTCCAACAGCAGAATAGTAATAATTATCTTTGTGCTTAATTATACTAAACAAAGCAGAAACAGCTATTGCCGACAAATAAAAAAACAGAAACATTAGATTTTTAAAGTCTCCCCATAATATGTCGAAATATTGTATTACTACAGAACCAAAAGACCAAAAAACCAACATATTTATTAATAAATGTGCCCAATTTGCATGCAAAAAGCCATGTGTTATAATCTGGTAATACCGCTTACGATGCACAACCTCGTATGGACTTAGTAAAAACTTGCGAAAAATATCTTCTCGTTGCCATGCTCCATAAGTGAAGATTGCTGTTACTATAACTATAATTAATACAATATTGCTTGTCATTTGAACTAGTGTAAAATTTTATATAAAAGTTCTTTACTTAAATCAGCATCAGAAATTGATACTGCTCCCACCCCTTTTAGTTTCATATCAGTTTCTCGCAAATACGAAACTATCTGAATTAATTTAGACATTGGATAATTTTTCATCGCTATTAAATATTCCTCAGCAAAATAAGGATGAACACCCGCAGCATTTGCAACAGATTGCTTTGACTTATCTTGTAACATATGAAGTTTTATTATTTTGGTAAAATAATCAAAAAGTCGATTTACTGTTGCGAATAATGGATTTGCTCTTGGATCTTTACTAAAATAATCTAAAATTTGATAACATTTTAGTTTATCTTTTAAACCAATTGCTTTTTGAAGTTCAAAAATATTATAATCTCTATTTATTCCGATATTAAAAGCAATATCTTCTTTTGAAATTTGCTTACCTTTTTCTTGAGTTATTACGAGCTTTTTAATTTCGTTTGAAAGTCTGCTCAAATCAGCTCCAATACTTTCGTAAAACAAACGTAATGCTTCTGTATGAATACTCAAGCCATTTTCTCTTAAAGTTTTTTCTATCCAAGGGTAAACTTGATTTTCATACAAGCGTTTTGATTCAAAAACTACAGCATTTTTACTTAATAAATTAAAAACTTTTAACCTTTTATCGACTTTAGCGGTGTTTTTAAAACTCAATACCAAAATTGTTGAATTTACTGGATTTTGAACATAAGGCTCCAAATTTTTAAAATCTTTTAAATCTTGAGCTTCTTTTAAGATAACAACTCTATAATTTGCCATCATGGGAAAAGCTCGCGAAAGTTCGATAAGGTTTGTAGCTGTTATGTCTTTTCCGTAAACTATATCTTGATTAAAAGCTTTTTCTGTTTCTGTAAGAACATTTTGTTGTATATAATTAGTCAATTCATCAATAAAAAACGATTCTTCCCCATAAAATAAATAAATAGGCTTGTAAATCTTATTTTTTAAATCAGCTAAAATCTGTTCAAAATCCATAATTTAATTTTTTGTTTTACAAAAATAAAAAAACTTATCGTTATTTGAATCTAAAAACAAAAACTTTAAAAATTTTTATTAGATTTATAAAATAAATATCTAAAAATGAGGAAGATATTGTTTAAAGAAAGAAAACTAATGCAAGTTAGTACTATAAATTATTTATAGCTTGCATCAAAGTTTCTTTATTTTGCACTCCAAGAGCTTTAAAAACTATTTGATTTTCTTTAAAAATCATTATAGTAGGAATAGATTGAATTCCATATCTTTGAGAAAGTTCCAATTCTCTATCAACATCAACTTTTATAACTTTTATTTGTCCACCTAATTCTCTTTCTAATTCATCAATGATAGGTGCTTGAATTTGGCAAGGTTTACACCAAGTGGCATAAAAATCTACCAAAACTGGAGTGCTTCCTGCAATGGCTTGGTCGAAAGAACTTTTGGGTTCAGATTTTTCTATATTGGGCATACTAATATCAACTCCTAAATCTCCTAAAGCATTTTTTAAAACTGTAGTATTTTGTAAGCCTACTGCTTTAAAAACAATTCTATTTTCTTTAAAAATCATTATTGTTGGAATAGATTGAACTTCAAATCTAGCTGCTAAAGTTTGCTCATTATCAACATTAACTTTAATAACTTTTATTTGCTCGCCCAATTCTTTTGCTAAATCATCAATAATAGGTCCTTGAATTTGACAAGGTTTGCACCAGTCAGCATAAAAATCAACTACCACAGGAATACTTCCTTCAATAGCTTGATCGAAAGCTGATTTTACTACTTCTTTTTCTTCTTTCATTTCTTTTTTCTCATCATTTTTATTTGATGAACCACAAGATAGCACGGCAAAAGATAGTGCTAAAATCATTAGTAAATTAAGAGTTTTCTTCATATTAGATTAAGTTTATTTTTTATTTATATCATTTTCATTAAGTTCAGCTTTTTTCTTAGCTGGAATAAACAAAACCACTTATTAAATAGCCTAATACCAATCCATAAAGCGAACTTAAATACCATTTCGACTGAATTGGGCAAGCTCCTGATGCACAACCAACATATTTCCAATAAAGCAAGCCTGCTACTCCACCTAAAACAGTAAGCACAATTCTAAAAATAAGTTTCTTTTTAAATGTATTCATTTTAAATCTATTCATTCTTCAAAATTTGTTTTCTAAACAAATATATTTAAAATATGTTTTCAAATATATACTTAAAATTTGAAATTAACATTTTTTAAAGAAACAAAATTTTTAAAACATATTTAGCAAAAATCTAAATAAGTATTTTTGCAATTTATTATTTGAGTATGGATATTAAAAGTGTTTTAATTGACTTAGACAAAACTTTATGGGATTTTGACAAAAATTCAAACGAAACAATTGAAGAACTGTTTTACAAATTTGAAGCAGATAAATATTGCAGTTTTTCGGACTATATAAAGAAATACAGAGAAATAAACAATCAGCTTTGGGAAGATTACAGAAATGCAAAACTTGAAAAAGACACTTTAATTTGGTCTCGTTATTATTTAAGTTTAAAACATTTTGGTCTTGATAATAAAGAGCTTGCACAAGAAATGGGACAACAATATTTAAAACTTAGTCCAACAAAAACAAAACTTATTCCTCACAGCATTGAAATTTTGGAATATTTACAGAAAAAATATAAAATTTATCTTGTAACCAATGGCTTTACAGAAGTGCAGTACACTAAAGCAAGAAATTGTAAAATTGAGAAATATTTCGACAGAATTTTCACTTCCGAAGAAGTTGGTTATAATAAACCACATCAGCTTTTTTTTGATTTTGTTCTTAAAAACACAAATTCAACTCCCGAAAATTCAATAATGATTGGCGATGATATTAATGTTGATATTATTGGTGCAGCAGAAAAAGGCATTAAAACAATTTGGTGTAATTTTAATAATGAAGCAATTGATTTTAAACCAGATTTTGAAGTAAAAAATTTGTTAGATATAAAAGAGATATTGTAAAAATCACACACTTCCCCAATTGCTCAAACACCTCTGACGCTCGCTCAAACACCTCTGACGCTCGCTCAAACACCTCTGACGCTCGCTCGGATTTGCAATCCGAGTGCTTGGTAATGTTACACTCGGATTACAAATCCGAGCGAGCAAGATTGTGCGGGGAAATCCGAAACAGAACTATTGTATTCTTAACAATACAATTTCTATAATATTTTGTATTTTATAAAATACAATACCGCTTTTATTTATTTGGGATTTGTATAGGTAAGAGACGGCGCATGCACCGTCTCTACACTATACTGCATAATTTATTGAAAATCCGACTTTCAACTTTCGACTTTTAACTTTTAACTGTTAGACGATTCCTTCTCTCATCAAATCGTGCATATGCACAATTCCCAAATATTTATTGTCTTCGACCACAACAACTTGGCTTATATTATTTGCTTTAATAACCGAAAGGGCGTTTATTGCAAGGCAGTCTTTTTCAACCATTTTGGGTTTATCAGACATTATATCTTTAGCTTTTAAATTAATAAACTCAGAAGGATATTTTTCTAACATTCTTCTTAAATCTCCATCAGTAATTATACCTAACATCATATCATTTTCATCAACAACAGCAGTTGCTCCAAGTCTTTTGCCTGTAATTTCAGAAATTACTTTTGTAATATTATCATTAGGTTTTACTTTTGGTTTAGCATTTTGAATATAAATATCATCTACACGCAAATATAATTTTTTGCCTAAAGAACCTCCTGGGTGAAATCTTGCAAAATCTTTTGCTGTAAAACCTCGCATTTGCAACAAAGCCAACATTAAAGCATCGCCCATAACCAACTGAGCAGTAGTACTTGATGTAGGTGCTAAATTATTTGGACAAGCCTCGCTATCGACTGTTGTTAATAGAACATAATCGGCACTTTTAGCTAAAAAAGAATTTTCATCACCAACTATTGCCACTAATAAATTACCATTATTTTTTATTAATGGAATCAAAACTTTTATTTCTGGTGTATTTCCACTTTTCGACAAACAAATTACAACATCATCTTTTTGTACAATTCCTAAATCACCATGTATAGCATCTGCTGCGTGCATAAATATTGCTGGTGTACCTGTCGAATTTAAACTTGCAACAATTTTATTACCAATAATTGCACTCTTACCAATACCTGTAATTATAACTCTGCCAGTAGATTCAAAAATTTTATTTACTACTTCTGCAAAACTTTTGTCAATATAATTAACCAAATTAGAAATTGACTCTGCTTCTAAAACAATAGTTTTTTTAGCAATTTCTATAATTTTTTCAATATTATTTTTTTGCATTCGATTTTTTTTGCTAATTTAGTACTTATTTTAATATGAAACTTAATTAAAATATTAAAAATTTAGTTAAATAAGTTTAAAAACATATACTTATTAAATTTTAATTTTTAACTTTGACTAAAATAATTGATTTTTAGATTAATGTTTTTAATATACAATATATATTAATTATAGTAAAAGAGATTTTAAATGACAGATAAAGAAAAACAAATTTTTGAAGTTTTAAAGAAATATTTTGGATTCGACAATTTTAAAGGTCAACAAAAAGAAGTAATTTTAAGCCTACTTGATGGACATGATTCTTTTGTATTAATGCCAACAGGTGGTGGTAAATCTTTATGTTACCAATTACCAGCATTAATATTAGAAGGCACAGCAATTGTTATTTCGCCATTAATTGCATTGATGAAAAATCAAGTTGATGCTATGCGTGGATTTAGTTTAGACAGTGGCGTTGCACATTTTCTAAACTCATCATTAAATAAAACTGAAACAAATATTGTAAAAGAAGATGTTTTAAGTGGTAAAACAAAACTTTTATACGTAGCTCCTGAATCTCTTACCAAAGAAGAGAATGTTGAGTTTATTAAAAAGTTCAAAATATCTTTCTTTGCTATTGATGAAGCACATTGTATTAGCGAATGGGGACACGACTTTAGACCAGAATACAGAAGGATTAGACCTATAGTTGATGCAATAGGAAGAACTCCTTTAATGGCTTTAACTGCAACAGCAACGCCTAAGGTTCAACATGATATTCAAAAAAACCTTGACATGCTAGATGCTAAAGTTTTTAAAGCTTCTTTCCGCCGACATAATTTATATTATGAAGTTAGACCAAAAATAAATGCTTCAAAAGAAATTATTAAATATATAAAAAATAATCCCGGAAAATCAGGAATTATTTATTGTTTAAGTCGAAAAAAAGTTGAAGAACTTGCAGAACTGTTAGTTGTTAACGACATTAAAGCTTTGGCATATCATGCGGGAATGGACGCTGCTGTGCGTTCACAAAATCAAGATATGTTTTTGAACGAAGAAGCAAATGTTATTGTTGCAACCATAGCTTTTGGAATGGGAATAGACAAGCCAGATGTTAGATTTGTTATTCACTACAATATTCCAAAAAGCTTAGAAGGCTATTATCAAGAAACTGGTAGAGCTGGCAGAGACGGTGGCGAAGGAAAATGTATAACTTTTTATAGCTACGACGATATACAAAAGCTCGAAAAGTTTATGCAAGGAAAGCCAGTAAGCGAACAAGAAATCGGCAAGCAATTACTTTTCGATACTGTTTCATATGCAGAGTCAAGTGTTTGTAGAGTTAGACAACTCTTAAACTATTTTGGCGAAGAAATGAAAGAAAATTGCGGAAACTGTGATAACTGCTTAAATCCAAAACCTAAATTCGAAGGTAAAGAAGATATTTTAACTGTTTTGGAAACGATAATGCTTGTTAAAGAAAAATTTAAAGCCGAACATATTGTAAATATTCTTACAGGCAAGAAAACTGCAGAAATTGCAACTTTTAAACATCAAGATTTACCAATTTTTGGAACAGGTGGACAAGACCAAGCCAGACATTGGAAAGCAGTTATCCGTCAAATGTTGATTGCTCAATTTATTGAAAAAGAAATAGTTAATTACGGACTTTTAAAAATTACTGACAAAGGAAGAGATTATTACGAAAGACCATATTCAGTTTTATTAACAAAAGACCATAATTACGAAGATGCCGAAGATGATAACGAAGGAGGAATGTTTGTAGGCGGTTCGGCAACAGATGAAGAATTGTTTGCAATGCTAAAAGATTTAAGAAAATCAATAGCAAAAAAACATAAATTACCACCTTATGTAATTTTTAGCGACCCTTCATTGCAAGATATGGTTATCCAATATCCTATTACCATGGACGAACTAACAAACATTACTGGTGTAGGACAAGGAAAAGCTCAAAAATATGGCGAAGAATTTATTAAGCTTATTAGTAAATATGTTGAAGAAAATGAGATTGAAAGACCTCAAGATCTTGTTATAAAATCTGTTGTTAATAAGTCAACTAACAAAGTTTTTATTATTAAAAACATTGATAGAAAAATGCCTCTTGAAGAAGTCTGCAAAGCATTAGGAATAGAAATGGACGAACTAATTGAAGAAATTGAAGCTATAGTAAATTCTGGAACAAAAATAGATATTGATTATTATTTAAGGTCTATATTAGATGAAGAAATTATAGATGATATTTTTGCATATTTTAGAGAAGAAGCAGAATCAGATTCTATTGAAGATGCAATTGCTGATTTAGAAGACGAATATAGCGAAGAAGAAATTAGATTAGTTAGAATTAAATTCTTGTCAGAAGTAGCTAACTAATTTATATAATCTTACGATTTTTCCATTTTGGTTTGTAAAAAAATGGAATTAAAGGAATAAATACCACATATAAAGGGTGAAACAATTGCACTAATGGCAAGTAAATCAAGCAATTACTTTGTTTATAAAATTTACTTATAGGTATTAAAAATAATATTTCAACAACAAATTTTGCAACAAGAACTGCAATCAACAAAGCATAAAATTTTGTAAAAAACAAAGTTAAAATAACTAAAAAAAGTAAAGAAAATGCCGAAAAGTATGTTGCAAGAGCCACAAAAATTGAAAATGCGTTTCTATAACCCGAAATCTTAGAAGCCCATCTAATTCGCTGATTAAAAAACTCTTGTAAAGAAGACGGAGCAGATGTTTCAACACAAGCATCATAAGATTTCAAAAAATCTACCTTATATTTTGACGATACATAATGCAATAAAAACACATCATCACCTGAAGAAAATTCATTATTAAAGTCTGCTCCTACTTCATTTAAAATGCTTTTGCAAATACAATAATTTGCACCATTGCACATAAATGCTTTGTCTATAAAAAATCCTGCTGCTCCACTCCCAGTCATGCTCATAAATTCTAAAGCAAATATTTTTTCTAGAAATTTATTAGAATCTTTAAATTTCACAGGTCCACAAAGCATTTGCACATTATTTTTTTGTTGATATGCCAACATTGTTGAAATCCAATTTTTAGGCAAAACACAATCGGCATCTGTAAAAAATAAAATTTCGCCTTGAGATTTTGAAATTCCAAACCTTAATGCTGCTTTTTTGCCTGTAAACTCTTCGGTTATATTATAAAGTTTTATTCTTTCATCAGAAAAAGAATTCAAAACTTCTAAAAAATTATCTTCGCTATGGTCGTTTACTAAAATAATTTCAAAATTTGGAGCATTATTTTGATTTAATAAACTATCAATTAGTTGTTTAAGATTAGCCTTTTCGTTTCTAAATGCAATAATAACACTTAGTTTTTTTGAAAAATCATTACACTTTTCAGCAAAAGTTTTTCTTTTAATAAATGCAAAAGTAAATATTAAAAGAACAATCAAATAGATTGAAATTAGTGCTATGCTTATCCAAGTTAAAATCATCAAACTTTTACAAATAAAAAAAGAGTTTGTCTCGCAACAAACTCTTTTTTTAATATTTTGTTGTTTTATAATTTATGTATAACTAATCCAGAACGCAACTTAGGCTCAAACCAAGTAGTCTTAGGAGGCATAATATTTCCTGTATCAGAAATATTTAATAATTGGTCCATAGAGACTGGATATAAAGCAAAAGCTACTTTCATTTCGCCAGAATCAACGCGTTTTTTCAATTCGCCTAAACCTCTAATTCCACCAACAAAGTCAATTCTATTGCTACGTCTCAAATCTTTAATTCCTAAAATTTCATCAAGTACATATTTTGAGAGCACATTAACGTCAAGAATTTCGATTGGGTCATCATCGTTATAAGTACCAGGTTTTGCGTTAAGTTTATACCAATTACCATCTATATACATTGAGAACTCATGCAAAGCAGCTGGTTTGTAAATTTCTGTACCCATTTTTTGCATATAAAATTTATCTGCAACTTTTGTTAAGAATTCTTCTTGCGATAAACCGTTCAAATCTTGTACTACACGATTGTAGTCCATAATTTTAAGTTGCTTATCTGCAAAAATAACAGCCATAAAATAATTATATTCTTCTTTTCCTGTATGGTTAGGATTATTTTCGGCTCTTTCTTTTCCTATTCTGCTTGCTGCAGCAGTTCTGTGATGTCCGTCAGCCACATAAAACACAGGAACTTTAGTTGCAAATAATTCTTCTATTCTTTGATTTATTTTTGCATCTCTAATTACCCAGAAATGATGTCCAAATCCATCTTCAGCAACAAAATCGTATTCTGGCTCTTGATTTTTTACAATATTATCGATAATTGCATCAAGTTCATCAACTGCTCTGTAAGAAAAGAAAACAGGCTCAATATTAGCGTTTGTATATTTTGTTAAAGTCATTCTGTCTTCTTCTTTATCTGGACGAGTTAACTCATGTTTTAAAATTACGCCATTATAATAATCTTCATAAAAAGCACAACCAACAATACCGTATTGAGTACGTCCTTCCATAGTTTGAGCATAAATATAAAATTTAGCTTCTTTATCTTGAACAAGCCAGCCTTCTTTTTGCATTTTTTCAAAATTCTCAACAGCTTTTTCATAAACTACGCTACTATGAATATCTGTTCCTGCTGGTAAGTCAATTTCGGCACGAGTTACATGCAAAAGAGATTCTTTTTTGCCTTTTGCCATTTGTGCTGCTTCTGCACTATTCATCACATCATAAGGTAAACACGAAACATTCTCAACCAAATGTTTTGGTGGACGCAATCCTTTAAAAGGTTTTACTACTGCCATTTTATATAATTTTAAAAGTTACTAAAAATTTTTTCGCAAATATAGTTTTTTTATACAAAATAAAAAATGTGTTAAATAATATGCGAAAAAAATCAATTAATTAAATCTTATTGTTTCTGCGGGACTAATTTTTGACACTAACATTGAAGGTAAAATCATCATTATCAGTGTAATAACTAAAGAACCAATATTTAATAACAAAAGATGAATTAAGTCTAAATTGATTGGAACTACAGATACATAATAAGAATCTGCATCTAAAGTAATTATTCCAAAATATTTTTGCAATAAACACAAACCTATTCCAATAATATTTCCGATAAGCATTCCTCGCGAAATTAAAAAGCCCGCCACATAGATAAAAACTTTTGCAACTTTAACATTTGAAGCACCAATACTTTTTAATATACCTATCATATTTACTCTTTCTAAAATTATCACAAGCAAACCCGAAATCATATTAAAGCCTGCTACTGACAGCATTAGAATTAAAATTACCCAAACATTTATATCTAATAAAGAAAGCCAATCAAAAATTCCTGGATAATCTTCTACAATGCTCTTAACTTTAATCATACCGCCATCAGCACTTAAATAATTACCCACTAACCTACTGACTTTTATTTCCATGTCCATTGTTTTAGAAAAATCTTGAATTTTAACTTCAAATCCAGTTATTTCATCATCTTTCCAATCATTAAGTTTGCGTAAGTGCTTAATATCACATAAGACAAAAATTTTATCTAAATCCTCTAATTTAGTTTCATAAATTCCAATTATAGTAAACTTTCGCATTCGTGGTGGCTCTTGAATGAAATAAGCCGAGAAACTATCACCAACATTTAATTTTAGTGCATTTGCAATACTCGCAGAAACAACAACTCCATTATTTCTACTCGAATCACTTATTAATAATGTATCGCCTTCGGTTAAATATTGCTTAAAAAATTTCCAATCAAAATCATTATCTATTCCTTTAAAAATCACGCCTTGCAAATCTTCGTCTGTCTTAGCAATTCCGGCTTTAGTTATAAACATATTTACGGATTCTACACCTTCAATTTGTTTAAGTTCAGAAAGCCAAGTTTGTGATTTGCTTATAGGATAAGTTTCGTAAGAAGTATTATTATCAAAATTTACGATTTGCAAATGCGAGCCAAAGCCAACAACTTTATTTGTAATTTCATTTTTAAATCCTGTAACAATAGCTATTGACAAAATCATTACCGCTATTCCCAATGCAATACCGCCTATAGCCACAGCTACAATAGGACGACTAAACGTGTGCTTAGCATGTTTTTTGCTAACTATTCTCTTTGCTAAATAAAGTTCTGTGTTCAAATCAAAAATTTTTATGTAAAAGTATAAATTTTAAGTGAAAATCAAACACTATTTATTTACATTTTTCAATTTAAAATAATACCTTTGTGCAAAAATAGAAAATAGAAATGGAAAATATTCAAAAATTAGAAAAAATTGTAAGTCAAGTTCGCAGAGACTTACTTAGAATGATTCATGCAAAAAAATCAGGACACCCTGGTGGTTCGCTTGGCGTTACAGACCTTTTAGTATGTCTTTATTTTGAAATAATGGACCATAATAAAGATTTTAAAATGGACGGAAAAAATGAAGATATATTTTTCTTATCCATTGGTCACACTTCTGCTGCATGGTATAGTGTTTTAGCACGTTCAGGATATTTTCCAGTAAAAGAATTAGCAAGTTTTAGAGCTATAGATTCTCGACTTCAAGGACATCCTGCTACTGCTGAAGGATTGCCCGGAGTGAGAATTGCATCTGGCTCTTTAGGTCAAGGTTTGTCAAATGCTTGTGGAGCAGCTCTTGCAAAAAAATTAAATAATGATAAAAAATTTGTTTATTGCTTGTTAGGCGATGGCGAAATTCAAGAAGGACAAGTATGGGAAGCAGCTTTGTTTGCACAAGCACGAAAAATTGACAACCTAATTGCTTTTATCGACTACAACGGACAACAAATTGATGGAACAATTGAAGATGTGATGAATTTAAAAAATCTTCGCCAAAAATGGGAAGCATTTAATTGGATAGTTTTAGAATGCAACGGAAATAATATGCAAGAGCTTATTTCAACAATAAAAAAAGCACAAGAACTATCAGGAAAAGAACAGCCAATTATGATTTTGTCGAAAACTGAAATGGGACATGGAGTTGACTTTATGACAGGCTCGCACAAATGGCATGGAGTTCCACCAAGCGACGAACAATTAGAAAATGCACTTTCGCAACTTGAAGAAACTTTAGGTGATTATTAAAATATAAATTTTGAAAAAAATAGTTATATCCATATTACTTGTTTTAGGCTTTTTTATAAACCTTAATGCTCAAATAAAAAATTATCCTGAGCCAGAAAAACCTTTAACAAGAATTTTAATAATTTTCGACGCTTCTACCAGCATGATGCAACAATGGGAAGGCGGTTTAAAAATTGTAAAAGCTAAAGAACTATTAAACGAATTATTAGATTCATTAGCAAGCGTTCAAAAAACTCAAGATTTAGAAGTCGCTTTTAGAGTTTACGGACACCAAAGTCCCGACCATTTGATGGATTGTTTCGACTCAAAACTTGAAGTTTCATTTGGAGCAAATACAATAGGAATGATTAAAGACAGGCTTAAAACTATTCAAGCAACAGGAACTACACCTATCGCCTACTCTCTTGGAAAAGCAGAATACGACTTTCCAGAATGTTCTGACTGTAGAAATATTATTATACTTATCACAGACGGATTAGAAATGTGTGACGGAGTTCCTTGCGAAGTAAGTGTTGCTTTGCAGAAAAAAGGTGTAGTTCTTAAACCATATATAATTGGCATTGATATCGACATTAGAGTTTCTGACTTATTATCTTGTATAGGAAATTATTTTGATGCAAGTAGCGAAAAGGAATTTAAAAGAGCCATCAATACTATTGTTGGACAAGTTACAAACCTTACAAGCGTTCAAGTAAATTTATTAGATACTCACGGAAGACCTACCGAAACAAACGTAGCAATGTCTTTCCACGACAACTTTTCTGGCGATATACGCTATACCTACATGCACACTCTAAACAAATCAGGTCAACCAGACACCATATATTTAGATATACTTTCTATTTATGATTTAAAAGTTCACACTATACCGCCTGTTTATTTAGACAGCATAAAATTAGAAGAAGGCATTCATAATATTATAAGTGTGCCTGCACCACAAGGATATTTATTTGTTGATATAGACGGAGTTGCGCCCGAAAATTCTCAAATAAAATGTATTGTTCGTCAAACTGGGCTACCACAAACCATGTATATTTTAGATGCGGACAAAAAGCAAAAACTTATTACTGGACTTTATGATTTAGAAATTTTAACAACGCCCAGAACTTATGTTGATGCAGTGCTTATAGAACAATCAAAAACAAAAAAAATCACTATCCCAGAACCGGGAGATTTAATAATAAATTTTAAAAATCCTGCTTTTGCAAGTTTACTTTACGAAAAAGGAGATGTATTAACCAATTTATACGATTTTACACCAGATAAAACACATTATAAATTTAGATTGCAACCAGGATATTACAGAATTATTTTTAGAGAACAAAGACATTCTAAGAGTACCAACACAGGTGAGTTCAAATTTAGAATTAAATCAGGAGAATTTAGAGTAGAAAATTTATAAAACATAACAAGATGAGCAAATATACTTATACAGAAAAAAAAGACACTCGTTCAGGATTTGGAGCTGGACTTGCAGAATTAGGAAAAATTAACAATGATGTTGTTGCTTTGTGTGCCGACCTAACTGGTTCATTAAAAATGAATGAGTTTCAAAAAAATCATCCCGACAGATTTTTTCAAGCAGGAATTGCAGAAGCAAACATGATGGGAGTTGCTGCAGGCTTAACTATAGGCGGAAAAATTCCTTTTGCAGGAACTTTTGCAGGATTTGCAACAGGTAGAGTTTACGACCAAATTCGTCAAGCTATTGCATATTCAAATAAAAACGTAAAAATTGCTGCTTCACATGCAGGAATAACTTTAGGCGAAGATGGAGCTACTCATCAAATTTTAGAAGATATAGGACTGATGAAAATGCTACCGAATATGACTGTTGTTGTTCCTTGCGATTATAATCAAACAAAAGCTGCTACAATAGCAATAGCCGAACATAAAGGACCTGTATATCTTAGATTTGGTCGTCCTGCTGTGCCTAACTTTACTGACCCAAACCAAAAATTTGAAATTGGAAAAGCAGAATTATTATACGAAGGAAGCGATGTAACTATCTTAGCAACAGGACATTTAGTGTGGAAAGCAATTGAAGCCTGCGATATTTTATTACAAAAAGGAATTAAAGCCGAAGTTTTTAATATTCATACAATTAAACCTTTTGATAAAGAAACTGTCTTAAAATCAATTAAGAAAACTAAAGCTATGGTTTGTGCAGAAGAACATATGCTAAATGGCGGTTTAACAGATACAGCAGCTCAAATGGCAGCACTTAACTTCCCTATTCCAATAGAAGCAGTTGCTATAAACGACACTTTTGGAGAAAGCGGAACGCCAGACCAATTGATGGAAAAATACGGTTTAACAACTAATAATATTGTTCAAGCTGTTGAAAAAGTTTTGAAAAGGAAATAATTTTTGATGACGAAAACCAAAGAAGAAGATATAATTAATTTAATTTCTAATCCAGAAACTGTAAAGCAAGGCTTTGAAATTTTAGTAAAAACTTATTCAAAACAATTATATTTTCATATAAGACGTATGCTAATTGTACACCAAGATGCTGATGATGTCTTACAAGAAACTTGGTTAAAAGCATATACTCAAATTGATAAATTTAGATTTGAATCGTCGATTTACACTTGGTTATACAGAATTGCTACAAATAATTGCTTAAACTTTTTAGACAAAAAGAAAAGGCAGTTTGTTTTTTCATCATACAATTACGAAGATGGCTTGGCAGAAAAATTAGAAAGCGATAAATATTTTGATGGCGATGCTTTACAACTAAAACTTCAAAAAGCGGTTTTAAAACTTCCCGAAAAACAAAGATTGGTTTTTAATATGAAGTATTACGACGAAATGAAATATGAAGAAATTTCAGAAATTCTAAGGACAAGCGTTGGAGCTTTAAAAGCTTCGTATCATCATGCAACAACAAAAATTGAAAAATATATTAACGAAGATTAAACCTTAATAGTTTTAAACTGTCTAATTTAAGATTATGAAGACACTTAATGACATAGAAAAAAAGAATAATTTTAAAGTACCAGAGGATTATTTTGATAATGTAGAAAAAGAAATTATCGACAAAATAAACTCAGACCAAGTACCTAAAAAGCCTACTCCATATCAAATTTTAAAGCCATATTTATACATGGCTGCTGCGGTTCTTATTTTAGCTATTGGATTTAAAGGCATGATAAAAATCAGTGCTAACAAGCAAGACAAAAAAATAATTACAGAAACTAACGAAGCTAATTATACTTTTGATGATATGATTTCTGAGCTAAGTTATTATGACGACATGGGACTTTACGAATATATCAACGATGAAAATGATGATTATTGGAATTCTGAATTAATTACTAATGATGAAGACCTCGCATATTTAGAAGATTATTTAACACAAAATTATTTAGAATATGAACTTGAATAAAATAAACAACATGAAAACACAAATAATAATTATTGCTATATGTATTTTTAGCAGTTTAAATCTTTTTGCACAAGAACACAGAAATAAAGGAAAAGCTTGCAGATTAGATAATGAAAAAATGTATGCTGAAAAAGTTGCATTTATAAGTGCAGAACTTAATTTGAGCGTAAGCGAAGCACAAAACTTTTGGCCCCTTTATAATGAGTTTAATGAAAGCATGAGCAAACTATTTGACCAAGAAAGAGAAATAAATCACTATTTAAAGTCAAATTTAGAAAATGCAAGCGAAAAAGAAATTTCAAGCAAACTTGATGAATTAATGCAAATCAAAACCGACAGAGCCAATTTAGAAACTAAATATCATAAAAAGTTTTGCAAAGTTTTACCTATAAATAAAGTTGCCCTACTTTACAAATGCGATAGAGATTTCCGCAAACACTTATTACGCAAATATAAAGGACATAAAAAAGAGGAGAAGTAAATTTGATTTTATTCTTCTGATTTCTACACTAAAACAAGCTTAAAATTTCTATTTTTTATTGGCATATATCAAATATTATTTGCTTATTATTTTCTATTGTTTTTTTTAAAATTATTTTTAATTAAAAAAAAATTACAGCACGACACTTTTTGACGTAGTTCAGCATTAAGTTTGTAAAAAATCAAAATTTAAATGCTATGGAATTAGGAATTTTAAAAAGTATTGAGCCAAGACAATCATGGGAAAATGAAGCAAGAGACTTTACCCCTTGGCTTGCAAACAATATTGCAGAATTAAACAAAGCTCATGGATTAGAGCTTGAAGTCGAAAACACAGAAGTTTGTGCTGGTCCTTACTTTGCAGACATATTGGCAAAGGATACTAGTACAGATAATTATGTCGTCATTGAAAATCAATTAGACAAAACAAACCACGACCACTTAGGCAAAGTAATTACATATGCTTCTGTATTAGATGCAAAAACAATTATTTGGATAGCCACTGAATTTACAGAAGAACATAAAAAAGCATTGGATTGGCTTAATGAGCATTCAAATGATGAAATTTCATTTTACGGAGTGCAGTTAGAATTGTGGCAAATTGACAATAGTAAAGCTGCTGTAAAATTTAATGTGATTAGCAAACCTAATGAGGCTGTTAGACAAGCAGCAATTTCTAAGACTTATGAAAACTTGTCTGATAATGAAAAATTTCTACTTGATTTTTGGACTAATTTCAAAGAAAGATTAACAAAAATTAAAAAGATTTATTCTCTTCAAATTCCGAAACCTGAAAATAGGTTTTACGTAAATTTAGGAAAATCGCATATTCACCTTACAAGCATTTGTAATACTGATAACAATACAGTTGGTGTGTATATTTTCATAAGCAAAAAAATTGCAGATACTATTTACCCATTTTTAGAAAGTATAAAAGCAGAAATTGAGTCCGCAATTGGGCAAGAACTAATATGGAATCCAAATCCTGACAATAAAGATAAAATAATTCTACTGCAACATACAACAGATTTTAAAAGCGAAGAAAAAATAGATGAAGCATTGAATTGGCTTGTTGAATATACCATAAAATTTAGAGAAACATTTTCAAGATTTGTAAAACAAGCACCGAGATAATAATGCTCAAATTTTATTTGCTTAATATTTAGGAATGTTGTATATTTGTTTTGTGAAAATTACCTTAAAAGATTGAATGTGTACAAAATATTGTTCTATACAAACATAATTTAGACAAAGTATGAAGCCACTTATAAAATACAGAGGAGGAAAATCTAAAGAAATACCTTATTTGATTAAACATATTCCAAAATACAATGGACGATATATTGAACCATTTTTTGGTGGTGGAGCTTTGTTTTTTCATTTAAAACCCCAAAAAGCAATAATAAATGACATTAATTCAAAACTCATTTCGTTTTACTTGGGTGTAAAAAATAATTTTGACACACTTAAAAAAGAGTTAACAGAAATTGAGCAAATTTACACTATCAACCGTAAAAACTTTGAAGAGCTTAAAAGCAAAACACCTGACAAGCGAGTTGAAGATGATAACGAAACACTCTATTATCAAATTAGAGATATGTTTAATGAGTTAACTGAAAAAAAATACTCTGATGCTCTGCTTTATTTTTTTATCAATAAAACTGCATATTCAGGAATGATACGCTATAATGCAAAAGGAGAATTTAATGTCCCTTACGGTCGATATGCAAATCTAAACACTTCATTAGTTACAAAATCTCACAGTAAATTACTTGCTAATACAGAAATTTATAATCTTGACTATTCTGAAATTTTCAAGATGGCATCTAAAAACGACTTTATGTTTTTAGACCCACCTTATGATTGTGTTTTTTCAGATTATGGCAATGCTGAACATAAAGATGGATTCAATGAAAAAGACCATATTGAACTAGCCAAACAATATAAAAATTTAAATTGTAAGGCACTTATGGTTATTGGAAGAACGCCACTAACGGAAAAATTATATAAAGACTATATTGTTGATGAATATAGTAAGTCTTACGCAGTAAATATTAGGAATAGATTTAAGTCAAAAGCAAGTCATATTCTTATTACTAACTATGGTAATGAAGCATTAAAACGAGAACCTAAATTATTTTCAGAAGAATCTATTTTACATGGCTAAAATTAATAGTAAAGTAATTTTTGTAACCACATCTCCACGAACACCTGCAAAAATGATTCCCGAAATTGAACTTTTGCACACTCATTTCGCAGGTCAAAAATGGAATACAAAAACTCAAAGAGCATTTATGGAGCTATTGAGAGAAGAAAATTTTTTCAATGGCAAAGGTGCAAATGACCCTGCATTTAGTGCAAGAGATAGGATAAATAGAGCTCCAAAAGCACTTGGCTTTGTAATTCTTGCTCCAACTATTAAGCTTACTCCAGCAGGCGAAGAACTTGTAAACTCAAAAAGAAAAGATGAAATATTTTTAAGACAATTATTAAAATTTCAAGTTCCTTCACCATTTCATAAACCAACTGAAAATTCAGCAAATTTTTGGATAAAACCCTATTTAGAATTCTTCAGGCTTATTAGACATTTTGGCTCTTTAAAATTTGATGAGTTAATGATATTCGGTTTACAATTAGTTGATTACCGTGATTTTGATACAATAATTGAAAAAATAAACCAATTTAGAATTGCAAAAACACAAAACGAAGGAAACTATAAACGTTTCCGAGCAAATGTTTTTGACAAAGAATTAAGAGAAATTTATAAAGACAAAATAAGTTCTGGAGATACACGAACTAGAGAAACCAATGATGCTTCGATTGCGAAATTCCTTAGCACAAAAGCAAGTAATATGCGAGATTTTACCGATGCGTGTTTCCGATATTTGAGAGCAACAGGTTTGGTAAATATTTCATATCTAGGGAAATCAATCTCAATAATTCGAGAAAAAATCCAAGAAGTTGATTATTTCTTACAACATACAGATAGAGAGCCTTGCTTTATCAATAATGAAAGTCAATATATTACTTATCTTGGCAATCCGCTTATTCCAGCACTTTTATCAGACAACAGGGAATTATTAGAGAAAAAAATTAAAGCAGAGTTTCCGCAACTTGAAATTTCTGACTCTTTAACATTACAAGAGCTTAAAAATATATTTGCTGACGAGTTGGAAAATAGAAAAAACAAAATTATAACTGAACAAATTGTTGCAATTAAAGACTACCGACTTTTTGAAGATATTTCTACAATATTTGAGCAAATACTTGACAATTCACTTTATGACACACCACTTATGTTGGAGTGGAACACTTGGCGAGCAATGACAATGTTAGATGGTGGTAAGATTAAAGCCAATTTAAAATTTGACGACTTTGGCAATCCCATGTCAACAGCACAAGGTAATATGGCTGATATTGTTTGCGATTATGGTGACTTCGGTTTGACAGTAGAAGTTACTATGCAGACTGGACAAAGACAATACGAAACAGAAGGAGAACCAGTAACAAGACATCTTGCAAAGTTCAAAAAAGAAACTAAAAAACCAGCATATTGTTTATTCATTGCACCAAAAATAAATGATGCCTGCAAAGCTCATTTTTACGCATTGCACAAAATGAACATTAAATATTATGGTGGAACTTCTACAATAGTTCCATTGCCTTTGAGTGTTTTTATCAAAATGATTCAAGACTCTCATAACGCAAACTACGTTCCTGAACCAAGACATGTTAAACGATTTTTTGAGCGTTCAAACGAATTAGCAAACTCAACAACTAACGAAATAGATTGGTATAATGGAATTACCCAAAAAGCTCTAAATTGGTTAGCAGAATAAAAAACTATTTACTTTCTTCCACCTTTCCCTCTACCCCATTTTTCTGATTGCCCACAGTCCCATAAA
>ENA-UOOK01000282-UOOK01000282.1-fermentation-metagenome-genome-assembly--contig:-NODE-282-length-65134-cov-5.668004_pt1 | contig 65134 bp, 78 predicted proteins | sample MGYA00245777_ERZ724023 | MGnify/ENA primary metagenome ERZ724023 (study PRJEB28704, sample SAMN03018312) | fermentation metagenome | biome: anthropogenic terrestrial biome; feature: soil; material... | reverse complement strand
TCCGATCTACGTCGGCAATGCCAAACGTTATGCGCCATTTATTTTCGAAATTTGTGTGATTTGAGATTCAGGGGGGGTGAAAAATTGGATCACGTAAACATTTTATCCTCGTTTGAATCCATAGAAAGGGATTCTATTTTAAAGTCAATATTTGCAGCAATGGTCTTTTGTCTAAAACCTGATCAGGCCTGTTCTTTTTTTGATGTTTCTTTTAAACAAGAGTATAAAAAAAGATTGGCGATTATGAAAAAAATATCACATGATATACAATGTAAATATAGAGATTGCCATAGAAAATTGCTTTATAAACTGATGGAATCTATCGAAAGCCTTCCTTCCAATAAAAGGCAAAGCTGTGGCTATAGTATTACTTATTTAATTGAATATATCCCATATGAAGATAAAGAAAAAGTTATTTCATTTTTTTTGGCATCACAATGGAAGCCGATAAGAAATAGGGGTTATAAGTATTTATTACAGGATTGGAATGATTCATGGGTTAGTCAAATTGAAGAAAATTGGAATAAAAGGGCTGATTTTGGTGCTGCCCGGTTAATTCTAGAGTATTTTCCCGAATCCTATCTCGTAGATAATTTCGATATTCTTTTACCTATACTAGAAAACACCTATTTTATTCGTAAATTCTACTTGAAAGTAGTTTCGTTTGACTCAAGTAAACTAAATCAAATTCGAAGAAGAGATTCGATAACATATACATATATACTAGTTAAATTAAACATAAAGCTAGATGATAATGAAGCATTAAGTATTTTTGAAGAAAGTAAAACCGATGATCGTATAGGGCTACTAATTTGGTGCTTTGGCCAAATGGGTCTATGGTCAGTTTTGCAGAACATCTATGAAAATGTTGATAGTCTAAACCAGGCACAATATCAAGCGGTTATAGAAAAAATAAACAGATCTAAAAATGAAGCGAAACAAACGGCGCATAACACGGCATTGCCGCTTCGGGTCGCGGAAAGCTAATCATGAAGTGGGACAAGGGAGTTGAATCATGGAGCGAGCGCGACCACATCGATTCGCTAACCGAGTCGGCGGGGAGGGTAAATTCGAAGAAGAGTGCCCGCCTTGTAAGCTCATCGACGTCGGCAATGCCAAATGATGGCCAAAATCGCTCGCTAAATCCCTTCGTCAAGAAAATGCAAGCATTTTCTATGCCTCAGGGACTTCATAAACCCGGCGCACGATCCGACATACCATGTGGAGCCCGACATACGAGCGGGCTAAATTTTACTGTGTGAAAAAATGCACATTTTTCTCTGTTTGTGGTAAAATAGCAGTAGTAAGGAAAGTAAGGAATGGAGGAAACGTCATGGAAATTTCTAAAGTAACTTCGAAAGGGCAGATTACAATTCCCATAGAAATACGAAAAAAGCTCAACTTAAAAACTGGGGATAAAGTCGTATTTATTGATGAGGGAGATAAAATAGTATTTGCAAATTCATCAATGATAGCCTTACGTGAGTTTCAAGAAGCAATGAAGGGAGAAGCGGAAAAAGCAGGCATCAAATCTGAAGAAGATGTAAATAGGTTAGTTAAGGAAATTCGGAAAGAGCTATGGGAGAAGAAATATGAGAATCTTGATTGATACAAACGTATTAATCTCAGCCATACTTTTCCCGAACCCCCGAATGAATCATCTGATGGATATAATTGCTTTAGAACATACTTTTGTCTTACCTTCTCATGTTATGGAAGAGTTGGACATGCTTTTTGAAACTAAGTTCAAAGGGAAAAGATCTTTTTTGAAGAGATTTTTTTCCAAGTACGCTTATGATTATGTTTATACTCCTTTGGATATAAATCCTGAAGATTATCCGGAAATTAGGGACAAAAATGACTTACCAATTTTGGTGTCAGCCATAGTAGCAGGAGCTGATGTGATTATTACTGGAGATAAAGACTTCTTTGATATAAAAGCTAGAGATTTTGAAATGGAGTTGCCAGTTATTATAACTCCCAGAGAATTTATTGAAGGAATAAAGTAAGACCTCGACCTCCATGTCTCGGATCAAATGAGGGACATGGTACGATCGGACAACAACAGGGTTCCGGCAGTCGGGGCGCGGCGGGCAAAAAAGAATGCCTTTTGGAAGTGGTCACACATTAAGCCGATCGGGTATGTCAAATCCGGAAGCAAATGCGCCCACATTGCCTAACCTAACCGCGGTCACGGCCGCCGGTGGGGGGAAAGTGAAAGAATTCGGCTTAAGGTTAGGCAATGTCTGGAACCCGCAACGATGGCCAATCTCATTGGCAGTTGTAAAATACCCATAAGTGGCAAATGAAAATTCCCCACCTCCACCAAAAAGGAGGATGGAAATGAACGATTTAAGAACCCTTCACCAACAAGAAAACGGAGGTGGAGGCGTGATCGGGCGAGACCAATGGACAGAAATCAAGCATGTATTTGCATCTGGATGGAAGATCGCAAAAATCGCCCGGGAAATGGGTTTGGACAGAAAAACTGTCCGCAAAGCTATTCAAAGCGATGAATATTCTGGTTACAAAACAAGGAATGTTAAGGAACATCTCATTACCCCTTGGAAAGACTTTATCGAACAAAGAGCGATTCAAGTGGATTTTAATGCGACAAAACTTCATCGAGAACTCGTTGAAAAGGGTTTTACCGGCTCCTACTCTTTAGTGAAGGAAGCCGTACGCCCCTTAAGAGAGCAAGCCCAAAGGGCAGAAAAAGCATTTATGAGATTTGAAACACCACCTGGTAAACAAGGCCAAGTTGATTGGGGAACGTATACAGTGCCTATTGACGGCAACCCTGTACGAATTCATATTTTCGTGATGGTTTTAGGATATTCCCGTACCCTCTATGTTGAATTCACCCGGGATGAGCGTTTAGAGACCTTACTCCATTGCCACCAAAATGCTTTTATCTGGTTTGGAGGATGTCCAAAAGAAATCCTGTACGACAACATGAAAACCGTGGTCTTAGGCCGGGAATCACACACTCCGAAATTTCATCCTGGTTTCCTGGATTTTGCGAATCTTCACGGCTTTACTCCTCGGCTCTGTCAACCCGTGCGACCACAGACGAAAGGAAAGGTCGAGTCGGGAGTCAAGTATGTTAAGCGGTCATTCCTGTCCGGAGAAGCCTTCTTCTCAATTGAGCACATGAACCAGTCTGTTCGCCAATGGATCCGTAACGTGGCCGATCAAAGAATTCATGGAACTACCCACCGTATTCCAGCCGAGGCCTTTCAGGAAGAATTACTCCAACCATTTAATTTATCAGCGCTTGCGGAGCGTAAATTCCCGAGAACAGCCGGTAAGGATTGTATGGTTAGTTTCGCTACCAATCGTTACTCGATCCCTTGGCAGTATGCTGGTAAGCAAGTTGAAGTTGATTCGACCGCGTCTAACCAAATCCGGATCCTACATCAAGGAAGTGTTATTGCTGAGCACGATAAGTTGACCGGTCGGTACCAAGTCAGTTTCAAAAAAGAACATTATCAGGGCTTGTATCCGCATAATTCCCTCTGTGAGGTTGGCTCTGACGTCCAGGTCCGGTCCCTCACCTTCTACGAACGGATTGCGGGAGGTGAAGCCTAAATGGAATCACCACAATTGGAAAAGCTCCATCAGCATTTGTCCCGTCTCAAACTTTATGGGATCAACGATGGATTGGAAACCCTATTGCAAGACGCCAGTAAGCAAGAACTATCCTATGCGGATTTTATGGAACGCCTTTTGGACTTGGAAGTCAGTATCAAAAATGAAAAACAAATTTCCATGCATACCTCCCTGGCACGCTTCCCTTTTATCAAGACCATGGAGGCGTTTGACTTTGATTTTCAACCTTCGGTTGACCGCAAGAAGATGCTGGAATTAGCAGGTTGCGTCTTTATTGAGAGGGCGGAGAATGTCATTTTTCTGGGACCGCCGGGAACAGGAAAAACACATTTGGCAGTTGCTTTAGGAATGAAAGCCATTCAGCGCGGATACCGGACACTCTTTGTCTCCGCTGCCAGCGTTGTTGTTGCCCTTACTAAGGCCTATGCCGAGAACCGTTTGGAAGAAAAGTTAAAGGCTTTTACCATCCCCAAATTGCTCATTATCGATGAAATTGGATACGTTCCCGTAGACACTCATGGCGCCCATCTTTTATTTCAACTTATTTCCCGGCGTTATGAAAAAGGTTCGATTGTACTGACCAGTAATCGTGGTTTTAGCCAGTGGGGTGAAATCTTTGGTGACTCTATTATTGCCACGGCAATTTTAGACCGCTTACTTCACCATAGCATGGTGATTAATATTAAGGGCGAATCCTATCGTCTAAAAGAAAAACTTAAAGCCGGTCTTATCCCGAAAACGGGAGACGAATAAACGGAAGTGGGGAAAATTCATCTGCCAAAAGTGGGGAATTTTCGTCTGACGTTGACACCAACTCCTATACCGAGCGACTATTCCAAGTTTGCATGATGAGAAACCATATCATTGTTTGATATTTTCAAACGTTCCATAAGGTCAATTATGATTAAATCAAACAACAAACCTGTTGTCTCCTCAAATAGTGAGCCCATGGGCATGACTGAAGCCCTTTCACTTCCAATATCATCCTTTGTTGGAGCCTTCATAGCAACCATAATATCGGCCAGCTTTGATAGAGGGGAATTTGCATTACTCGTGACGAGAGCGAATTTTGCACCAAAATCTTTAGCTTTTTGTGCAATTATTTGAAGGCCGTTTTCACCACCAGACGCGCTAACTATAATTAGTAAATCACCTGTTTGTATAGGATGGGCTAAAATATCACCAACAATATTACATTGTAAGCCCATTTGCATTAAGCGCATAGCAAAAGCACGACAACATAGTCCGCTACGACCTAATCCATGAAAAAAAACTTCCCTTGCACCAACGATGAGTTGCTCCAGCTCAGCTACTACCTGCTTATCAATGGAATCAAGTGTAGTTGATAACTCACATAATACTTGTTCTTTCCCCTTCAGAACCACGATCGAACCTCCCTACTGAATTTAGTACATCGCAAATAGCTCTTTGTTGCGCTGATAAAGTCCTTTGTATATAGCGAAATATTCTGCATATGTTTTCACATTTTCAGTAATTGGCTCAATGACTCTGTCATTAAACCGCACCACATGATCGCAAGCCTCACTAAAAGAACTAAAATGCCCGATACCTACAGCCGCAGTAATCGCAGCGCCAACGCCCGACTGTTCCGCCTCAACTGTAGTATATATTGGCTTGTTAAATATATCTGCCTCCATCTGTAAGAAAAGTCTACTACGTGCACCACCACCAGATGCAATAATTCTATCTGGTTCCCTATGAACAATACTTTTTAATACTTCCATACAATTATTTAAACTATAGACAATACCCTCCATTGCACTTCTCACCAAGTGTTCGCCTGTATGGTTGAGAGTTAGTCCCATAAACATACCTTTTGCACGTGGATCAATATCCGGACTCCGACTACCATTGAGATGGGGAAGAAAAATCAGACCATCGCTTCCAGCCGATACTTTTTCCGCCATTTGATTTAGTTCATTAAAGGATTGTTTATGGAAAATCTTCTCGCCAATCCATTTCATGGCAGATCCACCAGACAAGTTACAGCTCATGAGCATCCACAAATCCTCTTTCACATGGCAGAAAGTGTTTGTACGGTATTCTTTATCATGGAGGGGATGATTTATTGCACATGTAACCTGGCAAGAAGTACCAATATTAGCTACCCACGGTCTTTCCTCGTCTATCAAACATGTTCCCACTTCGTGCATAAGTGTATCACCGCCACCGAAAACCACAGGTGTCCCTGGCAAAATGCCAGTCTGATTGGCAGCGGTTGTGGTAACCCTTCCTGCGCATTCGTATGATTCATGACATTCAGGAAAGACGCTTCTTTCGATTCCAAGCTTATCAATTATGTTCCACGCCCAATCTCGATTAGCCGTGTCAAAAACAACAGAGCTAGAAGCATCTGACATGTCGCTTCCTATTTCACCGCACATTTTAAATCGAACGTAGTCTTTTGGCAAAATTAGCTTGTATAATCGTTCGAAGTTCTCTGGTTCATTATTGCGTACCCATATTAGGGAACTAATCAAATACCCAGTGCTCAATGTATTTAGGGTTATAGCATTAAACTCATTGGGAGGCACTCTGCGATGTATTTCATCAATCTCACGAATTGAACGCTGATCTTGCCATATTATAGCGTTTCGTAATGGATGATTGTTTTTATCTAACATTACCAAACCATGCATCTGTCCCGAATATCCAATACACTTCAGGTCACGAATAGCTTTAGGATATTTTCTACTTAACACCTTTAAAGTCGAGCATGTTGCTTGCCATAATACTTCAATATCCTGTTCAGCATAACCCACTTGTGGCCGGAGAACATCATACTTCTGCTGCTCTACTCCAACAATAATGCCATCTGCTCGCATTATCATCGATTTAACGCTTGAAGTACCAACATCTATTCCCAAGAAACAGTCCATACATGCCACCTCTCTTCTATAGTTTTTAAGCAGGTTTATAGATTAGTAGAATAGGATACAATTTTATTATGGATGGCTGTCGCTGCTACTATTGGATTAGGTTGTCCAATAATACCATTACCAACAATAATAATATCTGGCGCAAGTTTAAGATAATCATCTAAAGTATCCTTGGTAATGCCAGCAGCAACAGCAATTTTACTTTTTTTAACGAACCTTTTAAGCTCCTGCAAACCATTGAGAGCTGTATGTCCAAGACGCTGTTGATCGACTCCAATATGTACAGCAATGCAGTCAACACCCAGCTCTTCCAGAACCAAAACCCGTCCAGGCACATCGGTAACGCAAAGCATATCTGCCATTACTTTACCTCTAGCTTTTTTTGACGCTTCAACACATTGCTCAATAGTGGCATTATCCGTAAATGCCATTACCGTTACCCAATCTGCACCAGCTGCAAATATCATTTCCGATTCATAATCACCGGCATCCATAATTTTTGCGTCACATAAAATCACCATAGATGGAAATTTATTTTTAAGCTCCGAAACTGCTCTAAGTCCATACTTCAGCATAAGTGGTGTGCCAACCTCAACTATGTCGATTTTAGATTCTAACTGCTCGACCAGCCTAAAAGCATCTTCCAAGGAAATAGTATCAAGCGCTAACTGTAACTTTGGCATAACTACACGTCCTATCTGCAAATCATGCGCATTTTTATTTTATGCGTCTATTCCATAAAAACTTAATAAGTCCCCCTTTGTTTCTGATATAATCGATGTATAAAGCAATAAGTATCACGACACCTTGGACAACATATTGCCACGAAGTGTTGATACCCAACAAGTTCATGCCGTTATTTAAAACGCCTATGATTACCGCCCCGATTACAGTGCCCATTAGCGTTCCTCGACCGCCACTCATACTCGTTCCCCCGATAACTACAGCAGAAATCGCATCCATTTCAGCGCTTGTACCCATCACCATTGTAGCCGCAAATGTTCTTGCCGTTGATAAGATCCCAGCCATAGCTGCTAATATGCCACTATAAAGGAAAACAAAGAACCTTATCTTTCGAACATTCAGTCCAGCGTATTTTGCAGCTTGCTCATTATCACCCACAAAATATATACCTCGGCCTAGCCTTGTCCTATTGAGAATGAATGAAGTAACTGCAACAACCAAAACGATCAAGAAGAGCTGAATCGGTATTTTACCTATTTTTCCGGTTCCAAAAAAAGTATAGAGAGGATTAAGTACAGCTATGGTTTTTGCACTTGTATAGAGACGCGCAATACCGCGTCCTATATTCATTGTTGCAAGTGTAATAATAAAGGGAGATATAGTTGTAAAACTTGTGATAAAGCCATTCAAAGAGCCTACTGCAACACCGCATAAAATCCCAATAATTATTGCTAATGGCACGGGTAATTTTTCCCATGTAACCATACCCGCACTAATGCATCCAGAAACGGCAATAACTGACCCAACGGACAGATCAATACCACCCAGTAATATCACCAAGGTCATGCCACACGCAAGAAAAATATTTATCGTAATCTGTCGAATAATGTTAAATAAATTCGAAGAAGTTGCAAACTTATCTGTTAGACAAACCAGGATGATACACATAACCCCAAGCCCTATTAAAATTCCTAGACAATCTCTAACGTTCTTTGCAAGTATTCGCATACTACGCTTAATTCTAATCATGAATCCAGTCGCCCTCCTACATTTCCATAGTTGCATACGTCATAATTTTTTCTTGAGAAAACTCTTCCTTCGCTAATATACCCGTTGTGTACCCACGGCTCATTACCACTATACGGTCACTCATATTAATCAGTTCAGGCAATTCAGACGACACCAACATGATTGTCAATCCCTGTTCAGTCAGGTTGTCAATCAAACGGTATATGTCGGCTTTGGTCTTAACATCGATTCCGCGTGTAGGCTCATCAAGAATTAAGATTCTCTTCGTAGAAAGCAACCAACGGCTGAAAATAACTTTTTGCATGTTCCCACCGCTTAAACTTGCGATAGTTTGTTCTAAGCTAGAATAGCGTGTCGCTAATACTTCATCGAGATACTTCTTTGCTAGTTCATATTCCTTTTCAGCATTATACATACCGCTTCCTAAAAAATGATCTAGCACCTCAATTGTAGTGTTGTAACGAATGCTTTGCACAGGGAAAATACCTTCTTGAATTCGATCCTCTGGCACCATGCCAAAGCCCATTTGGATGGCTTCGCGCACATTACGCATTGATATTGGGTTGCCGTCAAGAAATATCTTGCCAGTTTCAACTTCAGCCAAACCAAATAGACAATTCATCATTTCGCTACGTCCCGCGCCAACGAGTCCTGCAAAACCAAGTACCTCCCCTTGCCTCAATGTAAAACTTACGTCTTTTACCATACTACCAGACTTAATGTGTTCAACTTCTAGAATAATCTTTTCGGAAAAATGCGGGTGCTTCACATAAAAAGTCTCCATGCTACGGCCAACCATTAGCGAAACTAACTTTTCATGATCTGTCTCTTTCATTTCTACGGTGTCTATGTAATGACCATCACGAAGTACTGTAACCCTATCCGCAACAACATCCAATTCACTCATGCGATGGGAAATATATATAATACCTACACCGCTTTTCTTCAAACGAAGAATTGCATCAAAGAGCACGTTGACTTCTTTTTCAGAAAGTGATGATGTTGGTTCGTCCATGACTATTATCTTTGCACCAAAAGAAATAGAACGCACTATTTCAATCATCTGGCGTTGAGCGATGTTGAGTTGACTAATCTTATCCGTAGCACGTAAAGACAAATTAAATCCATCCAACATCTCTTGTGCCTTTTCTTCCATTTTACAAGTATCGACTAATCCAAGTTTTGTTATAATTTCATGCCCTAAAAATATATTCTCCGCTATGGAGATATTTGGTGCTAGCATCAATTCCTGATGAATAATACTAATACCATAGCTTCGAGCGCTTGGCACATCATTGATATCAGCTTCTTCACCATCAATTAAAATATCACCACTGTCTCGGCTATAGACACCACCTAAAATCTTTATCAAAGTAGATTTTCCGGCGCCGTTTTCACCCACAAGGGCATGAACCTCTCCTGCCAGTAAACTAAAGCTAACATCTTGCAAAACAGGCACCGTTGCAAAGCTTTTATTTATATTTATCATTTGCAGCATTGGATTCATAGCGTACCTCCTGACTGGATCCTTCTCGCCAAAACTACCTAAACATAGAGCGCCGCAAGTGATTTCTCGGCCTTACGGCGCTCATATTCAATAGTTACAATTTATTGCTAATGATATCTGATTATTGATACCCTTTTCCCGAATACTGAGCTACATTAGTCTCATCAATAGTGTAAGCATCGACTTCGATAGTGAATGGTTCTACAGTTCCAGTTTTATCATACTGCTTCCAGGCTTCATAACAAGCCGCACCAATCTTTTTGGGCGATTGCGCAGCCGTCATCCGGTAGATACCGCCAGGAATCAAATCCATTGCTTCTTGTGTTCCATCTACACCATAAATCTTGACGTCTTTTCCAGCAACCGCTACAGCAGCGTAAGCGCCTAAACCACACTGGTCGTTAATGCAGAAAATAGCATCCAAGTCATAAGACTGTAATAAATCGGTGACAACGGCCTGTCCACCCTCGACATTAGCGTTAGCATCCATCGTAACTAGGACATTGATGCCTTTTCTCTTTACAGTATCCAAGAAGCCCTTTTCCCGATCATTGCATGCTCCGTTTGAAGGATAATTCAAAATTGCAATGTCAGCTCCCTTGGGAAAATCCTTTAGCATAGATTCAGCGCAAAGCACACCAGCCTGGTAATTGTTGGTCGCAACAAACGCAATAATCAGATCGGTATTTGTCACCCCTGCATCAAAATTGATAACAGGAATCCCCGCCTTATCGAGTTCCCGCAAAGCAGGCTCAATAGCATCTTTATCGACCGGATTGAGGAATACCGCCGAAACATCCTGCGCAATAAAATCCTCAATGATCTGAATCTGCTTTGCAGCATTTTGTTCGGCATCAACAATTACAGTCTTGTTGCCATCTGCAGCAGCAGCCTGAGTGATACCATCGGCGAGTGTCATGAAAAACTCAGAAGAACACCAATAAGTAATGCCGAATGTCTTCTTCGATTCCTTAGCAATGGCGAATCCGCTCAAACAAGTAGCCAGCAGCAACAATGTAACCAGAGTAGCAAAAACCTTTTTCATGTGTCTAACCCTCTTTCTTTTTTTTTAATACAGACCTAGAACAAGGATTACACCAGATCGATGTCAGTTTCAATCAGGACAAAATCCCATGCTCCAAGCTATATCCGCAGGTTTAGGTGCACGCTTATACTGTGCTTCTTCCATGAGTTTTAAGTTTGCTACAGAAGATTCCCTGCTCCATTCAAACGGCTCATCATAAAATGCATCAACGACCATTTTGCAGTATTCAAGTGATAACACCCTGGACCCCAAACAAAGTATTTGGGCATTGAGACTCTTCCTAGCCCTCTGTGATGTGTACGGATCCGAAGCGTGCGCCGCACGAATCCCCCAATAGGTATTTGCAACCGTACAAAATCCTAACCCTGTTCCACAAATAAAAAAACCAAGCCTGCAAACATCATGTTGGATGCCCTTGCAGATTATTTCCGCCGTTTTTATAAAGCTTCCCTTCCCTAATGTGACACTTGTGATAGGGTCTATCACAACTTCTGCATTCTTTTTATCTATAAGATACCTCTTCAACTGTTCTTTTAATTCAAAACCAATATGGTCGCAACCCAATGCAACTTTTAATTTTTTCATCCGCGCCCCTGGCAATTTTGACACACCAAAAGCTGTTGTTTCTATCTCTTTCGTAAATTTACTCAATATTTGATTCCCCCACTAGATAATAGCTTGCAAATCCTTACATCATTTTAAGTAGCGTTTTAAACCTTCGGCCAAAGATAATATTTTACGTTTGGTAACAAGATTTTCGGTCATATAACCTAACTCTAGTCGTATACAATCGTTTCTACCGCACGTAAATATCGGAGACCACGAGAGGCTAATTCCTGTGGCGTTGAAGCAAACTTTCGAGTCAAATATGTCATCTTACAGGATTCCTCAATCATTTCAGGATTAAACGTTTCAATGCATGCGGTTCCACTGTAATTGATTTTCTTTAAAGCATTGAAAACATCAATCCACTGAATATGCCCCATTCCGGGTACACCTCTATTGCTATCGACAAGATGCATATGGGCTAATTTATCTCCACAGGAAATAATGGCATCGGGCAAATTTTTTTCTTCGATATTCATATGAAAAGTATCAAGATGAACCTTGATGTTTGGCATATCCACAAGTTTCAGTAGTTCCAACGCCTGCTCTGCAGTATTAAGAAAATGAGATTCAAACCGTTTTACTGGTTCAACAGCAACGACTATGTCATACTGTGAAGCATATTCTGCTACCGCACAAAGATGTTCAACTGACCATTGAATTTCTTGCTGCGTACGAAGTTTTCCCGTTGTATAGCCTGAAGCTGCATAATTGACACCTGCTGTTACCCGACCACCTAGTTGAGCAGTAATATCAACTAACTTTTTCATAAAATGTAACGCAGAACATCTTTCGGATTTATCGGTTGATATAGGATTACAATCTATAGGCAAAGCAGTAGAAGTTACGACTTCAATTTCGTTCTGCTTTACTAGTTCAGCAGCTTCATTAGTAGGAAAACAAAATGGATCATTGATTGAGAAATCGATTACTTGTGCACCTAGTTTTTTTGCTTCGTCGATGCAATACAAATGGCGTTCCTCAAAAGTGCTTGCCCACAACCATGTATCCAGCCCTAAACGGATCATCCAAAATCACCCCTATCTATAACATTACTACAATCAATCAAGAATATTATTCCATGCTAACGAGCCTTTTTCAGCTGCAAACAGGCATAGTCTTTTACCTTTTCTCACCTTCATTACTCTCCAGTATTCACTATGACATTTCGCTCTTCAAAAAGCTCCTTGACAGGCTTTGGACATAGCGCATCCGTGTACACAGCATAAACATCGTCTGCCGAAAATAGGGATACTGTACCCTGCCTTAAGAACTTAGAGGAATCCGTCAGTACGATCGTTTTATTTGCATGCTCAGCCATCTTGCGGATTGCTTCAGCCTGCATAATGTCTTTGGCTGTAAATTTTCCATCTGGTGTTATTCCATCCGTACCCGTAAAGAACTTATCCACATAGAAGCTAGATATCGCATCAATGGTAACTGGACCAACTGTCACCATAGGTTCCATAAGTAAAGAACCTCCTAAGAGGATGACATTGGTTGAGTCTGCTGGGCGAATATGATTAGCAATAAAAACTGAATAGGTAATAATTGTTACGTTTTTACGCTTCAGCTTAATCTGTTCGGCTAATAATGTACAACATGAACCAGACTCGATCATTACAACATCGCCATCATGGATCAACTCGACAGCACGCGATGCAATATCTATTTTTCTCTCATAATAAATGGCCAAACGATTATTGATGTCGGTTTCTGCATTGAGTATAGCAATTCCATGCTGACGTTTGATGAATCCCTTACTCTCAAGAAGAGATAGGTCTTTACGAATAGTTACCTGAGAAACTCCTACTAACTCAGCAAGCTTAGCCACTTCAACTTGGCGCTCGCGTGAAATAATATGTAGAATCTGAGACTGTCTCGCCGTCATGTTTTCCTCCATAAACATAATGCTTCACAAAATAAGTATATTTTTTCCTACGTAACCAATATACCTTTCAATCAAATTATATAAAGTTACATTCGTAATGTCAATAGTTTTAATTAGTTTTTGAACATTACTGGTATTTGGAGTTAATCCTATCGTAAGTTCTGTTTACTCATCTATTAAGGAACTTACGAAATAAATCAATTTAATACACTATGCGGAAACTCAAGGGTAAGTTAATTGCGATAACCGCAAACGTTAGAAAAAGACCAAGGACGCGATAAATATGGCACCCATGTTGCCACGTGATTAACCGCCCTATACTATTCCCTATAACCCCAAGGAGGCTCCAAAATCATATCAAGATTACGCTTTCAACAAAGGGTTCGCTCCACTAAAAAAGTCCTTAGTTTCTTATTGAAACCAAGGACTTTTTTGCTTTTGCATCAAGTATTTTCTGTAGAACCAATTCTAAAAGCTCTTACTTATTCCGTACAATATCTTTGACCTTCATCAACCGGGTCAGGTTAGACCGTTCGTTCTCATCCAGTTTCATGCTGATGTACTTAATCTGCTCTTTGATCTGCGGGATGAGCACGTATTCCAAGGCATTAACCCGGCGACGGGTCTGCTGGATTTCGGCGGCCATTAATTCCACGGTCTTCTCCACTTGGGCCAGTTCCACCATGGATTGAAAACTGTTGGCCAGTAAAGCGATGGCTTCATCAAATTCGGCGGAAGTTTCCGTCAGCCCAAAACCATTACCCGTGGCCGGTGTCATCCCTAATGTAAAGGCCGGAACTTCGACTCCCGTTTGGGAGGTGGTACTCGCCTCTAAATCCGCTTCTCCGCGGGAAGTGGTAATCGCCGCTTCCAACACGGAACGGGAGATAATGGCACGCGCCATCGCAAATCCGCCCAGCGCCGTAGCGAGATTCTCTTCAACCTTAATCCGCAGGCGTTGATTCTCCTCGACTAGGTCGAAGAAGTTCTTCATTAGTTCGTCTAGCTTATCTTTGAGTAATTTATGTCCACGCACTGCGGTAGTTAATCTTTTCTTTAGCCGTGTCAACTCCATCCGAGTCGGGTTTACCCGGATTTCCAATCGATCACCCCCAAGACCTGAAGTAATAACTTATGCTTTGACCGCTTCTTTTGGCAAATATTTCTCGATGTACTCCTGACGAATCCGTTTCAATTCGTTCCGTGGGATCAGACTCAAAAGTTCCCAGCCGAGGTCAAGGGTTTCTTCAATACTCCGGTTTTCCTCAAACCCTTGGCGAACGTAACGCTCCTCAAACTGGTCGGCAAAGGCGGCGAACTTTTTGTCAAGTTCAGAAAGGGCGGCTTCGCCCAAGATAACTGCTAGGTCCTTCGCTTCTTTCCCACGGGCATAGGCCGCAAAGAGCTGGTTCATGGTATCGGCATGGTCTTCGCGGGTCTTCCCGTCGCCAATCCCCTTATCCTTCAAACGCGACAGGGAAGGTAGCACGTCAATGGGGGGATAGATCCCTTTCCGGTGCAGTTCGCGGCTTAGAATGATCTGCCCTTCGGTAATATACCCGGTCAGGTCGGGGATAGGATGGGTCTTATCATCCTCGGGCATGGTCAGAATCGGAATCATCGTAATGGAGCCGTCACTACCTTTAATCCGGCCGGCCCGTTCATAAATCGTCGCCAGATCGGTATAGAGATAACCCGGATAACCACGTCGACCCGGTACCTCTTTACGGGCCGCGGAGACTTCCCGCAAGGCTTCGGCGTAGTTGGTCATATCGGTCAGAATGACCAACACATGCATCCCAAGGTCAAAAGCGAGATATTCGGCCGCTGTTAAGGCCATCTTGGGTGTGGAAATCCGTTCAATCGCCGGGTCATTAGCCAGGTTCATGAAGAGAACCGCCCGTTCGATCGCGCCGGTCCGACGGAAGTCGCTGACAAAATAGTCGGCTTCTTCAAAGGTAATCCCCATCGCCCCAAAAACAACCGCAAAGCGTTCGCCTCTCCCTAAAACTTTGGCCTGGCGAGCAATCTGAGCCGCCAACTGGGCATGGGGCAGTCCGGAAGCCGAGAAAATCGGTAGCTTTTGTCCCCGGACGAGGGTATTCAAACCGTCAATCGCGGAAATCCCCGTTTGAATAAATTCGGAAGGATAATTCCGGGTAAAAGGGTTAATCGGCATGCCGTCAATATTCATTTTCTTTTCGGGGATAATCGCCGCGCCTTTATCCTTCGGGCGTCCCATACCGTCAAAAACCCGACCCAACATATCCGGGGCTACTCCCAGTTCGATACTACGTCCTAAAAACCGCACTTTACTGTCGCTAAGATTCAACCCGGCGGAACCTTCAAAGAGCTGAACCAGAGCCTTATCACGGTTAATCTCAAGGACACGGCCACGCCGCATCTCACCACTGGGCAGCTGGATCTCGACCAACTCTTCATAATTGGCGTCCGTTACCTTCTCCACTAGCATCAGCGGACCAACTACTTCTCGTACAGTTCGATATTCCTTCAGCATTTTAAAGCACCTCCCCCGGCAGCTCAGCATCGGTTTTTAATCCTTCGAGGTCTGCCTGTAGCTTAGTAAAGTCCTCTGTCCGGTTTTCGGGCAGGAATTTCGCCTGGGCGATCCGCTCTCGGATTGGAAGATCCAACACCTTTTGGATCTCGATTCCTTTCTCCAGTAAAGCAGCGCCCACATCTTCGAAGGTTAAAACAATCTTTAGCAGCGCTAGTTGCTTATTGAGGGAGGTAAAAGTATCGGTTTCATGAAAGGCGTTCTGATGGAGGTAGTCTTCCCGGAGTGAACGGGCAACTTCCATCGTCAATTGGTCGCGGAAGGAGAGGGTATCTACCCCGACTAGCCGGACAATCTCTTCTAATTCCGCTTCCTTTTGCAGAATCCGCATCGCCCTACCCCGAAGTTCAACCCAGTCTTCGCCGATCTCTCGCCGGAAGTACTCATCTAAACGTTCGTTATATAATGAATAACTTAATAGCCAGTTAATCGCTGGGAAGTGGCGACGGTAAGCCAAGGAAGAATCCAGTCCCCAGAAGACTTTAACCACCCGCAGCGTGTTCTGGGATACCGGTTCAGAGAGGTCACCACCGGGCGGAGATACCGCACCAATCGCGGTAACCGAACCTTCCCGTCCTTCTTGCCCCAGACAAAGGGTCCGCCCAGCCCGTTCGTAGAATTCGGCTATTCTCGAGCCCAAGTAGGCCGGATATCCTTCTTCACCGGGCATTTCTTCCAACCGTCCTGAGATTTCACGCAAGGCTTCCGCCCAACGAGAGGTGGAGTCGGCCATAATCGCCACGTTATAACCCATATCCCGGAAGTACTCGGCAATGGTAATTCCGGTATAAATCGAAGCTTCCCGCGCCGCCACCGGCATGTCGGAAGTGTTAGCCACCAGTACAGTTCGCTTCATTAAATCTTCACCGGTACGCTGGTCCTTGAGTTCCGGAAATTCCGTCAACACGTCGGTCATCTCGTTCCCGCGTTCGCCGCAACCCACATAAACAATGATGTCAGCGTCAGCCCACTTGGCGAGCTGATGTTGGACCACGGTCTTCCCACTACCGAAGGGGCCCGGAATCGCCGCGGTTCCACCCCTGGCGATTGGGAAGAAGGTATCGATAATCCGCTGCCCGGTGGTCATCATCCGATCCGGCGGCAGTTTCTCACCGTACGGACGGGGACGTCGTACCGGCCAACGTTGCAGCATAGACAGTTCTCTGATCCCTTCGTCGGTTTCGACGACGGCAATCGTCTCTTCGACGTTAAATTCGCCTTCCTCGATCTTCACCAGCTGTCCTTTGACTCCAGGCGGCACCAACACCCGGTGTTCGACAACCACCGTTTCCTGGACCACGCCCAGGATATCGCCTGTTTCTACTTTTGCGCCAACCCCAAGGCGGGGCGAAAAACGCCACTTCTTATCCCGCTGCAGGCCGGGGACTTCAATCCCCCGCTGCAAACGGTTTCCTTGGAGCGCCAAAACATCCAGCGGGCGTTGGATCCCGTCATAGATGGAACCCATTAGTCCTGGCCCCAATTCCACGCTTAATGGGAAGCCGGTGGTAACAACCGGCGCCCCTGGCCCGATCATACTGGTATCTTCGTAAACCTGAATCGAAGCCACGTCGCCACGGAGTTCGATAATTTCACCGATTAACTTCTCATCACCGACCCGTACCACATCAAACATCTTCGCGCCGGAAACCTTTTCTGCCTCGACCAAAGGTCCGGCCACTCTGATAATTTTTCCAGTATTCACTTCTTACCGACCTCTTTCCCCTTTAGGATATCAACGCCAACCGCTTTTTCGACGATCCGCCTAATTCGTTCCGTGGCATAACCTTCACTGCCGGCCATACCCGGAATATAGGTAATACAAGGCAGTGGCCTGCTACCCCATTCTTCAATCTCTCCCGTAAAACCCTGAGCGATCGATTCGGTAATAAAGATTACCCCATAATCCCGGTCATCCTTTAACCCAGAAAGCAAGTCGCGGGCTTCCTGACCACTGGCCACCGGAAATAGTTCCAACCCTAACAAGCCAAAACCACGGATCAAATCTTCTTCTCCGATCACGGCCATTTTATAAGTAGACATGCCGCAACCTCCTTTTGATCGTCTCCGCCGGAAGCTTATTCAGCTTTCCGGTAAAGACCAAGCGTAGATTAAGGATCTCTCTTTCCTTGGCCAGCAAATAACCGATCAACGGTTCAATCCCCAGGGGAACCGCTTTGGCTGCTGCAATGACTTCCAACAGGAAATTGTCGATCTCGCGTTCCAGTGCAGGAATTTCAGTTAATAGTCCTTCGCCTTCCCGCAATAGATTCCGATACGGAGTCCGATCTAAAAGGATTGTGAGCTCTGGTTGGTCCGCTTCAAACTGGGATCGCCACGCCTCCGGCTGAATATGACCGGGGTCCACCATAAAGCGGTCAAGTTCCTGCAAAGAAGCGCCTAGTTTGCGCAGGCGAAGAAAGACCAAAAGGTTAGTCAGATCCACCCGCGCCAACCAGTAATCCCGTAAGATCCCCCGCTGCTTACCTAAGATCCGCAGGCCAAAGCGGTAGTAAGCCTGATCCAGCGCCGCCGCTCTGGCTGGCCCGGTCTCTGGAAGCGCTGCTAAGACCGCTTGCACTTCCGGGGGTAACTCCGTATAGGTTTCGGTGGCAACCAGCTGTTTTAAGTCCGCCCAGGGGATCATCCCCATATTACTGGGCTTTCCTTGTCCATCGGTTACCACCAGTAGCTTTAAATTGTGAATGTCCCAGCGGCGGAGAAAAACCTGTATTTCAGGGGCATCCTCTGTTAATTCCCGTAGAAAACGGTAAACCCGTAAAAGCTCATCTTCAAAAGTCCGTTCATAATCGGTCGCGAGGCCCTCGGCAGCGTAAGCCGTTTCGTCCATCACACGCAAAGCGTCCGATGGCGAATCAGTCTTCAGCAAGCGGTCAAAGAAACCAGCGGGGAGTAATCTGGTTTCGAGGATGCGAATGCGACCAACGGCATAGCCGTAGTCTTTGTTAGCCATTATTAAACCCCCCCGTCATGAAAATAGGATCCCGGCGACCTCCGGAAAGTATCTTTCTTCTAAATCTCGAACGATTGATTCCAAAGAAGCATTCACTTCATAGGTGGAACTAATGAGGAGAAAGCCCCCTTTAATGTCCGCCGGTTCTGTTCTTAATTTCAACTCACCCCGGCGTCCCTTCCGTTCTAATTCCTGATTGACTTGGGTGATCACCCTCGTCCACAGTCCCTTTTCGACGGCTGAAACCGCAATGGTTTCTCCGCCATCCTCAACGACGGCCAAGAGCAAGTCTTGGTAGAGCGTGGCTTTTTCCACGGCCGGCATGCCGATCAGCGCGGAAAGGGCTTGTTCAAAAGCATGATGGATTAACTCCTGCTTGGTCTGGAGGAGGCAGAGCTTTGCTTCCATCTCCGCTTCTCTGATCACCCGGTCTGCTTCGGCCTGACCGCGGCGATGGTAATCTTCCCGGATGGCGTTCACCTTAGCCTCCGTCTCTTGCCGAAACTCCGCCGTAAAACGCCCGGCTTCCTCTCGCCCTCGTGTTGCTTCTTCCTGGGCTTCTTTACGTGCTGTTTCCAAAATTCGATTGGTTAAATTCGCTAATTCTTGGGCCATTAATAATCCCACCTAAAGTGTAATCGAGTTATAGAGGAAGAACGAGATAATAAAGGCTAAAATCGCGTAAGTCTCAACCAAACCGGCGTAAACGATCCCCTTGGCTGATTCTTCCGGCCTTTTCGCGACAATCCCAACCCCAGCCGCCGCTACTTTTCCCTGTAAGATCGCCGAGAACAAACCAACGATCCCCACCGGGAAACCGGCAACGAGAAAACGAACCCCAGCCTCTAAGGGAATTGCTCCCACGAAGCCCGAAAACTTAAAGAACATCAACATCCCGATCACAAACCCGTAAATCCCCTGTGTACCGGGGAGAGCCGTTAGCACCAAAGTTTGACCAAATTTTTTCGGATCTTCAGTCACCACACCCGCCGCCACCCGACCGGCAATGCTGACCCCATAAGCCGAACCAATCCCGGAAAACAATACTGCGACTGCTACACCAAGAAATGCATAGAAAGTTCCTAAAACCATCTTTTTATACCTCTCTTTCCTTCTTCAAGAAAATATTTATGTTTTCTAGTTTTAAGGGAGTAAAAGGTCTCCCCCCACCAGTAAAAAAGGTATTAAAAAACTCTAAGTACTGTAAACGACTGCAATGTACATATGCGCCGAGAAGGTTTAAACCGAAATTAAGGGCATGTCCAAATAGGAAGATACAAATGGAAAAGACCCAACCAATGGGCGCTCCCCAGGTCATCTCAACAAATAAATTGATAATCGAACCCATGACCGCCCCCGAAAGCCCTAAAGCCATCAACCGGGAATAGGAAAGCACATCACTGAAAAAGCCGATGCTTCCGTAGATGGTCATCAGTCCACCGGGAATTGCCTTGATCTTCGCCCAGATCCCCTTTTGGCCCCTACCATTCCCGATCACCAGTAGGATCGCCACCGCCAAGGTTCCATATTTGATTTGGGTGGCATAGGCACCGAGCCCGATTTGTGAGCCGCCGGCGATTAACAAAAGGCCGGTTAAAAACAGGAGCCAAACTCCTTTTCCCCAGATCGCCTCGGCGGCATCACCGTTTTTGATACTAATCCAGCCACTAATCATTGTCCCGACATACAATTGCACCAAACCGAATCCCAGGGAAATGACCAGTAAAAGCTGGGGCTGTTCGACGACATTAAACAGTCCTGGATAAAATGAATACCCAAATATACTAGACGATAAGAGCCCAAAGAAAATTGTGCCCAAACCACTGATAAAGAAGAGCCAAGCCATCTTCCGGCCGCTCGATCCCATTGGAACTTTGGCCATTAGAACCAGACAGATCACGGAAAGAACCAAGCCATAACCGGCGTCACCTAAAGCCATCCCGTAACCGAGAAAGAAAAAGGGGGCAATCGCTGCCGAAGGATCGACCTCATCAGACCGGGGATAGCTGAAACCTTCAACCAGTTTTTCAAAGGGGGTAATTACTTTTTTGTTTTCCAAAAGAATCGGGATCTCCTCATCAGCTTGGGGGTCGCTGAAACGTAAGTAATGGGGGAGTTTAAGGGAGGCAATTACCTCCTCAACACGGGTGACCTTTTCCGCCGCCACCCAGCCTTCCAGCGCAAAGACGGCTTTCCCCGTCAAAAGCTGGCGCCCGGCTTCCACTTGGATCTTTTGATTATGCCAATAATCATAGAGGGTTTGGAAAAGGGGGCGCTGGTCCGCCAATACTTGAATGGTTTTCTCCATCTTAGCTAGGTTCGTCTCCAGTTCCTGCTTCTTTTCGTCTAGAACCGCCAACCTTTCGCCAACTGTCCCTGCGGCAAGCTCCGGCCAGGCCGCCGCAAAACCTTTCGCGCGGAGAATTTCTTCCGCACGGGATTCTCGTAAGTAGAAAAAGGCCATATATATACGGTTATCATATTCACCAATCACTTGACAATAGTAGGGGATCTTTTCCTGCTCAAGCTCTCCGACTAAGGCCTGAAGGTTCTGGTCAAAACTGCCTAATAGAATCGCGACCCTTTTGGACCCCGACCAGGACGCAACCGGTAAATCCAGGTTTGTCCACGGGCGGAGCGCGCTAATTTCCCGTTCAACTTTAACCTTTTCCTGCTCCAGTAAGTTGTGTTCTTTTTCGGCATTAAAAACCCGGTCGGCAAGGCGCGTAGTTTCTTCCTTTTTCGCTAGGTAGTTTTGTTGTTCTTCCCAAGTTAAGACCGTTTTCATCCCAGAAAACTGCTCAACAAAATTCGGCTTTTGCGGCGCAAAACGCTCAAAAACCTCTAAGATCCGATTAATTTCACCGAGTTTCTCTTCGATCAGAAACAATTCGTTTCTGATCATTTCTTCGGTCTCGCTCCGCCGATCCTCGGCCGCCGGTTCGATTAATTCAACCAACCCTAACCTCTGCAGCTCTGAAAGGAAAGAGGCTTTATTACGAACCAGGCCATAAAGTTCGAGCCGTTTCATTGGTACAATGGCCATTATCCTCTAATCCTTTCTTTAATAAAATCGACTACAGCAGGCACTTTTGCAGCAGCTTTGCTCCGTAGATCTTTAATCTCCTGATCAGTCTGGCGTTGCAAGGCGGCGGCTTTTTGCTCCGCTTCCGCTACAGCTGTCTCCATATCTACTTTTCCCGCTTTCCCTGCTGTTGCCAAGTGCACGTCCCGTTCCACCTCTAAGTCTTGACGCCTTTTGGCCAAAAACGTTGTTGCCTCTTCCTTAGCTTCTTTAATGAGCCGGTCTGCTTCTTCCTCCACGGAAGTTAACTGTTGCCAGATCTCGTTCGCCATCTCTTTTCCTCCTTCGCCAACGCCTACCAGAGGTTGTCATAATTTTACTTGAATCTAAGTTAATTTTATTATTTCGACAAAAAAATACAAATCTCCTTGTCACTATTCAATTATCTCTAGATTTATTTCCTGGTTTCCCCTTGGGCTAGGTAAATAAGACCTGCTAAACCCAGCACCAAGCCAACTAGCGCCCCCAGAACTCCGCCGTATGACTTCCATCCGTACCGGTCTCCAATCAGATAACCGCCGTAGAACCCAAGTAAAACGGAGATGGTTAAGCCAAAAGCGGTCACAAACTGTAAGGCCCAACCTTTAAGTCGGAGGGTCCTTTTCCCTTTTTTTAACATGGCCGCCCGGATAGGCGATCCTGTTCACCAATCACCCGCCCGCTTCCTTCATCCCAGAGTCGACAAGCGCCCTGCCAAAGACGGGTTTTAACCTGGCCTGGTGCCACCGAAGATCCTTTAAGTTGCGGCGCATCTAAAATCCCCGCGGCAACCGCTTTTGCTAAAATTTCCGGGTCAGAGAAGGGATCATCCGTTTCCCCCGCCCCCAGTTGCTGAATGGCCTTTAAGACCAGCTCCGCTTCTGCGATCAGCTCATCACGACGGGTAATAACCCGTGGGTCTATCGTCAGATCAGGGGAATCGTAGAGATCATTCTTTAATACCCCATGAACAATTTCGCAGCTTTCAATGATCTCCGTCGGGGTAGCAATGTGTTCGGCTTCACAATAGGCAACCACATGGATAATCTGGGGTGCCAGCGCCAGTCCTAAAGCGGTGGAGGCCGCCAGTTGCCCCTTGGCCACGTTTAGTTTGACGGAAAGACTGGCTAGTCCCGCCCGCACCTGCCGGTAGACTCGAAAATCATCATCTTCCAAACGCGCCACCAATGCCAATCCTGCCAAAGCTTTCCCTAAATCCATTATCCCACTAGTACCTGGCGGGTTATTCAACATAATCTGGGCGATATAATCCCCGACACCAGCCTGCTTGGCATTATAAGCGGCCAGGTAGAAGGCAGCAACCGCTATAGAATCGGGTGCGCCACGCAGACTCCAATGGTGGGCTTCGTTGACTTCAACCGGAAGCTGCCGTGCCCCGTACCAGGCCATGGCGGCTTGATTCTCCCGTACCGCCTCCGCTACGGAACGGTTTGCCCGTCCGTCCAACTCACTGTACCAGAACAACGGAATCGCCGCCCAGGCATTTTTGAGCGTTCGGGTCGCCAACTGTGCCCATTTAATTAAGTCCCGGGTCCCACTGTAGCAACGCAACAAAGGTCGGTTGCCGGTCTGCGCCGCCTGGTAGAGCCGGACCAGATCTGCTTCCTGACGGAGCGGAACTCCACCCGCCCCTTCTTGCTGCGGATCCATTTCCGCCGGGCGGAAGAAGGATTCCTGGGCATTTTGGTCCGGACCGATGGAGATGATGTCTAATACTTTAGCTGCGGCCAGCTGCTTTACCCCATGAGCTGTCTGCTCCAAACTGGGTAAACCGAAGTGATGGCGGAGCAAAGGATATGGATGTTTGTACGCCATCCGCGCCAAAAGGGTATCACCGCTGTCCGGCGTTTCTTCCGCCCCGGTTTCCCCTTTGAGGAAGGCAACCACCGCGCTTTCTTCCTCTTCACCGCTGAAAATCCGAGAAAAAAGCCCACTTTCCGCCGCCACCTTGGCCACCGAAGGCGTTCCCCCGAAAATCATCTTTTGCTCACTTAGTCCCGCTTCCTGCAGGGCGTTCTTCAGCTCGGTAAATAACTTCGCCGCCACCTCAGGCGTCAGCCGATAACTCAAAGCCAGATAATCCGGTTCCACTTCCTGCAGGGCGCCGATGATCCGCGCAGGTCTTACCCCAATCCCTAAAAAATTGGACTGGTAACCGCAGAGCTGGGCTAAATTGAGAAAGTTGTGGACCCCGGCGACGTGCACACAATTCCCAAGGGTAGCAGCGACAATCTTTTTCATTAGGCATCACCCTCCAGCGCAAGACGGCGAATCTCAGCAACCGTCAACCCGGCCAATCCCATCTTTTCGACGGTCCGTCCTTCTGCCCAGTAATCGGTAGCGTTCATCAAAGAGGCCAGATGAATAATGTTTTCAATCGTAGGTGTGTCCACATTAAGCTGTTTTCCTAAGGAGGCGATGGGGACGAGGCTCATCGACACATCCTCCCAAAGATAACGGTGGTCAACCATGGATGGCGCGTTAATCCCTTTATAACCCGGATTATTACGCATCGCTTCAAAAAGGGTTTTACCGGGGGCGTCGTAGGCCACATACAGCCATTCCCGCGCTGACATCCCTCTAATTCCAAAGGCGGCAGCAACGTCAACACGCTCTTGGTCAATAGCTTCAAGGACACGAGCAACCGTTGGCGTTACCCCTTCCATATAAAACTGAAATTCCCCGCGGGTCGACTCAATCCGGGCCGCGTTCAAAACGGTCAGCGCCGGATGGAAGATGGCGCCGATATTGTTCAAACTGGTCTTTAGCACATTATCACCGGGGACAAACTGGGGAAAGATCGTTCTTAATTTTGTAACAAGTTCAACCGTATCATTTCCCGGCAGCGCCGCAATGGGAATATTGTTTTTCACCCCAAAGATCCGTACTTGCGCCGGATTAATATTTCGACTGGCGTACAAAAGCGTTTGTGCCTCGCCAAGAATGATCTTCGCCCGGCACTCCATACGCTTTAAAACCGCCCGAAACTCCAAAGCGCCCCCGGTTCGACCCGGATTGAGGAGAATATACTGCCCATCCCGGAGGTGAGGAGCAACTTGTTCCGCGATAAAGGCATGGCCATTGGCAGGTACCACCACCAACAAAATATCCACATCCTGAATCGCCGTGGCAATATCCGTCGTTACCAAGTTAATCGGACCAAAGCCCTCGATCTCTCCGGATAACTCAACTCCGCCCATTAAACGCACTGGGTCTAGGCGCTCTTCGGAACGGTTATATAGATTCACTTGATAGCCGGCCATCGCCAAATGTCCAGCCATGGCCATTCCACCATGACCTGCCCCTAAAACGCAGATCCGTGGGGATGCCATATCTTTATTCTTGTTTTCATTAATTAAAACCATACGATCACCTCTGTAATACTTTTTCGTTTTGTTACCTATTCTATCCTATCTAATTAGTCATTGTCTTATTACTTAAGGTTCCATTAGTCTCACATTCTAAATAAAGAAAAAGAAGATCTGAAAAGATATTCTGATCTTCCTTCTCGCTAGAAACCGAATATTCCTTTATAAATTAATTGGCGTAATGATTAATTAACGAACCCGCTAAAATAATTTTCCGCTCTTCAGCAGTGAGATTCTCCAGTCTTAACTGAACCGGTGTTCCCTTGGGCAAAAGATAGGCCTGTACTTGATCGGCACCGGAACGTACCGCCGCCCCGATCTGGGGAATATATAGTACGGCATCGGGCGTAATTTTTTCCTGGTCTGCCGGGTCAATGGTAAACGGAATCATTCCCCAGTTAATCACGTTACTACGGTAACGTTTAGTGGCATACTCCAGCGCAATATTGGCCCAGCCGCCCAAGACCTTTTGGCAAGAAGCCGCCTGTTCCCTGGCTGAACCATCTCCCGGTTTGACGGCAAAAATTGCACTCCCCAGTCCGGTGACGCCGATTATCTTTTCGGCTGTTTCCCCCGTTACAGCGGCTGCCGCCCTAAAAAGTTCCTTCAATTCGGAAGCAAGGGGTTTCCCATCCGCCCATCCTCGTCGTTCCTGCTCCAAGCAGGCAAAGGCCTTTGCTTTTGGCACATAGTCCGGATCCTTCCGGGAAAGGGTGAACTCCGCCAGTTTCAAAGGATTTGAACGGTAGGAGGACGTATCCCCGGAAGGAATCAATTCATCCGTGGTAGTGACCGGATCGGTAATCACTGCCGCCAGTTTTAAAATTAACCCGTCGGTCAAGGGGATCATTTGCGGCCAATCCGTAATGTTCGGTCCGTATTTCAGGTCGACGCTGGGGTCAGCTTGCTTAAACCCTTCGTAAACCCGCTTCCGGTATACGTCCCGGTCAAACTGGTATTCAACGGGACTCACCGGTGTCACCTCCAACTCAGTAGCTGCCGTTAACTCCCCACCGCGCTGGGCCGTGGCCGCGATGGAACGGGCATCCATTAACGCCACCGTTGCCAACTGGCCATCTCTAGGTTTAGAACCTTCCCGGTTGGGGAAATTACGGGTCGTATGACGGATACTCAACATCCCGTTGGCCGGAATGTCTCCCGCGCCGAAACAAGGCCCGCAAAAAGCAGTACGCATCGTAGCCCCGCTCTGCAATAGCTTGGCGGCGGCCCCTTTGTTGATTAATTCGAGATTAATCGGTTGACTGGCCGGGTAGAGACTAAGGGCAAACTCGCCGGTACCAATCTCTGCCGCCTCCAGCAGCGCGGCCATGGTCCAGAGGTTCTCAAAGGTACCCCCGGCGCACCCGGCTACTACTCCTTGGTCGACTCGGATCTGACCGTCCTTTATTTTACCGGTTAAATTAAATTCCACTTCCGGCTGGGGATACAACCTTTTCCCCTCGGCTTCCACTGCGGCCAGGATATCACCGGTATTTGCCTTTAGCTCCCGGATGGAATAAGCATTACTGGGATGAAACGGGAGGGCAATCATCGGCTCAATCTTACTTAAATCAATCGTAATCAACCCGTCGTAATAACTGACCTCACCGGGTTCCAGTAGTTGATAATCCTCCGGCCGACCATGCTGTGCCAAATAGGCTGCCACCTTTTCATCCGTCCGCCAAATTGAACTCAAACAAGTGGTCTCGGTTGTCATCACATCGATACCGTTCCGGTAATCAACGGACAAATTAGCGATCCCAGGCCCGATAAACTCCAAGACTTTATTTTTAACATAACCAGCCTTGAAAACAGCTTTGATTAAGGCCAGTGCCACATCCTGGGGGCCTACTCCCCAAGCAGGTGTTCCTTCTAGATAGACGGCAATCACTTCCGGATAAGCGATGTCGTAGGTTTTACCCAGAAGCTGTTTGACCAATTCGGGGCCGCCCTCTCCCACGCCCATTGTCCCCAACGGACCATAGCGGGTATGACTGTCCGAACCCAGGATCATCCGCCCGCCACCGGCAAACCTTTCCCGCATGAACTGGTGAATCACTGCCTGATGAGCAGGAACATAGATCCCGCCGTATTTACGGGCGGCTGATAAGCCAAAGACATGGTCATCTTCGTTAATCGTTCCCCCGACCATACAAAGGCTGTTATGACAGTTGGTCAGAACATAGGGCAGAGGAAATTCCTTCAAGCCGCTGGCCTTCGCCGTCTGGATAATCCCAACATAGGTGATGTCATGGGAGGCCATCGCATCAAATTTCAACTTTAAATTCCCTGGATCACCAGAGGTATTATGGGCGGTCAACACCTCATAGGCCATGGTTCCGGTTTTCGCCGTCTTTGGATCAAGGGCATCATCAGGAACCGGCGCCAAGCCTTCCTGTTGTAAGCGTTGATTAACCGCGGTCACGGTCAGCCCCGGATCTGTAAACAACCGATTATGAATCAGATAAGCGCCGTTTCCGCCGCTGAGTTTTACCACATAAATCCCCCACTTCTAAAGCTCTGTAACCCCATTAAAACACGGCACCCGCCCACTGTCAAGGCAACTCCGAATGGTAACTCCAGTTATATTGTATACAAATCACCCTTCTGATTTTCATTAGTTTTCTTTTGTTATTATTGCATTATAATATAAATATATAATTTTCGACAAGATTTCAAGGTCAATTCGACACGCACACCCTCAATCTGTTCTGTATTTGTAATATCACTAAACTATTTAAATAATATTGCCGATATATTAACAAACACTATCTTTCAGATGTCGTTTTGTTGCTATTTAGAGAGAATGTGGGAAATATTTTAATTAAGATGGAGGTTGAGGACAATGGTTTCTAGACAGAATTATTCCAAAAAGTATGCTCTATTATTGGTGGTAGTCTTAGTTTTAGGTAGTGCGTTGCTCTTCGCTGGTTGTGGCAAGGAAAAAACATACCGAATCGGTATATTGTCTGGTCTTGATTATTGTTATGATATCACCATTGGCTTTATGGAAAAGATGGAAGAATTAGGTTACACCGAAGGGAAAAATGTCGTCTATGATATTCATCGATCCAATTTTGACATGGACGAATACCGGAATGTTCTCAATCAATTCGTTGCCGATGGGGTTGATTTAATCTTTGTTTATCCCACCGAAGCATCTATTGAAGCGAAACTAGCAACAACGGAAAGTAAGACCCCGGTTGTTTTCAGCTTTTGCAACATCGAAGATAATGATCTGATCAATAGTATCCGTGAACCCGGCGGGAATGTAACCGGCGTCCGTTATCCGGGACCAGATCTGACGGTTAAACGTTTTGAACTGTTACAGGCCATGTTACCAGAGGCAAACCGGATCTGGATTCCCCACCAAAAAGGTTACCCCCTTGATTGTCAGATCGATGCCTTGTTACCCGTTGCCGCAGCCGCCGGGGTAGAACTCCAGTTGTTCCCGGCCGCCGATGCTGCTGAACTTGATACCGAACTACAATCCAGGAGCCAAGCGGCTGATCCCGGCTTTGATGCGATCCTTTTCCTCGCCGAACCTCTATCGGTTACCGCCGACGCCTTTGCTGTCCTTAGTCATTTCTCAGAACCCCGCCGTATCCCAATCGCCGGCGCCATCATTAACGAAGGAGACTACGGCACGATTTTCGGGGTCAGTGTCGATTTAACCTCGACCGGAAAACAAGCAGCCATCGTGGCGGATAAAGTTTTAAAAGGAGCAGACCCTGGCCTCGTTCCGGTTGTTTCCTCTGATAACTTTTTCCTAATTAACTATAACATCGTCCAAAATTTAGGCTTGGAACTCAGCGAAACTATTTTAAACCAAGCCGATGAGATTATCCGCTAACAATTGTTGTACCCCCAGGAAAGGAAGTGGTTTCGTTGTCCTTGAAATTAAGACGAAATACTAAGAAATTTCGCAGCTTAACCAGCACTTTAACTGTGGGCTTTTTAGGACTCAGTGCTATTGTGCTTTTCATTACCAGTAGTATCAGTATGTATAGCAACTTTAAGAATAACCGTAACATTATTGCCGGACAACAACAATTAATTGCTAGAGAAGCGGCGGATACCGTCAAAGTTTTCATCCAGGAAAAAATACGCGTGCTGTCCGTAGCGGCTTATATTGGCAATTTGGAAAATTCTACGGCTACAGAATGGAGTATTACTCTGAGTCGACTGTTGGGCATGGAACCATCTTTTCGCCATATAACGCTTTTAAACCCTCAGCAACAGGAGTTGTATACCCTCTCCCGCACCTCAAACCAGACCTTAACAAAACTTACTCCGGAAGTAAAAGAAGAAATTCGGAAACAATTACGTGCAGGGAAAACCTACGTGGGAGCAGTTTATATCGATGAGACCTCTTTTGAACCGATGGTGCTCACCGGTGTTCCCATCAGAAATGTCTTCGGGGATTTTCGCGGTTCTTTGGTTACGGAAGTAAATTTGAAGTTTATGTGGGATTTGGTTGGTTCCCTAAAAATCGGGGAAAAAGGTAACGCCTATGTCGTAAATAAGGATGGCGATCTCTTAGCTTTTACAGACATCAGCCGGGTTTTACGCGGGGAAAACCTCTCCGGTCTACGCACAGTCACCAACTTCATGAACCAACAAGATTCATTTACGGAAAGTAAAGCAAGCGTGGCTCAAGGGATCCTTGGTACCACAGTAATCGCCAGTTATGTTCCTCTCGGCGAACCTGATTGGGCGGTCCTCGTCGAAATGCCTTGGGGTGAAGCCTATACTTCAGTAATTAGAACCTTGATTACTTCTTTATTAGTCACCCTTTTCAGCCTAACACTGGCCATTTTTGCCGGACGGTATCTTGCCCAACGAATTACGGACCCGCTGCTTAAACTGCGCGATGCCACCAGAACAATCAGTAAAGGTAATTTGGATACCAGAATCGAAATTGAATCCGAGGATGAAATTGGTGAGTTGGCTATAAACTTTAATCGGATGGTCGAAAGCATCAGCGCCTTGCTGTCCAAAACGAAGCATGCTGTAAACGTTATTTGGGAGCAAAGTACACTCCTCCGTGAAAATGCTGGCCAATCGGCTGAAAACATGTCTTCGCTCGCTATTTCCATTGAACAAATCAGCAAAGGAGCCATGGAGCAGACCCTTGAATCAGAGAAATCATCAACTCAGGCTAACCTTTTGGCTGACAAAATTGATGTCGTCTCGACCAAAGCCCAGGAAATTGAAGAGATCACCCAAAAAACGAAAAATTTGACCTTCAATTCAAAGGAAACTGTCCATCTTTTACAAGAAAAGACGACCCAAACTGATCAAATAACCGGTGAGATCACCAGTGATATTAATGAGTTGAATCTTAATTTAGGAAAAATACGGGGCATCACTGAAGTGATTACCAATATCACTGAACAGACCAATTTGTTGGCCTTGAACGCCGCCATCGAAGCAGCACGAGCTGGTGATGCCGGTCGCGGTTTTGCCGTCGTCGCCATGGAAATCGATAAGCTGGCTAGCCAATCCCTGGAATCGGCTAAAAACATCGAAAGGATCTTAAATGGAATTGAAAGCCTGATCTTAAAATCTACCACTAACGCTACGCAAGCCCACACAATTGTGGAAGAGCAACGATCAGCAGTGGACTTAACCAGTAATGCTTTTGATCAAATCATCTCCACCCTAGACCTGATCATTGAGCATAATTCCCAGATGTATACCGTTGTTGGTCAGATCGATGCGTTCAAAACCGAAACCCTCCACTCCATTATGAGTATCAGCGCTGTTTCAGAAGAATCAGCCGCTTCTTGTGAAGAAGTAACTGCGATTACTGAAGAACAATCAAATTTTGCCGATAAACTAAAGAATTTGGCCAGTGAACTAAACGACTTAGCCGGTGATTTAATGGAAATCAGTAAGAACTTTATTATTTCCGAGCAGTAAAGATTAACACGGGTTACAAAAAAAAAACGATAGGCCGATTCCGGCTTATCGTTTTTTTGTCGCTCAAAAGGCGCTGATAACCTCGCCTAACATTTACACTCCCGCGCCATCGGCGTGAAGTGACCCTGCGGGTGGGCACATGCCGGGCAAATATCCGGCGCCGCCGTCCCTTCGTGAATATAGCCACAATTTTGGCAGAACCAATGGATCGACTCGGACTTTTTAAAGACAGTTCCTGCTTCAATATTCGCTAAACGATCTTTAAACCGGCGCTCATGATTTTTCTCCGAAACAGCAATCGCCTCCATGACCTTGGCAATTTCTTCAAAGCCTTCTTCCCTGGCAATTTGCGCATATTCCGGGTACATTTGGGTCCATTCAAAATTTTCGCCACCGGCGCTCGCCTCTAAATTCTCGGCTGTCGTTCCGATCTTCCCAGCAGGAAACCCAGCTTGAATCTGTACCTCACCGCCTTCCAACATTTTGAAAAGACGTTTTGCGTGCTCTTTCTCCTGATTGGCGGTCTCTTCAAAAATGGCGGCAATCTCAACGAATCCCTCTTTTCTGGCTTGACCGGCAAAGAAAGTATACCTGTTTCTGGCTTGTGACTCACCGGCAAAAGCAGTCAGAATATTTTTCTCGGTACGTGTTCCTTTTAAACTCATTAAAACCTCTCCTTTTCCCATATTTTACTCAAGAAATAGTCTCGATCCTTAGCTTTTGGCAAGCGCGCATTTTCTAGACGCAAAATCTCCGCGTTAGCTAAGTCAAGGTAATTATACCCAACCATCCGATAATAGTCAAGCATGTTTAATATTATATATGTTAATGTTCAATTTACTTAAACACCTTATTTCCCGGCGCTGATCTGATCCAAAACTGCCTCCGCCACATTGTTGCAGTGGTCGGCGATGCGCTCTAAGTTCCGCATTAACTCATTAAAGATAATCGCTGCTTTTGGATTACACGAGCCCTCACTCAACCGCTCCAAATGGTTGTTTCTGGCTGCCTTCTCGATTACATCCATCTGGCTTTCAAGCTCTAACACTTTCACCGCTAACCTCGCATCGTTTTTCTCTAGGGCGTCTAAAGTATTCATAAACATCTCCTTCGAAAGGGCAAAGACTTTATGCAAATCGCCCAGGGCCATCTTGGAGAAGTTGATATGGTCTTCCGCCATATAAAGTTCCTGTTCTCTAATGTTCGTACAATGATCGCCAATTCGCTCCAGATCCCCGGTGATATGCATTAGATTGGCAAGCAGAGTAGATTGCCGTTCCGTTAAGGAGTTACGGGAAACGATCATCGACAGATAATGGGTAATTTCATCCTGTAGATAGTCTAACGCGTCTTCCCGATCGGGGATACCGCTGAGATCGGAACGCGGCGCATCCGGGTTAATAAAGCTTTCCGCCTGCTCCAACATTTCCTGGGCAATTCTACCCATCCTCAAGAGTTCCTTCACCGAAAGGTTGAGGGCAATTTCGGCGTTATTAACCACGTGGGCGTCGAGATAGCGAATTTTCCGTTCGGAAATGGGTTCCTCCCCGGGAATAAGCTTGGTGACTAAGTCAGCCATATACTTCACAAACGGTAACCAAAGCAGTGTATTTATAAAATTAAAGAGCGTATGGGCATTGGCGATTTGCCGAGGGACCACCGTGGCCTCGGTAATTCCTGCCGCCGGATTTGGCACCGGCGAGATCTGGAGGACCATTTTGATGAACGGGGACAAGACAAAGAGACAAATAACGCTCCCGAAAACATTAAACAGCGTATGGAAAAGGGCTGAACGTTTGGCCCCACGACTTACCCCGATACTAGCTAAAGCCGCTGTGACTGTGGTCCCAATGTTACTGCCCAATAGAATCGGTACCGCGCCGCTCAGGGGGATCAAGGCATGAACTAAACCGTCCCGGACGACAGGCTGAGAAGCCAAACTTTGCAACACTCCGATTACTGCACTACTACTCTGCACGACCAATGTCAACGCTAAACCGACCATTAAACCCCAGAAGGGATTGGTACTCATCTCCGTAATTAGATGTAAAGACCGCGGATTCCCGGCTAAGGGTTCTAGCACATCAGACATGGTATTAATCCCGATAAATAAAAGGCCGAATCCGAAGATCACTTGCCCAAGATGTTTGGCGTACTTTCTTTTCCCAAAAAAATAAAAGGCAAACCCGATTCCGGCCACCAAATACGCATAATCGCCGATCTGAAAAGCGATCAATTGCGCCGTGATCGTAGTCCCGATGTTCGCCCCCATAATAATCCCGATCCCCTGTTGCAAGTTCATCAATCCCGCGTTGACAAACCCGATCACCATCACCGTTGTTGCGCTACTACTCTGGATCACGGTAGTTACAATAGCGCCGACGATTACACCAATAAAGGGGTTTTTGGTGACAACTTCTAGGATTTTTCGCAGGCGATCTCCGGCTACTTTCTTCAAACCTTCACTCATCAAGTTCATACCATAAATAAATAAAGCCAGTCCTCCGACCACCCCAAAGATCAATTCCTTCATCAGAAAACCTCCACATTTGATGTGTTCGCAAACGCAGCTTTTTTCGTGTTTTTTTCGGGAAATACCTGCAATCTTTTCTTTTTTCGCGAAATGTTAATTGGATTTTAACCCGTTATTACCGTTAGCCAACTGTTCTGTTAACTCCTGGATAATATTTACTCCGGCACTGGCACCAATCCGATTAGCTCCGGCTTTAATCATCGCTAGAGCGGCCGTTAAATCGCGAATCCCGCCCGACGCCTTCACTCCCAGCCCCGCTCCGACCACCTGACGCATAAGCGCCACATCCTCCGTAGTCGCACCTGCTTTGCCAAACCCGGTAGAGGTTTTGACGAAATCGGCTCCGGCAAATTTGGCCAGTAGACAGGCTTCGATTTTCTCCTCGGCATTTAGAAAACATGTCTCAATGATCACTTTTGTCAAAGCCTGGCAGGAGGCTGCTTCCACTACCGCCTTTATATCCTGGTAAACTAAGTTATAAAATCCGGACTTTAGAGCCCCAAGATTAATCACCATGTCCACTTCCGCCGCTCCGCTCGCCACCGCCTCTTTTGCTTCTGCGGCCTTCACTTGATAGGTCGTGGCGCCCAAAGGAAATCCGATCACCGTACAGACTTTAACCGGACTTTCACCCAAGAGACGAACGGCCAACCGGACATAAGCCGGATTTATGCAAACCGAGGCAAAACCATACTCCTTAGCTTCAGCACATAACCGCTCAACCTCATTATAGGTCGCTTCCGGTTTTAATAAAGTATGGTCGATCATTTTTGCCATCGCTTCAGGGGTAGTGGAGACCGTCGCTTCCCTGCTTGTCCGTGACTGGTTAACAGTTTTAAACCCTTCTTCTCCCAATTCTACTCTTAGTTTTCGCGCAATCCGCTCAATTAACTCCTCCATTTCCATGAACAACACCTCCGTATCCTCTTCCTTTTTATTCTTATCAACCAGCTATAATTTCTGGATTTAGTCCATGATTCCTGCAGGTTTTCGCCTTTTCCTTGGTCGCTTTGGAAGTCTCACCTAACCTGAACAGAATGGTGTTCTCCGCTCTTTGCCAAGCAAAAAGAGAAAGGGCTACCCTTTCTCTGCAGACTTTTATTCCATCCCTTTACCCTCATTTTATGCTGTCGGTTTATGCTGTCGGCTTACAGCCGCTCCGGCTCGGAGGGTTGGGAGATCTCACCTAAAGTTTTAGCCACTTCCACCTCGGTTTTGGCCTGGGTGGCCAAATCACCCAAGGAAACCATACCGACCAGACGGTTATTATCAACCACCGGTAAGCGGCGTATTTGTTGTTTTGACATTAATTCAGCCACCCGGTTGATCTCCATCTCCGGAGAGATGGTCTCCACCGACTGAGTCATAACCTCACGAATGGGCATCATACCTGGGTCTTTTCCATGGGCGACGCTACGGACGACAATATCCCGGTCAGTGACAATCCCGACCAAACTTTCCCCTTCGCACACCGGTAGAGAACCGACATCATGTTGTTGCATCAAGCGCGCCGCCTCAACCACGGTAGCCTGGGGACTTACCATCGCAATGTGATCGGTCATAATGTCTTTAATTTTCAGTCGAATCAACCTCCTTTCCCCTAGCTTACCCGCCACCAATCAATTAATATGCATGGTAGCCGGGAATGGAAGGAGGCCTTCTACTGCAATTCTTCGCCAATCACACCGGCAATCGCTTGGACGATCTTCTCCAGCTCAGCCTGGCTCGGTCCTTCAGCCATAACTCGAATCAGCGGTTCGGTCCCGGAAGCCCGGACAAAAATCCGTCCTTCCGCGCCCAACTGCTGCTGAAAGTCGGCAATCGTCTTGCTAATCCGCCGGTTCGTCTGCCACGCATCTTTCCGTGTGACCCGCACATTCTGCATAAATTGGGGTAATTTCCTGACTTTCGTTTTCAACTCCGACAAAGAGCGGTTCGTCTGGAGCAAAACGGTCATTAACTGTAGAGAAGTAACAAGTCCGTCACCGGTGGTGTTGTGTTCCAGAAAAATAATATGACCGGACTGCTCACCGCCTAACACCAGCCCTTTTTCAAGCATGGTGGCCAAAACGTTCCGGTCACCATTCTCCGTGATCATTACCTCGCCACCGGCTTGCTGAAAAGCCTCAATCAAGCCTAGATTACTGTAGACGGTGACGGCGATCGCCTGCTGTGGTAAGCAACCATCAGCTAATAACTGCAAACCGCAGATCCCAATAATCTGGTCCCCGTCTACCAGTTCCCCTTTTTCATCAACGGCAATTACCCGGTCTCCGTCTCCGTCGTAGGCAAAACCGATCTGGGCACCACGACGTACCACTTCTTCCTGGAGCATGGCGGGGTGGGTAGAGCCACACCGTACATTAATCTGAGCGCCATCGTTCTCGGCATGAATGGGGATCACGGTCGCGCCTAAGGCCGCGAAAACTTGAGGGGCTGTAGCGTAGGTGGCGCCATACGCACAGTCAAGAACCACCGTCGCTCCGGTAAAACTGGAGCCTATGGTGGTTACCAAATAATCAATATATTCCTGCCTGGCTGCTTCCCGGTGTAAAACCCGCCCGACTTCGATGCCAACCGGACGTCCCATTTCTCTGCTACGGTCGGGGGCCAGAAAACTCTCAATTTCATCCTCGACTTCATCGGTGAGTTTATAACCTCGGGCATCAAAAAATTTAATCCCATTGTCAGCCCCCGGGTTATGGGAAGCGGAGATCATAACCCCCGCATCAGCGTTCAGCTTACGGATTAAATAGGCCACACCAGGTGTGGGCGTTACCCCTAATAGTTCGGCCTGAACTCCGGTGGATGTAATCCCGGCCACCAGTGCCGCTTCCAGCATTTCTCCAGAAACACGGGTATCCCGCCCAATCAGGATCCGGCCGCTTCCGGTAGCTACACCCTTCTTCCCCACTAAAACGTGGGCGCCGGCCCGCCCCAGTTGAAAAGCCAGTTCCGGAGTGAGGTCCTGGTTCGCGACTCCGCGTACCCCATCCGTGCCAAATAAGCGACCCATCCTCATCCTCCCTTTAGTCAATAATTTAAGTTCACATTTAATCCTTCTGCAACTGGCAGATAATTTCCTGTCCGAAGCCTTCGGCAGCATCGGGTCCGTTCGCCGTGATGATCTTTCCGTCCCGTTCCACACTCTTGGCCGTATAGATAGCGCCACCGCTTGCTAATTCTCCAGCGCCATCCGGAAAGACGGTCGCTTTTTTTCCTTGTAACAAACCGGCACGGGCTAAAATCACCGGGGCAATACAGATGGCGGCGACCACTTTTCCAGCCTGTACAAACCCCCGGGCTAGCGTGTGCACCGCTTCGTCGTCAAAGTACTGCTCCGCACCACCGCCACCGATTAAGGCAAACACATCGTAGTCGGCAGGCTTAATTTGCGAGACCAGGAGATCAGGACGGACTCTAAGACCTAGTTTTCCGACCACTTCCTGCGTCGTTGTGGAAGCAGTTACCACTTCCACCCCCGCCTGCTCTAGGATCTCCTTGGGCTTCAGGTATTCCTCATCCCGGAACATCTGTTCTGCGATGACCAGAACCGCTTTTTTCGACACTACCGCTTCCCCCTTTACTAAAATATTTAGCTTACTGCGCGGCCAAAACTGCACTAGCTTGTTTTAAACGTCCAATCACCTTTTGCTTGCCTAAAGCCGCCAGGAGTTGAAATAAGCCGGGTGTGGCTGTTTGCCCAGTCACTGCCACCCGTACCGGCATAAAGATTTGCCCGGGTTTCATTTGCAACTTTTCAGCCAGTGCGCGTAATGTTTGTTCCAGGCCTTCCTCAGTAAATTCAGCGAGCGAAGCTAATACCTTTGCCACCTCGGTAAGGATTACCCTCGTCTCCTCAACTGTGCCTTTCTTACCGAGCAAGAGTTCCTTGGAGGGCGGTTCAATCTCGTCACGGAGGAAATACCCGACCGCCTCCGAAATCTCGGTCAAATATTTGATCCGCTCTTGCACCAAGGGCATTAGACTAACCAAATAGGTAAACTGTGCGGAGGGGCAAGGGTCAGGCAGTAACCCGTCCTGCTGCAGATAGGGCAAACAACGTTTCGCCAGTTCCTCGTGGGACAACTGCCGAATGTAGAGTCCATTATACCAATCGAGTTTATCCAGGGAGAAACTCACCGGCGAGGTACTAATACGTTCCACAGAAAAAGCGGTCGCCGCTTCCTCCAAGGTAAAAACCTCCTCGTCGGTTGTCGGGTGCCAGCCTAAAAGGAGGAGAAAATTGACTAACGCCTCCGGGAGGTAACCTTTCTCTTTAAACTCACGGACACCCGTTGCGCCATGACGCTTGCTGAGTTTCCCCTTGCCGTCCGGAGAAAGAAAGATTGGCAGATGTACAAAGGCTGGCGGTTCCCACCCTAAAGCCTGGTAAAGAAGGAAATGCCGCGGCATACTGATAATCCATTCGTCCCCACGGATTACATGGGAGATCTCCATCAGGTGGTCATCAATCACACTGGCCAAATGATAAGTGGGAAAACCATCTGACTTCAAAATGACAAAATCATCAAGGGTTTCATGGTCAAAAACCATTTCTCCTCGGAGCTCGTCATAGACCTTTGTCTTACCCGTCCGGGGGACTTTAAACCGAATTACATATTTCAACCCCGCCACGCGGTTTTTTTGGATCAGATCCGCCGGTAAATCCCGACAATGCCGGTCATAGCCTGAAGGTGCACTTGCTTCCTCCTGCTTTTTTCGCATCTCTTCCAGCCGTTCGGAAGTACAGAAACAATAATAAGCTTTTCCGGCCTTAACCAATTCCTCGGCGTATTTTTGGTAAAGGGCTAACCGTTCCGACTGGTAATAGGGTCCATATTCACCACCGGCATCGGGGCCTTCATCCCAGGTCAGTCCCATCCAGGTTAAGCTGTCTTTGATATCCTGAACGGCATCGGGGACAAACCGATTCCGGTCAGTATCTTCAATACGTAGAATAAACCGGCCGCCGGTCTTCTTGGCCAATAGCCAATCATAGAGCGCCGTACGGGCACCACCGATATGTAAATAACCGGTCGGACTAGGGGCAAATCGTACCCTTACTGTATCCTTACTCAATCCCAACACCTCTCGTTGCTCGATACTCGAAATTAATATTGCCTTTGAAATCCTTTACCTAGCTGGAGCAGAATGGTGTATATTTTCGTCCTTTAACTGTAATTTTCCTGCTGCAGAGGGCAAATTATAACCGCCCTGGTCCGGGCGGTGCTTTACTCAACAATGGTTAACCCCAAACTGATCTTCACTGCTTCATCTACTTTTACCATGAACTCTTCGTTAAGTTCTCCGATTTTCTCACTTAACCTTTTTTTATCGACAGTACGGATCTGCTCACAAAGAATCACCGAGTTCCGGTCCAAATTAGTATAAGCTTTCTTGATCTCCACATGCGTCGGGAGTTTCGCCCGTTTGATCTTGGAAGTTATCGCCGCCACAATCGTAGTGGGGCTGTACGTATTACCAATATCATTCTGAAGAATAATGACCGGTCTTAGTCCCCCCTGTTCCGATCCGACTACCGGATTCAGATCAGCAAAGAAAAGATCTCCGCGTTTGACGATCAATAATCCTCACCCGCCACCAATGATTCCATATAATCGTCAATCTCCTGCATATCCTGGCCAATCCCTTCCTCGGCCAGTTCCAAATTGAGGGGACCCATCTTTTGATAACCGACAACCATTTTCTCCCTCTTTTCCGCCTGCCTTTTGTCAGCCAATAAATGGGTCATAGCCGCACGGATAAAAGCGCTCCGGCTACTATACTCTTCCTGCGCTACTTTGTCGACCTCTTCCAGCAGGCTTTCGGGAAGAAGAACTACCACCCGACGGTTAGTCATGCGTTCGCACCCCCAGGCTATTCTTCACTATTATTATATACTTTTGGACAAATTCCAGTCTAATTGAGATTCATCCTCTTTAACCGGTCGAAAGCCGCTGCGAAGTTTATATTGTTGTTTAGTCCGTATTTTAGCACAAATGGGTTAAAGAGACAGCTATTCCGAGAAATCCTTTACGTACTGTTTCGAGGAAATACAACCGTTTCCTGCTGCCTCTAGCTCGGTAGTATCTGGAATATATTGTTTTCCCCCTGCCAGTGCCGGATTCCTTCCACAATAACCAGCGCTGAGCCGGAGTCAAGACTAACTTCGGCCAAAGCGGTCAGAAATTCATTATGGACGCCACGGGTCGACCCCAACTCCAAGGTAGCTTGGTTCAGGGGATATTTTGCCCCGCGAATCGTCACGCCCCGCGCGACGGATGGATAGGGGAGGAGCGAAAAATGCCCACGGGGAAAGGGGTAGATCCCGATTCTTTTCTGAGCGGTCAGTAAAGCTACGGCTTGTTCATCACCAATGAACACCGCCTCGATCCCTTGCTGTTTCACTTGGTATAGCAGCCCTAGGTTGGCTATGGTATGATCCAGACGACCGCCCAGCGCCCCAAAGACCAGCGCCTCCCGGTACTCTTGGGTTACCAAATAATTAAGGGCGAGTTCCAGATCAGTCCAGTCTTTTTCCGGTTGAAAGCTTTTTACTTCCGCTCCACCCGCTGCTAAAGACTGTTTATACCTCAAATCAAGGGAATCAAAATCCCCCATTAAAAGCTGGGGTTGATAGCCTAACTCAAATAAAGGCTTTCCTCCCCCGTCTACTGCTAATAATAAATCGTACCCCGTCGCTAAGACCGTCCGGAGTAATCCTCCATGGACAGGACCGCCCCCGACTAGAATTGCTCGTTTACCCTCGATCGCCTCTCACCTACCAATTTTTGTGAATAAAGCTTTTTGCATTTGTATCCATTAAAGAAGATTCCAGTACAAAGAATCGTTGATTCAAATGACCAACGCAAAAAGCCCGACGATACCAAAAGACACGACATAAAGTCGTGTCTTGCCGCTTAACGTTTGGAGAACTGCGGAGCTTTTCTTGCTTTTTTCAATCCGTATTTCCGGCGTTCTTTCACCCGTGGATCACGGGTTAAGAAACCAGCCCGCTTTAACGGAATTCTAAACTCGGTATCGACATTGAGTAAAGCGCGGGCAATCCCGTGGCGAACAGCTCCGGCCTGTCCACTCATGCCACCGCCATGAACGGAAGCAATCACGTCATATTTCCCAGCCGTCCCGGTCTGTTCGAAAGGTTGTTGCACTAATACTTCCAAAACTTTACGACCGAAATAGCTACTGATGTCTTGCTTATTGACTAAAATTTTTCCTTCACCGGGAACCAACCAAACCTTAGCCACCGAGGTTTTACGCCGTCCGGTGCCATAATATTTTAGTTGGTCTACTTTTTTTGCACTAGGCAAGGTTCTTCATTACCTCCCTTCGACTCAGCCCTTAATCTCCAACGGCTCGGGTTTCTGAGCCGTATGGGGATGTTCCGAACCACGATATACTTTTAACTTTTTAATCTGGGCACGTCCTAACCGGTTGTGGGGAATCATCCCATAGATTGCTTTGGTTACCACAAATTCCGGTTTTTTAGCCATTAAATCCTGGTAGGATGTGACCTTCAACCCACCTGGGTACTGTGAATGGGAATAATACTTCTTTTGCTGTAATTTTTTACCGGTCAGGACGACCTGATCCGCATTGATAACAATTACATGATCGCCACAGTCTACATTGGGGGTGTAATCGGGGCGGTGTTTTCCCCGGAGAATACCCGCAACTTCACTGGCCAATCTTCCTAAGGTCTGTCCTGTCGCGTCAACCACGTACCATTTTCTTTCGTTCTGATCTGGTTTGGCCAGATAGGTTCGCAACTTAATAACCTCCCTTGCAACCGAGGTGCTAATAGCCGACGACTCGGGGCTCGTGAGTCTTAGGCAAAGATAACCTCATTAATGCACTTGTTAAGTATACCAAAAAATATGAGCTTCAGTCAAGGGTAACCGTACTAATTTTATCGGGTTCGTACGGGACAGAAGCCGCGCACTTGGAACACCTCGCAAATTTTCTTGACAGTTCCTACTAGGTCTTGCTATAATTAGTAAATTCAAAAGTATTATGTGGACACGTAGGTAATATTTACCGTGTTAAGCATCAGGCTTACAGACAGTCGAGTTTAGTTTTATGTAGTTGAGTTTAGTTTAGAATAGTGGAGATTAGCATAGACGAGCTGAGCAGTCATGGTTCTTTTTGCCCGTTTTTAGACCATGCTCTTAAGGAGTCATGGTCTTTTTTAATACATTAGAAGGAGGAGTACCAATGGTATCACCTGGTTTAGAACGATACCGGCACTTGGCGGCAACCGGATATAACTATATTCCTATCCACTCTGAGCAGTCCAATGATACGGAAACTCCGGTGACAATCTTTACCAAGCTAACCGAAGGAAAAGAACGTTTCTTACTAGAAAGCGTCGAACGGGGCAAGCAAATTAGCCGTTACTCTTTTATCGGGTGGCATCCGTTACTGAGCATGAAAGCATCCGGCAATAAACTATCTGTAATTGAGAATGGAGCTTCTGTAATCATTAGCGGTGAGCCCCTAGCCGAGGTTGAAAAGAAACTAGATTCTTTACGGGTCGCCCACATGCCGGAACTTGGCCCCTTTTACGGCGGAGCGGTTGGGTATATCGGTTACGATTATGTTCGTCAGCTTGAAAAGCTACCTTCCCAAGCCCAGCCCCTCACCGATTTACCCGACCTTTATTTCGTTGTCCCCCAATATCTAATTCGTTTTGACCATGTAACGCTCAAAATAACATCTATTTTCTTGGCTCGGGTTGATCCAACTGATATTGACGGGTCTTATGCCAAAGGAGTTCAAGCATTGGTAACGATCAACCAAGGATTGGCTCGAAACCACCAGCTCCCACCAATCCCAAACGCCGTAAAGACGGAAAAAACCATCGTCCAGACAACCACCCTTGATCAAAGCAAATTTATGGGTCTAGTCGAACGCATACAAGAATATATCCGCACCGAGGAGGTTTATCAAGTGGTCCTCTCACAAAGGATCATTCAAGAATATACAGGAGACCCCTTTTTCTTCTACCGCGTGCTACGGATTATTAATCCCTCACCCTACCTTTTTTATCTCGACTTTGACTCCCATCAAATAGCTGGTTCTTCCCCGGAGATGATGGTCCGTTTAGAGAACGGCCTGGTTACATTAAGACCCATCGGTGGCACCATGCCCCGGGTACCTTCAGCTACAGACGATGAAAGGCTCTGTCGGGAACTCTTATCGGATGAGAAAGAACGATCCGAACACATGATGCTCGTCGATCTAGGACGGCACGATCTTGACCCTGTTTGCCGGTTTAGGAGCCTCCAAGTCACGGAGTCGATGGCAGTTGAGTTTTACTCCCATGTTATGCATATCGTCTCCACTCTTCAAGGAGAATTACTTCCCGCCTATTCTGGCTTTGACTTGCTACGAGCCGTATTCCCCGCAGGAACCCTTTCCGGTACCCCAAAGCGACGGGCGATGGAAATCATCGAAGCGCTGGAACCTACCCGGCGGGGCTTTTACGGTGGTTGCGTTGGATACCTTGGTTTTAACGGTAATTTAGATACCTGTATTACCATCCGGTCCGTCTTGTTCCATGATCACCAAGCCCATCTTCAAGTAGGAGCGGGGATTGTGGCTGGTTCGAAACCAGAGAAAGAATTCGAAGAAACGTTGCATAAAGCCGAAGCAATCTTAACCTCATTGGCTTTGGCATTAAGCCGGGATCCTTTACCCGAATCCATCAAGGACACCACGGGCACTGGTGAGTAATTTTGTTACAGGTAAGAGCAGAGAGGAGTTAAGTAGAGATGATTAAGAAGAGTTTAGCCAAATTAGCCGAGGGCGAGGACCTGACCGAAAACGAGATGATCGATACCACCAAAGCAATCATGGAAGGATGCACTTCCCCGGCCCAGATCGGCAGCTTTTTAACGGCGTTACGCTTAAAAGGAGAAACAGTCGATGAGATTACCGGTGCCGCACGGGTAATGCGGGATAAATCGCTAAAGATTAATCTTAAAGCCCCCATCGTAATTGATACCTGTGGAACCGGCGGCGACGGGGCTCAGACCTTTAATATTTCCACCACCGCCGCTTTTATTGTTGCTGCCGCCGGTATTCCCGTTGCAAAACACGGTAATCGCGCCATCTCCAGCCGCTGCGGCAGCGCCGATGTTCTAGAAGCCTTGGGAATCAAAGTTGATCTACCTCCGGAGAAAGTCGAGCAATCTCTGGCAGAAACCGGAATCGGGTTTCTATTTGCTCCCCTTTTTCATCGGGCCATGAAACATGCCTCCGGACCCCGCAAGGAACTGGGGTTCCGGACGGTCTTTAACTTACTAGGACCGCTGACCAACCCCGCTGCCGCCAACTGCCAATTGGTTGGCGTTTATCATCCAAAACTTACTGAAGTTGTCGCTCAGGTCTTACAACGTCTTGGCCTTAAGCGGGCAGTAGTGGTCCATGGCGGTGGTGGGCTCGATGAATTATCATTGGATGGCGAGAATAAAGCTACTATCCTGAAGGACGGCCAGATCACCACCCTGAGATTTCAGGCGGCAGATCTAGGCCTGATGTCTGCGCCCAAAGAAGCCTTGGGTGGTGGAGGGCCGGTTGAGAATGCCAGAATTACGCTGAATATTCTTAAAGGGGTCGAAACAGGCCCTAGATTAGCCGTTGTGCTGCTCAATGCGGGGGCGGCCTTGCTAGCGGCTGATCTGGTCGCTGATCTTAAAGCTGGTATTGCCTTAGCCGAAAAGCTGGTTTTTGAAGGGAAGGCCTATGCTAAGCTGGAGCAGTTCCGTAAGGTGGTGGGTTAGAAGATGATGTTTTGGGAAGATATTCTTCAAGCCAAACTAACGGAAGTGATTTTTAAAAAAACACAAACACCCATCAACAAATTGAAAAACAAAATAAAAGACACGTCTGCAATCAGGTCTTTTCGGCAAAGCCTTACCGGTGGTCCGGTTAAGCTGATTGCCGAGATAAAACAGGCTTCTCCCTCAAAAGGGGTGCTTTGTCCTGATTTTCAACCGTTAAAATTGGCACGGGTTTATGAAGCTTCGGGCGCAGCAGCTATTTCCGTATTAACCGACCAAAAGTTCTTTCGCGGGTCCCTCGCCGATTTAGAACTGGTCAAAAGAGCAACCACGACCCTTCCGGTTTTACGTAAGGATTTTATTATCGACCGCTACCAACTCTTTGAAGCACGCGTTTATGGGGCTGATGCTGTTCTCTTGATTGTGGCTGCGCTTACAAGACCCGAGCTAACAAGATATATAAAAGAAGCTAAAGCTTTAGGAATGGATGCCCTAGTCGAGATCCATACTTTTCGGGAATTGGCGACGGCTTTAGAGGCGGGTGCGGAAATAATTGGCGTTAATAACCGGAATTTAAGGACCTTCGAGGTTAATCTGGAGACCACTTTTCAATTGCTGGAATCAATACCTGAAGACAAAGTAGTGGTCGCGGAGAGCGGCTTCAAGAATCATCATGATCTAATACGTCTGGCTCAAGCGGGGGTTAACGCTGCGTTAGTGGGGGAAGCAATCGTCTCTGCTGCCGATCCGGGTGCTAAGATTAAAGAGTTGCTTGGAGGAGCATATGGTTCCGGTTAAGATCTGCGGTATTACAAACTTAAAAGATGCTTTGCTATGCCAGAAATCTGGTGTTTCCGCCTTGGGCTTTGTTTTCGCCCCTTCTAAACGCCAGGTCACAGTAGCCCAAGTTTATCACATTACTCGCCGTATCTCGCCTTTAATCATTAAAGTTGGGGTCTTTGTTGATGAAGATCCCTTCCGCATTCGGGAGATCATGAGCGATTGCCACCTGGATTTGGCGCAGCTCCACGGAAATGAAACACCTGATGACTGTAGCATTTTGGCGGGGCGTGTGCTTAAAGCTTTTCGCGCTGGTCTCGACCACCCAAATTTAAGTTGGAAGGGCGCGGCCATCCGGGGAATCTTGATTGATTCTTATTCTACCGATGCATTGGGTGGAACCGGAAAGACCTTTAACTGGAATTTGTTTACGGATTTTCGAAAGCTGGGTTTCCCGTTGATTTTAGCCGGCGGTTTAAACCCCGGTAATATTACCGCTGCCCTCCGCCTCATCCACCCGGATGGGATCGATTTGTCCAGCGGAGTGGAGCAGCAACCGGGGATTAAAGACCCGGGGAAAATCACGAAGTTTATGACAAAAATTGCCTCGTTCCCAAATTCCTGAGGGGTTAAATTTAGAGGATTAAGAATTACGGAGACTAGTACTCGACCATCATTAAAGTCAACCCCTGGGGCGGGGCGGTAGGACCCGCCTTTTCTCGCTGACCCGTGGCGAGGATCTCCGTAATCATCTCCGGTGCCATCTTCTCTTCACCAATTAGCAAAAGGGTTCCCACGATATTCCGGACCATTTTATATAAAAAGCCGTTGCCTGCCAAAATGAAGGACAGCTCCTCATCCTGTTCCGAAATATCCACCCGGTACAAACGGCGTACCGTCGTCGCCACCGCTGAACCGGCGGCGGCAAAACCTTTGAAATCATGTTCCCCCACCAAAAAGGCGGCCCCAGCCTGCATCTTCTCCACGGCCAGTTGGTAAGGATAATGGCAGCAAAACCGACGAAGAAAAACATCAGGCCACCGACGACGGGAAACAAGATATTGATAGGTCTTTGCCTTGGCGTCATAACGGGCATGGAATGCTGCCGGTACGGCCTGGGCTTGTTCCACGATAAGGTCGGAAGGAAGCCGGGAGTTTAAGGCCGCTGCCCACCGCGGCAGGGGAATCCGGGAGGCTGTCATGAAGTTGACGACCTGTCCTTTGGCATGTACACCGGCATCGGTCCGCCCGGCCGCAATTAGTTTTGGCTCTTCCTCTGTAAGGCTGACAATAGCCTTTTCTAATTCGCCCTGGACCGTCCGTTCGCCTTGCGCTTGCCGCTGATAACCGGAGAAGTCCGTCCCTTCATAGGCCAGCGTTAGTTTTACATTAACCTGCTCCATGCTCGACCCTCCTTGCAAAGCTTTTTGCGTTCAAAAAGCCTTAATGAACAAACTTTTCTCCCCACCACACCAGCACAAGGAGTAAAGTTAAAACAGCGCTGAGGGTATCTTTTTTCTGCCACTGCGGTGTATAGAGGGCCCCACGGGGCGCACCGGGAACATAGCCGCGGGCCTCCATCGCTTGGGCAATGGCCAGCGCCCGCCGGAGGGCCGCAATGAAGAGGGGAATCACCATCGCAAGCAAACCCCTGATCTTCTTCGACCATTTCGCCTGTAAGTTGACTCCCCTTGCTCGTTGCGCCAGCATAATTTCACCGGCTTCTTCCAGCAATAAAGGGAAAAAGCTTAAAGCCAGTCCCAGCACCATCGCGATCTCGCCCACCGGCAGTACTCGCCGGAATGGATGAAGGAGTAATTCCAGCCCGGCAATGAAGGTCAGCGTCTCGGTTACCCCCAAAAGCCAGGAACTAAGGAGTAAAATGTTGCTTAAACGGAGCAAATAGGCGAAGGCCGTCACCGGAGGGCCCGTCCACAGATTAAGGAGAAGGGTGATCAGTAAGAGCCAGCGGAAAGTCAGCAGCGTTCGCCAGCCCCGCTTCCATGGCAACTGAGCGGAGAGATAAAGACCCCCGACCACGATTAGAAGGAATAATTGCCCGCCTAGACGGTTTTCTGTTAAGGCCAGGGTGGTCCCGCCAATCACCACCAGTAATTTCAAACGGGGATCCCGGAGATGCCAGTAGGAATCGGCAGGGAAATAATTTAAGCTATTCATCGCCGGTCGCCCCCTTTTTCCCTGCCCGGCGCAGTCGGCTTAGTTCCGCCCAGGCACCGTCGATCCTGTCCTGAGTTGACTCGACCGGAGCGCCTGCCTCCTGTAAACGGCGGAGGAGACTTAGTAAAAACGGTAATTGAAGGCCCAAACTTGCCAATACCTCCTCCTGTCCGGCCAAACCTCCCCAGCTCGTATCAACGTAAAGCTTTCCGCCGACCAAAACAAGCACCCGCTCGGTTAGGGCATAAAGAAAATCAGGATCATGGGAGGCCACCAAAAGTCCAATGTCCGTTTCCGCCTTGAGCTTCTGAAGGACAGCGGTTAAAGCTTGGTACCCTGGACTGTCCAACCCAATGGTCGGCTCATCCAATAACAAAAAACGGGGTTTCATCGCCAGCGTCGCTGCCAAAGCAACCCGCCTTTGTTCTCCCCCGGATAAGTGCAGCGGGGAAACCTCCCATTTCGCTGGGTTGAGATTGACTGCCGTTAAAGCCCAATCTACCCGCAGGTCAACCTCCGCCGAAGGCAGATCCTGGTTTTCTGGGCCAAAGGCCACTTCTTCCCGGACGGTTTCGGCAAAAAAACCGCGCTGGGGTTCCTGGATGGAAAGGCCGACCGTACCTTCCGGTGGCTTGACGCTTAAGGAACCGGAGACCGGTTTTATTAATCCGGCAATCACTCTTAAAAGTGTTGACTTTCCGGAACCGATCGGCCCCAGTAAAGCAACGGCCTCCCCCGCCTTTAGACGGAGACTAACCTTTTTGAGGGCTTCTTCCTTCTGTTCTCCGCTGCGACCAAAGTCGACGGAGATGTCTGCTAATTTTATTTCCATAAGGCTGACACCAATTCATTTTCGTTTGTAATTGCCCGCTTGGTAATCCCCAAATCAAAGGCGATTTGGGTCGCCGGTGGCAGCGTGATCCCCCAGGCGCTGGCTTGTGCGGGCATCGCCAGCAGCGCCGCCGGTGTTCCACTCCAGACTACGCGCCCGTCCACCATCACTAACACTCGATCGGCAGCACTCACTTCGGCGATGCCGTGGGTGAACCAGATTAAACTTTGGCCCGTGGTCTTTAGTTCCGCTAAAAGATGGGTGATGCGCTTACGCGCCCCTGGATCAAGCATCGCCAACGGTTCATCAACTATAATTAGTTTCGGTTTTAACACCCAGATATCGGCCAAGGACAATAAGCGTTTCTCGCCCCCCGACAGGGATTGGGGCTGGGCTGTTTTTAAGGCATTAAGCCCGAAACGACTTAAGGCTTCATCGACCGCCGTCCGGATCGTCTGGGAAGATCGCGTCCGGTTTTCCACCCCAAAGGCGATTTCCCGTTCCACAGTACTGGCAACAAACTGGTTCTCCGGATGCTGAAAAACAATCCCCACTTGTTCATAGATATATTTTAGTTCTTCGTCCTGATCCGTGGCATAACCGCCGACCAGCGCCCGACCGGAAGAAGGTTTTAGTAGTCCACAGCACAAACGGGCCAGAGTTGATTTCCCCGACCCGTTAGCGCCAAGAACCGCAAGAAAGGTTCCTGGTTCAAGATCCAAATTAACCTGACAAACCCCGGCCTTAGAAGTACCGGGGTAGCAGTAGGAGACATCATCTAAAACGAAGAAACGTTCCATCGTTTAGACTAATTCAAGCAAGGCCATCGGAGCCGCGTCCCCACGCCGCGGTCCTAATTTCACCACGCGGGTGTATCCTCCGTTCCGCTCGGTGTAACGAGTAGCGACTTCGTCGAATAGTTTTTTAGCGACGGCTTTGTCTGTGATCACCTTCGCTACTTCACGACGGGCATGAAGGTCTCCTTTTTTACCTAAAGTAATCACTTTTTCCGCCATCTTCCGAATCTCTTTGGCTTTAACCTCGGTAGTTTCAATTTTCCCATGGTCAATCAGATCGGTAATCAAATTACGAAAAAGCGCTTTTCGATGACCGATCGGACGACCAAACCGTCGTAAGGTCATAATAATTCCCTCCTTTAGGATGATAAATTGAACCGCATTTATAAAATAAGGTTTTTAAAGAAAAGATTGGTGGAAGGAATTATTCTTCCGTTTTCCGAAGGCTAAGACCAAGCGCATCTAATTTCTGTTCTACTTCTTCCAGGGATTTCTTCCCTAGATTCCGCACTTTCATCATATCCTCCGGAGTCTTTTTGGTTAATTCTTGCACCGTATTGATTCCGGCTCTTTTCAAGCAATTGTAGGACCGGACCGACAAATCTAGCTCTTCGATGTTCATTTCCAGGATTTTGTCCTTGGATTCTTCTTCTTTCTCCACCATAATTTCGGTTTCGCTTACGGTGTCACTTAGGTTGACAAAGAGCAATAAATGTTCGGTCAGGACCTTAGCCGCTAAACTCACGGCTTCCACCGGATTAATACTTCCGCTGGTCCATAACTCAAGAACTAGTTTATCATAGTCCGTGATCTGACCTACACGGGTATCTTCCACCACATAATTCACTTTGTGCACTGGCGTAAAGATAGAATCAACCGGAATCACCCCGATCACATCGTCCGGGTTTTTATTCCGTTCCGCTGAAACATATCCTCGGCCTTGATCAAAATTGATCTCCATCACCAGACTACCGCCTTCACTAACGGTGGCGATCTGATGATCCGGATTCAAAATCTCCACATCACTTGGAACTTGAATATCGGCACCCGTAACCTTTTTGGCCTCTCTCACTTCCAGGCGGGCAACTTTCGGGCCTTCACCGTGGATCTTCACCAGTAATTCTTTGAGATTCATAATAATCTCGGCGGTATCTTCTACTACCCCCGGAATCGTGGAGAACTCATGGAGAACCCCTTCGATCTTCACCGAGACGACGGCGGCCCCAGGTAGTGACGAGAGCAACACCCGCCGCAAAGAATTACCTAAAGTTGTGCCATAGCCTCGTTCTAAAGGCTCAACGATAAACCTGCCATACCGATCATCTTTGATTTCTTCAATGGTAACCTTGGGCTTTTCGATTTCAATCATACAAAAGCCTCCCTTCTATCCATAGGTCTAAGCACAGACCATTAGCTAACGGGAGTAGAACTCGACAATGAGTTGTTCCTGAACCGGAATGTCGATCTGTTCCCGCGAAGGTATAGAATTTACCCGGGCGGTCCAACTATTGGTATCCAATTCCAACCATTCAGGAATATTTTGGCCGTTATTTGCCTCAAGAATACCTTTGATTAACGCTGAATTTGTGGCATTCTCTTTAAGGGTAACGACATCGCCCGGTTTAACCTGATAAGAAGGGATATTAACCTTACGGTCATTAACGCGGAAGAAACCATGTCTGACCAATTGACGGGCTTCCCGCCGCGAGCCGGCCATTCTTAAGCGATAAACAACGTTATCCAAACGGGTTTCTAGGATTTGCAGTAGATTCTCACCGGTAATCCCTTTTTTGCGTTCTGCGATCTCAAAATAACGGGCAAACTGGGCTTCCAAAATTCCGTAAATCCGGCGCAATTTCTGTTTTTCCCGAAGCTGCAAACCGTATTCGGATTGTTTTCTTCTAGCCTGTCCTTGTCCGTGTTGTCCAGGGCCATAGCTCCGCCGGTTAAAACTGCACTTATCCGAAAGACAACGATCAGCTTTCAGAAACAGTTTCTCCCCTTCCCGACGACACATTTTACATACTGAACCGACATATCTTGCCATCTAGTTTTTACACCTCCTCTAGTTAGACACGACGCCGTTTTGGTGGACGGCAACCGTTATGGGGAATCGGGGTAACATCTTTAATCATACTAACTTCCAATCCGGCTGCTTGCAAGGAGCGAATCGCTGCCTCACGGCCGGCACCCGGTCCTTTAACAAAAACTTCGACCTGTTTCAGACCATATTCCATCGCAGCTTTGGCGGCGACTTCAGCAGCCATCCCGGCCGCATACGGAGTATTCTTCCGCGAACCTTTAAAACCCTGTGATCCGGCCGAAGACCAGGATAGAACATTCCCGTTTTGGTCGGAAATGGTAATCAGTGTATTGTTAAATGTAGATCTGATATGCGCGGCACCGTTCTCTACATACTTCTTTTCTCTTCTTTTTCCTCTGGTCCCTTTACGCGGAGACGCCATTGGTCATCCCTCCTTTATGCTTTTCGCTTACGTCCTACTGTTTTGATGGGGCCTTTTCTGGATCGGGCGTTGGTTTTCGTCCGTTGTCCCCGTACCGGCAAGCCGCGGCGGTGACGGAGTCCACGGTAACTTCCAATCTCGATCAACCGTTTAACATTCATGCTCTCTTCGCGGCGGAGGTCCCCTTCCACCTTGTATTCATGGTCGATCACTTCACGTAATTTTGAAATTTCTTCTTCAGTCAGATCCCGCACTCTGGTATCGGGACTAACCCCCGTTTTGGCCAGAATCGCTTGGGATGAGGTTAAACCAATACCATAAATATAAGTCAACGCAACTTCCAACCGTTTATCCCTTGGTAAATCCACTCCGGCAATACGTGCCATCTGCTTCCCTCCTTATTAACCCTGTTTCTGTTTATGCTTCGGATTAATGCAAATTACCATAACCCGTCCTTTTCGACGGATAATCTTACAATGCTCACACATTGGTTTCACTGACGGCGCAACTTTCAATGGTGTACCTCCTCACATTTAAGGGAATTGCTTAACTACCTCGGATCAAGAGAATAGACAATTCCTGAATTTGTTAATTGAATGACGACCTAAAACGAGGGAAAATGCAAAGAAGGATCATTTATATCGATAGATAATACGACCGCGGGTTAAATCGTAAGGTGATAATTCTACCATCACCCGGTCCCCAGAAAGAATTTTAATGAAATTCATCCGCATCTTCCCGGAAATATGAGCCAACACTTTATGCCCATTGGCCAATTCCACCCGAAACATTGCATTTGGTAACGGCTCAACTACTGTCCCCTCAACTTCGATAATATCATCTTTTCCCAAAGCAACCTCTCCTTCCTTTAATTTTCCCCCAAACGCCTGATAGCGTCGACGATCTCTTCATCTGTGACCCGATCCCCGGTAGTCAGCTTTGCTGCGATCTCTTCGGCTACCTGAAGCGTAAGTGAGAGGTGTTTCCGGTTTTTCTTTTTTGGTCTGTCGATGGATCGGGTTTGACCATCAGCCACCAAAACATATTCACTGCTTAGCACTTCGACGATGAGAAAAACATTTCCTACATCTCTGCCCTGCTTGGAGCGGACTTTCTGCCCTAAACAGGGTTCGGTCACCGTCGTTTTTACCATCGAACCATTCCCCCGTTATCCCCCTGGTCTTCCTTGACTTTTGTTAAGATCTCCGGATCCCCGGCCGTCACCAGTACGGTATGCTCAAAATGGGCTGAGTATGACCCGTCCAGCGTCGTTACCGTCCAGCGGTCCGTCGGGTCCACCTTGACCTGAAAAGCCCCTGAATTAACCATCGGCTCAACCGCCAAGGTCATCCCCTGTTTTAAAATCGGGTCGTAATGGTAATGGGGAGAAACGTAATTAGGAACCTGTGGTTCTTCATGCATTGCTTGCCCGATGCCGTGACCAACAAAATCTCTAACCACCGAAAACCCGTTCTTCTCCACATGATCCTGAATCGCACGGGAGATTGCCGACAAACGATTACCGGCCCGCGCCTGATTTAACCCCTGCCACAAGGCCTCTCGTGTTACCGTCATTAACCTCCGATGCTTTGGTGCAACTTCTCCTACTCCTACTGTGACTGCCGCATCGCCGTAGTACCCTTTATAGACAACCCCGAAATCCAATCCCACAATATCCCCTGCTTTTAACTGTCGCGGTCCGGGAATGCCGTGTACTACTTGTTCATTGACTGAGGTACAAATGCTCGCCGGAAAGCCCTGATATCCCTTGAACGCCGGTTTAACCTGAAATTCCTTGGCCGCCGTCTCTGCCAGAACATCCAGTTCCTTCGTGGTCATTCCGGGCGTGATCACCGAAGCAACCTGACTTAAAATCTGCGCCGTAATTTCGCCGGCTTTCCGCATCCGATTAAGCTCAAAGGCGGATTTTCTTGTAATCATTGTCCCAGCCGCTGGCGGATCCCGGTGATAATTCCCTGGTAAACAGCGGAAATCGGCTGCGCCCCATCGATCTGGAGTAACAATCCAGCGTCGCGATAATATTTAATCAACGGAGCGGTCTGATTCGTATAAACCGTCAGCCGGTTACGGACCGTTGCTTCATAGTCATCTTCCCGTTGAATCAGACGGCCTTGGCAATGGTCGCAAATCCCGGCTTGCTGTTCTTTTTTGGTTGAAATATGGTAAACCGCACCGCATTCCTGGCAGATCCGCCGCCCGGAAAGGCGCGTCACCAGAATCTCCGGATCAACCTCAATGTCAATTACTACCGTCAACTTTTGCCCTTTTTCCGTTAAATACTGGTCCAAGGCAACTGCTTGCGGTAATGTCCGCGGAAACCCGTCCAGGAGAAAGCCGACTGCCGTATCGGGCTGTGCTAGCCGTTCACGGACAATCCCCAGGACCAATTCGTCGGGGACTAATTCGCCCGCCTGGATATATTGGGCAACTTCTTCCCCTAAAGGAGTTTTCTTTTTGATTGCTTCCCGGAACATATCCCCGGTCGAGATCGGCGGAATCCCAAACTCTTCACCAATTCTTGTTGCTTGTGTGCCTTTCCCGGCCCCCGGAGGACCTAGTAGTATCAACTGCAAAAAATTTCACCTACTTTGACTACTTTAAAAACCCTTCATACTGGCGCATGACCAGCTCCCCTTCGATCTGCTTCATCGTGTCAATAGCTACCCCAACGGCGATTAATAAACTGGTACCGCCGAAGCCAATCTGGCTAATCCCGGTTAAGGGACCAAGCAAATACGGAAGGAGTGCCACAATAGTCAAAAAGAGCGCGCCAGCCGAAGTAATCCGGGTCAACACCTTATCCAAATATTCAGCAGTTGGCCGCCCCGGACGAATTCCCGGAATAAACCCGCCGTATTTCTTTAAATTATCGGCCACATCCGCCGGGTTGAAAGTAACAGCCGTATAAAAATAGGAGAAAAGGAAGATGAAGGCCGCGTAAATCACCAAATAGATTGGCTGCCCCGGGTAGAAAAATCTTTGCACGAACTTATAAAATCCGCCTTCCGGAGAGAGAAAACTGGCGATCGTCATCGGAAAAGCCAGTACCGATGAAGCAAAGATCACCGGGATCACGCCAACCTGGTTTACCTTTAAGGGAAGGTGGGTGGACTGCCCGCCGTACATTTTCCGTCCCACAACCCGTTTGGCGTACTGCACAGGAATCCTTCTTTCTCCTTGCGTTACAATCACAACAAATGCAATAATCGCCACGGACAAGACAGTAAACAGCAAGAGCCCAAACGGGGAGACTCCACCTTCGCCTACGGTGCGAAGCGTCCGGATGGCATCAGGTACAAAACGAGCGACAATCCCGCCAAAGATCAGCATAGAAACACCGTTCCCGATTCCCCGTTCGGAAATGATATCGCCCAGCCAGGTTAAGAAGACCGTACCCGCCGTCATCGTTAACACAACCGTAATTAACGAAGCTGTACTATTTGGGTCTTGCATCGCCTGACGAAAGCCCATGGTAATCGCCAACGCCTGCACTAAACCCAACACCACGGTGGCATACTTCGTATAGCGGGCCAGGACTTTTTGGCCTTCTTGCCCTTCTTTTGAAAGTTCTTGCCAACTGGGGATGACCATGGTTAACAGCTGCATGATAATGGAAGACGTAATATAAGGCTGCACCCCTAAGGCAAAAACGGACATATTACTAAGCGCTCCTCCGGAAAACATATCCAGGAGATTAAAGATGTTATTCTCCCCAAAATTATAGGGATTCATTCCTGGGACGACGATATAAGAACCCAAGCGGAAAACCGCTAGTAAAAAAATGGTCCAGTAAAATTTCTTCCGGATATCCGGAATGCGAAAAGCGGTTTTTAAAGATTCCCACATCTTATATCACCTCAGCTTTTCCGCCGGCCGCCTCGATCTTCGTGGTGGCTGATCCGGTAAAAGCATGGGCTTTTACGGTCAGTTTCTTCTCCAATTCGCCGCGGCCTAATACTTTCACCCCGTCATAAACTTTCTTGATCAAGCCGTTCGTGATTAAAAGTTCTGGGGTAACTTCAGTCCCATCCGCAAAATCATTCAAACGGTCAAGGTTTACCTCTGCCCAGATTTTACGGTTGATATTCTTAAAACCCCGTTTCGGGAGACGACGCTGCAAAGGGGTTTGACCGCCTTCAAAAGCCGGACCTTTACCCCCACCGGAGCGTGCCTTCTGGCCTTTATGACCCTTCCCGGAGGTTTTCCCCAGCCCGGAGCCAATCCCCCGTCCGACCCGTTTAGGTGTGGTTCTTGACCCTGATGCCGGTCTTAAATCCTCAAGCCTCATGTTGGCACCTCCTATTCCTCTGTAACTTCCACTAAATGTTCAACTTTTTTAATCATCCCTAGCATTACCGGGTTACTGGGTACGACTACCGTTTGGTTCAACCGACGGAGCCCAAGGGCGGCAATCGTTGCTTTCTGGTCCTTTTTTCGACCGATTGCACTCCGTTTCCAGGTAACGACCAGGTTCTTTTCTTTCTTTGGCAATTTAAACCACCCCTTAGCCTTGCACTTTTTCTACCGGCAGACCTCGTAAAGCTGCCACATCTTCGGCCCGTTTTAATGACTGCAACCCAGCCACGGTAGCATTAACCACATTCAAGGGGTTGGACGAACCAAGCGACTTGGTCAAAATATCACGAATTCCGGCCAGCTCCAAAACGGCACGCACCGGTCCGCCGGCGATCACACCGGTACCAGGCGCCGCCGGTTTGAGGACGACTCTACCGGCACCAAATCTACCCTCAATCGGATGGGGGATCGTAGTGTTGACCATTGGTACTGCAAACATTTTCTTCTTGGCATCCTCAACACCTTTACGGATGGCCTCTGGAACTTCCCCGGCTTTGCCGAGTCCAACTCCTACATTTCCTTGCCCGTCTCCAACCACCATTAAAGCGCTGAAGCTAAATCGACGTCCACCTTTAACAACCTTGGCGACCCGATTGATGAAGACCACGCGCTCTGTTAGCTCCAGATCTTTTGGGTTAATCCGTTTCATCGTATCCCTCCTTTACTTAAAACTCCAATCCGTTCTCGCGCGCCGCATCCGCTAAAGCCGCCACCCGTCCGTGATAATCATAGCCGCCGCGGTCAAAAATAACCTTTTTAATGCCTTTATCCTGAGCTTTTTGGGCGATCAGCTTTCCGATTACTTTCGCGCCCTCGATATTGCTGCCGTGCCCATTAAGCTGCGCACGGACTTCCGGATCAACGGTGGAAGCGGACAGTAGGGTTTGGCCCTGGACATCATCGATAATCTGCACATATATATGGTGAAGACTTCTATAAACCGACAGCCTGGGACGTTCCGTAGTTCCGGACAACTTTTTCCGGAGCCGAACATGACGTCTGACTCGCGCTTCCTTCCGATTAGCTCTCTTAAACACGAATTTCCACTCCTTTCAGCGGACTATTTCCCGGCTTTACCGGCCTTACCAGCTTTTCTCCGAATTGTTTCGGTCGCGTACTTAATCCCCTTGCCTTTATAAGGTTCCGGGGGACGAACACCACGAATCTCAGCGGCCGTTTGCCCGACTTGCTGTTTATCCGGGCCTTTAACAATAATTCGGTTCGGCGCTGGTACTTCAAACTCGATTCCGGGTCTGGCGTCAAATTCCACCGGGTGTGAATAACCGATGGTCAGCACCAATTTCTTCCCTTGCATGGCAGCCCGGTAACCAACACCGTTAATCTCCAGGGTCTTCGCAAATCCCTTCGTGACCCCTTCAACCATATTCGCAATTAAACTACGGGTCAACCCGTGTAATGATCTGTAATAGCCATCATCATTAGGTCGTTCTACCGTTACGACCGCGCCGTCTTGGACGATCTTCATCCCCTCGGGGATTTCTTGAGTTAGTTCCCCTTGCGGTCCTTTGATGCGTAAAACATTACCATCCAGCTTAAATTGAACCCCGCTTGGGACATTAATCGGTTGTAAACCAATTCTGGACATTTTTATACACCCCCATTCGAAAAACCGGTGTTATTGTATTAAATCTACTGATAATTCCCTCTGCCGCTTCTGCGATCACCAGCAGGCAATTTACCAGACAAAACAGAGGACTTCGCCCCCGATTCCCATTTGGCGGGCAATTTTGTCGGTGATAATTCCTTTAGAAGTGGAAAGAATGGCGATGCCTAACCCCCCGAGTACTTTTGGGATCTGGTCTTTTTCCACATAGACCCGTAAACCCGGCCGGCTGATCCGCTTCAGTCCGGTGATGATCCGTTCTTTCCCATTAAATTTTAATTGTAGACGAATAATCCCTTGTTTATTATCCTCGATGAACTCGTAATCCAAGATATAGCCTTCTTCCTTTAAGAGGCGGGCTAATTCTTTTTTAATATTGGACGCCGGGATCTCGATTTGTTTAATCCGGGCAATGTTTGCATTACGAATCCTGGTTAACATATCGGCAATGGGGTCCGTTACGACCATGTTGAGTTACCTCCTTCCTTACCAACTGGCTTTTACCACACCAGGGATCTCTCCGCGGTGGGCCAGATTCCGGAAACAAATACGGCAGAGCTGAAATTTCCGCATATAGGCACGGGGACGACCGCAGACTTTACAACGGTTATACGCCCGAACTGGAAATTTAGGGTCGCGATTTGCTTTAAGAATCATCGATTTTTTGGCCATTTTTTAAACCTCCTTTACTTAGGACGCCCGAAACGGCATACCTAGGAGTTTTAACAACTCAAAACCTTCTTCGTCACTTGCGGCCGTCGTGACAATCACCACATCCATTCCCCGTACCTTATCAATCTTATCATAGTTGATTTCGGGGAAAATCAATTGCTCCTTGAGCCCAAGATTGTAATTCCCCCGACCGTCAAAGGACTGGGGAGAAACACCTCGGAAGTCACGAATGCGTGGAAATGCCACATTAAACAGTTTATCAAGGAACTCATACATACGCTTTCCGCGTAAAGTCACCTTACATCCCACAGCTACGCCTGCTCTTAATTTGAAGTTGGCGATGGACTTTTTCGCATTCGTCACTACCGGTTTCTGTCCGGCAATCAACGTTAAATCATTCACCGCTGCATCAATCAACTTAGCGTCCTGGGTTGCTTCGCCTACCCCCATATTAATCACAACTTTTTCTAAGCGGGGAATCTGCATCACATTTTGATAACCAAAACGGCTTTGTAAGCCTGGAACAGCTTCTTTTAAATATTTTTCCCGTAAGCGCGACATGGTCAGCACCTCCTCCCAAACTCAAAACATTTAGGTTAATCTAATTTAATCAAAATGATGACCACATTTTTTACAAATCCTGACTAAAGAACCGTCTGGGGTCCGGTCGCGGCTAATCCGCACCGGTTGACCACAACCGCGACAAACCAGCATCACCTTAGCCGTAGGCAGGGGCATTGCTTTTTCCATCACCCCTCCTTGGGGATTAGTCTTAGTAGGTTTGGCGTGTTTCTTAACTAAATTGACCCCTTCGATAATTACCTTACCGTCGGTTCTGAACACGCGTTGAATCTTTCCACGTTTTCCTTTATCTTTTCCGGAGAGCACCACAACTTCGTCTCCCTTACGGAGAAAAGTTTTGAGGTCCACGACGATACCTCCCCTCTTACAGAATTCTCCATCGATCGTCCTTATAGGGCTTTTTGCGTTCTCGTTCGATTCAACTATTCCGGTACAATATATTGATAGCCCAACTCAAGTCGAACACTATATATTGTACGGAATCTTCTTTAACGGATACAACGCAAAAAGCTTTCATAAAACCTCGGGCGCCAGAGAAACAATCTTCATAAAGTTTTTCTCCCGCAACTCCCGAGCAACCGGCCCAAAAATACGGGTTCCCCGCGGATTCATCTGATCATTGATGATCACGGCCGCGTTATCATCAAAACGAATATAGGAACCATCAGGCCGACGCGATTCTTTCTTCGTCCGTACCACAACAGCCTTGACAACCTCACCCTTCTTCACCCCAACAATTCCGGCACCTTTACGGGCTGCAGAAGGGGGAAGCGCATCTTTAACGACGGCAACGATTAAATCACCGACTCCGGCGTAACGTTTTCTCGAACCGCCAAGGACGCGAATGCACATCAATTTTTTTGCTCCGGAATTATCCGCTACGTTAAGGTAAGATTCCGTTTGAATCATAACTGTATCCCCCTTTCCATCCACATTTCAGAGAGGTTATAACCAATCAACGAACATTAGGGATATTTTTATTCGGCTTTTCTGAGTATGGACACAACCCGCCAGCGTTTATCTTTACTAAAAGGTCTGGTCTCCATAATCTGCACTTGGTCCCCAATCCGACACTCATTGTTTTCATCATGGGCCTTAAATTTTGTTGTCCGTCTGATTGTTTTTTTATACAACCGATGCCGTTCTAAACGCTCAACGGCAACAACGACCGTTTTCTCCATTTTATCACTGATGACCCGACCGACTCTTGTCTTTCTTGAGAGACGTTCAGACATTACTCATCCAACCTCCTTTTCCATCATGCCCTTATTTTCGCTTCCCGCTCGTGCATTATCGTTTGTACCCTAGCAATATCTCTCCGCACGGCTTTAACCCGTATCGGATTATCCAATTGCCCGGTGGCTAACTGAAAACGAAGGTTGAAGAGTTCGGCCTTGAGGTCAGCGAGTTTCTTCTGGAGTTCATCACCGGTCATTGATCTGATTTCCTCAGCTTTCATCGGACTCACCACCCGCTTCCTCACGTTTAATGATTTTGGTCTTAATCGGCAGTTTATGCCCAGCTAAGCGCAAGGCTTCCCTGGCTAATTCTTCCTCGACACCGGTAATCTCAAACATGATCCGACCCGGTTTAACCACCGACACCCAGTATTCAGGAGCACCTTTACCGCTCCCCATCCGGGTCTCAGCCGGTTTCGCCGTGACCGGTTTATCGGGGAAGATTTTAATCCAAACCTTACCTCCCCTTTTCATGTGCCGTGTTAAGGCAATACGGGCCGCCTCAATCTGTACGTTAGTAATCCAGCCCGGTTCCACTGCTTGCAACCCATAATCGCCAAGGGTAAGTTGGGAACCGCGGTAAGCCATTCCTTTCATCCGGCCACGCATAACCTTACGGTGTTTGACTCTCTTTGGAATCAGCATTTACTTTCCCTCCTCACCGCTTGCACCCTTTTTCTCCGGTAAAATCTCGCCTTTATTGATCCAGACCTTGACGCCAATCTTACCATAGGTGGTTTTGGCTTCGGCAAAACCATAATCAATATCTGCCCGTAGGGTGTGCAAAGGAACTTTACCTTCACTATAGCCTTCACTGCGAGCGATCTCCGCACCCATCAGTCGTCCGCTGCATCTAATTTTAACACCCAGGGCGCCCATTTTCATCACTCTGCTTATCGACTGTTTCATCGCCCGGCGGTAAGAACTACGACGTTCCAACTGAAAACAGATGTTTTCGGCAACCAACTGCGCATTAAGATCGGGAATCTTCACTTCGGCAATGTTCAGCGCAACCTGCTTATCGGTTAATTTCTCTAAACTTTTCCGAAGATTTTCCACTTCGATTCCACCTCGACCGATGACCATTCCGGGTCTGGCCGTATGAATAGTCACTTTCACCCGATTGGCTGCTCTTTCGATCTCAACACGGGCGATCCCTGAATTGTAAAGTCTTGACTTAATAAACCGGCGGATCTTCAGGTCTTCGTGCAGGAGGGTGGCATAGTCTTTCTCTGCAAACCATCGGCCTTCCCAGTCACGAATTACACCAATCCGAAGACCTACCGGATTAATTTTTTGCCCCATTTCCTCAACCCTCCTTTTCCCCAACAACAATGGTAATATGACTTGTTCTTTTCCGAATGGCAGCTGCCCGGCCTTGTGCCCGCGCTCGAAATCGTTTCAAGGTTGGTCCCTGGTCGATATAGGCCTCGGCCACCACTAAGCCGCTCCGGTCCATGTCGAAATTATTCTCCGCATTAGCTACGGCTGAATTCAGCACTTTCCGCAAAACTTCCGCGGCTGCCCGGGGTGTGAATTGCAAAATCTGAAGCGCCTCATCAACGCCTTTACCTCTAATTTCATCGGCTACCTGACGTACCTTGCGTGGAGCAATTCTGACGTGGCGCGCTATTGCTTTGGCTTCCATTGACTCGCCTCCCCTCGTTCTTAGGACGAATCCTCTAAAATTATCTTTCTTAAGATTTCCCTGTTTGCAAACAGTCTGTCGACGTTCGCGACTACTTCAAACCAGTGCTTCTTTCTGTCCGACCACCGCCACTATGGCTGCGGAAAAGACGGGTCGGGACAAATTCACCAAGTTTATGGCCAACCATATCTTCGGTAATGTAAATCGGCACATGTTTACGACCATCATGAATCGCTAACGTATGACCAACCAGTTCCGGGAAGATTGTTGACCGACGCGACCAAGTTTTAATTACTTTCTTTTCGCCGCTTTTGTTCATCGCGACGATCTTGTTGAGTAAACTTGGTTCAATATACGGGCCCTTTTTCAGTGAACGAGACATTCTTCTTCCTCCCTTCCGGCATTATGCCCGACGTTTAACAATCAGCCGATTGGATACTTTCTTTTTCTTCCGGGTACGGTGTCCGAGCGCGGGTTTACCCCACGGCGTTGTCGGAGCCCGCCCGATTGAAGAACGTCCCTCACCACCACCATGGGGGTGATCCACCGGGTTCATCACCACGCCACGGACGGAGGGGCGGAACCCGAGCCACCGGGAACGGCCGGCCTTTCCGATCGTAATATTCTCGTGGTCAATGTTGCTCACTTGTCCGATGGTCGCCATACACTCCTGTCGAATCAAACGCACTTCACCCGAAGGCAACCGAACATGGGCATAGTCCCCTTCTTTCGCCATCAACTGGGCACCGGCACCGGCGCTCTTCACCAACTGCCCACCGGACTTACTGACCAGTTCCAGATTGTGAATGATTGTCCCGGTCGGGATATTCGCCAACGGTAGGGCATTCCCCACTTTGATATCGGAATCCGGTCCAGAGACCACGGTCGCTCCGACTTGCAGACCTTCGGGGGCGATAATGTAGCGTTTTTCCCCATCTACATAGTGTAAGAGCGCAATCCGGGCTGTCCGGTTCGGATCATACTCGATCGCCGCCACCTTGGCGGGGACGCCAAATTTATCGCGTTTAAAATCAATCCGACGGTACATCCGTTTGTGTCCACCACCCCGATGACGAACGGTAATCCGACCGGCAGCATTTCGCCCGCCGCTTTTCGTCAACGATTCCAACAATGATTTTTCCGGTTTAGTCTTAGTAATCTCTTCAAAGGAGGATACGGAGACAAAACGACGACCAGGAGAGGTGGGTTTATATTTCTTAACAGCCACTGCTTTAAACCTCCTTTACCGTTAAAATAAGATCAGACGCCTTCAAAGTATTCAATACGGCTGCCTGGTTCCAAGGTCACAATGGCCTTTTTCCAGTTGGGACGACGTCCTTCGTGACGTCCCATTCTTTTCAGCTTTCCTAACATCCGCATCGTATTGACATCCAAGACCCGAACGTTAAAAATAGTCTCAATTGCATCCTTGATCTGGATCTTACTCGCCCGACGGTCAACCACAAAACAATACTTGTTCATTTCCATCAGACGGGTGCTTTTCTCGGTCACGATCGGTTTCTTAATAATCTCGCGCGGATCCATTATGCTAACGCCTCCTCAATCCGACCTACCGCATCTTTCGTCAATAACAGGTGGTCGTGGAGTAAAATATCATAAACATTGAGGCCATCCGTATTCATCGTTAAAACGCCCGGGAGATTACGCATGGATTTTTGCACATTCTCATTCTTCTCCGCCAGCACTACCAAAGTTTTCGCGTCGGCTACTTTTAAATTAGTTAACACGCCAAGCGCAGCTTTGGTTTTCGGCGTTTCAAACTTCACGTCTTCCAGAACGATCACTTTTCCGTCCTGTACTTTCGAAGTTAAAGCAGAGCGCAGGGCCTGACGCCATGCTTTTTTGGGCATTTTAAAACCATAAGATCGCGGCTGCGGGGGGAAAACCACTCCGCCTCCGGTCCAAATCGGTGACCGTCTACTACCATGACGAGCACGGCCGGTTCCTTTTTGGCGCCAGGGCTTGGCCCCGCCGCCCCTGACTTCGCTCCTGGTTTTCGCTTTCGCTGTGCCCAAACGTCTGGTTGCTAGTTGCATCAATACTGCCTGGTGCACAAGGTGCTTATTGACCTGAATCCCAAAGACCGTATCAGCCAGGTTCATCTCTCCGACCTGATTTCCGTCCATATTATACACCGGTAAAATCGGCATGCCAATCCTCCTCTCCTCGTGGGTAATCTACCTAATTCTTCACTTTTACGCTATTGTTCACTTGGACAAACGCGCCGTTACGACCGGGGACGGCTCCTTTAATTAAAAGGAGGTTCTTTTCCGGATCAACTTTAATAATCTCCAAACCTTGCACCGTAACGCGGTGTCCACCCAACCGCCCAGGCATCCGTCGGCCTTTAAATACTCTGGCTGGTCCAGTCGCCCCCAGGGAGCCCGGACGCCGGTGATACATCGAACCATGCCCCATCGGTCCACGGTGGAAATTATATCTTTTGATCACGCCGGCAAAGCCTTTACCCTTCGACGTACCCACCACATCGACGATTTCGCCCTCTTTAAACATGGAGACATTAACCGCTTCCCCAACTTGATACTGGTCGGCTTCTTCCGGACTGATTCTAATCTCTTGCACAAACCGTAGCGGGCTCACGCCTGCTTTGGCAAAATGTCCCTTCATCGGCTGACTAGTACGTTTGGCTTTCTTTTCTCCAAAACCCAATTGGACAGCGGAATATCCCTCTTTATCCTCAGTTTTCTTCTGAACGACCATACATGGCCCGGCTTCCACAACTGTAACGGGAATCAAGCGGCCAGCAGCGTTAAACACTTGCGTCATTCCCAACTTTTTCCCAAGAATTCCCTTTGCCAACCGAGTCACCTCCTAACCTAACAAGAAAATTTCATTACCCTAAAACGAAAACATAATTAGAATAACAATAGTCTACAATTTGATTTCAATGTCAACTCCGGCGGGTAGATCTAATCTCATTAAGGCATCTACCGTTTTGGAACTGGGTTCTAAGATATCAATCAGTCGTTTATGCGTTCTCATCTCAAACTGTTCCCGTGAATCTTTGTATTTATGAACGGCACGAAGAACCGTATAGATGCTTTTTTCGGTCGGTAAGGGAATCGGTCCGGCAACAACTGCTCCGGTCCTTTTTGCCGTATCGACAATCTTTTCCGCCGACTGATCAAGCACCCGATGATCGAAGGCTTTCAAACGGATTCTAATCTTTTGATTGGCCAATTAAACGTCCCTCCTTAAAAGTGGAGACTTTCGCAATTAATACTGTTTACTATGATCCGGAGGCGTGCAGCTTTTTACTGCACGCCATTGACTGTAGGTCTAAAAGTAAGATTCTCGAGCTCAACTTTTTGCATCCTATCTATACCAAGCAAAACGCTTTCGCATGCTTTCACG
>ENA-UOOK01000281-UOOK01000281.1-fermentation-metagenome-genome-assembly--contig:-NODE-281-length-65162-cov-46.700217_pt1 | contig 65162 bp, 62 predicted proteins | sample MGYA00245777_ERZ724023 | MGnify/ENA primary metagenome ERZ724023 (study PRJEB28704, sample SAMN03018312) | fermentation metagenome | biome: anthropogenic terrestrial biome; feature: soil; material... | reverse complement strand
AGTTTTGTCATAGACTTAGCACTCAAAAAGCTTTTAATGATAACTTTTTCTATAGCTTGGTATTTTAGAGCCTTTTCCACCGATGAAATATATTTATTATCTATATTCTTTATCTATTGAGATAATATGTGAACAAGCAGAGAAACCTGACGAAATAAAGACTCTGAGAAAATAGGATGACAAACTGGTAGAGCTTGATCTATATCTCAAAGACTCAATGTTCGCGCCAATACTAGCTTCAGACCTACAAACACCAGGACCCTATCCACAGGCATCTTGGGGAAGCATAATATTGAAAGATGGAGATAGAGAAATTATTTAAGATGTTGGGAGGAGTTAAAATACATGAGATCTCGTATATTGTTTTTCGATCTCATCCGGATCGCGGCAGTATGGCTGATAGTAGCATCCCACGTCGGAATGATAGCAAACCATTACATAAAAATTGAAAACTTATATTATCCTTCATGGGGTGGAGTTGGAGTTACCTTCTTATTGTTTGTAAGTGGCGCAGTTCTTGAATATAATTATAAGTCAATCACTTCATTTTCTGAATACGGTTCTTTCCTTCTCAAGAGATTTGAGAGGATTTATCCTGCGTACTGGATTTCTCTTGCAATCGCTCTTTCTATGTCCAGTGTAGGCGCGGTACAGCTTTTAGAAAAAGGAAACGTTCTTCTCCAAATAAGCGGATTTATGGCGTTTACTAATCAATGGGGAGGAGAAATAAATGCAGTCGTGTGGTTTATCGGCTTGATCATGTCCCTTTACGCAATGTTTCCATTACTATCTGCGATCTGCCGGAAAAATTCTTGTTTATTTTTTCTGGGTACTCTGGCTATAAGCGCGACTTTTAGGTATTATTTTATAATTAATCATATAGGATTGCGTCCTGAAGACTGGTTTCCCCTGTGCAGGATATTTGAGTTTGGGCTTGGCATTTACGCAGTTCAGCACAGATTATATCCCAAATGGACATATTCAAGCAGACAGTTTTATGTTTTTGCAGAAATGAGTTTCTACATATTTTTGGTACATTTTCCTATAATCTATCTATGGAAAATCAATAATCTGGTTTTTCTGGTATGCACTTTATTTTTATCTTTTGGACTTTTTAAAGTTGATTCATACATTCAAAAAAGTATAAAAAATGTCGCCGGGGAAAGTTCAGCACAATCCCCAGCAAGTAAACCTACATAGGAAGAAAATTCATAATTATCTGCTTTTTATACCCTATTATAAGTAGTATAATTTTTCAGCTAGAAATTCCCAGCAGGAATAAATAATCTTTATTCCGGCCTCTTAGATCTTATTCCGTAGTTACTCCGTCGAATTCGGCTTCATTGGCTTCGGCTTCTTCCTTTGTGGCGCGCACGATTCCGTCCTTATGATGCGCCGGCGAATAGATCGTATAAAGCTTTAGCTCCTCTGTTTTCGAAGTGTTGATGATATTGTGCTGCGCGCCGGCTGGTACAACCACAGCAACCCCATCACTGAGTTCGTATTCGTTGCCGTCAATTATACACTTCCCCTGCCCTGCTTCAAAACGGAAAAACTGGTCGTTTTCCTCATGGACTTCCATTCCAATTTCTTCCTCGGGCTTGAGGCTCATAAGCACCAGCTGGCTATACTTTGAGGTATATAATACCTTGCGAAAATTGTCATTTTCCAAAGTGGCTTCTTCAATATTAATAGAAAATCCTTTCATGCATTTCGATTTATAATTAGTTGTATATATGATTATCCTTTAGCAAGGATTCTATAAAAATATCTAAGGTTATGGCTTATATTCATAGCTATATTATTTTAACTAATATGTTTTTATATATTCGACATTTCACCAACTTAATGTGACATTTTGATTAACTGGTCGATTAAGATGTTTGATACTATGACATTTCTTACTCAAAACGAAAATAAGATAATTATTACTATAGGTTTTCATAATAGTCTTTCAGCATTCAAGTTATATATCTCACTGGTATAAACTCTTTTAAATTCAATTTAAAATTAAGAAAAATAAAGGCGTATTCCAAAGTTTTAATAGCCCTTAATCCTTCCTCAAAAGCTTAATATATCTGTAAATTCTATTATTATATATAGTAGTTTATTTTAATGCTCTATGCTTTTATTATCTCAAGTGTAAAAAGCACTTGGTTTAATTTTTTTATGATAACTAATAATTTAACGTAGCTGCTGAGGAGTCTAGACTCTCATGTTTATAATCTCTACAATATATTTCATAAATCAAAGTAGATTGTCAAAGTTACTCAAAAAAGGTCAAGTTACTTAAAAAAGGAAGCGAGGAGTTTGAATACACAAAAAAAGAAGAATTTAGTTAGAAAATTTAATGCACATATTGAGATGAATAAAGACAAACAGGCTTATTCAGACTTTAAAGAAGGAGTTAATAAAGGTCTGGATATAGCTAAATATGCTTTCGAGGATAATCTGGAAAAAATCTCTTTATCCGACCTGGATGAAGATCAGGATGAAAGGATAAAGGGCTTGGAAAATAATTTTAACCAGGTTTTAGATGGCATAACCCTATCAAAAAAACCAAACTTCTCAGAGCAACATTTGGATGGAGTATATACAGGATTCGAAAAGTCTAAAAAATTATTTAAAGACTTCTTAAAAGAGTCATTTACTTTAGAAAATACATAAAAGCTTTAAATTCTTTCATGAGCCTGAAAGGTCTATTCTCTTTATTGAGCTTAAAGGCTCTACTTTTCATGAGTTTTACCGCTTTACCTCTTATTTATATCGGGTTAAATAATTTTCTTCTTTTCTGGTCGGGCTTCACAAATCTCATTCTCTTTTGGTCTAGCTTAGAATCTCTATTTTTGGTTAAGCTTAAAAATGAGATTTAAATGAGATTTAACAGTACTACTGGTTTATCACAGGCTGCGCTTTATTATAGAAGTAGAAAGTTGTCACGAAAAGTAGCAATAATTCAAAAGAACTATGAATGTTTAACAGTAGGCGTCATTAAAGCCAGGAATAATATTATTTACTTCCGGATCGATTCTGCTTTCAGTGCAGGTATTACTATAGGTTTGAAACACTTAGAAGTAATGCATATCGAAAATGTTAAAAAGATGTACACTATCGTGCTCTTATATCATACGAAGGTAAAAAGGAGCAAGTAAAATGTCCCCGGCTGAAATAATGTTCTGTATATATATGTTGTTTTTTTTATCTATAGCTTTCACTGTTTTGTTTTGTCTTTATAAATTCATTGAGTGGAAATATTTAGAGTATGACAGAGTATAAAAAGTATAAGCCAACTTTAGTGAGATAAAACTATTTTTATTTTTTAATTTCTCCGCTCTCTATAATCTTTCTCGTTCTCTATAATCTGTCTATTTTTATCTATTTATTTTTTTCCAAAATCTTTGGCATATAATTCGGGAAAATCAGCAACTAGATTCGACTTGCAAGTAAGGACCATCAAAATATGAATTAACTTATTATCAAAGAGCGTATGGACTACTTATGAAAATTCACAAGCGAGAGTAACTAAAAAGAGATTGAAAGCCAGATAAAATTGATATATAAAATCGAATATATTATCTTCTACTCAAAATTTAGATGAATTAGAACTCTTTTAGTCATACGGGGGGAAATTGTGGATCAAAAAGAAGATCAGACAATGTTTGGAGTCTGTCCAAATTGTGGAAAGCCTTTCAGGATACTATCAACAGGCGGTGGGGAAGAGTGGCGCTACTGTGCCGACGTTTGTATAAACCCGGCATCAATACCAGCAGGAGCAAGGCTGCAGCCCGATCAGGCTACATTGCGCTTTGTAGATGGAAATATGAATGAATACATGCGAGATGAATATATCAAAGTTCATGGCATTGATCCTCTTCCCATCTGGAAAGCGATGGAAAAATGGCGCGAGGAACAGATGAAGAAGTGGAAGATATCTTAATATCTGTCAACCTGATTTTTTGTTATTTACTTTCAACAATTTTTATTTCCTTTTGTTTTTGCTCTTTGTTTTTATTTTTATTTTCTCCTTATTTTTGCTTCCTTTCTTTAGCTTGTAACTCTATTCCCTAGGGCCTGCCGAATGTACAGGGGAAAATTTATTGATAAGAAAATGAATTTACTTTAAGTACGTTCATCTATTATCGTTTAAGGCCACTCCCCGGATTTCTAATAGTTCAGATAACCTATTCAAAGCATATTTTTTTTCATTTATCTTAATTTGTAATTTGTTAACCTCGGCTTCTAACTGCGCGATTTCTATTTTTAGTTGTAGTATCTGCTCTTTTATAAGATCGTTACTTTGCATCATACCCGCCCAATATTATGTATTGACCCCTTAACTTAAGGACATTGCTTATGTATAAATCAATGTGTTCTCGCTTTTTAAATACTCACTTCACGAGCCGGTCCCAGATCTCAAAAACTTCTATTGTAATTAATCTGCATATACGGCTCGCTAAAGCAGCAATTGAGATTAATTACCATTACTTTTATATTCTGTTCTTCCTTTTTATGCCACTTCTAGCGACTTCTATTGATATAGATATTGACAAAAATATGTCTTCAGACGGATAAAATGATTAAAAAGAAGGCTCAGCTAAAAAGACATTAAAGTAATTTAACTGAAAAAAGGAATTTAAGTATACTGCAGGAGAATGTACTTGTTTCGGAAACTATCTCATTCGAAAAGCAGTCCCACTGCAACAAGGACTGAAACTCTGTTTTACTGTTTGAAACTCCTATAACAGACGGAGATAGAAATGGCAGCAGTTGGAACGACTGAGAGATTGGGACGTAGTCTTGGTTTTTTCTCGACTTTTGCGATCGGGACAGGGACTATGATTGGAGCTGGAATATTCATTCTTCCGGGAATTGCTTCGGCAAATGCGGGATCTGGAGCAATAATCTCTTTTCTCCTTGGTGGGTTTATTTCAATAGCTACAGCTATCAGCATGTCAGAACTGGCAACAGGCATGCCTCTGGCAGGCGGCAGCTATTACTACATTAGCAGGACAATGGGAGCAGTACTTGGTACAGTAATTGGCCTTGGCTCCTGGCTTGCTTTAATCTTCAAGGGCACGTTTGCGCTCATTGGGCTTGCAGAATACTTTCAGATATCTATTCTCTACCCCTTTACCGTAGCAGCTGCCACAGGCGTAATCCTGTTAATGACCAACTACCGAGGAGCAAAAAGCAGCGGTTCGCTGCAGAACTTCATAGTGATCCTTTTGCTGGCAATCCTGGCTCTCTTCATAGTTAGAGTATCTTTTGTTGGTGATCCGGCTAATTTTTTGCCTGCCAGATCTAACGGGATAAATTCGATAATCTCGACAACAGGGATTATTTTTATATCTTATCTCGGGCTTGTAGAGGCTGCAGCAGTCTCTGAGGAGGTTAAAAATCCATCAAAGAACCTGCCTCTGGCATTTATTGCTTCAGCCATTGTAGTAACCTTATCCTGTGTTGGAATAATGGCAGCAGTTATTGGTTTCTCTAATCCTCAAGGAGTAGAAGTATCAGTTACTCCCCTGGCAGATATTGCAGGCTTGATAGCAGGCGAATCCGGAAGGAGTCTAATAGCCCTTGGCGCGCTGCTTGCAACGCTTTCTACAGCCAACGGTGCTATATTATCGTCTTCAAGATTTCCTTTTGCCATGAGCAGGGATGCACTTATGCCTGAATGGTTTGTCCAGATTCATCAAAAATTCGAAACCCCTCATAATGCCATACTGGTGACAGGCACAGTAATGGTTCTCCTTTTGTTCCTGTTCGATATCGAGGAACTTGCAAGATTGGGCGGGGCTTTTAACATTTTGATATTTATCCTGTTAAATCTTGCAGTGATAATCCTTAGAAAAAGAACTTTACCTGGATATGAACCCACGTTTCGTGACCCATTTTCCCCTATACTCAAATCTTCGGGATAATTGGAAGCATAATACTGCTCCCCTTTCTTGGGGGCTTACCTCTTCTTTTTATCGTAATAATTGTTTTTGCTGGATTTGGCTGGCATTCAATCTATGGAAAGGGCAGAGCCATGCCGGAATGTGATTTGTTTGACCTGCTGGAAAATCCTGTAAAAACAAAGGATATCGAGCCTGTCCCCCTGGTTAAAGTGCTAGTGCCGGTTTCCAACCCGAAACATGAGCGTGACCTCTTGAAACTGGCAGATTTTATGGGGAGCGAGATAGTGTGTCTCCATGTTATTGAGGTTCCGGATCAAACAACTTTGAAATTAGCTCAGGAAGCCTACCACGAGAAAATGATAGAAATGGACTGTCAATTCAAAGAAGAATTTGATAGTTATCCTGCAATTCTTGGACATAAAAGAGAGTATATTATTGCCTTTGGCCACAGCATATCGAATTCAATCCTGGAACAGGCTGAAATCGAGCATGTAGATATGATTCTCATGGGCTGGCACGAACCAAAGAACTACTCACTCGGAGTAACAAATGGTGTTCTTCTGTCTTCAAAAAGTCCGATTGCGTTATTAAAGGGACAGCTCCCTGACAGCATTAACAAAATCCTTGTAGGATATAATGGCAAAGAAAATTCAGTCCATGGCCTTTATCTCGCAAAAAAACTGGCTGCAAATACAGGGGCAACAATAGAAGTAGTCAGCATTGTTAGCCCTAAAGAAGCTCAGGAAACTAGGCAGAAGATTACTGACAAACTTGAGCATATGATTGAGAAAATAAATTGTGTGCCTGTTAACTTTAGAGTATTGGAAAGCTATTCTATAGAAGATGCTTTACTAGAGGTTTCAAACAACAATGACTTGACAATTATTGGCAACTCAAGTAAATTAAGGTCTCTTTACTTGGGACTTTGTCTCAGAGGGTAGCCAGACGTTCTGAGAAGCCGATAGTGATAGTTAAAATACCAAAATCGATTTCAAAAGAAAATCTTAGTTATCTGGTTATAAAGTTCATTCGCAGAATACATGTAGGGCTCAGGATGAATAAAGGTCTGAGGATAAATAAAGGTCAAAGTAGACGGTAAAAGACAAAACAGTGATCAAAATCTTCTTCTCAAAAATTAGGATTTTATTTACAAAGTTGAGCCATATCATGATATAGAATTAACATAACAATTACAGATTGTAGGGTTAATATAATAATTGATGATTATAGAATTAATATAACATTATAGGTGCAAACTTATAAAAATATTTGAAATTGATTATTAATGAGCTTTTGTTTTTTTGAGCACGCAGTCCGAGTGGACAATGTACATTTGAGAGGGGGATCACTTTGTCAGTTAAAATCCAATGGCAAATTTTTACAGCCGAAACCCGAAGCGATGGCACCTGGAGCTCGAACAGTCCAGCACTTGCAGAGCTTCTCAATGCCATAGCAAGTCCGGAAAAAGTTAAGGAGCCTGTTCTAGATATCGAGGAGGCTATGGCCCGTCTGGCCATCAAAGGGCTACCATATTTCAAAATAACTGAGCCAATTTCAGGGAATAATAGGAATAAAAATCACTCTAAAAAATATTACAGGGATAATATGCTATTAGCGTAAACTCGTAGATAAGTTCCAATAAAAGTGATCTTGCTTTTGTTCGATAAAATTACGATCTGCAGGATTCTTTATTATTATTATTATTATTATTATTATTATATTTAACGTGTATTTCAATGGGGGAAATAAATGTCATAATTGTCAAGTGTGAATTTTCACTTCATAATTTCTTGAGTTTTATAATCTTATAGAAAAATTGGCATAATGCCAGGGAAGGTAATGGGTAACAGAACTTCTTGTATATATAAATGAAGTATGTGATATATATCATAAATGTATGGGGAGGCTAAAAATGGGTATAATGGGTATATTATCTTTTATAACGCGCAGCAAATGTAAATATTGTGATTCATGCTCTCATTTCCAAGAAGGAGGTAAATACTGTGAAGGCTTGGATTACTGTAAGTGCGGACTGTTTTTGAAAAGGAAAAGAGAAAAAGCAATTTAGCACCCTTTTCAGATCTAAATAGTTTATGAATAATGAATTTATTTTATAAGCTATCATTTAACTTTAATCTTCGTTTCTTTTTCTTCTCTTTCTTTTCCTCTTCTATCTTTAGCTGGTAGGAAGTGAGAAAGTTACGAAATGTTTAATTCTTTTTCATTTGTAAATCATTTGTAAACCTGAGTATTGAAACTTAATTTCCATGATTATATTTATATTGACATATTTCTACCTTCTTTTATTAAAAGGAAATTTCGGTTAGATATCGGTTGATATGTTAGATATTGTACTGTAAAATGAATGTAAAGGGGAGCTTATAATGATAAATAACTACAGTGAGCTTATTCGGGGCGATAGGGTACGAGCTAATACGCCTCCTGAGATTAACCAGGCAATCGATACTGAGATAGCTGCAACAGTAAGGTTCTATGCTGGTAAGACTGACTATGAGATTACCAAAAGAATTAAAGAGTTAGATCTGGAGTGGGATATAGAACGTTATCTTGAGGCTAATGCAGCTATATTTACCTTTATAGGAGCAGCTCTGGGTTTAAAAAAGAATCAGAACTGGTTTGTTCTACCACTAATAGTTTCTATTTTTCTGCTTCAGCATGCAGTGCAGGGCTGGTGCCCTCCATTATCCATATTCAGACGGCTTGGTATACGCACAAGGCGCGAGATCGAGGTGGAAAAATACGCAATGAAAGCTTTGCGAGGGGACTTTGACGAGATCTCGACTCAGTATAGTGATATAAATCGCGCAAAAGAAGTTATATCTGAGAGTAGAACCATCTAATCAAGCAACATCTAATAGCATAATTCTTCTTCTTTTTTTCTTCTTAGATATCATTATATAAAAATAGCTCACAATTTGAACCTGCCGAACGATATTTATTCTTCAATCTTAGGGGGAATTGAAACGTCTACGGGAGTACGGAATCTTGATAATAGCATTGATTTGACCAATATTTGGCTCAGGGATATTCTTAGCCAGTTGAAATGGCAGAGTAAGGAGAGTGCTTATCAGGCACTTCGGGGCACACTGCATGCACTAAGGGATAGACTTCCGGCAGAAGAAGCTGTAGATCTTGCGGCGCAGTTACCTCTTTTAGTTAAAGGAATGTATTATGATGGCTGGACTCTCAGGGACAAACCTGAGAAATACAAAAAAGAGGAGTTTGCAAGAAGGGTACACGCCCAGTTTGAGTTCGATGCCAATATAAACCCTGCTGAAGTTATTCGGGCTGTCTTACGGGTTATATACAGGCACATGGGTGACGGGGAACTCCGAGATGTAAAGTCTAATATGCCAAAAGATATTCAGGAGTGGTTTCCGGAAGAGGTTGCGCCTAGAGAATAATGCTTGGTTCTTTATACTGAAATTCTTTCGGGGAGTCTTTTTATCTTTCTGTTCATTTCAAGTTTCTTTTCTTCCTTCTATTTCTTGTGGAAATGCTTTTTCTTTATTTCCTTCAAAACTTTCTCCCGTTGTTTTTTCTCAAAAGGATTATATCATATAAATTCTAACTATGTTAATCTCTTTAATATTACATATTCGAATAATTGTGTTAAGCCCTAATAGAGATTGAGGTTTAAAAATGACAGAAAAACTCGGAATTCTGGCCATTGGCCACGGGAGCAAGCTACCTTACAATAAGGAAGTAGTCACTAAGATCGCAGATTATATAGCAAAAAAACATTCTGATGTTATTATTAGAGCCGGCTTTATGGAAAACAGTCAGCCAACTCTTGAAGAAGCAATTGAAAGCTTTTCAGGAACTGGCGTCACAAAAGTTGCAGCAGTACCAGTTTTCCTAGCATCAGGGGTTCATATCACAAAGGATATTCCACAGATTCTGAGCCTGGATGAAAGTGGCTGCGGTATCCTGGAAATTGACGGAAAGGAAATTCCTGTATGCTATGCAAAGCCTCTCGGGGCTGATGAGCTTATAGCTGACCTCGTGTTCAAAAGGGTTCAGGAAGCCCTTTAATTCATAGCTAGGTCCGGTTTTATCATGGGCCTTAACAGGAAAAAGTTCGCCGTGCTTGACCTGACCCACGGCGGCATTCCTATTGCAAAAAGCCTTGTAGCTGCTGGAAACAAAGTAGTCGGAATAGATGTCTATGGGACAATCGAGCCTGACATACTGCTCGAACTTGAGGAAACTCACGGAATACCCTGCTCAAAAACTCCTCTTTCTGCTTCCGAATTTGATATTCTGGTCGCGCCCGTACATCTGGATTCAGCCTATCCGATGCTCGTAGAAGCCAGGGCGCAGGGAAAAAGAGTCTTTTCGCACCATGAGATTGTTGGAGAGATTCTAAAAATCGATTCAAAGCTTTCTGGGATCAAAAAGGTCGAAGTTACGGGTGTAAAAGCAAAAACAAGCACTGCATCCCTCCTTGCCGATATGCTCTCCAGGCAGTTTGAAGTCGTGCTGCATACCTCGCGGGGTCTTGAATACTGGATAGCAGGAACTTCTTCCCTTATTCACAGGGGTCTGAGCATAACTCCAGGAAGCATTTTGGTTGCAATTGAAAAAGCTTTTGAGGCAGGATTCAGGCCGGAGATTTTTATCTTCGAAATCTCAATAGGAGGTACAGGCACTGCCGATTTTGGGATTCTTACCACCCTTTTGCCGGATTATGGGATTGCAAACAATACCGCTCTTGCAAGCGAGGCAAAACTCCAGCTTGTCAGGCAAGCAAAATCAGGAAGCACTCTTCTAATTAATGCAGGAACCGAAAAAGCCCTTAAAACTGCAAAAATGAGTCAAGCAAAGGTTTTGACCTTCAAAGATCCCTTCAGTGATGAACTTCTCGGAACCTCAAACCAGGCAGCCGATTTTGTGCTGGAAACCAGATGCAGGCCTTCAAAGTCATCAATTTCTTCAGAATTATCAACGTCTTCAGGCTTATCAGATTCATCAATAATAACAGGCCTGTCAGACTCATCAATTCCAGCAGTCTTACCTGATTCATCAATTTCAACAGGTTTACCTGATTCATCAATTTCAACAGGTTTACCAGAAATCCAGGCTTCTCAGGCATCTTCAGGGTCCTATATTTGCTTTATGCACAGGGGAAAGAAAGTTTTCTCAGCTTGCTTGCGCCCAGGATACAATAGTTCGTCTTACAGGACTGCCTTTATTGCAGCATCGGCAGCAGCCCTCGAATTTGGAATTAGACATGAAGCTGTTATTTCGGTAATTGAGGGATTTGGGGGCCTTTCAGGCAGGATGCAGGAAAGGGAAATTAATGGCATCTCTCTGATTGACAATTCCAATTCCGGCATGGATATCCTCTCTGCCGAAAAAGCCCTTGAGTATGCTTTCCTTAAGAGAAAAGACGAAAAAAAGGAAAGTATTATCCTCGTGCTGGGAGAAGAAGCTTCTCAGGTCTGTGAAGGGCTACCTCCAAAATCCGTGCAGGGCTTTCTAGAGAAGTTCGGTACAAAATGCAGACAGATTATCCTGGTAGGAGAACGAATGAAGGCGATAAATGGCAAAAATGTGTCTTACGCACGAAATCTTCCAGAAGGACTTTCTAAAGCCACGGAGTCTGCAAGAAGCAACGATATAATTCTCTCTTCAGTAAAATGCTTCCGTTAAAAGCCTCATTTATGCTTCCGTTAAAAGCCTCATTTAGGAATGTTTTCACTGGAGAATTATCCATAAGTCTTTCTTGGATAAAATAATATCAAATATGAACCTACAATCTCGGATGTGACCGTATCAGGAAAATGCATACTATGATCAGGCTGCAGGCTTTTGCTGGTATTTTATGATAGAATTTTATACAGGCTCTTCCAATCTGTATTCGTTTCCATTACTTGTTTAATCCAAATTCACAGTGTTTCCGACTCTTCATGTGTTACAGGCTGTGTTCGGTTCCGTGGGACACAGGAACTTTCTGAAGATGATGCATATTATTAAAAATGCATATTATTCGTATTTAAAAAATAATTATCTAAATAAGAGGCTTTGTCATGACTGGAAAAGAAATTTCAATCATCCATCCCCGCCCAAGTTCTATAGTTGCGGCTCTTTACACACTCAGAGACTTAAATGTTGATGTCGCTATCCTGCATGGACCTCCTGGCTGCTCTTTTAAACACGCAAGACTGCTCGAAGAAGATGGCATACACGTCGTTACCACAGCCCTTGACGAAAGCGGTTTTGTTTTCGGAGGCCACGACAGGCTTGTAGAGCTGATTAACAAATCAGTGGAGCTTTTTAACCCTAAAGCTATCGGGGTTGTAGGAACCTGCGCCAGCATGATTATTGGAGAAGAAATGCACGAAGCCGTGCTTGAAGCAAATCCTGATGTTCCTGTGCTCGAAGTTGAGGTGCATGCAGGTTATCATAATAATACAAAAGGAGTACTCTTTGCTCTAGAATCCGCACTCGATGCAGGGATTATTGACCATAAAGAATTCGAGCGTCAGGAATATCTTCTTAAAAAAGCCACAGATGTGGAAAAGAAGTTTGGAGCTGCAAGCAAAGAATATCTTGCTCCTTCCCGAGGAGATGTCAAATACAAAGTCGCAAAACGTGTGCTTCAACTCCTCAAGGAAGGCAAAAAGGGGCTTGTCATTATGAATGCCAAAAAAGAGACTGGCTATATGTTTGCAGATATCACCCTTGCAGTCAATGAGGTTGCAGCAGCTCTTGGGAAAAAGGAAAACCTTATCAACATGGCAAATATCGACCCCAGCCTCGGGCTCCCGAGAGTAAGGCAGCATGCCGAATATATAATGAGAGACCTAAAAGCACATGGGGTTGAGATGCATGAAATCATTGGCGGTATGGACGAGTATCCGGTTGCAGGGGAAATGGTCAGCGAATTGATAAAGGAAAAATACAGCGATTTCGATTTTGCGGTTATTACGGGTGTTCCGCATGCAATCCCTATGGAACACATAAGGAACATGGAGCTGATTTCGGTTACTAACGGCCCAAGGCAGGTCCTGCCCTTAAAGGAATTGGGGCATGAGCATGTGCTGGTTGAAATCGACCTTCATCCGAAGACACTGGGAGTCAGTGAGATTGTTGAATCCGAGTTTGGGGCTACTTTAAGGGAAGTTGCAAAGGAAACCTGAGCGAGAATAGTCAGGATAAAAAGAAGAAACGGAATAAAAGAAAAGCCAGGATAATCAGGAGGTACATCCTTGAAAAAACAAAAAATCATAGCGATCTACGGGAAAGGTGGCATAGGCAAATCAAGTACGGCTTCAAATGTTGCTGCTGCCTGTGCTGAGGCGGGAAAAAAGGTCATGATTATAGGCTGTGATCCTAAAAGTGACTCATCAATCACCCTGTTTGGAGGCAGGAGGATTCCAACCATTCTTGACCTCCTGCGGGATGGTGTGAATATAAACGAAGAAGATGTGGTCTTTGAAGGATTTGCAGGAGTCAAGTGTGTGGAAGCAGGCGGTCCTGAACCCGGTATAGGATGTGCAGGGCGAGGGATTATTGTTTCCATCCAGAAACTGAAAAGCATTTCAGGAGATCTCTTAAAAGAGCAGGACCTGATAATTTACGATGTGCCAGGAGACATCGTCTGCGGTGGCTTCGTTGCCCCTGTCAGGAAAGGCTTTGTAAATGAAGCTTATGTCCTGACTTCAGGAGAGTATATGCCCCTTTATGCAGCAAATAATATCTGCAAGGGTCTCTCCAAGATAGGAATGCCACTCAGTGGGATAATCTGTAATTCCAGAAACGCGAGCAGGGAAGAGGAAATCGTTACGAAGTTTGCTGAGGAGATAGGCAGCCAGCTTATGGCTTTTATCCCTAAGAGGCAGGTAGTTCAGGATTGTGAAAGGGAAGGTTATTCTGTAATGGAAAAAGCACCTGAATCTGATATTGCAGATGTCTACCGCAAGCTTGGAAAAGCAATTCTTGAGAATAATAACAAAGTTACGTCTGGCTCCCTGAGCGACGAGCGGTTGAGAGAATTGACAAACTAAGACGGAAAATTCAGGGGTATTAAAAATGCCTGATGGCAAGCAATCCATAGGGAATATTCCCAGAGTCCTCATTTCCGCAGACCGCTCCTCTTCAGGCAAGACAACAATCTCGTTGGGCCTAATGGCTGCTCTTGTTTCAAGAGGATATAAAGTCCAGCCTTTCAAGGTCGCTCTGGATTATATCGATCCGAGTTACCATACTGAAATAACTGGCAGGTTTTGCCGAAACCTTGACGGCTACCTTATGGATGAGAACGAGATTCTGGATGTCTATACTCATGCCTGCGAGATCGGCGATAAGGCTGATATTGCAATTATCGAAGGAGTTCGTGGGCTTTACGAAGGTTTTGAAAGCTTAAGCGACCTTGGAAGCACTGCCCAGATCGCAAAGATTCTCAATTGTCCTGTAATCTTTGTGATCAATGCTAGGAGCATTACTCGTTCGAGTGCTGCCCTTGTCAACGGATACAAAAATTTTGATCCAGATGTGGAGATTGCAGGGGTTATTCTTAACAACATAGGAAGCCGCCGTCATGCCGAAAAAGCAAAAGAGGCAATCGAGTTTTACACAGGCATGCCGGTTATAGGAATTGTTCCAAGAGATCCCTCAATGCAAATTTCCATGCGCCATCTTGGGCTTATACCAGCTCTTGAAGGTCGAAGACGGTTTGGGGACGGAGATTTTGAAGCTCGTCTTCACGGCATTGAAGAAATCATCAATAAAGGAATTGATATTGATAGCTTCCTTAAAATCGCAAGCAGTGCAAAGCCTCTGAAATCTCCTGAAAATAACGTTTTTTCCCCAGTTCCTAACGCTGGAGTATCCAGGCCAAAGATAGGTATCGCCCTGGATGAGGCTTTCAACTTCTATTACCGCGATAACATTGATCTTCTGAAACTTGCAGGCGCAGAAATTGTTTATTTCAGCCCTGTTAGAGATACCGCGCTTCCTGAGGTCGACGGGCTCTATATCGGAGGCGGTTATCCCGAGCTCTTTGCAGCTGATCTTGAAGCTAACGAGTCCATGCGCCAGGATATCAAAAAGGCTTCTGCTGCAGGCATGCCTATTTATGCTGAATGTGGGGGGCTTATGTACCTTACAGAAAAAATAAGTACAGGCGCTCCAGGAAAAGGCACCTATCACGACGCCTCAATGCCGGAATCCACGTATTCAATGGTTGGAGCGCTCCCAGGACATACCATTATGGGACAAACAAGAGTGATCAGCTATAATATCGGAACCCTTACTAAGGACTGCCCTATCGGGAAAAAAGGCAACAGCTTCAAGGGACATGAATTCCATCACTCTGAAATAAAGGAAATTCCTGAGGACGCTGAATTTGCAATAACCCTATCAAGGGGAACAGGCATAAAGAACAAAAGGGACGGGCTTATTTCTGGAAATACCGTTGGCTCTTATGCCCACCTGCATGGGATTGCGTACAGGGAGCTTGCAGGCTCACTTGTAGAAGCTGCAAGGAAGTTTCGGGAATCCAGACCTCTTTCGTGATGTGTGGAATTCTTCCGTAATATTTGTAGATTTCTCTTGATTCTTGCAGTCCCTTCCATAGCTTGAGAATATGCTTTCATCTCTAAGCCTTTGCAGGTCGAAAAAGCAATATTATATTAAATTAGATTATAATAGGTTAGGTTACAACAAATTGAATTATGAAAAATTGGATTGTAATAATTGGATTGTAATAATTGGATTGTAATAATTGTATGATGAAAATCTGAATTAATACAGTTACTTTAAAATCTGAATAAAGATGAATTACGTTATAACAAATTAGATTACAATAAGCCAGACGGTAATTTACTTATTTTCATTTCATTTTCTTTTCAGGTGAATCTATTGAAAACACAACTTAAAGGAGACCGGGTCCTTGCCGGAAAGGAAGCGGTAGCCGAACTTTACAAAACTGGTTATTTCGGACGCCCTAAAGGCAATGGGCTCGAACTCTCGCTTGTAGAAGCTGCTTTCCTTCTGTCCAGAGGGAAGCTAGAGATCGAACTCGATGGTACACTGCTTGATTTCAGAACTTTTTTCGAACAGGCTTCTTTGAAGCAGCCAAATTTTGAGCTGAAATACATCGTTTATAAGGACCTTAAAGAGAGGGGGTATTATGTCCAGCCGTCAGCGGTGGATTTCCGGGTTTATCCCAGAGGCAGCCACCCAGGCAAGAGTGCGGCAAATCTTTTTGTCCATGTCCAGTCTGAAAGGCAGCTCCTTCCTGTAAAATTTCTGCAGGAAGCAGTAGTCTCGGCAGAGAATGTACGCAAGCAGTTTATCCTTGCTGTGGTGGATGGGGAAAGTGATCTTACTTTTTATGAGATTAAAACTGCGGTTCCAGAAGGAGATATGCCTGAGCCATATCCCACTGTCAAAACCGATGCCACATTCCTGGAAGATAGGGTAATAGTCTGGGATGCTAAGGCTTCGGAAACTCTCTATGCCAGAGGCTTTTACGGGAAAATGCTGGATTCTGAAAGGCTGCAGCTCTCCCTGGTAGAATCCCTTTACCTCTTTTCTAGAGGCGTGATAACGGTTCGGGACAGGAATGGTAAGGTCTTTTCGTTCGATGAGTTTATCGAGAAAGCCTCGGAAATTGAGAGCTCTTTCCTTAGAAAGTACAGTGGATATAAAAACCTCAGGGATTCAGGACATGTAGTCAAAACCGGTTTTAAATTCGGGACGAATTTCAGAGTATACCGAAAAGTCGAGTCTATAGAAAAAATTCCGCATTCAGAATATCTTGTAAACGTTATTCCTGCGGATTTCGAGTTCATGCTTTCGATTATTTCCGGAGTAGTCAGGCTTGCAAACAGCGTGCGTAAGACAATGCTTTTTGCAATCGAAAAAGGAGAGGAGATCGAATACCTGGACATCAGTCGAACGAAAATGTGATATTTTGATCTAATACTCTGATCTAATACTCTGATCTGATACTCTGATCTGATACTCTGATCTGGTATCGGGAGGGGATTTTTTTCCCTGATGTTAAAGTTCCTTAGAGTTAATGAAAATCAGTCTTCAGCCGAGGGCGGAGTATAACATGTGGGATATTATTGCAGTAGACATCTCTGGCAGGCACAGGATTAAAGGAGGTTATTACATGGTATGTGCAGCAGCAGCGCTTACGATTTCGGCTAGCTATATCGAAAAGGTCAAGCAGATCAAAATTCTTCCCCTCTGGCTAAAAAGAGCTCCTAGCTTGTTGGATATCGTACAGCTAATTGAAGACACGGCTGATCAGCTTTCCTTTGAGGGTACGATTGTGGCAGAAAAGGGAGATATGTATAATAAACCCAGTTGGGTGACCGAAAGTATGTTTTCCAGGGCTTTTAAGTATCAGGAATCCATTGCCGAGAGAAGGTCGATTGAACTCGTGCACCATATTTCCCTGAGCGCCCGCAATTTACTGATAAACGAACTTCAAATCGAGGCATGAAAATTTTAGCAGAACAGAAATCCAGTGACGAAAATAGGGTAATTCTTGTTAAAAGAACCATTCCCAATTCGGACCTTGAACGTGAGGAATACCTCTTTCAGGAACTTAGAGAGCTTGCAAAAGCAGCAGGTTATCTGCCTGTCGGCGAACTTAAGCAAACTAGGTATCCAGACTCAAAGTACCAGCTTGGTAGGGGAAAGATCGAGGAACTTGCTGAACTTGTTAGGGATACAGACGCAGACAAAGTAATTTTCTATAATAGGCTTTCTACGACTCAGCTTTTCAATATCTCAGAAGTCTGTAAATGTCAGGTTATTGATAAATTCCAGCTTATCCTTGAGATCTTTGCAAAGAGAGCAACTACCCACCGCTCAAAACTCCAGGTCAAACTGGCAAAATTGAGATACGAGGTGCCGAGGGCAAGGGCAGTTGTTTCTCTCCTTAAAAAGGAGGAAAGACCAGGGTTCATGGGACTTGGAGACTATGAGGACTCTTATGAACAGGACCTGAAGAAGAGAATCGCGAGAATTGAGAGTGAGCTTGGATCTGCAGAAAAAGACGACGAGTCCCTGCGGGACTTAAGGCACAGGAGAGGCTTTTCCTTGATTTCCCTTGCAGGATATACAAATGCTGGAAAAAGTACGCTTTTCAATGCTATTGTAGATGAAAGTGTTGAGACAAAAGATATGCTTTTTACAACACTTATTCCCATGACCCGAGCTCTGGACCTTGGAGGACGAAAAGCTCTTTTGACCGACACCGTGGGATTTATAGAGGATCTTCCTCACTGGCTAGTTGATGCCTTCAAGTCCACCCTGGATGAGATTTTTCTCTCGGATCTTATACTCCTGGTTGTGGATGTAAGCGAAAAGCCTGAGATGATTCTGCAGAAACTTTCAACAGCTCACGATACTCTCTGGGACAGGATTCAGGGAGTTCCTATTGTTACTGTGTTTAACAAGGCTGATCTGGTTGATGAATCCGAACTTGACGGTATTCTGGAAAAAATAGGCTATATGGCCCCGAATCCTGTATTTATTTCTGCAAAAGAAGGTACAGGCATGGCTGCGCTAAAAGTCGAGATATTAAAGCACCTACCTCCTTGGTGTTTTTGCTCTCTTTCTCTTCCGAATTCAGAAAAAGGTATGTCGGTTCTCTCTTGGCTTTATGAAGAAGGAGTCGTACACAGGGTTGAATTTAAGGAACGGATCCTTGTGGATTATGAAGCAAGGGCAGAGATAATTAACAGGGCGCATGCTCTACTTGAGCCTCAGCAGCAAACCTGAGAACACCTGGCTCACTCCCAGGCCCATTCTTCCTTCTTAGAGAGGTTTTACGTGGTTCAAAAACGTTCGTATGGTTACGAAAGATATTTATATCTAAATGTTGTTTGTATGTATGCGAACGGGTGTCTACTGAAGACATCAGACCCTCCTAATATCCTAGACTATACCCTTGAAACCAAATTTTGCTATGTTTCTGCCCGTTCGCAATTCCTCCTGTATTTATCTTTTTTAGACTCAATTCTTTTCTAGCATGCGAAATATTGCCATGTTTTTACATCTCAAAATTTATATAAATTCACTCCTCATTCTCCTGTTAGCATGAAATTCGATCTGCACGTACACTCCGAGCATTCAAAAGATAGCAACTCAAGCCACGACGACATTCTTGAAGCTGCACGTAAAAAGGGGCTGGATGGATTTGCTATCTGTGACCATGATACTATAGAAGGTGGGCTTGCCTGTGAAAAAAGAGCTCTGGAGCTTGGGTTTGAGCTTACCATCATTCCAGGGGTGGAGGTTACTTGTTCGAAAGGGCATATCCTGGTGCTTGGAGTGAGACAGAATATCGAGCCACTCCTCAGTCCGGAAGAGACTATCAAAAGAGCCCGAAAACTTGGAGGCACAGTTATTATCCCTCACCCCTTCAAGCGTAGTTCTCATGGGATCGGAAGTTTCGAAGGGCTTGATATTGATGCCGTTGAGGTATTCAATTCTCGCTGTCTTTTTAATAGCGCCAATCGAAAAGCCGCAACCGAAGCAGAGAGACTTGGTATCCCCGGCGTTTCAGGAAGTGATTCCCATATTCCCGAAATGGTAGGTCAGGCATATACTGAGATTGACGCGTTGGAAAATACCGTGGACGCTGTACTAGAAGCTATCAGGGAAGGAAAAGTTTCCCCTGCAGGAAAAAACACGCCAACGCCCATTATCCTTAAACAGATGTCAGGCAGTGTCAGGCGAAGAATTAAGAAAAAACTGTTTCGTAAAGCCTGAATGACTCAAAGTTAAACTCTGGCATAGTCTAGAATTTAGCAGAACTACAATTCCTTTATGACTTATGTACGGTCAATTCTATTTTAGTTTAAAAACAATCTTAAAATTAATATCAGGAATATGAGAGATATTATTATGGTGAGTACAAGTAGTATTTCACTAACCCCTATCATCATCTTAATCTCTTATTTTTTTGTTCTGTTTTAATTTTCGAAGTAATGTTAAAATTAGGTCGTGCACAATTAGTTAGTTGATGTATTTCCAAAACACTTTTAGTGGTGCATCATACCTTTTTTGCAATCCAGTAAGGTTAATAGCATGCTTGATGCACGAAACATAAGGCATTTCTAGCACTGGAAAATTAATCATGAAAACATCAACTGCTTAATGATGGACGACCTAAAATTAATATTAGGAATATAATAGCTATTAATATGGCTAATGCAACTATTATCCCACTGACTCCTATCATCTCACAGTCCTCTTATCTATAAGTTCTGAATAAATTAATACTGTTTCTTACATACTATGTTCATCTAAAGATATATACTATCTCCACCATGGCAACATTTTAATATAGTTATCATGACTGCTCGTTTCACGAGCTTAAGGTGTAAAGTAATATTCATTTAAGATGTCTTTAATCCTCTATTATCATGCTTTCCTATAATTATTAATGATAAGGATAATTTATCCAATTTACCTTATATATTTGCCAAATTTATTGATTAACACACAAGAATGATTGAAGCTCAGGCTTACTAACTTAAAAACAAGGTCAATTTGACTTAAAAGTTAAGAGAGTTTAATAATATTTGATGCATATTCATATTACTAAATTTTAAAAAATGATTACTGTGGCAGTAGATGACTACAACATCTACGTTAGATTAAATAAGAGATAGGAAGGTAAAGAATGAGAATACAATTATCTGACAGAATAAAAAGGACACTGGGCGTTCTCCTATTAGTCTTTTTTGTAGCTTCGCTGACTGCTTCATCTGTAAGCGCAGCTGTGTCTACAAAATATATGGACAAAAACAATGACAGTTATGATCGCGGATATCGAGACGGATACTCTGAAGGATATAGTGCCGGGTTTATAGACGGTATAACAGGAAAAAGTCCACGCATGTTTATCGCGATCTACTACGGGCCGGACTCGGGATATAAGGGCGGGCACTTTAACGGATTTGTGCATGGATACAATGTTGGATACGATTTAGGAAAGAAATTTTACGGCTTCTAATTCGGTATGAACATAGTTATAGTCTCCCAGTTATAACACCCATGGTGATAATTTAATACTCGAGCAAAAAATTAAAGATAAGCAAAAAGAGATAAAGATTGAGAACCCTGAGAAATTACGCAATTGGTACAAAACCAAATGTAAAGACTTCATTATAAGCCAGCTTTCAATTAGATTATATTTTTAATTTAACTCAGCTAGCTATAGAATTTGATCCAATTGCGTAGATCTTAACTTATTTTTATAGATTTTTACTTATTTTACCTGATTCTAGAATCCAAACCTATTGTGAAAAAGGGATTTCTGACTTTGTTTTCCTTGAAAGAAAAGAACTTATCGCTTACGGTCATATCCTTTTTATAAGCTCAAAACCTGTTTAACTGAATGTTTATTTGGGGGATAAACAATGGCAGAAACAACCGATCAGGACAAGCCAATGATCTGGAAAGAACTCGTACTGGGATTCGTTGTGGTTGAATCTTGTGTGTATCATTCGATTCGTACAATATCTATTGTGACGGCAAGCAGTGCAGAGGAAGCGCTATTTACGGATAATCTAACAAGGCTTACAAAACTGGAAGATGACGAAACTATAAAAGGAGTTCTTCCAGTTCCGTCTCCAACGTATGAGGTAACGGGAGCCATCCCGACTGAAGGCGAAGAAATCAGCAAGGTCCTTCTTTTAGGATATGAGTATCCCGGGGCACAGGTTCCAAATTGGATAGAAGTTCTTGAAAGAGAGATCGCAAACTCGAGACAATGTGTGTAATAATGCATTTTTTAAACCAATAAATACTAAGGGCAGGCAACAGCACCGGCTGAAAGTCGCAGATATGCACCTGAAATAATATTAAAGGAATTAATTAAAGGAATAAATTAAAGAAATAAATTAAAGGAATAAATTAAAGGAATAAATTAAAGGAATAAATTAAAGGAATAAATTAAAAATAACTGTTTTGTTATGATTTACCAAAAATATTCTTAAGAGTCTCATTCACAAGGCCGACTGCACTGCAAGTTGCAGGTGTTCCCGCAAGTGCGTTCAGCATCACGAAGTCATGTATAGTTCCTAAGTATCGAACTGCTGTAACATTGACACCTGCCTGGATTAGCTTATGAGCATAAGCCTCACCTTCATCGCGAAGTACATCATTCTCATCAGTAATGATAAGAGCAGGTGGTTGTCCTTTGAGCTGATCAATCGAAGCCTGCAGTGGTGATGCTGTCGGTTGCTTGCGCGCTTCTTTGTCAGGTAAATAATTATTCCAGAACCACTTCATTGCTTCACGGGTAAGCCAGATCCCGGTTGCAAACTGCTGATATGAAGGCGTATCAAAATTTGCATCAGTAACAGGATAAAACAGTACCTGGTAGGCAATATTTGGGCCACCCCATTCTTTTGCCAGCAGGAGAACAGCTGCCACCATGTTTCCGCCTACACTGTCGCCAGCAAGAACTAGCTTTGAAGTATCCAGGTTGAGATCTTTCCCCTTCTCTGCAATATATTTTGTCGCTGCATATGCCTCTTCGATTGGTGTTGGGTATTTCGCTTCAGGAGATGGCGTAAAATTGACAAATACGACCGCAGCGTTAGCTCCGTTTGCAATTTCCCTAACTAATCGATCGTGTGTATCTTTGCCCCCAAGTACCCAGCCGCCCCCGTGAAAGTACATAACAGCTGGCAGGTTTTCTTTGCTTCCTTTTGGTCTTACTATCCTAATAGATACCTGTCCCTCAGGACCAGCCTGAATGGTTAAGTCCTCAAGATCTGCGGGTAATTTTGTTACCTCTGCCGCCTGCAAATCGGAAAGAACCTGGCGGGCGCCTTTTGGGGAGAGCTCGTAGATTGGTGTTCCACCCTGCTTGTTTACATTTTCTACAAATGCTCTTGTCGCTGGTTCGAGTAAATTGATGCTGGTTTGATTCATACTGAAGTCCTCCTCGTTCGCTTTAACCTGTATTTAATTATTGGTGCTAATGGAATCCATTAGTGGGAATAACTAAGTGGATAGTGCAAAAATAACAATAACACAGGTAATCTTCAATATATGATCGATATTATATATTTGAGCTAATATTTATATATCTCATGGAAAAATGAGCACGAAAATCCGATTTTGATGATATCAATATTCTTTTCATCACTGAAAAAAAGCCTGCTTGTTTAAATGACAAAATCTGAAAAAGGGATTTTTAAGGTGTGTCCGATACTATATTGTCCGGCACTATATGATAGACTCATTAAACTCCACGTAACCACATTCCCATGAGTGGCATTTTTAGAGTTAACCTGGCAAATTAAGACATCATTTGTATCTTGTTTTGACAAGCCATGCTTAAATTAATCAAAATTATTCTTGGTTTTATGCCAGGCTTATGTCTATTAGCTAGGGTTCCGGTGTGATAGATGTTAATTTCCTTGTTTAGGTTAAGTCTTTTCCCGTGGAAATGAGTTAAGTACTAATATAGAAACCCTTATAGGGTAAAAATTAGAGACTGATAGAACCATGGCCAGGGAAATAAGGATACTCCACACTGCAGACACGCATCTGGGATACAAACAATATCACAGCGAAGCCCGGAGAAAGGATTTTTTTGCAGCTTTTGAGCTCGTTGTAAATGATGCAGTTGAGATGCAGGTTGATGCTGTAGTGCATGCTGGAGATCTTTTTGATTCGAGGAACCCGACCCTTGAAGACCTTCTTGAGACAATGAGCCTCCTTTCCAGGCTGAAGGCGGTTGACATACCATTTTTAGGAATTGTCGGGAACCATGAAAGCAAACAGAACACCCAGTGGCTCGACCTTTTTGAAGAAATGAGGCTTGCGACAAGATTGGGAAAAAAACCACATATGGTAGGCAATGTAGCCATTTATGGTATCGACAGTGTCCCGAAATCAAAAATTCCTATATTCGACTATTCAGGATTTTCCCCTGCGGAGAATTGCTGGAAACTACTTGTAATGCACCAGATCATGAGTCCTTTCCCATATGCAGAATGGGATTGCGACGAGGTGCTTGAAAATCTCCCTTTCAGGGTTGATGCGGTTCTTCTTGGTGATTACCATGAACATGCAATAACTAAAAATAAGACAGGCGAGACTTGGATCACTTACCCTGGCAGTACCGAGCGAAACAGCGTTTCCGAAATGGGTGCCCGTTCCTACAATATCATCACGCTTTCCGAAAAAGGCCTTGAAATTAGTAAGCGCACGATTCCAACCCGGAAATTCCTTCCCATTAAAGTAGAATTGACCGGGGAAGATAAACCCTATGAACAGATTTTTTCTACAGTAAATGAGTATTTTGAAGAGATCCCGGATTCCGTAGTAATTCTGGATATTTTCGGGGATTCGGAAGCAGTTCTGTCACTCAGCGAGCTTGAGGAATACCTGCTTAGTAAAGGAGCTCTTGTGCCTAGGGTTAACGACCTCAGGGTGAAAGAGTCTCTCCCGGAAGAGATTTTAAAAGTATCTTTTTCTGATCCTGACCATGCCGTTGCAAACGAAATCAAGAATATGAGTTTAAACGACGGCGGGTTGATTATTGATGAAATTATCCGGAGCCCGAATATCTCAAGGTCAAGGGTAGACGAAGAGACTGAAGGCAGGCTTTCGAAGCTTATTGAGGCTATGGCTGCGGACTTTAAAAGCCCGGATTTCAGGATAGAGCTTCCAGCTTGCCCTTCAAGTCCTGCAAGCTCTTCAAGCCCTTCAAGTCTTTCAAGCCATGTCATGAAAACTGAAATTTCAGCGAAAGCTGAGTTTGCAGGAGAGGCTGGATTTGCCGGGGAAAGCAGGCCTGTTGGGATAATTGCCGGAAAGCTTGAAATTACTGAACTCTCCGGAGTTCTGAGGACTTCTGATGAAATTGAGAATGCTGAACCGCCATCTAATTCGGAGTTTCTGGAGCTGGCTGATTCGGGTTCGGGATCTTTAGAGCTGTCGAATGAATTTATAGTGCCGTATAAATCGGATTTTCCGCAGGAAACTTCAGGGACTTCAGGGACTTCAGGGAAATCCCCAGAAACAGGAATTGAATTCTTGAAAGACAAAGATAATGGGCCTGAAACTAAACCTGAAATTAAACCAGAAGTTAAACCAGAAGTTAAATTAGAAATTAAACCTGATAATGAGCCTGAAAGTGAATTTTCTGAAAGTCAGCCTGAGACGGAGATTCAAAAGTTGGCTGAGCCTGGAGTTAAAGGCAAATCTGGAAAGGAAGCGCCAGACAAAGCCGGGAAGTTGCCTGAAGAAAAACCTGCCAGGGCTACGGAGTTGGGAATAAAAGGGAAGTCAGGGCAGAAAAAGGGAAAAGGGAGGTCTGCTGTACCTCGACAGTATAACCTTGGTGATTACTTGTGAAGCTCAAAAACCTGTATATTGAAAACATCCGGAGTTATAAAAAACTAGATTTTACTTTTGAAGATGGAGTTACAGTCATTTCCGGGGTTAATGGAAGTGGAAAGTCCAGCTTGCTTGAGGCCTGTTTTATGGGGCTTTTCGGGAGTAAAATTCTTTCAAAGGACTTTGTGCTTGCGGATGTGATCTTCAAAGGGGCTGAAAATGCGAAGATAAGCCTGGGGTTTGAGCATTTAGGGCAGGATTTTCTTATCGAGCAGGCTTTCAGATATTCCCCAAAAACTGAGAGTGCTTCGAATTCGAAATGCGTGCTTTATGCCAATGGGAAAAGTATTGTTGATCAGGCTACACGGACCTACGAAGAGGTTTGCTCTCTTCTGAATATGGATGAAGAGGCGTACCGGAACTGTGCTTACATCAGGCAGGGCGAAATTGACATACTAATTAATGCAAGACCAAGAGACAGGCAGCGCATGATCGATGACCTGTTGCAGCTTGGAAAGCTCGAAGAATACAGGGAAAGAACAGGCAGTGCAAAAACGGCTGTCAGAAGACTTCAAAGGGATACCAGTAATAGTCTTTCGAGCGTAAATGCCGATATCGAGGAAATTGAAAGTACAGAACCTCATGCCGTGCTGAAGGGACTCAGGCAGAAGATAAAGGAAAGCGATGCAATCTTAAGAAAATATAATGAGAATAAAGAGATTGTAGCTGGCCAAAAAGAAAAACTTGACCTGATGATTTCAGAGCACAGAGAACGGCTCCAGGAAATCTACACCCTTAAGCAGGCTCTGGTCAAATCCCAAGAAAACAAGACTGGCTGCATCCGGGAAAGAGAAGCCTCTTCAGGAGAAGCTCACGAGCAAAGTCAGGTTCTGCTTGGGCTGGGAGAGGAAAACAATTCTATTCGGGAAGAATGCGGTTTTGGAGACCTTGATATTGAGACCTTGAGCTTGCAGAAGGAAAAAGAAGAGTTTCTTGCCAGGGAAAAGGTAAATGGAATTTCAAAAGAACTTGCTCTCCTCAGCAGGGAAGAAGAAGTCCTTACTCAAGCCTTACGCGACCTCGAAAAAGAAAAAGCCGAAACTGAACGCGCTTTTATGCAGTGCAGGGCAGATATTGGAGCTACAAACGGGGAAATTGAAGGAAATCGGAAAAGCATACTGAGAATCGAGGAAGATAATAAAAAGCTAAAGGAGGCTGCAAAAGAAGCTACAGGCTTCGCAGAAACTTATGATGTTCCTTTGTTTATAAAGGAGCTGGAAGAAAAAGAAAGCCTTCTGCGTGAACGGAAAAATGAAGCCTCAACAAAGCTTGCGCTTGCCTTCAAAGAAAAAGAATCCGAAGACATAAATCTTCTCACTCTTGACAAGGAAATTCAAAATTACAGGGTAGCAGTTCGGAAAGTTAAAACCGAGATTGAAATTCTTGAAGAGGAACTCAGGCAGAACGAAAAAGGAATTCTGGGAGTTCAGGAGCAAAAGTCCGAAGCTTCCATTGGGTTGAAGGGACTTGGCTTTACAGAAGAACAGCTTGAAGACCTGGAATACTTAAGCGAGCTGCTGCTAGAAAGTAAAAACAGGCTGCATGGGCGAGAAAAAGAGCTTGAAGCTACCCTCAGGGAGCTTGATAAAGTTCTCCGTAAAAATCTGGAACTGCTTGCCGAAGGAAAATGCCCTACCTGCGGGCAGGAACTTAAAGGTTCTGAGATTGCATGCACAACCGGGGAATCCGAGCAGAAGAAAGAAAAACTTGCAGCCGAACTTCTCGATATAAAGCTCCAGCAGGCTGAGATCGAGAAAAAGCTCAACCGGCTCAAGGACGCAAAAAAGTTGGAGAGAAAGATTTCAGATTACGGCGTGGAAATCGAGAAACTCAGAAATAAGGCAAAAGACCTGCAGGAAAGGATATCGATCCATAGAACCCGAATTGAGGAAGATTCTCTTAAGCTGGAAGGCTTTAATAAGCAAAAACTGGAACTTGAAACAAAAATGGGCCAGCTTCTTCCTGATATTAAAGCCCTGCAGGGCTGGGAGGAAGCGGCTCAAAAAGCCCACAGCGAGAGTGAAAAAGCGCTTCGAGAGGCAAAGGCCTTTGAGAAAAAGCTTGCAGAAAATGCCTCAGAAATTGAGTCTCTGAACGGAAAAATAAGGACTTCCCTTGCGCTGATCGAAAATTACGGGCAAAGGCTTGGAGAGCTAAATGAGAAATTGAAAGGCTTTGCCGAACGGGAGGCTCTTGAAAAGGAAAAACTCAAAGCTCTTGGAGTTGAGCTTGAAGCCCTTCGGGAAAAAGAAGACCTGGCAAAAAAAGCCCTCGAAAAAAGTGAAAAACTTCTCTTGCAGACAAAAAAAATCAGGGCAAATCTGCTTCGCATGGATAACATAAAACATAGAATTTCCGAGCTTGAGGCTTCCATTAGAAACCTTACAGAAAAAGTCGGTTTCTTTGACCAGGAAATCCTTGAAAGAAGCGAGCGAGTAAAGCAACTTGAAGGAAAACTGCAAGGAAGCAGGTTTGAAGATCTCCAGCTCAAGCGTACTAAGCTTGAAGAGTATCAGGCAAACCTTTCCGAAAAAACCCGGCAAATTACAGCTGCAAAAGATGCATTTTTAAAAGAAGCAGGTATGGTAGAAAACAGCTTAAAACGCCGCAATGTGTTAAAAGACGAACTAAAAGCTCTTGGAAACAGGCAACTGTACCTGGAAGCGGTATATAACAATGCCGAGGAGCTTGAGAATATGTATATGCGTGTTAGGGCTGATATGCGGGCAAGAAATATAGGAGCTCTTTCTGCCCTTTTGAATGAAATGTTCAGCTTCATGTACACAAACAACGCCTATTCCCACATCGAACTTGACTCGGAATATAACCTTACGGTTTATAGAAAAGACGGCACTCCTCTTGAACCCAAGCTCCTGAGCGGGGGCGAACGTGCGATTTTTAACCTTGTCCTGCGCTGTGCAATCTACAGGCTTCTCGCCCTCGGTTTTGGCGGAGACCGAGCAGACGGGCTTCCACCCATGATCCTTGACGAACCCACCGTTTTCCTTGACCGCGGGCACATAAACCAGCTTTTGAAACTCATAGACCTGATGCGCAATAAAGGAGTAGGTCAGATTATTGTGGTTTCCCATGACGAATCCCTTATAGATTCGGCAGACCATGTCTTCCAGGTAGAAAAAGACCCTCTCACCAATATGTCCTCTGTTATAAGGATCTAACATTGCAACCACTGAACCGCAACGGTTGAGCCTCAACGGTTGGGCCGCAACCGTTGCACCGCAACCGTTGCGCCGGTTGATCACGCCGATAGGGTTTGGGGATAAGGCATTTAAATCCAAACGTTACATCGTTTTTGATCAAACTTTTTTTGAAAAAGTTTGTGAGCAAGCTTTTTTTGAAAAAGTTTGTGAGCAAGCTTTTTTTGAAAAAGTTTGCGATCACTTTTTCCAGAACTCAGGCGTAAAGAGTAGGATTACAGTATAAACCTCGAGCCTGCCAATCCACATATTTGCAATCAAAACCAGCTTTCCTAGGGGAGGAATAGGATCAAAACTGCCCATTGGGCCTACCATGTTTAGACCTGGTCCTATATTGCCGAGTGTAACTATGGATGCAGTAATTGAGGTTATAATGTCCATGCCCAGAACCGAGAGAATCAAGGCGCTTGAAAGAAAGACTAGCAAATATATGACAACAAATGAAACAATAGAATTGACAATCTCATCGGGCACGATTTTATTGTTAAACTTAACGTTTCTTACGGCTCTAGGATGAAGAGCCTTGAACAGTTCTATTCTGCTGTGTCTGAGAAGGATAAGGATTCGTACAACCTTGATGCCCCCACCTGTGGAACCTGCACAGGCTCCAATGAACATAACTATAATAAGTATCATTTTCGCAGATTCAGACCAGAGATTAAAATCTGTTGTTGCAAATCCTGTACTTGTTATTATTGTAACCACATGAAAGATTGCATACCTGAATGAATCAGAAAGGTTTGTGCCGAGGTCCCGCCAGAGCAAGAAGGTAAGAATCCCGCTTGCTGCAAGGATCAGGGCAATATAGAACCGGAATTCATCGTCTTTAAAAAGGAGATTTTTGTCTATATAGATTGCCCTATAATAAAGGGCAAAGTTTGCACCTGCGACAAATGTAAAAAACGTTATTATATATTCAACAAGAGGACTGTTAAAAGCCCCAATGCTCTGCCCGTAATTGGAGAAACCTCCGCAGCCCATTGCAGCAAACATATGGTTGAGTGAATCGTAGAGGGAGACTCCTGCAAGCAGGAGAGAAACAACCATCAGGAAGGAGATTACGAAGTAAATCGACCAGAGGATTCTTGCAGTTTCCCTAACCCTTGGCTTCAGCTTTTCCTCGGTGGGTCCAGGTGCTTCGGCTCGAAAAAGCTGGCGACCCGCAACCCCAAGTTTGGGTAGGATCGCGATGAAAAGCACGATAATACCCATGCCCCCGAGCCACATAATCAAGCCTCTCCAGAAAAGTATGCCTTTAGGATGGCTTTCTATATCAGTAAGAATTGTTGAACCTGTTGTGGTAAATCCAGACATGGATTCAAAAACGGCATTGAGAGGAGAAATCCCATCCATTATGAAAGGTATGGCTCCGAAAATAGCAGCTGCAAGCCAGCCTAGGGCAACGATTGCAATTCCCTCCTTGCGCATCCATTCCTCATCAGTCTTATAGGAGAGTAGGAGAAAACCTGTAACTGTGGTTATGAAAATCGAAACCAGAAAAGGAGTTAAACTCTCCCCGTAGTAGTATGAAACTCCGAGAGGGACGATCATGAATAGTCCCAAGAGCCTGAGCAGACCGCCAAGCACGTATAAGACAACTCTAAAATTCATGCGGATTCTCTTTTTTAAACTTGCTAAACCCTTTTGAATTTTTCGTATATATTCATCACTTAAAAAATTTCTCCACCGTTGAAACCGTAGAAGACAGAGCAAAGACTATTACCCTATCTCCTTCCCGAATTACGGTATCTCCTCTGGGTATAATAGTTTCATCATTATGAACTACCATGGTAACAATCGCTCCTTTAGGGAACTTGACCTTGTTAAGGGACTTTCCTACAATCTTCGAGTACCTTGAAGTCGTGTATTCGATAATTTCTGCCTTTTCGCCTTCGAGAGTGGTAAGCTTTTCAATGCCTTTTCCCATTGTAAGCTTAAGTACTTCGTTTACAGTCGCTTCCCTTGGACTGACTGCCATGTCTATTCCGATCATTTCAAAAAGAGGTACATAATCCGGGCGGTCAGCTCTTGCAATAACCTTCTTTGCGCCCATTTGTTTTGCCAGAAGAGAGCATAGAAGATTTTTCTCATCGTTGTTTGTAACTGCAAGCACGACATCCATGTCTTCGATATTCTCTTCCCTTAGAAGATTGACATCAGTGCCGTCCCCGTTTAAAATGAGGGCGTTTTCAAGCATCTCGGCAACTTCTATACATCTGCTTCTACTGTGCTCGATAATCTTAAGGTCTGCATTTTCATCTTTATCTATCAATTTGGCAAGATAAAATCCTACAATCCCACAGCCAATAAGGAGAATCTTATTTCTGTGGGGCTCCCCATTCCCAAAGAAGCGTCCAAGTTCTTCCAGGGCTTTTGGCTTGCCCACAACTACCACATGGTCATTTGCATAAATAGCATCCTCCCCATGAGGAATAACTATTTCATGTTTCCGAAAAATTGCACTTACAATGCAGCAGTCGTCAAGCTCGAGTTCCTTAATTTGTTTTCCTACAAGCTTACTGTCAGGACGGATAGCAAATTCCATCATCTGAACTTTCCCATCGGCAAAGACTTCAGTATCTATGGCTGATGGACTTGAAAGTACCTCGGCAACCTCCGAGGCAAGCGCAAGCTCAGGACAGATCATTAGGTCAACTCCGACCTGAGCCCTTGAGGTTACAGGCACGTCAATGTAGTCTGGATTGCTGACTCTTGCAATGGTTTTGGTTTCTTTCCAACCAGGATGGGACCTTATGATAAGTTTTGCAGTCATGCAGGCAACAATATTGACCTCATCAATCCCGGTGACAGCAATCAGAATATCCACATCGTGAAGGATACTTGCGAGAATTTCAGCGTTTGCACCATTTCCCTCCAGCACCTGAACATCGAGTTCATCCGCCCTTTGGGCGACCTCCTCATTTTTCTCAACAACAATTACATCGTGTGTGTGAGAGAGGAACTTTGCGATATGATATCCAACCTCTCCTGCCCCTATGACTATTGCTTTCATAAGTTTCCTCAAAAAAGCTTAATTTCAGATAAATTAGCCTACTTACTTAAACCTGAAAAAATAAAAATTTAAATAGTTCTATTTATGACAAATATTATGTAATACTACCATAAAAAGTCTTCAATAACCAAATATTGTTTTTCTTTATCCAAGAGAAAGTCCTCCAATTTAGAAGCTTACCTAAAAAACTTTTCTATTTCTGATATTGCAGAAGCCATTGAAAAGATAACCACCCGGTCATGATCCTTAATAACAAAATCCCCTCTCGGGACTATAGTATCTTTTCCCCGGACCACCATATTGATTAGCGCTCCTCTTGGGAACTTTACTTTGTTTAAAGGTTTTCCTACAATTTTCGAGCTTTCAGAAGCCGTATATTCTATGATTTCCGCTTTTTCACCCTCAATGGTTGTTAGGGTTTGTATTCCCTTGCCCATTGTAAGCTTAAGTACTTCGTTTACGGTCGCTTCTCTGGGACTGACTGCCATGTCTATGCCAACCATTTCAAAGAGGGGGAGGTAGTCTGAGTGATCAGCCCTGGCAATTACTTTCTTGGCTCCCAGTTGTTTTCCAAGAAGAGAACATAGAAGGTTCTTCTCATCGCTGTCCGTGACTGCAATAACAACATCCATATTCTCGATGTTTTCTTCCCTGAGCAGATTGAGGTCAGTGCCATCTCCATTCAAAATGAGGGCATTTTCCAGTGTTTCGGCAACTTCTATGCACCTGCTTCTGCTGTACTCGATAAGCTTAAGGTCTACATTTTCATCTTTATCAATCAGTTTGGCTAGATAAAATCCTACAGCGCCGCAGCCTATAATAAGGACTTTGTTCCTGTGAGGCACCTTGCTGCCGAAAACGTTGCTCAGGTTCTCCATAGCTTCAGGTTTACCCACAACAACCATACGGTCATTTGCCTTGATTATATCATTTCCATGAGGAATAATTATTTCATGATCTCGAAAAACTGCACTTACAATGCAGCAGTCTGCAAGCTCGAGGTCCTGCATCTCCTTTCCTACAAGCTTGCTTTCAGGACTTATCGCAAATTCAGTCATTTTGACTTTTCCCTCGGCAAACATCTCAACATCGATTGCGGACGGGCTTGACAGGATCTCAGCAACTTCGGAGGCAAGTGCAAGTTCAGGACAGATCATAAGATCAACTCCAACCTGGGCCCTTGAGGTTACAGGTGAATCTACATAATCAGGGTTGCTGACCCTTGCAATGGTTTTGATTTCCTTCCATCCTTGTTTGCTTCGAGTAATTAGCTTGGCAGTCATGCAGGCTACAATATTAACTTCATCGACACCGGTCATAGCCACAAGCAAATCAGTACCCTGAAGAATTTGTGAGAGGATTTCGGCATTTGCCCCATTTCCTTCGATAACAAGGACATCAAGTTCCTCTGCCCTTCTTGCTGCTTCTTCAACTTTTTCAATAATTATTACATCGTTTTCTGGGGAAAGAGCCTTTGCAATATGATAACCTACTTCCCCTGCTCCGATAATTATAACCTTCATAACACACCTTCAGAAAAACTGTCTTAAACTAACCTGAAATTTTGAAACCTGGCGAACAAAAAGCACAGGCATAAGACGATCAAGATAGAAACCAAGATAGTAAAACTGAATTATAAAAAGTAAAAAGTCAAGAAGAACACCGAAAAGATAAAAGTGCAAAATATAGCCTGATAAATTGTTTGTTATGAAATTAATGAGCGTATTGACCATCTCTGGAAATTAAGTTTTTGCAAACTAAATTTATAAGACCTATATTTCTCGCGAATTAAATGCAGACTAGGTTCTAGAGTTATACAGTTATATAAATATTTTCAGACTTTGCAGCAATAAATGAAATATAAATATGAACAAACCCTGTAAAATAAAGTAAAGAAGAATAATGAAAAATGAAGAAAGGAGAAGGAAGAGGAAAGACCCTAAAAAAGGTGAAGAAAACAAATGAAAAGAGAAATTCCACATTAGAGTGAAATTTCACATTAAAGAGAGAAAATCCACATAAAAAACAGATATCTCATTAAAGAATATCGCATTAAAGAGAGATATTTCTGAAATGGCTAAATTCTGAAATGGTTAAAATGCGGCTAAAAGCTGCTTTTAACCTTCAAAGGCATCCTTTACCTTTTCAAAAAACCCTTTACTTCTCCTGGGTTTTTCTGTGGATTTCTCGTTTCTTCCCTTTTCATTTCGGTCAGGACTTTTGCCGCTACTCAGGGCTTCGAACTGGCGAAGAAGCTCTTTTTGTTCAGAAGTAAGTTTTCTTGGAGTCTCGATTACAACCCTGACGAGCTGGTCACCTTTTCTACTCCCATGCAAGTGCTGAATTCCTTTATCTTTAAGCCTGAATACAGAATGGGTCTGAGTTCCTGCAGGGATATTCATCTTGACCTTTCCATGTAGGGTATCAACCATCACATCCGTTCCAAGTGCAGCCTGAGCAAAAGAGATCGGAAGCTCAGTAATTACATCATAATCGACTCTCTTAAAGTAATTGTGTTCCATCACATGAAGCACTACATAAAGATCTCCAGATGGAGCTCCAGGTTCTCCCGAATCTCCTTCTCCGCTGAGTCTCAGGCTCATGCCTGAATCAGCTCCAGCAGGCACATTTATCGTTATTTTTCTTGTGTTTCGAATTCTGCCTGTGCCACTACAGACCGGACAAGGAGACTCAATAACCTGACCCCTACCATGACAGGTGTTGCATGTGGAGGTGCTTACAAACTGCATACCCAGTCCAGAACGCGTAGTGCGGATTTGTCCTGTGCCGCCACATGTTGGACAGCGCTTTGGACTTGTTCCCGGTTTGGCTCCTGTTCCAGAACAATTTGAACATCTTTCTGTCCTCGGAACGTCAATATCTTTACGGACTCCAAAAGCTGCTTCCTCAAAGGTGATATAAAGGTCATACTGAAGATCGGACCCTCTCCTTGGTCCCATAGGACCTCGTCTGCCTCCCCCGCCGAAAAACATCTCGAATATATCCCCGAAACCGCCAAAATCTGCACCCCGGAAGATATCTTCTGCGCTGTACTGCCCATTAATTCCAGCATGTCCGAAGCGGTCGTACTGAGCGCGTTTCTCCTCATCTGAAAGCACGGCATAAGCTTCAGAAATCTCCTTGAATTTATCCTCAGCCCCAGCTTCCTTATTCCTATCAGGATGATATTTTAGTGCAAGTTTTCGATACGTTTTCTTTATATCCTCAGGTGAAGCGTCTTTGGATAATCCAAGAATTTCGTAATAATCACGTGTTGTGGCCATCAGGATTCCCTGTTATTTTAAAAAAGATAAAGCTCCGGAAACACAAGCAGGTTTCCGGTAAGGCCTGAGAATCTCCAGGCCTATCTCTTATTACTTAGTTTTTCTTTATTTACGCTTTTCGTCGTCAACTACCTCATAATCGGCGTCGACTACTGTCTCATCAGGACCTTTTGCATCGGAATTTCCTGCTCCACCTGCAGCCTGTTGAGCAGCCTGTTGGGCTTTCTGGTACATTGCAGTTGAGATTGGGTATACAGCTTCCTGAAGAGTTTCGGTTTTTGCCTTAACGTCTTCGATATCCTTACCTTCAAGAGCTTTCTTAAGGTCTTCAACTGCATCAGTTACCTTTGACTTCTGGTCTTCTGTGGCCACATCTCCGGCTTCTTTCAAAGTCTTTTCTGCAGCATTGATCAGAGCCTCGGCATTGTTTGTGGTCTCGACATCTTCTTTGCGCTTTCTGTCTTCTTCAGCATGCAATTCCGCATCTTTGACCATGCGCTCAATTTCATCATCCGAGAGTCCACCTGGTTTCTTGATGGATATAGACTGCTCCTTGCCAGTTCCAAGATCCTTTGCACCTACGTGCAGGATACCGTTTGCATCAATATCAAAGGTAACTTCAATCTGCGGGATACCCCTCGGAGCTGGTGGAATCCCATCCAGAGTAAAGCGACCCAGAGTTTTGTTTTCGACAGCAATTCCCCTTTCTCCCTGAAGAACATGAATCTCCACAGACGGTTGATTATCAGCTGCCGTTGAGAAGACCTGGCTTTTCTTAGTGGGAATTGTTGTGTTTCTTGGGATTAATGGGGTTGCTATACCTCCAAGCGTTTCGATTCCGAGAGTCAGAGGAGAAACATCAAGCAGCAGGACATCTTTGACTTCGCCCCCAAGCACCCCTGCCTGAATAGCTGCCCCAATTGCAACAGCTTCATCAGGGTTGATGTTCTTGTAGGGTTTTTTGCCCGTGAAATTCTCAACAAGCTCGACTACCGCAGGCATCCTTGTGGCGCCTCCGATCAGGATCACCTTGTCGAGATCATTTGGTGTGAGCTTTGCATCGCTGAGAGCCTGACGCATGGAAACAAGAGTCTTTTCAAGGAGATCCTCAGTCATTTTCTGGAATTGGGCTCTGGTCAGGTCAATATCAAGGTGCTTGGGTTCTCCGTCTGGACCAACTGTAAGGAAAGGAAGGTTGATATTGGAATTCGTAACTCCGGACAGCTCGATTTTGGCTTTTTCCGCAGCATCAGTTAAGCGCTGGAGTACAGCTTTGTCCTTTGAGAGGTCAATTCCCTCGATTTTCCTGAACTCGGCAAGTAAATACTCTACAATGCGATGGTCGAAGTCATCTCCACCAAGGCGAGTATCCCCGCTTGTGGATTTTACCTCAAAGACTCCGCCTCCGAGTTCGAGAATGGATACATCAAAGGTTCCGCCTCCAAGGTCGTAGACAAGAATAGTTTGCTCTACATCCCCTTTGTCGAGCCCATAAGCTAGCGATGCAGCAGTTGGCTCATTGATAATTCTCAGGACATCGAGGCCTGCAATTGCTCCTGCGTCCTTTGTAGCCTGTCTCTGAGCATCATTGAAATATGCAGGAACTGTGACAACCGCCTGTTTGATAGTTTCTCCAAGATAAGCTTCTGCATCGGTTTTGAGCTTCTGGAGAATCATAGCTGAAATTTCCTGTGGAGTGTATTGCTTTCCCTGGAGGGTTACCTTGTAATTGGCGTCTCCCATATGTCTTTTAATGGAATAAACAGTATTTTCAGGATTTGAAACGGCCTGTCGCTTTGCGACCTGACCTACAAGTTTCTCCCCTTTTTTGGAAAAACCGACCACTGATGGAGTTGTCCTGCCGCCTTCGGCATTCGGGATCACGACAGCTTCCCCGCCTTCCATTACTGCCATGCATGAGTTCGTAGTACCAAGGTCAATACCTAGTATTTTTGCCATGTTTTATCCTCACTAGATTATTTGGTTAATTATTCGATAAAGCTCTCAGATATTTCATTGAATTAAATTATTTGTTAAGTTATCTTATAAGCTATAGTAAAGTTAATCAGTTAAGTTTGAGAGTCAAATACATTTGAATTCAGGAGTGAAATTTTGCCTCCTTTATTTCCCTGCCTCATCAGGGTTTCTGGCCACTGAGACCATAGCAGGCCTGATAACTTTCGAGTTAAGAACATATCCGGATTTGTAAACTTCTACTATAGTATTGTCCGGAACTTCAGAGGTCTCGACATGTTGAATTGCCTCGTGCCTATGAGGGTCGAATTCACTGGCTTTCTCACTATTGACCTTCTCAACCCCATACTTTTCGAGGATTGAGAAAAACTGTTTTGAAAGTTGTTCTATTCCGCTTACAATCGAGCTCATATCCTCTGCAGTCTTTGCAGATTCAAGGGCGCGATCGAAGTTATCGGTAACTTCGAGAAAATCCAGAATTACCTGCTCAAGCACAGCTTTCCGGTTATCATCAATCTGGCGGGCAGTCCGTTTTCTGAAATTATCAAAGTCTGCCGCGAGCCGGATAAGCTGGTCCTTAAGAATCTGGTTTTCCTCCTGACACAGAGCCTCAGGGTTTTTTTCAGCTTCCGAACTGGTGAAAACTTCTTCGGAATTACCCTGTGTTCCATTAGCCTCCTCCGCCGAAGAACCAGAATTCCGGGTTGCGGAATTTTCAGCCGCAGCCAGGGTATCTTCTTTAGAATCTGTATTTTCCTTTTTATTAAATATCTTCATCAGTCGATCCCCTTCAAATAATTATAACGGTCCTCTCATCTTGATCTGTGATTGTTTGTAATTCTATAAATAATTTTTGGCATTTAAATGAACATATTGCTTAAAAAAGAAAAGAAAAAAAGAGAAAAAGAAAAGTCAGTAAAAGCGATTCTGAAGTTTATATGAGAGTGCTTTGAGCATTATAACACTTGCAACCATGGAAGCCGCGACTGCTGAAATCACCTGATCCCATCCAATGGCCGAGATTCCTCCTCCCAGCGCAAACTGCACGCCTCCAACAAGCGACACAAACACAAAGGAAAAACCAAAACCTGCAAGAGCTCCTCCGATCAGGGAACTTAGAGTATCCAACCCCTGTCTTTCGTAAAAAACCATACCTGCAATAAACATTACCGCAAAGATCAAAAGTACGACTGCAAAGGGTAATGGACTTTCTTTTGTGGAAAAAATCTCAAAAAGCCCAAGTCCCATATCAACTAAGAATATGCCCATGAGAATCGCAATAGAAAGAGTTTTAACAAACGGGTTTTCAAAGACCGACTGAGAATTAGGGTTTCTGCTGCTAATAGTACCAAGCACCTTTATGTTCTGCGATGTTAACTTTTAAACTATAAACCATACAGTTTATATAAACATTTACATATTCAATTTACTTAATCCAAAGCATGCGCCTCAACCGTTGCACTGCAACCGTTGCGCCGGTTGATCACGCCGGATAGGGTTTGGGGATAAGGCTTTTAAATCCAAACGTTACGCTGTTTTTGATCAAACTTTTTTTGAAAAAGTTTGCGAACAAAAAGTAATATATAAATTACCGGGTTTTTTCTTTCCAATGAAAATTCTGATTGCGGAATTTGCTGTCGGTACTGATATTGAAAAGTCTCTTATCCCAGAGGGAGCAGCTATGCTAAAAACCCTTGCAGAGAGCTTCGTCCATCTCGGGCATGAGGTATACTACCCTTCAGCAGGCACGAAAATCTGTGCAGGCAAACACTTTGAATCTACAGCTGAAAATTTCAGGCAGGCAATTGATAGAAAAGCAAAGGATTGTGATGCAGGGCTGATTATTGCTCCTGATTCCATGCTTCCTGAGCTGAATAAAGCCCTTGAGGAAAATACCATAAACCTGGGGTGTTCGCCTCGGTCGGCAGCCTCGTGTGCGGATAAGCTGCTCTGTACGGAAATCCTGAAGAAAGCCCGAATAAAGTCCCCTGAGATTGCAAAAGAGTCAGAAAAAGGCAAAAAGTACGTTATAAAACCGAGATTCGGTTGCGGAGCAGAGGCAACATACCTGGTCACGGAGTTCGATAACGAGGAAGAACTCATTGCAAACGAATATGTTGAAGGAGAGCACCTGAGCGTAAGCCTTATTGCAGGAAAAAATCCGCTTCCTCTCACTGTAAACCGCCAGTTCATAGAGTTTGGCGAAAAAAAAATCGAAGCGAAAGACAGTAGGAAAAATGGAGTTCACGAAATAAAATACAACGGTAGCCTTACTCCTTACCAGACTCCAAGGAGAGAGGAACTCTATGAAACCGCGGTCTCGACCGTAAAATGCCTTGACTGTTTTGGATATGTGGGCGTAGATATCATACTTGCTGACCTTCCTTATGTAGTGGACGTGAATCCCAGGCCCACAGCTTCGCTTTTCGGAATCAACCGCGTTATGCGGGAGGAAATTGGAGACCTGCTTTTGAAGAACAGATTTGGAGAACTCCCAGAGTCAGTACATATCGAGGGAGAATACCGCTTTTCAAAGGACGGGCTGGGAGAGCTTTTCGAAAGGGCTTGAAAGATAGATAACAGATTGAAATATCAGAAACGAAGAATACGAAAAAACTTGAAAAAACTGGATAAAGGGCTCAAAAATGAATTCAAAGATAATCGGGCTTGATATTGGAGGAGCAAACACTAAACTTGCTTCCTCGGACGGGAAGATTGTAGAATTACACTATTTGCCCCTCTGGAAAAACACACAGCTTCCTGAGGTTTTAAAGAAAATCACACAGCGGCTGCAACCCGAAAAAGTTGCTGTTGTTATGACTGGTGAACTTGCAGACTGCTTTGAAGACAAGGAACAGGGCATCCACTTTATAAAAACATGTGTTGATTCTGCCTTTGAGCCCTCAAAAGTGTCATATATAAACAGCATGGGTAGGTTCCAGCGCGAAACTGATGATATAAAGGAACTTGCTGCTGCCAACTGGGCTGCTTCAGCCAGACTGATAGGAAAAGAGTTAGGAGATTGCATTTTTGTAGATATAGGAAGTACTACAAGCGACATTATCCCTATTATATCAGGTGAACATAAAGCAGGACTTACTGATTTTGAGCGGCTGGCCAGGAGTGAACTTGTATATGCCGGCACTCTCAGGACAAACCTTGCCACACTTCTCGAAAAAGTAAAGCTTGAGAGAGGCTGGTGCAGGGCGGCATCAGAGCTCTTTGCTACAACTGCGGACGCTTATCTCCTACTTGAAAAAATCAACGAAAGCATGTATACATGCGAAACCGCTGACGGAGCAGGCAGGAGCAAAATCGATGCTATGCGCAGGCTTGCAAGATTGGTATGTGCGGATCTTTCCGAAATCCAGGTAAAGGAAATCTACGATATTGCAAGCCAGGTAAAGGAGAAACAGGTCTCTGCCCTTGTAGAGGCAATTTCCGAGGTTGCGGAAAGGAATAGGCTTAAAAGAATCACAGCTGCAGGGCTTGGAGAATTTCTGATAAAGGAAGCTGCAGAAAGACTTGATTTCGAATGCATCTCAGTATCCGAACACTGGGGAGAAGAAATCTCAAAGGTTTTTCCGGCATATGCGGCTGCAAGGCTACTTGACGCACAACCCCTTTAAAAAAAGGCTTGCCCACAAACTTTTCCAAAAAAAGTTTGATCAAAAACTCCTGGTGACGGCGTGGTCAACCGGCGCAACGGTTGTGTTTGATCACAACCCTTTTCAAAAAAGGCTTGACCGAAAACGCAGGTAAATGTATTGAGGCATTGAATAGAGGTGATGGTGCCTGTGGATGAAAAACTTGAAAAGAAACCTCTGAGAGTAGTAATCAAAATTGGGGGAAGTCTTATTAAAGAAGCTCCTGTGCTTGTGGACAGGCTGGTGAAGGAATTTGGCTCAGGAAACTCGAAAATTCCAGAAGGGGGACATTTATCCGAAGGACTTCCTTTTTCCGTCCTCATAGTACCCGGAGGAGGCGTTTTTGCCGATACTGTAAGGGAGATTGACGAGAGATTTTCACTAGGTGACGATGCAGCCCACTGGATGGCTATACTCGGTATGGAGCAGTATGCCTGTTACCTTCAGGACAAAAGCCGCGTCATGCCTACAGATTCAATATCAGATCTGCCTTGCGGGGTGTCTATTCTTTTCCCATACAGGCTCCTGAGAAATGAAGATCCCTTATCTCATACCTGGGATGTGACCTCAGATACTATCGCTGCCTGGGTTGCAAAGCAGACAGGGGCAGTATTAATAAAGGCGACTGATGTAGATGGCATATTCAGTAATGAAAAGTTAGTCAGGGAAATTTCTGCTGCCAAGTATACAGTTTCTGCTTCCAGTTGTACAGTGAATCGCACAAGCTGTATTGATTCTGCCCTGTCAGAATTTCTTCTGAAAAATCGGATGAAATGCCAGGTTGTAAACGGGAAATGCCCTGATAGGGTTATTCAGGCAGTGTACGGAAAACCTGTGCTTGGTACTCTGATAAAGGGGAATATTTAAATTGTATATCGTATATGACTAGGGCAGAAGCAAAGCATATCCAAAAGAATTAACTAAATTCAGTTCATTAAATCTGCTAATGTTACAAAGGTGCCAGGGAAAGCAGAAGCTTGAAGCTTAAGAAGGCACCAGATTCACAGGTAACTCGTTACAAAATCTACTATTCGAATTAACTATTAAAGGAGAAAAAAAAATGTCAGCACAAAAAGTTGAGTACTGTACTTCATGCGGAATTCGCCTTGTGGAAAAGGGCTATGTAAAGTTCCCCTGCCCACAGTGCGGAGCAGAAATCGGAAGATGTGCAAGCTGCAGACATCAGGGGAATGTATACACCTGTTCCAAGTGTGGATTCAAGGCACCTTGATTTAAACAAGTGCCAAATTATATCTAATGTAAAATATATAAGCAAAACGAAATTCGATCAAAAGGATCACATAAAAGATAAGAGGAATCAAAATGGGTGATGTTGCAGCAAAAATTAAAGTTATGCCAGAAAGTGTTGAAACCGACCTTGCAGAATTGAAAGAAAAGCTAAATGCTGTGATTCCTGCAGGAGCAGATCTGCACGGGGATATTGTTGAAGAACCTATTGCTTTCGGATTAAAAGCCCTGATTGTGACATTAATCGTTAATGATGATGAAGGCGGAACTGAAGCTGTAGAAGAAGCCTTTGCAAAAGTTCCCGGAGTGGAGAACGTTCAGGTTCAGGAAGCCTACCGCATTTAAGAGGAGAAAAGACCCGGACTCGTCCGGAAAACATCTTTTCAATTCTCCTTTCTTTAGGGCTCGTAGATCAGGGGTAGATCGTTACGTTCGCAACGTAAAGGCCGCGGGTTCAAATCCCGCCGAGTCCATTAATATAGACAATTTTTTAGACTACTTTTTTTATTTTCAACAGTTCAATTGGAATCTGTTAATTTGATGTATTTAAATGTCAGTATTATAAAAAAATTAACATGTTTTGAAAATATATTTATCCTCTTGATACTCATTTTGAGGAACAGTTATTATATAACTGTGTAAAAATAGCAAAGAAATAAATACAAATAACTCTTATTAAATATTGGTGTGGTCATCCCACGCTAGAATAACCCCCTCAGATGGCCAGGGAAAGTTTAAGCTCCCCTGGCCACTATATAATTATTAAATAAATATTCTTTAAAAGACGTTTTTTAAAAGAGATCTCAGTTAAATTTTCTTTTTATGATTCTATTTTTCCGAGTTTCATTTGTTCTATTTCGCTTTTAGACCAGGTTCTTAGCATAAAAGATAATATATAATTTTCAGGTTAAATAATAATCCGGACCTGCACTTTGCAAAATGCAGAAACACATCATATAGTTTTTAAACAATGCGATCTATAATAGGCAAGCTTATATTTTATACAATAAAACCCCAGATGTACAGGATTAAAGGGGATAAATAGCGGAAAAATGGAAAAATCCTCAAAAGGCTATTTTTAACCCTGTTTTTGAGCTTAAATATTGATTCTCACTCTGCCTGCAGTTACGCAAAGAGTGAAATGGGGGACTGGTATTCATTAAATGTAACAGCTTACCCGAGAGAAAAGAAGAAAGTGGGGAAAAAGAACAGGAAAGCTCGATAATACTGCGAGAAAAAATAATAAAACATTCTCCTTTGGAAAACCCTAACCCTGTTCTCAGGGTAAATAAGAACGGAAAGGTTTGTTATGCAAATAGAGCAGCCTGCCTTCTTCTTGAATACTGGGGCATAAATAAAGGAGAAGGGCTCCCTCAGTCCCTTACTTACGATATCAGAAGAATCCTCTCACTAAATGATTCAGAACACATTGAAATCAATACAGGGAAAGGTACGTATTCTCTGATGCCCTACGCCTGCCCGGAAGATGGTTGCATAGATATTTATGGATTTGATATCAGCTACAGGTTGCGGGCTGAAGAGAAACTCAGGTCCCAGTGTGAAAGGCTGGAAAAACTGGTTGAACTAAAGACTCTTGAGTACATAGAAATAAATGAAAAACTTGCAAAGGAAGTAGCTGAGAGAGAAAGGGTTGAAAAAACCCTCAGGAACAATTTCCAGTTTCTTGAGACACTTCTGGACAGCATTCCAAGCCCTGTATTCCAGAGGGATCTGAATGAGATTTACGTAAACTGTAACGAGAGTTTTGCCAGGCAAATCATGGGGCTTCCTAAAGAGATGGTCATAGGGGGATCATTCTCTGAGTTTCAGAAGAGAGTTCCAAAAGAGCTGGCTGAGATCTATTCTAAACATGACAGGGAACTTCTAGAAAATGAGGGTAGTCGCTACTACGAGACCAGGGTCATCTGTGATGACGGTGTAGTTAGAGATTTCCTGTTCCATAAAGCTACTTACCAGGACAGTTCTGGTAAAATTGCCGGAATTGTGGGAGTAATGCTGGATATTACTCCACGGAAAAAGGCTGAGAAATTTTTCAGGAAAACTGAAGAGAAGTACAGGCTTGTTGCCGAGCAGACGGGACAGCTAGTTTACGATTACGAGGTAGAATCAAATCAAGTTGACTGGGCAGGAGCAATCCCGCAGCTCACTGGATATAGCCCAGAAGAGTTCAGGCAGGTAAACCTGGAGGGATGGATAGAACACGTTCACCCTGAAGACCGGGATCGGATATGGAAAGTGCATGAAAAATGCATGAAAAATAGGGAGAAATACTTTGAAGAATACAGGTTCAGAATAAAAGATGGGAGTTATATCTGCGTTGAAGACAGAGGCATTTATCTGAAAGGCGAAAATGGAAATACATACAGAGTTCTCGGGGTAATTAAAGATATTACCGAGAGAAAACTTGCCCACGACAACCTGGAAAAAAGTGAAAAGCGCTATCGTTTGATCGCAGAAAAAACTAAAATGCTTTTATATTACAATAACTACAGGGATGACAGAATTGACTGGGCAGGAGCGATTCCTCAGATTACTGGGTATAGTTATGAGGAATTCCAGAAATTAAGGGTTGACGGCTGGATGGGCCTGATTCATCCCAACGATTTTCAGAGAATAAGGGATGCTCACGAATATTGCATGCAGCATGGGGGAGATTTCCATCAGAACTACAGGTTCAGGAGAAAGAATGGAACTTATTTCTATGTGGAGGACGAGGGAGTTTACCTGAAAGATGAAAAAGGCTGCGTGTATATGGCAGTCGGAGTAATAAAAGATATCACAGAGAAAAGCTCTGCTCAGGAGAAGCTCCAGGAGAGCGAAGAAAGATTCAGGATTGCTGCCGAACAGACCGGGCAGATAGTGTTTGAACATGGACATGGGAACAAGAATATCAAGTGGGCAGGAGCTATTCAGGACGTTACGGGATACACAGTAGAAGAATTTAACAAATTTGATTATACTTCATGGGCCGATCATATTCATCCAGAAGATAGGGAAAGAGCTCTTAATGAACTCAGTGTATATAAAGAAAAAGAAAATAAGTTTCGTATTGAGTACAGATTTCGGAAGAAGGACGGGGACTATATCCATGTGGAAGATAGTGGGGTTTACCAGAGAAATGAAGACGGAAGCATTAGAAAGTCTTTCGGCGTAATGAAAGATATTACAGGCATAAAACTAGCTTTGGAAAAACTGAAAGAAAGTGAAGCTCGTTACGGGTCCTTTATGAAAAAATTTAGGGGAATTGTTTTTCAAGTGGGACTCAACCCTGCTCTGGGACTCAACTCCACTCTTATTCTTGTAGACGGCAATATAGAAGAAATTACGGGTTACAGAAAGGAAGACCTGATTTCCGGAAAAATTGACTGGTACCAGATTGTTCATCCCAAAGACAGGGAAAGACTTTTTGAAAATAAAGAGAGATTGGTAAAAGACCCCATGCTCTGCATAGAGCATGATTACAGAATAGTGAATAAAGATGGAAAAATAAAGTGGGTCCGCGAAATTTTTCAGAACGTTTCAGACCCTATGGGCAAAAAAAGGATTCTGCAGGGTGCAGTCTACGATATAAGCAAGCAGAAAGAAGCTGAAGAATCTCTTGCAAAGGTGGAAGAATTTCGTAAAAAGGAAATACATCACAGGATAAAGAACAACCTGCAGGTTATCTCAAGCCTTCTTGAACTTCAGGCTGAAAAGTTTAATGATTTGGAAGTTCTGGCAGCTTTCCGTGAGAGCCAGAACCGTGTTGCTACAATGGCAATAATCCACGAAGAACTGTACAGGTCAAGAAACAATGAGACTCTGGATTTCTCGGCTTACCTTAAAAAACTGACAGCGGTACTGTTCCACTCCTACATTGTCCGAAAAGGGGATGTTGATATGCAGCTCGACATCGAAGAGATTTTTCTAGGAATGGACACTGCAGTTCCTCTGGGAATAATCATCAATGAACTTGTATCCAATTCTCTGAAGCATGCGTTTCCATCAGGCAGGAGAGGAAAAATTTGCATTAAACTCAGCAGGGCAGAAGAGAATACCGGGAATAAAAGTATAAGTAATATCACTAATAATATTGGTTCTAAGAGTTCAGTTGATAAAAATGTTCAGTATACACTGGTAGTTTCGGACAATGGGTTGGGTTTTCCGGAAAACGTTGATTTCAGGAGCACGACCTCTCTGGGCCTGCAACTCGTAAATATACTTGTCGAGCAGCTGGAGGGTACGATTGAACTTGAAAGTGATTCAGGAACCAGGTTTAGGATCTGGTTTAAGGACCCCTACCAGTTATCTGAAAATTTATCCAGTATTAAAGGGGAGATACAATGAAAAAGGCAAAAATTCTGGTTGTTGAAGACCAGAACATCGTCGCTCTGAATATCAGAAACAAACTCAAAAATTTGGGTTACACTGTACCAGGTACTGCGTCCACAGGAGAGGAAGCAATAAGAAAAGCAGAGTTGACGAATGCGGATCTTGTTTTGATGGATATTATGTTGAAAGGGGACATGGATGGTATTGAAGCTGCCCGTGAGATAAAAACCCGCCTTAAAATTCCTGTACTATATCTGACAGCTTATACTGACGATGAAACCCTTGAAAGGGCTAAAATGACAGAACCAGCAGGATATATTTCTAAACCTTTTAAAGAAGAGGATCTGCACAGCAATATTGAGATGGCGCTCCATAAACATAGAGCCGAAAAAAAAGATACTGAAAATTCCGGTAATGATGAATAAAGTTACTCAATAAGCTTTAACGAAAACCTGTACAGTTAAAGCTGATATACCTTTCTCAAAATTCTTCTTTACAATATAAGAGCTTACAGTTTGCCTTGGTCAAATTTCTTAAAAAATATATATAGAGTTAATGATCAGCAGAAAAATCATAGCAGGAAACTCATAGCAGGAAAATCATAGCAAGAAACTCATAATAATATAGGACTTACATGCCTGAGGTACAATATCAAATACAATATGCATTGTGATTGAAGTATAAATTTTAGACCCTTAACGGTTTTCTGCTATTGGTTTCTCAGTTCAGCTGCGTAAGTCCTGATACTTAATTTAAATTTTTACTTTATTAATATTATTAATATATCTATTAATATATCTATAATTCATTAATATAATAGAGTCAAAGCTATCTTTAAGGCTTAAATTCTCTTTTAAAAAGCCCAGAGATCTATTTAGAGCTTCAGGACCTTTGCAGCTTTCAAAGCATTGCTAACCAGAGTTTTAATATCAAGTTTTTTCTCTTCGAGAACTATAAGGTCATAGTTTGCCCTGACTTCGGGGCGCTCAGGGACTGCAGCACAGCCTCCTGCAGACCTTGTAGAGATGTCATAGGTTCCAATTCTGCGGGCAATATCCACGATCTCATTTTTGTCAAAGGCGATTAATGGGTGATAAATCGGGATAGCCAGCTGGTAAATCTCGGCATGCATATTCGCAGCAGTCTGGGAAGCTACCTGTCCCAGGGAAGAGCCGGTAATAATTCCACTTGCACCTTCTTTTTTCATGACCTCATGGGCTTCTCTGTACATCATGCGTTTGCAGAGGAGACAGGTATTTTTTCGATCACAGGTGTCTATAAAAGATCTGAGGTTGGGGCCATGTGGAATCTCATAAGTCGTGAACTGATGCCCGGGAGCCCAGGCCTGAAGCTGCCGGATGCAGTCAAAAGCACGTTCTTTTGCCGCGTCTTCTGCATAAGGGGACGTATTGCAATATACAGGGGTAATCAAAACTCCGCGCTTCATCATGAGCCAGGCAGCAACCGGGGAATCGAGACCTCCTGACATAAGCACTACCATATTTCCCTGAGTGCCAAGGGGAAGCCCTCCCACTCCTTTAACTGTTTCCAGATAAACATAAGCCAGATCCTGCCTCATCTCTACAAAAATTTCCCTATCAGGAGAACTCAGGCTCACCCTGGGGCATTTCCCTTCTTTTTCAAGTGCATTCCAGACAGCATCTCCGCAGGCTCTCCCTATATCCGTTGACGAGAATGAATGATTTCCACTTCTTCTGGCCCGAATAGCAAAAGATTCACCTTCCCTAATGAGGTCTTTTCCAAGAATAGCACAGGTTCCGGCTGCACTCTCAAGGGTTGGTTCTGTAATTAATGCAGAGGAGGTTGAAACTACCCCAAAAACATCTGCTGCCGCTCCAGCCGCACGCGGATCTGTTGTCTCAATAAATATCCTGCCCCATTCTCTCCGCATGAGGGAGTATGGAATACCTTTTGAGTCCAGCATTGCGGCGATGTTCTTCATAAGTATTTTCTCATACCAGTTCCTAACTCCAGGACTTTTGAGAGCAAGCTCCCCGTACCGGACTATAACAACATTCGCCTGTCTTTCGGATCCCTGGTTTTCCATACTGTTTGTGAAAGCATCCTGCATGTTCTTATTATCTCTCATTATTTTTTTACCAATAGTAGATTAAGATCTGATTTTGACCTTTTTAGAATTGTCATATGCACTAATGATTAGATATACTAACGGTTGGCAGCAAGAGGTTTTAAACCTTTCAGATAAAGGAATTTTCTCTGGGATAACTGGCAGGAGACATGATTAAGCAGCATGTAGAAGTGTATATTAACAATATTGAAATTAGAAAAGGTACTGAAAGCAAGTGAAGAAAACTTCCGCACTCTTATCAATAATACTCTCGACGGCATACTGATACTGGATTTTGAAGGCAGGGTCCTGGCTGCAAATGCGGCCGTTGGAAAAATGTTAGATATGGAGCTTGAAAAAGTAATAGTTATAAACATAACAAGATATCTCGCTCCAGAATCAGTGTCGGTTGCGATTGAAGATCTTGTTAATGTTTTCAATGGTAGAGGGGGGCTACCTCAGTGTTTACAAAGCAATATCCAGTAAAGGAGAGTTTGATTTGAAGATATCTTTATATTTTTAGTTTGTCATAATCCTATCGATGACAAGTTACAAAGCTCTGGTAAAGGATGTTATAAATAAAGCTGATGTCCTTCTTGAAGTCGTAGACGCCCGTTTTCCAGACGAGACTCGAAACAGCGAGGTCGAAAAGGAGATTATCAGTTTAAAGAAGCCTTTCATAATAGTCATCAATAAGTGCGACCTTGTCTCAAAAGAGAAACTTGAGAAAACAAAAACCCGACTCTCCAGAACCGCCCCTACTGTTTTTATATCCAGTAAGGACAGGTCCGGGACAACCATGTTAAGGCATCAGATACTTGCATCCGCCTGCATAAAAGGGCGCGATATCCTTGTCGGTACACTTGGCTATCCCAATGTGGGCAAATCCTCAGTTATCAACGGTGTTACGGGCAGGCACAGGGCAAGCACCTCTCCCATATCCGGCCACACAAAAGGAGTGCAGCATGTGGACGCAGGTTCGCATATTATGTTTATGGACACGCCCGGAGTCATCCCATTCGATGAAAATGATGAATATATGCAGGGCTTGCTCGGGATAAAGGACGCAACCCACCTGAAGGACCCAATCGGAGTTGCACTTAAGATAATAGAAAAAATGCTTGCAGAAAACAAAACCGCCCTTGAGTCCTTTTATAGTGTTACAACCGGAGACCAGGACTCTTACTCCGTCCTGGAACAGATAGGCAAAAAGTGCAATTTCCTGCAAAAGAAAGGCGAAGTGGATGAAATGAGGACAGCTGCCAGAATAATCAATGACTGGCAAAAGGGGCTGCTTCTTGTTTAAGAAAAACTGGCTGAACAGGATTAAGACTATCTGAAAAATAGTTTTTCTAATTTCATCTTTACTCTCAATTGTTCTTTTTTTGGAGATAGATTTCTTACCGGATAGGGTAGTTTACGGCTCTGCACCTGAAAGCTGGCTAGCAAAGTAGTTAAAGATTTTTTCCGGTAATTCGTCCCGGTTCCCTTCATCAACCGTCAAAACCTCAAATTCTGTCCTTATCCTCTGAGCCAGCAGGTGACTGCTTGACCTGTGCAGCACTGCAAGGACCGGTTTATCGGATTTCAGGACTGCTTCAACCGCCGAAACAAAAGCCCCGGATTTGAGCTCCATAGGTCCTATCTCATCAATGACTATCAGATCACATTCAAGGGCGTTCCTGAGAGCATTTGCACCTATTCCCTCAAGGTCTTCCAGGTTGACGTGATATTTTCCAATTCTCGGTCCACTTCCCTTTACGCTGCTCAGAATGCCGGTTTCCCCGGATGCAAGGTCCCGGATTGAAAAACCTTCCCTCTGCCCGTCTTTTCTGATTTCGGCAGTCTGGATGCCGCCTATTTTGAAGCCCGGCTGATCGGCAAGCTTTCCGGCAGCTTTTGCCACAACTGTTGATTTCCCTACACCTGGACTGCCAGTTACTGCAATTCTTAACATTGTCTTCTCTTCCCCTTTCTTTTTCCCCTTTATGATTCCGTTTCCCTGAAAAATATGCCTTGATTTTATTTAAATAAACCAGCAGTGAGGGATTACGTTGATTATAAGAACATTGCAGAATATAATGAGATATACACTGGAATACACTCAAATAACACTGGAATACACTCAAATAACACTGGAATATACACTGATTTCTATTATTCTAAATGCTAACTTTCGTAGATATATGGGGGTAGAAATTGTGACTACGGACCTGGAAATTCTTGCCAGACTGCAGGAGATCGAGAAGAGAATGGAAAAAATGGAAGCCACACTGGAAAGCATTAACAATGTCCTTAAAAAAGTGGAGCAAAATACCTATTTTGGGTGCTATGTTGAGGGAGAAAAGCTTGATTAAAGCTCATGAGTTTCATTTGAAATAAAATTACGTTTGGCCGTCCCATCCATTCGGCAGGGAAGATGCTGCATCTCCGGGTATCAGGTTGTCAGAATGCGTCGGTTTTTCCTGGCCGGATTTCCTAAATTTATGTGACTGAAACACAGGATAGACGAATTTACTTTCTGTGTACGTATCTCAATGAGACCTTTCCGTCCTCACGTCATTTTCTCTCTTTTGAGATTGTTGAATTGAAAAAAAGGAACTTAAAAAAAAGTGGAAAGCGGATTAGAAGTTTTCTGTAATGTAATCCGCCATGGACTCAAAAATCTTCCTGCCTTCATCTGAACCAAGGATCGCCTCCGAAGCCCTTTCCGGGTGAGGCATGAGTCCGAGAACATTTCTTGAAGCGTTCACTATTCCTGCGATGTTTTCGAGAGACCCGTTAGGATTGGCTTTATCCGTTGCCCTTCCTTTTTCGTCCACGTAACGGAAAACGACCTGGTCATTTTCATCAAGCTCTGCAAGAGTCGGTTCTTCAGTGTAGAACTTGCCTTCCATATGGGCAATGGGCAGCCTTATAACCTCGCCTTTTCTGAACTTCGAGGTAAAGGGGGTATTTGCTGTCTCTACCCTGAGGTTGGTCCAGTGGCACCTGAATTTGGGATACTCGTTTGTTGTAAGAGCCCCTTCAAGAAGCCGCGCTTCAGTCAGGATCTGAAAACCATTGCAGATCCCGAGAACGGGTTTTCCTTCGGCTGCAATTTTTTTTACGGAATCCATAATAGGAGTTCGGGCTGCAATAGCTCCTGCCCTGAGGTAGTCTCCATAAGAAAAACCACCTGGGACAACAACTCCGTCAAAGCCGGTCAGGTTTTCTTCTTTGTACCAGACAGTTTCGGCATCCACGCCAACTACATCTTTAAGAACATGAAGAACATCCATGTCGCAGTTTGTGCCTCCGAACTGAATAATGGCAATTTTCATCTTTTTCCCTCAATCTTCCTTGGAATTCGTAAAGAGTTTAACTTTCTGGATATACTTTAATCCTTTTAATTCCCGCAGAGAGCCTTCAGTTGAGTTCCTTAAGCTCTATAGTATAGTTGTGGATGATTGGGTTTGCAATAAGTTTCTGGCACATCTCATCAACTTTCTGCTTCGCAACTTCGGCAGATTCGGCTTCGAGCACGATTTCATACTTTTTTGCAGTCTTTACGCTTTCGACTGCATATCCAAGGTGTCCGAGAGCCCTCTTAGCTGTAGTGCCTTCAGGGTCAAGCATGCCTGCTTTCTGTTCAATAGTTACTGTTGCCTGGTACTGCATCTTTGTAAGCCTCAATTTTGAATCTTTAAATTAGAATCTTTTAATTAATTGGATTTTGACCGTTTTTCGGTAGCCCGAACGCGGTATGAGATGAAAGATAAGCAAACTTAAAGGTAAACAATTGCCGGTCTGCACATAATAATTATAAGATGCTTAAAAACGTTGCGTATATTGGAGGGCACGGATAAAAAACTTCCTTCATAACGAACAAAGTTCTCAGTTAGAGTTCTTTAAAATTAAAGCTTCTTTCTAGTTAAAATTCCACGTAAAGGTATAAAAATACTTATATAAAAGAATAGGACAGACCAGGAAAGTTTGAAATGTACACAGGGCCCAATTATAAATTTCTCAGGATCCACCATATTTTTTGATCTGCATTTTTCACTGCACTGGCATCAAGTTTCAGGATTTATATGCTTTCCGACATGTCCTTTCGTCAGGCGTTTTAAAGATACATGTTGCCGGGAGACTGCAAAGCAATAAATACAGGGTGGCGTTGTGTATACCAGAAGAAAGAACAGAAATAAGGAGTAATCATGTGCGGAATAGCAGGAATGTTCGGAACCCCTAAAAGTGATATAGAAGTTAAGAAAATGCTTGCAGCTCTGGGACACAGGGGACCTGATGCCTGTGGGATACGTACCGAAGGAGACCTGAGCATAGGGAATAACCTGCTAAAAATAACTGGAGATATGCCCCAGCCGCTTACAGGAACGGGGTCCCTCGTACTTAATGGAGAGATATACAATTTTCGGGAGCTTGCAGCTGAAATTGGGATAAAAACCGATTCTGATACCGAACTGCTTTTTACACTTATAGAAAATAGGGTAAAGAATGGGATCACGCCGGCAAATGCGGTTTTTTCCGCGCTTTTGAAAGTAAACGGAGATTATGCTCTTGCATATGCCTGCGGAAAAGAGCTTATACTTGCCAGAGACCCATCAGGGGTAAAACCTCTCTTTTACTGTTATGGAGAGAAGACGGAGGAGCCGGGGTTAGCTTTTGCCTCCGAAAAAAAAGCCTTTTCTTGTATTGGGAGAGAAGCAAAACCTTTTCCTCAGGGAGGAGTTATGGGTTTCAATTCCGAAAAAGGAGGGATAGTAGAAAAAGTTGTGGAAAGGTCCCTTAAAATAAACCCGCCTGAAGAGAGAATTTCCGCTGAAAATGAAGCAGTATTTTACCTTAAGGCAGCTCTTGAAAAGGCTGTAGAACTCAGGCTTACCCATACTTCAGGAATCGCTTTTTCAGGAGGGATTGACAGCACTTTTTTAGCAGCCCTTGCAAAGCGAATAGACCCCGATATCGCCCTTTATGCGGTTGGGCTTCCGGATTCCCACGATATTGCCCAGGCAGAATATGCAGCCGAAGCCATAGGCATGAAAAGAAACCTGAAAGTTCATTTTCTTTCGCCCGAAGAAATAGAAGATGCGGTCCCCAGGGTAATTTACGCAACCGAATCTACGGACCCGATGAAGGTTTCGATAGGGCTTCCCCTGTATATAGTTGCAAAAACTGCAAGAGAAGATGGAAAACGAGTCCTTCTAACCGGGCAGGGTGCAGACGAACTCTTTGGAGGGTACAGCAGGCATGAAGGGTTTTTCGAGCAGGGGCCTGATGTGCTTGATAAGGAGATTTACTCTGACCTTCAGAACATCTCAACAATCAACCTTGAAAGGGATGATATGGTTACAATGGCAAATTCCGTGGAACTCAGGGTCCCTTTCCTGGACAAAGAAGTAATAAAAACCGGGCTTGCAATAAGTCCTGAGCTCAAGGTTCTGAAAAAAGAAGGCTCATACACACGAAAATATATTTTAAGGAAGGCAGCAGAAGGCCTTCTCTCACCGGAACTTCTCTGGAAAGAGAAAAAAGCAATGCAGTACGGGACCGGGGTCCAGAAAATACTTGACAGACTTTCCAGGGATTCGGGTTTTTCCAAAAAGCAGGGGAACCATATAGAAAAATATCTTAAAAATGTTGCTCTTGAAAACGGGTTTGGATTATAAAAAAAGGTAAAAAGGTAAAAAAGGTAAAAAGGTAAAATCGATATAAATCAACAGGTATAAACAGTTTGATGCTTATATCGGAGTAAAAAAATATTCCGTAGAATTTATAATAAGCTTCAGGGGGAATTTGAATAAAAATAGCAATCACCGGAAAAGGCGGCGTTGGAAAGACTACTCTCTCAGGTACTCTGGCAAGACTGCTTGCGAGGGATGGATACGAAGTCCTGGCAATAGATGCAGACCCTGACATGAACCTTGCATCTTCTCTGGGTATAGAAAATCCCCCAAAACCTCTTGCTGATTTCAAAGACCTTATTCAGGAAAGGGCAGGCGCAGAAGGCGGGGCTTTTATTTATAACCCGAAAGTGGACGACATTGCAGGCAAATACGGGGTAACAGGACCTGATGGAGTCAGGATGCTTGTCATGGGTACCGTGGATAAAGGAGGAAGCGGGTGCATGTGCCCGGCATCGGCCTTCCTCAGGGCTCTTCTCAGACACCTGATGCTCAGGGAAAAGAGTGCTGTTATCCTGGACATGGAAGCAGGAATAGAACACCTGGGAAGGGGTACCACACGTGGGATGGACCTTATGATTGTTGTGGTGGAACCGGGAGCAAGGTCTCTTGAAACAGCCGAGAGGATAAAAAAGCTCTCTTCCGAGATAGGGATAAAACACATTTCTGCTGTGATTAACAAAGGAGGTGCCGGAAAGGTCAATGACAGGCTTGAAGAGCTGGGCATCCCGGTACTTGGAGAAATTCCTTTTGACCAGCAGTTAATGCAGGCTGACCTGGAAAAAAGGGCCCCTATTGATTCAGGCGGTGAAGCTGTTAACGCTATAGTAAAAATCAAAGAAAAACTTATGGAAACCGTTGAAGAGATAAGGAAAGAAAACGAGAAGAGTAAAAAGTGAAGGCTGGAAAACAGCCTGTATAACTTTTTAGATTCTGTTTTTGAATCCAGAATTTAAATCCAGGTTTTTTTAGATTCTTGAGGTTCAGTTAAAGTCGCTGTTCGGGGAATTGACCAGAGTTCCTTTTTTATAAATAAGCCCGAGAAGCCTCAGCTTTTTTTCTCTGAGAAGGGCATCTGTTGGGTCAATTTCCAGAGCCCTGTCGTAAGCTTCCATAGCCTCACCATATCTTCCCAGGTTTTCCAGTACCGAACCTTTCTGGTACAGGGAAAAAACATCCTCGGAGTTGACTTTAAGGACCTCATCATAACATTCTATGGCTTTTTCATAGTCCTTTAGATTGCTGTAGGCAAAACCCTTGAGGCACTTTATTCCCAGATGCTCGGGCATGATTTCGAGAGCTTTATTGTAACAGTCAAGAGCTTCTTTGGACCTCCCCAACCTGTCCAGGACAAAACCTTTCTGGAGCCAGGCATCAAAGTACAGAGGGTCCAGATTTAAGGCTTTATCGTAAAGCCTGAGCTTGTCCTCGTAATTATCAGTTGCACCTGCTGATACAAGGAGCTGCCTGGGGTCCTTGCTTTCGTCGGTTTTTCCTGCCGCTTCCAGCTCCTTTTGCTTTAACTCAGTGTTTTCTGTAGTATTCTTTTCCTCTGTCATCTCGGAATCCTCCAGTGAAAATTTATTTGGACCCCTTTCGGAATCATCTTCCATAACGGATTTTCCGGTTTTATGAGTGAAACCGGAGTAAACTGGTATTGAGCACTTTTACTTCAAATAAGATATACTTTTTCTGATTCGAATTTTACTGAATAAACAAGAAAGGGTTTATACAAAAAAAGCTTATGCAGAGAAATTATTTCTACGAAAAATGGTTTGTGCAGAAATAATTATTGAGAATCTCTGGCTCTCTGGCGGCTAATTCTAGAAAGAATTTCAACCTTTATTTCAAGCGCAGGTTTAAAGCCCGGCTTCAATTCAAGGGCTCTATTACAGCTCTGCAGGGCTTCTTCCTGTTTGTTCAGTTCTAAAAGGACAAGCCCCCTGACTGCCCATAGAACGGGATCTTCCGGCGAAGCCTGAAGGGCATTATTATATGCTGTAAGAGCTTCTTCAGACCTTCCAAGTATGGAAAACAGGTTTCCGGCAGCTTTCAGGGCTTCCAGGTAATCAGGCCTGATTTTGAGAGCTGAGTTATATGCTTCAAGGGCTTCTTCTTTCCGGCCAAGTTCAGAAAGGACCGAGCCTTTTCCTGCCCAGGCTTCGGCATATTTCGGGTTTCTCAAGAGCACTTTTTCATAGGCTTCAAGTGCTTCTTCAAGCCTGCCAAGCCTGGCAAGCGCCACTCCTTTGTTATCCCACACAATCTCAAAAGCAGGTTCAAGCTCAATTGCCCTGTCATAAGCACCTATTGCTTCTTCAAGCCTGCTCATTTCCGAAAGGATCACACCCCTGTTATACCAGGCCCTGAAGTCGTCAGGGACTATTTCAAGCACCTGTATTATAAGCTGCAGGGCGGCTTCAAGCCGTCTTGCCTTATAAAGAAGTACGGCTTTTTGAAAAAGCGCTGTAGCGTTCTGAGGGTCCTTTTCAAGCATTTCAGTACAGGTTTTAAGCTCGTCGAAAAAAGGGAGGGAGGCATAGAGGTCCCTTACAGCAAGAAAAAGAGGCAGGATCTCATACTTATTTCCATTAGCTGTCAGAATTTTTGTCCCGGAATCGTATGACAAAGCTGCTGGTTCCTGAAGGCTGGCTGTTTCTTTAAGCACTATTTTCAGTCCTGAGAAAGCAGCAGGGGAAAAAGGAGAATTGCTTTTTATGTAAAATACTGCCCTCAGAGATTCCCCGAGCTTTTTGTTATTGCTGCTCCAGAAAATCTTTGAGATATCTTTTGATTCTCTCAAAAATTTCTGCAGGCAGAGTCTTAAGGACAAGAGACTTTCTGCATGCTCAAGGGTATCGAAAGCTGAAATAGCCGCTCTGGAATGTTCCCTGAGTTCTTTCAGGTAATCCTCTGTTCTGGAGGGATAAGCTTGCATCTTAAAGCCCTTCGTATTCACTTTTCAGTCACTCGGAAAAAGATCTGCACACATATTTTTGGTCAGGAGGCAAAAACTTGCCTTTAGATGCAACTACCAGGTTTACGGCTGACCCTGCTGGCAGTTTTGTCCCTGGCTCTGGTTCCTGTCTGAGAACTTCTCCTACCATAACCCCGATAGGTAGGATCCCTTTGTGTTCAGTAACCTCTCCTGCTGAAAGCCCTCCCTCTTCCAGAGTTTTCTTAGCTTTTTCCAGAGGATGCCTTCTCACATTGGGGACCTCAACATATCCTGCAGGGGCTCCGGAACTTGCTTTTATTTCCTGTCCCTGCACACCTTCGCTTTCTCCAAGAACTTCTTCAAGTAAGTCGATTGCCCCACTGATCCTGAGAAGGGTTTCACCCAGGGTTTTCTTCCTGTTTTCGAGTTCTGCAATTTTTAATTCAATATCTTTGAGGATCTTCTGCCCGGATTCGTATTCTGCCCTGAGCTCCACTAAACGCTTTTCAAGATTTGCATCCATAATGCTGTAAACCCCTTTTAAATTATTATTTTTTATATAAACGCGAATATGTATTCAGTTTTCAATCGCTTTTCTATCAGTTTTCAGTTGTAGTTTATTGTTGACATTTGTCTGTATTATTCACATTTGCCTGTATTATTCACATTTAGCTGTTAGCTTTCTATTTTTCCCACTTTTTACATTTCTATATTTCTTTTTAAACCTCTACTTTTTAATAAAATTGTAACCAATTTATTTTACTCACTTTACAATTTCAACCCAATACATTTTAAGTTTTATATTTTACATGCCATTTTACATGCCATTAAGAATTTTATTGAAGATTGGAACCTATACACCAGTGTACCACTCATCAGGGGAAAATTCATCGACGTTCTTTGCTCATCTTTTCCAGTTATTGATGTACACGACCTCAAGTGCATAAAGAATGTATATTATCAACGAATTGTTACTATTAATGGGATGGCTTATGATGGGATGGCTTATGAGGGATAACCAGGGAATGAAACCTACACCCTGGACATGCTCGGTGAACCGGTAGAGGTTATCGTGGTTATAGCATAGAAAGCCAACAACCTTTAGTTTTGAGATTATCTAAAGGTAACCTGTTGCCCTTAAAAAAAGCTATCAACATCAGGCTTTTGCACAAATTATGAAAAGGGATCTTCGCTATTTCGAGTGGGTAATTTATATCCATTTTCAAACCGGATAATTATTTTCAACTCACACAAAACAGCGAAGAGCCAATAAAAGATAATAATTGAAATACATAAGGGGTTAAGGCGTATGGGAATTGCTGAAGAAACACAAGTTGTGAAGAACATTACTTTTGTGCCGGCAACGAAAATAAAAGGAGCCAAGGTCTTCACCATTAAAGACGAAGAACTCGGAAAGATTGAAGAAGTCATGATTGACTCTGAACGGGGTAAAATAGCATACGTAGTACTTGCTTGTGATTGTTTTCTTGGTATGAAATGTAAATTATTTGCCGTTCCCTGGGAAGCTCTGAAAGCGAGTAGAGGCGCTTATATCCTTAAGGTTGAGAAAGGAGCATTCGAAACGGCAGAAAGCCTGGGTGAAAATGTGTGGGCCTTAACTCATAACGATCTGGCCAAGGTGCATGAACAGTATAAACTTCATCCTTACTGGGAAATTTAATAGCTCATTTTTGTGTAATGATATGAAAACTGTTGTTTCCGATCCGATTTTCTTACCGAAGAATACAGGAAAGACTTGAGGTTCCCGGAAACCTTACAATTTTTGAGAATATGCACCTTCTTCAGGAAGGAAATCTTGAAGGAGCTAAGCTTATTCTGGATGAAAATTTATCTATTTTTAAAGGAAGTAAAGGATTACAGGTAGTAGAATAACTCCCATTGCATGGGATTTTCTTATATTCATAAAAGATGGGAGCATGCCTATTGGGGTAGAAATTATGAATATAAATAACCCAAAAAGTCCTGTAAAAAGAAAGACCATTATTGCAAGCCCTATAAGGACCCCTGTACAGAGTTTCGTGTAGTCAAGTTTTTGAAGTATATGGTGGGCATTGTTCCCTATCCAGACTGTGGAGAAGTACGAAAACAGGGAAGTCAGGAGGATAGCGGTAAAAAAGAGCAGTATTACCTGAAAACCAAGTGATTCTATTCCCAGGACCTCATTTATAGCAACCGTTGCTCCGCTTCTGGTCTTTCCTATAACAATAAGAGCTACGAGCCCGAAGATGGCATTTGAGGTATTTACTCCGGAATTCGAGACTATGAACTCCTTTGAGCTTTCAAGAGTCTGGTGATTAGCACAGGGCTCAGAAAAAAGAGAGGACTTCCTTTCTCCCAGTACAGGTTCAGAGGTTTCTTTTTTTATGTGCCTCCTGTCGAAATCAGACCTTACAAAGAGCCCTACCAGAAGGGCAGCAATAGCAGAAGAAAGCCCTGGCAGCCAGGCGACAAGGGAACCTGCAGCACTGCCAGTAAAGATCCCCCTCAGGATTCTTTTTCGGGAAAGCTCAAATTTTGAAACCGATTCTGAGGGGATCTCGGAGCTTGTGAGGAGGCTTATAACAAGCTGAGATGCTCCGAAAAGTCCACTCAGAAGAGGGAGGAGCATAGAAGCTTCTCCGAAATTTATAATGGGGACCAGAAGGTCTTCTCTGGAAAAAGCAAAGAGCCCAAGAATTCCTGTGACAAGAAACATGAAGAGAGCCATAGCTTTATATTTATATTTTGCAAACGGCCCCTGCCCTTTTACTTCCGCGTCTTTCTCGCTCGCAAGCGTGATAAATACAATCGTGATCAGAATCCATGCCATATAATCCTGCAGGTAGGGATAAACAGCCCCAAAGAAAAGAGAAAAAGGCAGTACAAAGAGCATGGATGCGACCACAGAGCCCGCACTTCCCAGAGCAGAGAGGCGGACTGCTTCCGCACCTGCGCCTTCAAGTAAAAGCCTGTGCCCTGGGAGGACTGCAAGGGCCATGTCTCCGTCAGGTGCGCCCAAAAACACCGAAGGGATTATGTCATGGAAAGTTTGCGATATAGCGTTTGAGAGGATTATGAGTGCAATGTATAACGGGGCAACTCCCTTCTCAGCCAGAAAAGGTGAAAAAGCTACAAGTGCAAGCGCAAAATTGTTTGTGTGTATGCCGGGCAATAGTCCTGAAATTATGCCAAGCAGGTAGCCTGCAAAAACTGAAAAAAAGATTAAGAACAAAGATACCTCTTCCATTCAGCCAAACACCTTGAAATAAATAGATTAGATTCGCTCTAAAATAAATAAAGTAGATTCTCTTTAACTTAATAAAAAATTGATCATACAGATAATTAATATTTACTCTTACTATGGGAATTCAGTTTCATTTTCATATAAAAAATTTCAAGTTTACAATGTTTATGCAAAGCTGAAAACATCCCATATCCAGGGATAAATGGGATAAAACCTGAGTCAGAACGAGTAAACAGGAAGGTAGCAGAAAGAATCACTATAGAATAGTCATAAATATAACAGGCTTAATAAATATAAAGAGAACATAAAATATAAATACAAAGAGAATTGAAGTAATAGAAAAAGCAAACAAAGATAAGAAAAAGGACATCAAAATAGAATAAGACAGAAATGGAAAATTCAAGTAGACAGAAATGGAAAATTCAAGTAAATTTGATCAGGACTTAAATTTAAGGCTGTTAATTTCGGACCTGATACTATAAATAAATTTCCTTTGAAATAACGCCCTTTAATTAACGGAGGGCCTTCAGGCAGAAGGCTATATATAAAAGAATCTGTAATGCAAACAATTTTAGTTTGCCAGTCCGATAAACCACTTGAAAATATTAAAGGCGATTTATTACATCAGAGAAAAAGAAAAATCATTTCCATTCATGTTTTATATCTAACAGTTCTACTATAGAATGTAGTACTAAATGCTAATATTGAATGGGGTTCATGAGAGCATTTAGCAAAAAACAACAGGGCAAATGAGGTCCGCCATTCCTCAATTCTGCTCTGAATAACTAGCCCTCAAAATACTGATTCGAGGTTTTTTGCCATTCCTCGGTCAGTGTTAAGGGTGAGATTTCGAGAAATGAGACCGGAAATGAGGTCGCCATTCCTCAACCGATCTCTCAGATATTAGAAACAATAGAGAAGTGGGGGGCAAATCCCTCTCTAAAACTGTTTTTCCCCCACTTCCACCTATTCTCTAAGCTATCCTTCTACCCACTTCCACCTATTCTCTAAGCTATCCTTTTATCTTGATTTCAGAATTTCTGCCTCTTTAGATACTCCCCTCCCTGGCTTATCCTCTATTATATCACTTTCTCTCCAGGGATGTTCTTTATTTCTGTCACTTCCTCTCCGAAGATGTTCTTTATTTCCGTCACTTCCTCTCCGAGGATGTTCTTTATTTCTGTCACTTCCTCTTCCCAGTCGATTATGCCTCTTCTCATCTCCTCTTTAGTTTCTTTTTACTTTTCCCTTTACTTTTCCCTTTACTTTTTCTTGTGAGTTTCTATATTTTCATGTGGATTCTTTCTTTTATTCAACCCAGTTTGTCCGAATTCCTGCCGTTATCCAGAGAATGTTTTTATTAATTTCAATAAACTCGATTTTCAGCTACCTTCAACTCTTTTTCTGAATTTCTGCTCCTTTCTGAGAAACATCAATAAGGATAAATTCTGCAGGCGTGCCTGAAGAGACAGGCTCCATATGGATTTCCTGCTCCAGGTCGATGCGAGCCTGATCTCCCTTTCCTATTCTCTGGCCGTTAATACAGAGTTCACCAGCAAACATATAAACGAAAATGCGGCTGTCCTTCTGTAAATTAAGATGGATAATATGTCCTTTTTCAAGACTGCTCCTGTAAATTGTTGCATCGGCTTTTATCCTCAGAGCATTCTCCAAACCCTTGCCTGAAGCAAGCGGAAGCAGCTGGTTTCTCCATTTAGAGTCCTCAAACTTTATCTGTGAGTACGCAGGTTCAAGGCCGGTTCTGGAAGGTAAAATCCATATCTGGTAAAAGTGTAGAGGTTCCTTACCTCTGTTTAACTCGGAATGCAGTATGCCTGTACCTGCAGTAATACACTGTACTTCTCCTTTTCCAAGGGTTCCCCCGTTTCCCATATTATCTTCATGTGTTATCTCGCCATCAAGCACAACAGATATAATTTCCATCTCAGAGTGGGGGTGAGTCGAAAACCCTCTGCCCGGCTGGACATTATTATCGTTAAAGGCGCGCAGGCTTCCGAACTGGATATTATCAGGGTCATAATAGTTTGAAAAAGAAAAAAGCATGTAACTCTTCAGCCATCCGGAACCCTCAAGATGCCTGGCTTGTGCCGGAATAATTCTTATCATAGAAAGTCTCCTCTCTTCCCATGTATTATTTGACTTTGAATTATAAGTAAGGTTTGATTACTGAACAGGATATACCTTTGGAAACATAGTTTGGTAACATAGTTACGAAAGCTTTCCTATGAGGATAAAAATAATTCGGTTTCTACAAAATGCACGTAAAAAATAATATATACGAGCGCTTCCTTTCCTAAAGGAGCCTGTTACAACTAAGATTTCTGTTTTTTCCAGATTATTAGTGCAAAGTAAAAAAAGGACTTCAAAAGGATTTCAAATGACGATTAAATGTAAAAAATGTAACCATGAAGCTATTGTTTTTCAAAAATACTCCGGGATGCACCTCTGTAAAAGGCATTTTATAGAGGACGTTGAAAGGAAAATTAAGCTTACAGTCCGGAGAGATTACAGCATAAAGAAAAATGATGTAATAGCCGTTGCTCTGAGCGGGGGGAAGGACAGCTCTGTCGCTCTTTATGTGATGCAGAAGATCCTGGGGAACAGGCCTGATATTCAGATCGTGGCAGTTTCAGTTGACGAGGGCATTGATGGATACCGCCCTCACTCCCTTGAGCTTGCAAAAAAGCTTACTGAGTCACTCGGAGTCCGGCATATCATAAGGTCCTTTAAAGACGAACACGGTACAACAATGGACGAGCTGGCTGCAATGGACCGTGAAAAAGGCACATGCAGCTACTGCGGAGTTCTCAGGAAAAGCATCCTTAACAGGGTAGCGCTTGAAATAGGCGCAACGAAACTGGTTACAGGGCACAACCTGGATGATGAAGCCCAGACCATTCTTCTCAACCATTTCAGGGGAGATATGGAGCGCATGGTCAGGCTTGCTCCTCCTGTAGCTATAGAGGGACTTGTAATGCGGGCAAAGCCCCTGCGGAATATCCCTGAAAAGGAAGTGGCGCTCTACGCACTGATAAATTCCCTGCCAGTAGACTTCAGCGAGTGCCCTTATGCAGGAGAAGCCCTTAGAGGGGAAATAAGGGAACTGTTAAACAACTTTGAAACAAAGCACCCGGGCACCAAATATTCCCTCCTCAGGGGCTTTGACAAGCTTGTTGTAGCCCTGGCAAAGGAACTCCCTCCTGCAAAAATAGAAAAATGCAGGATCTGCGGGGATACCTGCACTGAAGATATCTGCCAGGCGTGCAAACTTCTCGGCAGGACATAAAAAAACGTAGAATTCAGGACCTATCAGGGCCTTTAAAACTCATCTGGATCGGAAAGCAGCTCATAAGGGTTGTAAATCTCCCTTTCCTCCCCTACCAGATAGAGCCGGGTCCACAGGATAGTAGTAAACGGCTGCAGTATAAACATCGGAACGAAATATGTAATGCCTGAAACCAGAATGATATCGGAACCCAGAATCTCGCCGACAAAACTGTTGACGAAAACAAGCCCTATAGAGATTATCCATATAAAGAAAACATCAAGTTTATTGGCCCTGAAAAATCTGTATCCAGTTTTCAGAGCATCAAGAGGATCAAGTTCGTCAATTACGAGGGCATAAGGGGCAAGGGAAAGTGCGATATTTAAGGCCAGTAAATAGATTGTCCAGAGCAGAATTCCTATACCCAGTACTCCCATGCCTTTTACAGGCACCATGGGATTTTCTATTAAACTGTTCAGATCTCCGATTGTAAGGGCTCCAGGCACCACAAATACAATGCCTGCAAGTAACATCAGGGAGATCATCAGGGTTGTAAGAAACAGCCTGAAACCGTTTTTCGAACCTGACCTGAACATGTCAGAGAAAGCAGTGTCTCCTGTCTCGGAAGCTTTTTTTGCCATCCCGATTGCCCCTGCTGTGAAAAAGGACTGCAAGAACATGCCAAGCAGGGAAAAAATAAGAATCAAAGCTATTGAGGCTGGAATATTATTGGAAAAACCATTCCATAGTATGGAGTAAAGTTCCTCATCAGAAACTGTAGTAGGGTCGATTACGTTTCCCGAACCCGAAGCAAAGAGCAGGACACCCAGTATACCAAAGAAAAAGACAGAAAGAATCAAATTAACAAAAAAATTCAGGACAAATGGAATACAAATATTTAGATTTCTAACCCATGTCTTGAACCCTCTATTCAGTATTGTTCCAAAATCTTCATACATGTGACACGACCTTCCAATTATAAAGGTAGTGGCTCTGCATTCCCTCTGCAGCCATGTCCTGACTGACTGCAAAAATAGGGCTCTTTTGCAGGCTCACATATCCTATTTTCGGATACATATGTAGAAGATAAATATATAATCTCTTGTTTAGGTACAGATAAAAGCAGCGACGACCAATAATATAAGCAGCAGGTGATCACATGGAAAAGCTGGAAAACTACAGGTTTCATTCAGTCCCTAATGACCCGGAAAATCCCGGAAGACTCACAGTCCCGGATAAACCTGAAACAGACGACACCCGGAAAGAAGTACTTGTAATCGGGCACTGCCTCCTTAACCCCCTTTCAAGGGTGAAAGGAGTAAAACCTGCTCCCCCTGTTGACCCAAAAGGTGCAAACGTTATCCAGCTACCCTGCCCCGAGTCCATATACCTTGGAATGAGGCGCAGGGAAGTCACCAAAGACCAGCTCGACCACCCCGCCTACAGGCGCTTCTGCAGAGAAATCTTCGCTCCGCTTGCAGATATGATTGAAGACCTTGCAGCAAATGGCGTGAGCATCAGAATTATCGGCGTCCCAAAAAGCCCTTCCTGCGGTGTAAAAATTACCAGTGTCGGTGGAGAACCTGGAAAAGTGAAAGAATTCCACCACAGCCATGTCCCTGGGCCGGGTGTGTTTATGGAAGAGATTATAAAAGAGCTTAAGAGTCGAGAGGTTAGGTTTGATATAGAGGATGCCAGCACGAAAAACAGAAGCAGCTGTGGGCTCTCCGAGGAAAGGAGACGGGGAGAAGAAAACATAGAAAAAGACAGGCCCTAAGTCGTTTTGATCTCAATTCAATACTATAAGCCGTTTAACGGTACAGGACCAGTAAAATCAAATTGCGGACGGCCACCCTACCTTAAAAGGTAGGGTATGCTTCGGGCCG
>ENA-UOOK01000280-UOOK01000280.1-fermentation-metagenome-genome-assembly--contig:-NODE-280-length-65252-cov-6.008175_pt1 | contig 65252 bp, 48 predicted proteins | sample MGYA00245777_ERZ724023 | MGnify/ENA primary metagenome ERZ724023 (study PRJEB28704, sample SAMN03018312) | fermentation metagenome | biome: anthropogenic terrestrial biome; feature: soil; material... | reverse complement strand
ATGGTATCATTAAAAACTTCTTGTTTTGCAGGTTCTGGAAAATTTATCATAAAATATGATGGAAAAGTTTTCCCATGTGAAGCATTTAAGGAAGCTCCTGGCTTTAATAATTATATACTTGGGGATATTTACGTTGAATCGCTAGACGAAATTTGGGCAAAGGAAAACAGGTTTCTTGTTGAAATAAAGCATCGGATTGGGGACAGTAATTGTGAGGTCTGTCCGGCTCAACTTTTATACAAATAAAATGCCAAATATTTTTGATTCAATAACTAATAAAAAATTAGATAAAAGACTTTTAATCAAGACTGTCTTAAAAAAAATTGTTGATAGCAATGTGGATTCTTCATTCTGTTACAGTAAGACAACAAAAGATACATTAAGACAATATATTAGGACTGTAGATTCTTTCTCTTCAGAAAATGTTAGAATCTTATGGAAAAGTATCTTAATGGATTCTATTAGCTTTCTTAAAATTAATGATAAAAGAGAAAAGCTGAATTCATCAACAGAGTTCTATTTATCACAAGAAAACGGCAAAGAAACGTTTCAGAGTAACGGGGACGGGGAAGTTCAGACGTAACCACGCATTTACAAAGCATATTCTGACTAAGAAGGCGCCGAAACGTAAGCGCCAGCTACGTAAGTCGGTAATAGTGTCTGATGTAGATCAAAAGCGTTTACGCAAATTGTTACCTTATAAATAATTCGTTACGAGATTAAGGAGAATATTATGGCTAGAGTAAAAAGAGGGCCAACAAACCGTCGTCGTCATAAAAAAGTTATTAAACAAGCTAAAGGCTATTTCGGCCGGAAGAGTAAATTATACAAAGTTGCTAATCAGTCTGTGCTCAAGTCCGGACAGTACGCTTACAACGATCGCAAGCGTAAAAAACGCGATTTTCGTCGTCTGTGGATAGCTCGTATTAACGCTGAAGCACGTCAAAATGGCATGTCTTACAGCCGTTTCATGAATGGTCTGTCTACTGCAGGCGTGGGCCTCGACCGCAAGGTTTTGGCAGATCTGGCCGTTAATGACAAAGAGGCCTTTGCCGGCCTGGTAGATGTTGCTCAGGAAGCTCTGAAACACTAAACAGCTAAAGATATTTTTAAAGCGGGGAGTGCAGTCACTCCCCCTTTTGATGTTCAGGAAGAAAAACTATGCGTTCGATTGATTCTGATAAAAACAATCTTTACCGCAAATTTATGCTTCAAGGCAGTGCACGCGAATTCAAAAAGACTAACTGGATCATGCTTGAAGGTCCGCGTCAGATTGAAGAGGCTCTGAAGGCCAGTGCGAGTTTAGAATATCTCGTCTTTTCAGATGATGAAAAGGGTCAGGCGATTTTGGCAGATTTGCAGGACTTGTTGCCTCAGCTGCCAGACGGACTTGACGGCGACCGGCTGATCCGCATGCGCAGTGATCTTTTTCGGCGACTGTCCGGCACCAGAACACCCCAGGGGGTACTGGCGCTGCTGCAGCCCCGGCGAAGCAGCCTGAAGGATATTGAGCAGCTGAACAGTCTGGTCATCATAGATGTGCAGGATCCCGGCAATGTGGGTACCCTGATTCGAAGTGCAGATGCTTTTAACGTCAGACAGATTCTTTTCCTGGGCGCAAGTGCTTCTCCCTGGTCCGAAAAAAGCTTGCGGGCTGCAATGGGCTCCATTTTTCATCTGAAAATGATTGAGGAGGCAGACACAGCTCTGGCTCTGTCAGAGTTGAGGAAAAGTGAGATTGAGCTTCTCGCACTGGATATCAGGGGAAAGGATATCCGGGAGCTGGAACGCCGGAAAGAATATTTTGGCCTGCTTGTGGGTAATGAGGGAAATGGGCTCTCTGAAGAATCCTTGAATCTATCTGACCAAAATATCAGAATAGAGATGCCGGGACAGGCCGAATCTCTTAATGTAGCAATGGCAGCGTCTATTGCTCTTTATGAATTAGGCAGATAATTACTCTTGCAGCTGAACCATTGAACTGCTATAATACTCCAGCACGTGCGGCCCTATGGTCAAGCGGTTAAGACGCCGCCCTCTCAAGGCGGAATCGGGGGTTCAATTCCCCCTAGGGTCACCAGCAAAAAGCCCCTGTGAGATTGTCTCGCAGGGGCTTTTTAAATGACTCTTATCCAATTATCACAAAGAAGAGCCTGGAAATTGTGTTTGTCAATCTAGAAGAGAACTGTTATATTGAGCAAGTCAAGTTCCGCGCAGAAACAAGTTGATTACGGTCTTTGGACCAGACCTTGTGATAAGAATGGCAGAGTGAAAGATCCACTTAAAACTAAGGGAGGAAGAGAAATTGAAAAACAATTTGAAAGTTTTTAGCTTAATTTTGGCCTTGCTGATGGCATTTGCGGTGACAGCCTGCACGCCCGGCAAACCTGCAGAGACAACTCCTGTAACGGAAACACCTACTGAAGCCATAACAGAGGCTCCCACGGAAGCACCTGTAGTGCCCGCTGACCCTGAAGCTGATACCTTTGTTTTTACTGATTCAGCAGGCAGAGAAGTTGAGTTGCCGATAAATATTGAAAGAATTGTACCTTCAGGTCCACTGGGTCAGCAGATTTTGCTAAGTATTGCCGGGGATATGCTTGTTGCCCTGACTAATGACGTGAGTGAAGGTCAGGCCTACTATATTGGAGAACAATACAAGGATCTGCCGGTAATTGGCCAATTCTTCGGTTCTCAGGATATGAACATGGAGGAACTGGCCCGTTTGACACCGCAGGTCATTATTGATATAGGTGAACCCAAAGGAGGCATTGCCGAAGATATGGACACGGTTACAATGCAGACAGGCATACCGGCGATTTTTATCGAAGCTGACCTGGAAAAATCGGGTAATGCTTATCGTACTCTGGGACAGCTGCTGGGCAAGGAAGAAAAGGGAGCAGCTTTAGGTGATTACTGTGACCAGGTTTTTGCTGAAGTGACGGCGAAGATGGCTGAGATTTCTGAAGAAGACAGAGCGAGTTTTGCTTATCTTATGGGAGATACAGGTTTAAATGCGCTGTCTAAAGGCACTTATCATGCAACGATCATGGATCTTCTGGGAAATAACGTGGTAGAAGTGGAAAGCCCTTCTTCTCGTGGCAGTGGTGACGAAATAAACATGGAGCAACTGCTTATCTGGAATCCTGAGTACATTTTCTTTGCTTCAGGGTCAGTTTATTCGCAGGCAAAGACCGATCCCGCTTTCTCAACTTTGCAGGCAATTCAGGATGATCAGTATTATGAGGTTCCCGGACTGCCTTATAGCTGGCTGGGGGCACCGCCTTCGGTCAACCGTTTTATCGGCTTGCAATGGATGGCTCACATACTATATCCTGATGTTTTCACCGAGGATTTGACAGGCATAGTACAGGAATACTACAAACTCTTCTATGATTTTGAGATGAGCTCGGCAGAATATGCTGAATTGATGGTTAACTCTGAACTGAAAGAGTAGACAGTCACCTTTGAAATAAGAGTTGGAGTTAGTAGTGGAAACTCAAAGCAGAAACAATTATAGAACTATTATTCTCGCTCTGACTGTTAGCCTGACAGCCCTATTTCTGATTTCACTGGTTTTAGGCAGATATCCTCTGACACTTTCAGAAATAGGGCGGTTGATTTTAAGTAAAATTACTGATATTGAACAGACCTGGCCTGATTCAGCTGAAGCCATATTCTTCAACGTGAGGCTGCCCCGTGTCGGGCTGGCAGTGCTGGTGGGCGCAGCACTGTCAGTTTCAGGAGCTGCCTATCAGGGTATGTTCCGTAACCCTTTAGTAAGCTCTGATATTGTAGGTGCGTCTTCCGGCGCTGCTTTTGGTGCGGCTCTGGGTATTTTGCTGGGTGCCGGCGGCAGCATGATTTCTATGTCAGCCTTCCTCTTTAGCAGCTTGTCGGTTGCCCTTGTTTATATGATCAGCAGGATCTTGCGGCAAAATCAGGTTTTGGGCCTGGTTCTGTCCGGAATCATGATTGGTTCTATTTTCAATGCCGGTACCAGCTTTTTAAAATTAATGGCAGATCCTAACGATCAGCTTCCGCAGATCACTTTCTGGCTGATGGGTTCATTAAACGGAAAAACGCTGGAAGAGCTCTTCTACGGAGCTATTCTGATTCTGATCGGTCTGCTTCCACTAATGGGATTGCGCTGGAAAATGAATCTGCTGACCATGGATGAGAAAGAAGCCCAAGCCATGGGTGTCGCTGTGGGACCTTTGCGACTGATCGTAATTGTCTGCGCCACCTTGTTGACAGCGACCAGCATTGCGGTTTCCGGTATGATCGGCTGGGTTTCATTGGTGATACCGCATTTCTCACGCCTTTTAGTGGGGAGTGATTTCAGGCGCTTACTGCCTGCCTCCATGCTGATGGGCTCTTGTTTTCTCTTGATTGTGGATAATATCTCGCGTTTGGCGTTCACTGCTGAAATTCCGCTGGGGATTATTACTTCTCTGGTCGGTGCGCCCTTTTATCTTTACCTGCTCTTGAGCCGCAGAAGCAGAATGAACCTCTAGGAGCAACAAGATGAGTTTAGAGATTAACGATTTGCATTTTTCTTACGGTGAGCGCGAGGTGCTGGACGGAGTTTCCTTCAAGCTTAAAGAGGGCAGCCTTGTCTGTCTTCTGGGAGCAAACGGTTCTGGTAAAAGCACGCTGTTTTCTTGTATTTTGCAGTTTCTGCCTAAATATGATGGTTCAATTAAGTTAAATGGCGCAGATCTTTCCAGTCTCAGTACTAAAGAAAGAGCAAAGCTGATCGCCTATATTCCACAATCCCATATTCCTGTCTTTAACTTCACTTGTCTGGAAGTAGTTCTGATGGCGACTCAGTCGAATGGATCGATCTTTTATATTCCGGACGAAGCAGCCCAAGAGGCTGCACGAGACGCCTTATACCGGGTGGGGCTGGAGGGCTTTGAAGAACGTGGCTATGCGAGAATATCCGGTGGTGAAAGACAATTGGTTCTGATTGCCCGGGCTCTGGCTCAGGGGTCAAAGTACCTGATCATGGATGAGCCGACCTCCAGTCTCGATTACGGTAATCAGATGCGTATTCTCTCCATGGTGCGTAAGCTGACAGATGATGGATATACAGTGTTTTTATCCACACATCATCCGGATCAGGCTCTGCTTTTTTCGGACGAGGTTATCCTGCTGCATGAGGGACATATCATGTCTCAGGGCAGAGCGGATGAAGTCTTGAGTTCGGAAAACTTATCTCTTATCTATGGATTAGATGTAGAAGTGGTGCCCCTGATGGGTGGCAAAATGTTTACCTGCATCCCTACGCAAGTATTAAAAGAGAGTTAAAATTACGACATTATTTACTCAAACTAGTTACGCAATTATTCATACATCTGTGCTAAGATCAAGTCATGAATTCAGATCTGATTATACGCGGAGCGCGTGAACATAATTTACAGAATGTATCTCTGACCATTCCCCGTAACCAGCTAGTCGTTTTTACCGGAATTTCAGGTTCCGGCAAATCTTCTTTGGCTTTCGATACAATCTATGCTGAAGGACAGCGGCGGTATGTAGAGTCGCTTTCATCTTATGCCAGGCAGTTCCTGGGGCAGTCCAAGAAGCCTGATGTTGACAGCATTGATGGACTATCACCTGCCATTGCTATTGACCAGAAGACGACCAGCAGGAACCCCCGTTCTACAGTCGGAACTGTAACAGAAATCTACGACTACCTGCGCTTGCTTTTTGCGCGGGCAGGAACGCCTCACTGTCCGCAGTGCGGACGTGTTATTGAACGTCAGTCAATAGATCAGATTATAGATATTGTTATGCAGGAAGAAGCAGGCAGCCGGCTCTATATTTTTGCGCCGGTGGTGCGTGACCGCAAAGGAGAACACAAAAAAGTACTGGAGTATCTGCGCGGCGAAGGCTTTGTCCGGGTCCGCATCGATGGCGTGGTCTACGAGCTGGATGAAGAGATTACCTTACAGAAGACACAAAAACATGTGATCGAAGTAATAGTTGACCGCCTTATATTGCGCCCGGATATTCGCAGCCGGCTGACAGATTCAGTAGAAACTGCCCTCCGCCTGGCAGATGGCCTGGTAATGATTCGCTTTGAACAAGGTTCTGTCAAAGGTGCAAGAGAGTGGCGTGAACAGCTGTTTTCACAAAATTTCTCTTGCCCCGATTGTCAGATCAGTATCGGGGAGATTTCTCCCGGTATGTTTAGCTTTAACAATCCCTATGGTGCTTGTCCGGAATGTACAGGACTGGGTGAGCATACACATATTGATCCTGAGCTGATTATGACAGATGAAAACCTTTCACTGGCAGACGGTGCTATCTCAGCGATCGGATTTAATTTTAAAGACACTAAAAGCTGGGCCCGGGCCCATCTTAATGCTTTAGCCAAAAAATATAAGTTTTCGGTGAAAACACCCTGGAAAGATTTACCGCAAGATATCCGCGATTTGGTCCTGTTTGGCGGCGACAAACCCAAACTGACAGTTGATACCAGTATGACACGCTATGATCGGGGTGAACCTTACAACACGACCTGGAGTGGCGTTGTGCCGGTACTGGAACGTCGCTACAAAGACAGCAGTTCAGGTGACATTAGAGATTATTATGATCAATATCTGGCCTTTACAGAATGTCCGGTCTGTAAGGGGGGACGTCTCAGACGGGAAAGTCTGGCCGTTACTGTCGGAGATCTGAATATTAAAGAACTTACGGACCTGTCAATCAGCGAGGCCTACAATTTCCTGCAGCAACTTGAATTTGCAGATCGTGGTAAAGCCGAAATTGCAGAGCCTGTGCTGAGAGAAATCAAAGCGCGTTTGCTGTTTATGCTGGATGTCGGCCTGGAATATCTGACCTTGTCACGTGCCTCGGCCAGCTTGTCCGGCGGCGAAGCACAACGTATTCGTCTGGCCACACAAATCGGCTCAGGTCTGACCGGTGTTCTTTACGTGCTGGACGAGCCCTCTATCGGCTTACACCAGCGTGATAATGCACGGCTTCTGCATACACTGAAAAATTTACGTGATCTGGGCAATACAGTTATAGTTGTTGAGCACGACGAAGAAACGATCTGGGAAGCAGATACAGTGGTAGATATCGGACCGGGGGCAGGAGAATACGGAGGCAGGATCGTAGCCTGTGGACGACCGGAGGACATTGCCAAAAATGATGCTTCTATTACCGGACAATATCTCTCCGGTAAAAAAACGATAGCCATACCTCTCGAACGCAGACCACAGAATCAGGGTTTTCTAAAGATATTCGGGGCCGCAGAGAATAACCTCAAGCATATTGATATCTCAATACCTCTGGGAAATCTTGTCTGTATAACAGGAGTTTCGGGATCCGGCAAGAGTTCTTTGGCCAACGAAGTTTTGTTGAAAGAACTGGAGATTGACCTGCAGGGCTCGCGCCGCCGCAGAGGCAAGTTTGACCGCATTGAGGGTGTTGAACAGCTGGATAAAGTGATTTCCATCGACCAGTCTCCGATCGGACGCACCCCGCGTTCGAATCCGGCAACCTACACCGGCACTTTTGACCTGATCAGAAAGCTTTTTGCAGAGACGCCTGAAGCTAAAGCGCGTGGTTACAAGCCGGGTCGTTTCAGTTTTAATGTTAAGGGAGGCCGCTGTGAGGCCTGTCAGGGTGATGGAGTTAATCGCATTGAAATGCACTTCTTGCCGGACGTTTATGTCAGCTGTGAAGTTTGTGGCGGTCTGCGTTACAACCGTGAGACTTTAGAAGTGACCTATAAGGGCAAAAATATCAGTGAAGTCTTGAACCTGACTGTAAAAGAAGCTTTGGAGTTTTTTCAGAATATACCGGCTATAGCGCGAAAATTGCAGACCCTGATCGATGTCGGTTTGGGATATATACGTCTGGGGCAGTCTTCGACCGAACTATCCGGAGGAGAAGCCCAGCGAATTAAATTGGCCTCAGAGTTGTCAAAACGTGATACCGGCAAGACCTTTTACATCTTGGATGAACCGACCACCGGACTACATGCTGCTGATGTGCACGATCTGATTGATGTTCTGCATCGTCTGGTCGAGTCAGGAAACACAGTTTTAATTATTGAACATAATCTGGATATAATCAAAACAGCAGACTACATCATTGATCTGGGACCTGAAGGCGGGGAAAAAGGTGGCTTCCTGGTAGCAGCCGGCACACCGGAAGAACTGGCGGCTAATAAAGATTCCTACACCGGACAATACCTTGCACAAATACTGAAACGCGTGTATTCTGCAGTTTCTCCGGACAAGATTGTAACAAAGGGGATCAGAGCTTGAGCAAAGCTTAGAGATCACATATTATAAAAATAAGGATATTTAAGAACGGATAAGCAAATGAGTAAGTGTTCTATATGCAAAATTAATGAAGCGGTTGTCTTCGCCAATAGGATAAAGGACGGTGAGAACCGTATCGAAGGTGTTTGCCTCAAATGTGCTTACGAGCAGGATCTCGGCGGTATGGCCAGTGTTTTCGAGCGTGTCGGAGTTACTGAAGACAATGTTGATGAGATAACCTCACGCATGAATCAGATGATGGAGCAGTTTTCCGGTCAGAACCCGGAAGAAATTCTTGGCATGCTGTTGAAAGGGCAATTCCCTGACCTCTCCGCTGCCACATGGAATGCTTCAGATGACGGCTCCGACTATGAAGACGATGATGATGAAGCTGCAGATTCCAATGACAGCAAGTTGGATCACAGACACGACATGCAAGTCAGTCCTCAGAATTCTTATGGTGAACTGGTACCGGCCAATATTGGTAATCCGGATGATGCTGACAGAGCAAGAAGGTCGCGTCGCAAGCCGCGCCGCAAATTTTTGGAGCAATTCAGCACTAATTTATCTGAAAAAGCGGCCAATGGTGAAATTGACCGTGTCATCGGTCGAGATGAAGAGTTGAATCATATTATCCAGATTCTTAATCGACGCACCAAAAACAATCCGGCCCTGATCGGTGAACCGGGCGTGGGGAAAACTGCTATTGCGGAGGGACTTGCTGTCAGAATATATGAAGGGAAAGTACCGGCTAAGCTGTTAAATCAGGAAATGTTCCTGCTTGATATGACAGGTATGGTTGCCGGAACTCAGTTTAGAGGCCAGTTTGAGAGTCGCATGAAGGGCGTCGTCGATGACTGCCGCCGGTCAGGAAATGTAATTCTGGTCATTGATGAACTACATAATATTATGGGTGCCGGTGATGCGGAAGGCGCGATGAATGCCGGAAACATACTTAAACCGGCTCTGGCTAAAGGTGAAATTCGTGTGATTGGCTCAACTACATTGGATGAATATCGCCGTCATATCGAAAAAGATTCGGCCCTCGAACGCCGTTTTCAAAAGGTTATGGTGGAAGAGCCCAGTCAAGAAGATACCTTTGAAATCCTCATGGGAGTCAAAGACTATTATGAAGATCATCACCATGTATTTTATCCTGCACCGGTAGTGAAGGAGGCGGTGCGACTTTCTTCACGCTATATTACAGAACGTTATCTGCCTGATAAGGCTATTGACCTGCTGGACGAAGCGGGTTCCTGTGCTAACCTTGCCTGCGGCTGTCTGGTAGAGATTAAGCAGTTGGATGATAAAATTCAGGAACTGGAATTTGCCCAGGAAGATTTTGAGAAGGCAATCAATGAGTTGGCAGCTGAGAATGACAAGGTTGAGCTCTATGCCAAGCTCATGGAGATCAGGTCAGAGCTGATGCGTGTACGTTCACAGCGAGAAGAGATCGCGAAAAATTGTCCGCCGATTGAGCTGGGAACTCAGGATATTGCTCAGGTGGTCGAGATGTGGACGGGTATTCCTGTGGTGCGGATGACAGAAGAAGAAAGTACACGCCTGCTACAGCTGGAAGGAAGACTACATCAGCGTGTTGTGGGACAGAACGAAGCCGTAAGCGCTTTGTCCCGAGCCATAAGACGACACAGGGCCGGATTCAGCCAGGAACACAAACCTGCCTCATTCCTCTTTGTCGGACCTACCGGTGTCGGTAAAACTGAACTGGTCAAGGCTTTAGCCGAGGTCATGTTTGATACAGAGGACGCCCTGGTCAGACTGGATATGTCCGAATATATGGAAGCCCACACAGTAAGCAAGCTGATAGGATCTCCCCCCGGTTACGTCGGTTATGATGACGGCGGTCAGCTTACAGAGCGAATCCGTCGCAAACCTTACAGCGTTGTACTTTTTGATGAAATCGAAAAAGCCCATGCAGATGTCTACAATATATTGTTGCAGATCATGGATGATGGCCGACTGACTGACAGCCATGGCCGTGTGGTCAGTTTTGAAAACTGCATTATTGTTATGACCAGCAATGCGGGTACAACGCTTAAAGGAAGCAGCATCGGTTTTGGTGCCGACGGGCATGTGGCGATGGAGGAACGCATAGATGGAGTGCTTAAAGATATCTTCCGTCCCGAATTCCTCAACCGTATAGATGAAATAATAGTCTTCCATGAGCTGACGAGTAAAGAAATCAGAGCGATTGTTGATCTCATGCTGAAAGATCCTGTTGCTGACATGAAACGCCGGAACATTGAGCTGCAAATTACCGAAGATGCACGGGACCTGCTGGCTAAAGAAGGATATGAACCGAAATACGGGGCAAGACCCCTGCGCCGCAAGATTCAGCGTCGTATTGAAGATGTGCTGGCTGACCTCTGGTTGTCCGGTGACCTCAATTATGCTGATCAGGTGATAGTAGATGCGGCGGACAATGTTGGAGCTGAGCTTGAAGCTCCTACTATGGGAGGTCCCCATTTCGATGATAGCGGCAACTACGCTTTTACCTGGGTAAATAAAGTGATGAGCCTGAAGACAACATGAGCATACTCGAGATCACTCAAATAGTTCGTATATTGCTGCTGGCCCTGCTAATACTGGGGCTGGCACTTTTTGTCTTCACAAGGATCAGAAGAAGAATGGAGTATGCAGCCAAACAGGACATAATCAAGAATGACTCCACTTTGATCGGTTTGCGGGCGATCACAGTTACAGAACTGCGGCCCGGTACTATCGGTGAGATACGTACGGCTTTTTCACCGGAAAAAGAAAACGAAATTGCCTTAAGCAGTGATGAAAAAAAATCTTCATTCAAGACTTTTCCGGCTATTTCATCTCAATATATATCAAAAGGCAGATCGGTTAGAGTAACAGGCGGCAACAAGGAATTATATCGTGTGCGATCTGCGTCTGATTCTTTAACTTCTGAGAAAAAATAATATCTCTTTGACGCAGTCACGGAAATAATTCATTATGACAGCGCTAGATCTCGTTTTATCGTTATAATGCTAAGCTAAGATACTGAATAAGATTGTCTTCTGACTGATGCAAATATTTGGAGGAGGAATGTACATGCTGAGCCTTAAAACACAACAAGTGATGCCTTTTATTTCGGAAGAAGAGCTGCAGTCTCTGCTTCCTTTTATGGCTGTTGCCCACAGACAGCTGGAAAGCGGAAGCGGTCCCGGATCTGATTTTACAGGCTGGTATCATGTCCCGGAAATTAATACAGAAAAAAATCTGCAGGAAATTGAGGAAGTTGCAGCACGATTGCGTGAGTCCAGTGATATATTTCTCGTTTTGGGTATCGGCGGTTCCTATCTGGGTGCCCGAGCCGTAATTGAAGCCTGTAACCATCATTTCACGGCTTTACTTGATAAATCACAACGCAGGGCGCCTCTGGTATTATTTGCCGGACATCAGCTCAGTGAAGATTATCTGGCAGAGCTTTGTGACATTTTGGAGGACTATGATATCAGCCTCAATGTAGTATCAAAATCAGGTACTACCACGGAAACTGCGATCGCTTTTCGCATTTTACGTTCTTTCATGGAGAAAAAGTATGGTTCCGAGGAACTGAAGCAACGTATTGTCGTCACGACTGACGCGAACAAAGGGGCTTTACGCTCTTATGCAGATGCAGCCGGTGTGGATTCTTTTGTCGTACCGGACGACATCGGTGGGCGCTATTCTGTTCTCAGTGCGGTTGGACTCCTGCCGATTGCGGTGGCCGGCATAAATATCCGCGAGCTGCTTGAGGGAGCCAATTGGGCATATGAGAGCTATCTGAAATTCGAACCCGATCATGTCAACGATTGCATTAATTATGCCCTCATCAGGCACCTTCTGGCTCAGCGTGGCTATCTGCTCGAGATGATGGTTAACTACGAACCCTCTATGACCATATTTACCGAGTGGTGGAAACAGCTCTATGGTGAAAGCGAAGGAAAATGCGGGCGTGGAATTTTTCCAGTGGGAGCGAACTTTACCACTGATTTACACTCACTTGGTCAATATATTCAGGAAGGCAGAAGGATACTCTTTGAAACTTCGATTCTCTACAAAGCATCACAGTGCGAAATGCGGGTCCCTCAGCAGGACGATAACTCAGATCAGCTGAATTATCTTGCCGGCAGGAGTTTGCATGAAATCAATCGGACTGCGGCTTTAGGCACCAGCCTGGCTCATGTGCGCGGGGGAGTTCCTAATATAAGCCTGGAGCTGTCAAAACGTTCTCCTCTGACAATGGGGGCATTAATATATTTCTTTGAGAAAGCCTGTGCCCTTAGTGGCTATCTAGATGCCATCAACCCCTTCAATCAACCCGGTGTGGAAGCATATAAGAGAAATATGTTCGCGCTATTGGGCAAGCCGGGCTATGAAGATCTACGTGCAGAACTAATGGAAGCAATGAATAATTAATTGAAGAGAGATATGACAAATAAAAAACGTATGCAGACGCGTTCTATTCTGAATCGCGTGGAAAAGCCCAGCCGTTATGTTGGCGGTGAGTGGAATCATATCGATAAATCTGAAAGCTTCAATCAACTAAGTGCAGAGGAAGGTCTGCATATAGCATTTTGCTTTCCCGATTTATACGAAATAGCTATGTCAAATCTGGCTTTACAGATACTATATCAGGCAATTAATGCCCGGGATAAAATGTTCTGCGAAAGAGCTTTCATGCCGGCACCGGACATACGGGCGATCATGCAGGATGAAAATATTCCTCTCGAGTCTATCGAGTCAGGTACAGCTTTGAGCGAATTCGATGTACTGGCTTTCAGCTTGCATTATGAACTATCTTATACAGCTGTCTTAGATATGCTGTCCTTATCCGGCATACCCTTCTACAGTGAAGATCGTGACAACTCACACCCTCTCATCATTGCCGGCGGCCCAATCAGCTGTAATCTCGAGCCGATGGCTGATTTCTTTGATCTTATTCAATTAGGAGAGGGGGAGAGACTTCTGCCTGACTTGCTGGAGCTTTACCGCCAGTATAAAAGCGGCAAAGAGACACGTGAAGCATTTTTGCGGGCGGCAGCACAGATCGAGGGCGTTTATGTTCCGGGCTTTTATGAAGCAGTCTATGACGAAAAGGGCTTCAGTGGTCTGAAGGTTCTGGAACCTTCAGCTCCGGCTGTAATAAAGCGGCGTCTGGAAGCAGATCTGGACGAAATAATATATCCCACTGAGCCCATGGTACCGTCAATGGAAGTGGTACACGACCGTGCGGTCCTGGAACTATTTCGCGGCTGCTCACGGGGTTGCCGTTTTTGTCAGGCCGGTTATTTTTATCGGCCGGTCCGGGAGCGATCCTTGCCGACTTTGCTGGAATACAGTGAAAAACTCTTGTCTTCCACCGGCGCTGATGAGCTGGGACTGCTGTCACTGTCCAGCAGCGACTACAGTCAGCGTGATCAACTAATGCCGGCTCTGATTGAAAGAACTGCAGGCTGCCATGTGAATTTATCTTTGCCTTCCTTGCGTCTGGATTCATTTGACTTCAATCTGATGGAACAGATCTCAGCTACCCGCAAAGCCGGCTTGACTTTTGCCCCTGAAGCAGGCACTCAGCGTTTGCGTGACGTAATTAATAAAAACATTACAGAAGAAGATTTACTGCAGGCTGCTGATGTTGCTTTCCGTGGTGGCTGGAGCAATATTAAGCTATATTTTATGTTGGGGCTGCCCACAGAGACAGAAGAAGATGTCAGGGGCATAGCGGATCTCTGCAGAAAAGTTTTGCAAGTATGGACCAACATTCCCCATGAAAAGCGACCACGGCAGGCCAGGATTACCGCTGCAATTTCCTTTTTTATCCCAAAAGCGTGGACTCCCTTCCAGTGGGTGGGACAAATAAGTCCGGTAGAAATGAAGGAAAAGGTGCAGCTTCTTACCGAATTACTGCGTGACCGGCGTATATCACTGCAGTGGCATGATTATGAAAGCTCTCGGATTGAGGGCGTTTTGGCACGCGGCGACCGGCGTCTGGCTCCTGTGATAGAAAAAGTCTGGCAGCAGGGAAGCTTTCTGGATGCCTGGCATGAGCATTTTTCTGTGGAACGCTGGGATAAAGCTCTGGATGCATGTGGTCTAAGCAGTGAGTTATTTACTGGTGAGTGGGATACAGATGTCCTGCTGCCCTGGGACCATATGGATATTCGTGTTAACAAACGTTTTCTTCTGCGTGAGCTTAAGTTAGCTCAGGCAGGCAAGACGACCAACTCTTGTATGGATCTCTGCAGCCATTGTGGTCTGCAGGGAGAACAATGCGGTATCTGTGTGCAATGGCAAAAAAAAGCAGCTGACAAGCACGCGACGGCTGACCCGGTACCTGCTTATACTTCGGCTGCTTTAGCGGATGCAGAGCCGGTTGATCAAGTCGAGAGCTCCGAGCCTGCCCCGGTTTACACAGTGCGTTTATTTTATGAGCGCACCGGTGCTCCCGTTTATTTGGCTCATCTTGACATGATGCGTCTCTTTGAGCGTGCCCTGGCCAGGGCAGACTGGCCACTGGCCTGGAGCGAGCTGGCCTATAATCCCAGACCGCAGCTTGTCTTTGCCCTGCCTGTGGGCTGTGGTATCGAAACCCGTTATGAACCTTTTGAATTGCAGCTGACTGAGAAGATCGATCTGGATACAGCTATCTCACGCCTGAATGCCTGTCTTCCGGATGGCTTGAGTATCAAAGACGCCTCGTACGTTGAGGCAGGGCGCAAGCAGAGTATTATGGCTTTAGTTGAAAAAGCGGATTATGAGTTTATCGGCGATGGCATTGGTGCTGCTTATGCAAGCATCTTTAGCGGTGGTCCCGTGATGTTTACCAAAAAACGCAAGGGCAAGACCCGGCAGATAGATCTGGCAGCCCAGCTTGTCGAAACAAAAAGCATTTCCGCTGACCAGGTTCGTTTAATCAGTGTCGCCGGCAGCCAGGATAACATGAGACCGGATAATATACTGCAGGTATTACAGGAACGTGGTGTCTTGACCGAAGCGGCAGCAAACAGTGCAGAGATAATCCGGCATGCTGTTTATCTTTCCGATGAGAAGGCTTAGTGTGTATAATGTTTTGATGTATATTTATATATATCTTGTTCAGACAGAGACGAAAAAAGGATCAGTCGATTTAGATAAAGTAGGAGTAATGCAGTGATCAAATTGGCAACGGTTTTTCGAGATGGCATGGTCTTACAACAGGGTGTCGTCAGCCGTCTATATGGTTTTGCACCGGAGAAGAGCAGAGTACATCTGAGAATTGAGCGTCTCGCTTTAGATGAAGCCAGCGCACAGGAAAATGCCAGCCGTTACGGAATTATCTATGAAGAGGATGATGTCACTGAGCGAGATGGTTATTTTCAGATAAAACTTCCCGAACTGGAAGCTTCCTTCGATAAATACAAAATTACCGTATCGAGCACTGAACATGAAATTATCCTTCAGGATGTGTTGGTGGGAGAAGTCTGGCTGGCCGCAGGTCAGGACAATATGGCTCAAAAAGTGCGCGATTCTGATGTGGAGAAGTTATTAGATAAAGCTATAAATCTCGAGAATATACGTTTTTTTCAAATGAATGAAAATGGCCTCAGTGACAAGACTCAAATGTATAGCCCGCACCCACTGGGAGAAGCTGCGGACGGCTTCTGGCTGCGAGGAGATCAGGTGCATTTGGTCAAAGATGTTTCAGCAGTCGGCTTTTCTTTTGCCTGGCACATATCTCAGGCAATTAATGTTCCCATCGGAATTATTAATGCTGCCTGTCCCGGCACTCACATTCATTCCTGGCTGCCTCGAGAGGTTTTGGAAAAAGAGCCTGTGATGAAGAGCCATGTGCGCGAGCTGAAGCTTTATCGTGATGACGAGAGCTGGAATCTGGAATCTGTTGAGCGCACGGCTAAAGAGCAGGAGCTTGACCTTTCATTTGCCAGACGGCGCAGTGCCCGTCCTCAGACTGCAGCCTTGCTCGACGGCCGGCAGCCGGATACACAGGATCCAACTCCAAAAATCATTCCCCGGCCACAGGTGAGGCGAACCTTGATGCATAAACGTACAGTGCCACTGGTTCGCGTTTTCGACCCGAAAAATCAACCCGGAGCTATGTTCAATCATAAATTGTCACCGCTAGTCGGACTGGCTTTGCGCGGTATTCTCTGGCTGCACGGGGAAAGTGACGTGGACAGTCCTGATTATTACAACAAAGCTTTGGAGCAGCTGGTTATCGCCTTTAAGGAATTGTTTGTGCCCGCAGATGAGGAGCTGCATTTTATCTATGCTCATTTGCAGTCCTATCTTTATCGTGACCTGGGGCCTTACGATCTGGCAATATTCAACGAAATGCTGACCAGCTGTCACCACAGTCTGGATATTTCCTGTGGTCTGGTAACTCAGTATGATCTGCCTCTCGATTATGAAAAAGACGAAAGTGTGTGTCTTGCCCTCACTCCCTGGGCTAAGCTTCAGCTAGGCGCGCGCATGAGCTTGATCGCACGTGGTTTGTGCGGCGAGGAAGGTATCTCCAAATCGGCGCCGGAACCTGTTTCCTTGGAACAGGTAGGTAATAAATGGATGATTAATTTTACATCTACTGCGATTCAGGGAGGTGGTTTGCGCCTGCCTGCCGGTGAAACGGAACTAAGAGGTTTTTCGGTCTGTGGTAAAAATCGCGTCTTTGTTCCCGCCAAGGCACGCATTCTCTATGGTGTCAGAGTGTTAGTCTGGCATGAAGAAATAGATGAACCCGAATCTTTGCTGTATGGCTTTGATAATTTCAACAGTTATGCTAATTTATACGGCTCAGATGGTCTCCCGGTAGTACCTTTTCGTCTGGATCTTGAAGAATCATTGTTTCTCAGCCCGACACCCTGGGCGGATATGAACAGCCTCGAACATTTTGTCTGGAAGAAGTCTATCGATGATGATGAGGCCAGGGTAAAAAAGACTGATTGGCCGGAAAGGGAAGATATCTGGCAGGTATGGCGCGGACGGGGCAGATTCTCTGCTCTGGAAACACGCACTGTGGACTCGTGGAAAGGCTTAGTCCTCGAATATCGTAATGCTGATGATCGAGTACTGGAATTTGGCCCTTATCTTGATTACGCTTCTGCTTACCCGCCACTTAATCTGGAAGCTTACAGCCAGATGAATATGACTTTGTACAATCCTGATCACAGAGAGAAGAGATTGCTTTTAAAAATAGAAGATGCAAATGGTGTAAAGTATGAAGCAGCGCCGCAGATTATTAAGGATGATTTCCGCGACCAAAATCTGCTTTGGCGGCTTGATGAAATCACTGTGAACCGTGCGCAGATTGTAAAGCTCAGTTTTCAGCTGAATGACAGGGGAGGTACTGGTAAGCTGAATTTTCAGCGGATCAGTTTCTCAGGCTTTGATCCCTCAGCTGAGCTTGCTTTGCAGGATTACCTACGTTAAGAGATAACACAAAAGGGAGAACATTATTAATGAAGAAGATTGATTCTGTGCCGAAATATTTTGATCCGGCAACTGAAGAAAAGAGACTGTACGGGATGTGGCTGGAGAGTGGAGCCTTTCATGCTGAAGCGCCATCTGATAAGCGCCCCTTTACAATTATGATGCCGCCGCCAAACATTACCGGTGTTCTGCATATGGGACACGCTCTTGATACCTCACTGCCGGACGTTTTGATCCGCTATCACCGGCTTCTGGGAGACAATGCACTGTTTCTGCCCGGGACAGATCACGCTTCCATAGCAACGGAAGCGAAAGTTACAGCTGCTATCGAAGCTGAGGGTCTTAGTAAAGAGCATTTAGGACGCGAAGGATTTCTTAAGCGCACCTGGGAATGGAAAGACCAGTACAGCAACAGAATAATTGAGCAGCAGAAACGACTTGGAATCTCCTGTGACTGGGACCGCCATCGCTTTACTCTGGATGAAGGCTTGTCGAAGGCTGTGGTGGAAGTTTTTGTGAGTCTTTATGAAAAAGGATTAATTTATCGCGGTGTGCGCATGATCAACTGGTGCCCCGGCTGCCTGACCTCAATATCAGACATAGAGGTCGAACATGAGGAGCATGATGGTGCGCTATATTATATAAGATATCCTTTTGCTGATGGCGAGGGTGGGATTACTATAGCGACTACCAGACCGGAAACCATGCTGGCAGATACTGCGGTTGCAATTAACCCCCAAGATGCACGTTTCAATCAATTAGAGGGTCGTAAACTGCAGCTGCCTTTAACCGACCGGATCATTCCGCTAATTGCTGATGATTATGTAGATATGGATTTCGGTACCGGTTGTGTCAAAATAACACCTGCCCACGACCCGAACGATTACGAAGTCGGGCTGAGGCACGATCTGCCGATTATTTCTATATTGACTGACACAGCCCACATGACTGAAGATACCGGCAAATATGCCGGCATGGATGTTATGACTGCCCGCAGGGCTATTGTTGCAGATCTGCAGGCACAAGGCTTTCTGACAGAGGTTGAGGAGATCACACACAATGTGGGAACCTGCAGCCGCTGCGGCAGCCTGATCGAAGCAAAACCATCTTTGCAGTGGTTTGTAAAAATGGAACCGTTGGCGAAACCGGCTCTTGATGCTGTGAGAAATGGCGAAACAGATTTTGTCCCGCAGCGCTTTGAAAAAATATATTTTAACTGGATGGAAAATGTCAGAGATTGGTGCATTTCCCGTCAACTCTGGTGGGGACACCGCATTCCGGCCTGGTATTGTAATGACTGTGGTGAACTGATTGTCTCCCGCCAAGTGCCGACGAAATGTCCGAAATGTAATTCTTCCAGCCTGAGAAGAGATGAAGACACCCTGGACACTTGGTTTTCTTCTGCACTCTGGCCCTTTTCAACCTTGGGCTGGCCGGAAGAAACAGTAGATTTCCAAACTTTTTACCCTACGGATGTCATTGTTCCCGGCTATGACATTATTTTCTTCTGGGTCGCGCGTATGATCTTTTCAGCCATAGAACACACCGGCCGACTGCCTTTCAAAAAAGTTTTGATTCATGGCATGGTGCTTGACTCACAGGGCCGCAAAATGACGAAATCACTCAACAACGGCATCGATCCTCTGGAAATAATTGACATCTATGGTGCCGATGCCCTGAGATTTTCACTAATCTATGGCACTGCTCCCGGTAATGACATGCGTTTCCGTGAGGAAAAAGTTGAAGCCGGCCGCAATTTCATGAATAAGCTGTGGAACGCTTTTCGCTTTGTTCTGATGAATCTGGATGAAGACAGAGACTATAGCGACGTGACAGCTGAAATGCTGGAAGTGGAAGACAGATGGATTCTGCACGAAGCTCATTATGCGATTAAAGATGTAGGTGCATATCTGGACAAGCTGGAACTTGGCTTAGCCCAGGAAAGGGTATATCAGTTTATCTGGGACCTGTATTGTGACTGGTACATAGAATTTGTTAAAGAAAGATTGCATCAGGGCGGAAAGAGCGGCCGGGCAGCACAAAAGGTTTTGTTTGATGTTCTTCAGCTGATAATCAAGCTGCTGCATCCCTTTATGCCTTATGTAACAGAGGCTATACACGGTTATCTGGATCTGGAGGGACTGCTTATTTCTTCAAGTTGGCCTCGATACGAAGAATACCCGACAGATGATGAAGCGGAAAGCACCATGACCTGTCTGATGGAAGCCATACGCGCGGTAAGAAATCTGCGCGCTGATTATCAGCTGCCATCAGCGAAAAAAGTGAATGCTGCAGTAAAAGCTGAAGACTCAGTCGCTCAGCGTTTGCTGGATGGTGAGGACATGCTTTCCCGCCTGGCAGGCATAGGCGAGATTCGCCGCATGTCAGAAGCTGAAACCCTGGAGGACGGTGTATCAGTTCAATTTCCGGGTGGGGAATTGCTGATTTCAATGCGTGAACTGGTTGATGTCGAAGAGGAAATCCATCGTCTGCAAGAGGAAGAAGAACGGCTTAAAAAGGAAATACAACGTTCAGAAGCTATGCTCAATAATCAGAACTTTGTTGAACGGGCGCCGGCAGAGGTGGTAAATAATGAAAGAGCGAAGCTGGAACGCTATCAGGGAGACTTGAAGCAAGCTGCAGAGAGAATGAAAACATTACGCACTGTGCTATAATCTAGGCAATTACGAACAAGCATTTAATTGCTTATTTAATGTATAAGGAGAAGAATTATGCCATTAGTATCAACAAGAGAAATGTTTAAAAATGCCTATGAAGGCGGTTATGCCATCGGAGCTTTTAATGTAAATAATATGGAGATTATCCAGGGTATTACGCAGGCAGCCAAGAAACTCGATGCACCTCTGATCCTGCAGGTTTCTGCCGGAGCCCGCAAGTACGCCAATCAGACCTACTTAACTAAGCTGGTTGAAGCCGCTATCATTGATACCGGCCTGCCGATTGCCCTGCATCTTGATCACGGTGATTCCTACGAATTATGTGTTGACTGTATCGACAGTGGCTTTTCTTCGGTCATGATCGATGGTTCTCATCTGCCTTATGAGGAGAACGTTGCTTTGACACGCAGAGTAGTTGAGTACGCTCACAATCACGACCCTTATGTCACAGTAGAAGCTGAACTGGGGCGTCTGGAAGGTGTTGAGGATAATGTCAATGTATCAGCTGAAGATGCTTCCTACACTGATCCGGAGCAGGTTCAGGATTTTGTTACCCGCACAGGCTGTGACTCATTGGCTATAGCTATTGGCACCAGCCATGGTGCTTATAAATTTAAACCAGGTCAGAAACCGGAACTTCGTTTTGATATTTTGGCAGAAGTAGAACGTCGGCTGCCCGGTTTCCCGATTGTTTTACATGGGGCCAGTTCAGTTATTCCTGAATTTGTGCAGATGATTAACGAAAACGGCGGCGACATGCCCGATGCCATTGGAATTCCTGAAGATATGTTGCGCAAGGCTGCAGGAATGGCTGTCTGTAAGATTAATATTGATAGTGATCTGCGGCTGGCTATGACAGGAACTATTCGCAAACATTTTAATGACCACCCCTCTGATTTCGATCCCAGAAAATATCTTGGTCCGGCCAGAGACTCAATTGAAGCTATGGTTCATCATAAGATTGTTGATGTGCTTGGATGTGACGGAAAGGCTGCAGATCTGCGGGGACTATAAGGTGTCTGACCGAAATTTCTCAGATATGATTAAAGACTCGGAGCAATGGCTGGAAAGCCTCTCCGAGTCTTCTGCTATGCAGGAGATTAAGGAGCTGCGCCAGCAGCTGCAACACTACAATCATGCCTACTATGATCTGGACGACCCGCTGATAACAGATGCCCAATACGCCCTCCTGTCGCAACGCCTGCGGAAGATTGAAGCTGCTTTCCCACAGCTGGCGGGCGGAGAATCACCAACAATGACAGTAGGCGGAAGAGCCAGCGAACGCTTTCAGCGTGTAGCTCACCAATATCCGATGCTTTCCCTGAATGATGTTTTTTCATTGGAAGATGTGGATGATTTTATTCGGCGTACACGTGCAGCTGAAGCTGAGGCTCAGTTCATCGTCGAAGCGAAAGTCGACGGTTTATCTTTATCCATAGTTTATAAACAAGGCGTCTTGCAGCAGGCGATTACCCGTGGAGACGGCGTGAACTTTGGTGAAGATGTGACCTTAAACGCTATGCAGTTAAGCAACGTGCCGCACAAGCTTGATCAGCCATCGGCTGACCTGTCAGTTCGCGGTGAAGTCTATATGCCTAAAGATGAGTTTGAGCGGATCAACGGGGAACTGACAGCAAAAGATGAGAAAACTTTCGCCAACCCGCGTAATGCAGCTGCCGGTACTTTGCGCCAGCTGGATTCCGCCGTAGTCAGGGAACGAGGTCTGGCCTTCACCGCTTTTGAGATTCAACATTCGTCCCAAAGTTTTACTTCTGACCGGGAAGAACTGTTGTACTTAGATTTATTAGGCTTTGAAACGGTCAGATCCTCAGAATTACTTGACACGACAGAGGAGATATTCTCTGAAATAAAGAGTGTCGATCAGTTACGGGGCGACTTCCCTTATGAGATTGATGGTGCTGTAGTCAAAGTTGATCAGCTTAAGCTGCGGGAGAGACTGGGGGCAACCAGTAAAGCTCCCCGCTGGGCTGTTGCATACAAATATCCACCGGAAGTGAAGGAAACAAAAATACTTGAAATCAGGGCTCAGGTCGGGCGCACGGGCAAGATTACCCCGCTGGCTGTTCTTGCGCCGGTTCAGCTGGCCGGAACTACAGTGCAGCGGGCTACTTTGCACAATCAAAATTACATTGACAAGCTGGATGTGAGGGTGGGCGACACAGTCTTAGTACACAAAGGCGGTGAAATCATTCCGGCCGTCCTTGGTGTAGTCAAAGAGCACCGTGACGGCAGTGAAAAAGTCTTCCGGCTGCCTGAGCTTTGCCCTTCCTGCTCTTCACCGACCAGCTTTTTGGATCAAGCTGCCGACCTGTATTGCACCAACACCGACTGCCCGGCGCAAATCAAGCGGCATTTGTCATATTTTGCTTCACAGGCTGCCTTGTCTATTGACGGTCTGGGAGAGAAAACTGCTGTTGCTTTAATTGATAGCGAGTATGTTCACTCTCTGGCAGATATTTATTTGTTAAAAAACAAACGAGATGAGCTGGTTGCATGGGGGGGAATCGGCCGTGAGAAGTCAGTCGATGCCTTGCTGGCTGCGATTGAAAACTCTAAAGAGGCTCCACTGTACCGGCTGCTAACCGGATTTGGAATTCCTCATGTCGGTGTGCAGACAGCCCAAAGCCTGGTCAGGCAGCTAAACTCTTTAGATCTTATCGCTGCAGCCACGGTTGAAGAACTTTCTTCGATTCCTGATATAGGACAAATAACAGCAGCTGCTATTAAAGACTGGTTCGCCCTGCCGCAATCACAGACTCTGATCTCTCAGCTCAGGGCTGCCGGAGTAAAAACCAGTGAGACTGTCAGGCCGGCAGCAGCCGGCACAAGATTTGCAGGTATGACCTTTGTCCTGACAGGAACCCTCCCCAGCCTCAGCCGCAACGAAGCCAGCGAACTGATCGAGAATGAAGGCGGACGGATCAGCGGCAGTGTATCAGGTAAAACAAGCTACCTGCTGGCGGGTGAAAATACCGGCAGTAAATATGACCGTGCAACTGCGCTGGGAATACCCATAATCACCGAAAGCGATTTATTGCTGATGCTGAGGGAAAATGAAGGGAGAGGATAACTGATGCGCTGGTATTTTTTATTTGGCTTAATTGCCAGCTTTGTTCTGGTAATTGTTTTATTTGTCCTCATGATGGTGGCCCTGCGCAGAAACTGGAATCACACTAATCGTTCTGTTTTATCTTACTTTGTTCCATTATTGCTGGTGCTTCTGTTTGTTTATCTGGCAGCAAGCCAATTTGTACCGCGGGTCTTTGATGCAGTGCAGATAGTCTTCGGTCAGTATGACAGCACAGAAGTGAATTTATCAGCGCAGGACTTTGAATATAATCGCATCGTCACAGGGGAGCAGGTCTTTTTCTATCCGCCATCATATTTTGAAAATCCGGAACCAGGTAAGTATCAGATATATTTCACTGAACGCACTAATTATGTCATGAAGCTGATTTATGTTGGTGAGACAGAAGAACTTACAGGCAGCCCCAATACCTTGCCCTGATTTTGATTTGATCAAAGTAAATTGTCAGCTTCTCGACTAGTATTGTTAGAGGAGGTGATGATATATGACGAATCAAACTGTCATTGCTGCCGATTTGCAGAGCGCATATGAATATCATCTGCGCAAACCACAAAAAGAAGTCGGCGTTTATCTCATCTCATCTAATCGTGAACTTTTAAACCATATGGAAAAACTCATGAACAGCCACGGAGTATTTGGCGTGATGGATTCTTACGGCAGGGTCCACTACATTCTGGATGCACGCAAAGGTATATCCTTTGCTGAAAACAAATTGCACGAGACTGTCTCGACATTACTCGAGGATCAGAGCAGCGAGCAGGTTAACTATCAGCTGGAAACTCAAAAATTAGTAAGCCAGGTCCTGAGCAGGTATGATTTCAATCAGAAGTTGCATGGCTACAGGGTACTTTCTACCATGCTTGAGCTGAGCCTTAATGACTATTCGCTTCTTAATCCGATCAGCAAACGTCTCTATATACAGGTGGCTAAAGTTTTTCGTGTCACTGCTGCGCAAGCGGAGCGTAATGTACGCTATCTTTTAAAAAATCTGGCCGCAAGGGAACAGGAAGCCAGAAGAAACGGGACCGTCGAAGGCAAAGCTTTTCTCAGCGCTCCGGATCAGCGCCTGCCTGTAGCAGAAACTGTGGTGAGACTATGGGATATTTGCCGGCTGGAAGCAAAAATAGATACGATGGGTGCGGGAAAAACAAGCTAGCGGCATCTATCAGTAAAAAATATATTTGCAAAAAAAACTCCGCCTTCAGGGGCGGAGTTGATTTTTCAGCTTCAATCTTGAGAAAATTAGCCGTTGACTCTATCTTTCAGGTTTTTGCCTGCTTTGAACACCGGTGCCTTAGATGCAGGAATCATGATTTCTTCCTTTGTTGCAGGGTTACGGCCTTTGCGAGCCTTACGACCACGAACGCTAAAGGTGCCAAATCCAACCAAGACTACTTTTTCTTCATTAGCGAGAGCATCAGTAATGGTGTCGAGAACAGCAGAAACTGCTTTTTCGCTGTCTTTCTTAGTAAGTCCGGTGGACTTAGCGACTGCGTTTGTTAGATCAGTTTTATTCATATTAGGGAGCCTCCTTCTGGCAAATATCTTTGAACATTATGGGGTGAGAAATACTGAACTGTCAAGCATTGTAGCCTTTATTCAACGAGATTGGCACAATTCTATTGAAATATATGAGTAAAAGTAATGAATTTGTAAAACAGGGATAAGTTCGGGAATACAGCCTTGCATAAAAGTATGGCAAAACAAGCGGCAAACGTATGTTTCTTGCATGTTAACTGAGTATCTAGTAAAATTGGCCAGTAGCATACTTAGTAGTATCGAGGGTATATGTTAAGTAGAAAAAGGTTAACTCCTAAAAAGATATTTTTATTTGTGTACGATCTGGCGGCAACATTGATAGCCATGCTGTTGGCTATTTTTATTGTTAATAATGGCAGCATACCTGCAGCACAATGGCGTGTTTTTACGGGCACATGGTTTGTACTGCCGATAACGGCTTTAATTATTTTCGCTTTGGTCGGCTTTTATGATCAGATGTGGGCTTTCGCCCGCGGTTCTCAATATTTAGCTCTGGTTGCCGGAACAACTTTACAGTTAATACTGTGTGTCCTGATTATGCAAATCATGGATATTCATTTCAGCTTTGCCAGCTATGTATTGTATTGGTTCCTGCTTACAGCCGCCGTGTTTTTTGTTCGTTTCATCTATCGTTTCTACTCATCGTCAGCAAGAATGAAGAGGACCGGAAATGACCGCCTGTCCCAGAAAAAAGTAATGATAGTCGGCGCCGGAGAAGCAGGTTCTCAGCTAATCAATGAGCTCAAGACTTCTATGACTAACCGTGTGCCGCTTCTGCTTATTGATGACAACCCTTTGATACTTAATTATAAAAATAACGGCGTGCCGGTTCTGGGCAACCGTCATGATATTCCGCTCCTGGCCGAAAAATATGATATTGATGAGATTATTATCGCCATACCTTCAGCCTCCAGAAGTACGATACGTGATATTGTCGATATTTGCTATGAGACAGACAGCCGTGTCAGCATACTGCCTTTTTATACACAGCTGCAGGACAGCAAAGTACGCCTGAGGGATGTTCGTGATATTACGATCGAAGACTTGCTGGGCAGGGAAGAAGTTGCCCTCAACTTGGAGCAGATTTCTAAATATATCAGAGGCAAAACAGTTTTGGTGACAGGCGGCGGCGGCTCTATCGGATCTGAGCTGGCACGTCAAATTGCTACCTACAGACCTTCAGTTCTTCTGATTCTGGATATTTATGAAAACTCGGTTTACGATTTGCAGCAGGAATTACTGGCGACCTATGGTAACAGTCTCAATCTGCAAGTACTGATCGGATCAGTACGCGATCAGCGTCGGATTGCTCAGATCTTTGAGCAGTGGAATCCGGATCTGGTTTTTCATGCTGCTGCCCACAAACACGTGCCTCTCATGGAAGATAATCCCTGTGAAGCTATAATTAACAACGTCTACGGAACTTATAATGTAGCGCGGCAGGCCGGTCGGGCCAAAACAGAGCACTTTGTGCTTATTTCCACAGATAAAGCTGTCAATCCTACTAATGTCATGGGTGCAACCAAGAGGATGTGTGAAATTATTACTCTGGCTCTGAACAAGGTCTACAAAAGCACAAACTTCGCCGCTGTGCGTTTTGGTAATGTTCTGGGCAGTAATGGCAGCGTCATCCCTCTGTTTGAACGACAGATCAAAGAGCAGAAGCGGGTTACAGTAACGGATCCGGAAGTGACGCGTTACTTTATGACTATTGCTGAGGCTTCCAGTCTGGTTTTGCAGGCCGGAGCCTATGCCGAAGGCGGCGAAATATTTGTTCTTGATATGGGCCGACCGGTAAAGATTATAGATTTGGCTAAGGATCTGATTCGCCTTTCCGGTTATGTACCTGAAGAAGACATTCCGATTGATATTATTGGCCTGCGACCAGGTGAAAAAATGCATGAAGAGCTGCATCTGGAAAAAGAAGAAACCGTTGAAACTGAAAATGAAAAAATCATGATCCTACAACAGGTTGAAGACAGCTTTTATTTAGATGAGGAAGTCGGTCACCTGGCCCGCATAAGTCGTTGCAGTACTGTCGGTCTGCGTCCGTTCATGGACTCTATTCTTCATATTTTGCGTGAAGCAGACAAGAAGTCGCCTGATGATCTTAAAACGCTTTTGCCTGAGATACCTGATGAAAATTAAGCAGCCCAGGCAAAACTAGACTGAGAGAGAATAATAAATTTGTCTTTTGCTGATCTGGCGCATCTGGCCCGTCATGGCTTTGTTCTGTTGGTTCTTCCAGTCGCAGTTATCCTGTTGATCAAAAGCCTGCGCGATTTTTTCCAAGGCATGAAATATGCGAAAACCCCAGTCAGCGGTTTTTTCCTTTTGGCATCGGATCCGCTTGATGATGAACTTGTACGGCCACTGCCTCTGTTTCACACAACTCTGATCGGTGCCTCCCGGTCTGCAGATATCCGGGTAAAGGGCAAAGGGGTAATGAAACGCAATGCGATCATCTATTTCTTTAATCGCCGCTGGTACCTCGAACCTGCCTCCCGGGCCCTCTTATTTCTGAACCATAAAGAAATCAAGGAGCGGACTGAGATTAAGCAGGGAGATATTATCGGCATCGGCGGCCAGCAGTTTTCCTTTGTCGTTGATATTGGGGCAATAGAAAAAAGAGGTCCGGACGAAGAACTGTTTGCTGAGCCTAAAGGTCGTTCCTGGATTTCAGGAATCCTGATAGTCTTGCTGCAGATAGCAGGAACAGTCATGATCTACTTGGGGATGCAGGGTACGGTGACTGAAGGTCTGTCAGTGTTGGTGGCAATTGTTCTGGGTGTTCTTTTTCTTTTTGCTCAGCTGCTCTACCTGTCCATGTCTCGTCTTACTCCGGGCTTTGATGAGAGTATCTGGCACAGCCTTATGCTTCTAAGTACTTTGGGTCTTATCTTACAGACCCGGCTGCTCTTTCTTTCCCGTAGTTTTCCGGACTGGATTGAAGGCTATACCATGGAACAATGGTATGCCAGCCTGAAATCCGTCTTCTTCAGTCAGACAATCGCAATTTTCATCGGTCTGCTTCTTTTTCCTCTGATTTTATTCCTGGTGCGGCGTACCAGTATAATGGAAAAACTTGCTCCCATTTGCTTTGTTCTTACGCCGCTGCTTTATCTGACCACCTTGCTGATGGGTCAAGGCAGCGAGACGCATGGAGCTGGTCTGTGGATTAGTTTGCCGGGCGGTTTTTCTCTGCAACTGACCGAATTTGCGAAAATTAGCTGGATTATAGTTTTGGCCGACTTTTTTAAAACCCGTGCAAGTAAACGCAGTATTATTGTTTTTGCTGTCTGGGCCGGAGTTAACGCAGTTTTAGTTTTGCTTTTGCCTGATCTGGGATCGCTGATGGTACTCCTGCCGACAACTCTGATCGTCTTTGCCATAATGACTTCAGAGTATCTTATTTCCTTTCTGGCTCTTGCCGGTGCCTCTGTGCTTGGAGTTTTGGCCTATAATGCCCTTCCCTATGTGCAGAGACGCCTGTATGGATGGATCTCCTTGTGGGAAGACCTGAATGACTACAACCGCCAGATCGTTTACGGATTACAGGCGGTAGGACGTGGAGGATTACTTGGACGCGGCCTGGGCAACGGATCGCCTGATGGCATTCCTCTTGCCAGTTCGGATATGGTATTTACGATTCTCTGGGAAGAAATGGGTTTATTGATCGCTATTTCTGTCATTGTCTTATTCTTTGTTATCTGGCTGCGTTCCGCTTCCGCCATCATAACTGCCAGGGACGGTTTTACATCAAGCCTGATCTTAGCTTTGAGCAGCTGCCTTTTAATGGAAGCCCTGATTGTTATCGGTGGTACTACCGGACTAATTCCTCTGACCGGTGTCACCTTACCCTTCATTGCCAGAGGAGGAAGTTCTATCATGGCCAAATGGATTATGGCTGCACTCCTGATAGGAATGATTGCGCGTTCACGCCGCTTATCTTTAAGTCGCAGGGCGCAGAGGCAATATAAAGAAGAGCTGGAGGCTCAGTCGTGAAGCAGCTGCGAAACAATATAAAAGCCTTCCTGCTGATCTTCCTCAGCTTATTTGTGCTGTTTACAGGCGGGGTTATTCTGCAGAGTCAGCGTGCTCGGACAACTCTGCTGGCCTCATCAGGTGAAAACAGGGCTGCTTTGGCGCAACGCTATTCACAGGCAGGCAGTATTATCTCTGCAGATGGTGTGATACTGGCAGCATCGGATACTGCTGGCAGGAGAAGCTACAGCAGTGACCCTCAGTTGGCTGAGGCGGCCTTGCATGTGGTTGGCGACTATACACATAATATTAGCAACACTGTCGAGTCCTTGTGGCAAAACGAACTTCTGGGTGAGGGAAGATCTTTATCCGAGCAGCTTCTGCTTGACATTCAGGGTCAGGGTCTGCAGGGCAACGATCTGATACTTAGCCTGAGAAGTGACCTGATGAAAACCGCTTATGAACTGCTGGCCGGCAAAAAGGGAGCAGCAGTTGTTATCAATTATCAGACCGGAGCTATTTTAGCCTCAGTTTCTTCACCTTCCGTGCACCCCGATCAGGTGGTAGCCTGGAAAGACATTCCGGATACATCGCTGTTTAACCGTGCCTTCCTGGGCGAGTATCTCCCGGGATCGACATTTAAAATAATTACGGCTTCGGCCTTGCTGCAGAGTAATCTATCAACAGAGGAGACAGTCATGTGTCAGGGCAGTACGCCGCTGATACCGGGTGGAGTAAACGAGACTTATAGTAATGCAGGACATGGTGAAGTCAATCTGCAGAAGGCGATGGCGCAATCCTGCAACCATTATTTCGGTTCTGTTGCTTTGCAGCTGGGCGATCAGAAAATCAGCCGGGCGGCAGAGCAAATGGAGTTTAATCAGACGATCAGCTTTGATCGCTTTTCTCTCAGCAAAAGTCAATGCCTGATCGGGCGGGAAGATAAAGCTGCTCTGACCTGGGCTGCTATCGGTCAGCCTGCGGGGAAAGATATCATTACAGTAAGTCCGCTGCATCTGGCTATGATCTCGGGGATGATTGCAAATAACGGCCGGATGACAGAAGCATATTTGCTGGAATCCATGCTTTATCCATCAGGAAACGAAAGCACCTTTAATAACAGGGGGGATATTATTGCGCAAATAGATCCGGGCCTGGCTCAGGAATTAAAGGATCTGCTGCGTCAGGTGGTAAAAAGCGGTACAGGTGTTAATGCTCAGGTAGCAGGGTTGGATGTGTGTGGAAAAACGGGTACAGCTGAAACATTCAATCAAGCGGGCGAGCTTGTTATCTCCAGCCTCTTTACGGGTTTCAGCAACAATCAGGACTACCCTTTTGCAGTGGCAGTAGTTCTGGATGACAGCTCATATGGTTCATCCGTAATAGCCGGCCAGCTTTTAGCAGCTGCTGCTAATTATTAGCAAGAGCTATTTTAGGGATTGGGGTTCTCGCCGCCGCCGCCGCCGAAGAAGGGGCTGGTGTAGAGCGGATCGCTTTTGTCCTCCGGATTTTGCGGATCCAGTGCTCCTTGCGCCATATCGCTGTTGCCGTCAACAATGGTGATATCATCATCAGTGAATTGCAGGCTAAGCGCACCATCTATTTTTTTCCACATAGTAACCAATCCGTCCCGTCCAGGGAACTGGTCTGAGTACCAGCTGTCCAGATCACTTGACGTTTTTCCCGAGATAATTGATTTTCCCGAGATCTTCGGAAACTGGGCCAATACCCTGTTTTCGCGTGTGGAAATATCTTTATCCGGAATCAGAAAGGTCATTATTCCCATCACTACGAGGGCCGCCAGAAAAGTAGCGTAAATAATGGCGCTGTTAAGATGCGTAGTTCTGTTTTGATAAACTTTATCTGTACTGCGGCCGGCAGCTTTATCCTGCTTTCGCTTGCCGGGCCCGGGAGCCGGGGGCCTTGACATCTCAGCAAGCCATGGATTTGTATACTCTGCTGCCGACTCGGACCGATCAAGGACAGGGGGCTCTTTTGACACAGCTTTCAGCTGTGGAGCCCTGATTCCCTTGTTTATGGAAGATTCTTTATTTTCATAATTAGCAATACTCATCTCAGACTCCTAGAAGCGGAAATAAAGGAAGGGATTGAAACCTGATGCCACCAGGGACATGGTACAAAAAAACAGTAGGACCAGGTAGACGAATGAAGTGTAAATGCCAAAGATCGGCTCTCGCTTTTTCATAGCAGTAATTAAACGTCCTACCGGCCTTTTGCTCCGCAGCCAGGGCAGGAGCGGCATAGCCAATGCAAAAGCGATGACAATAAAGATCAGATGATTTTGCAGCAAAACCACACCACGACTGGTCACAAAATCGCTGCGTGGCTGAAACATCCGCTGCAAGAGGGTACCGATACCGCTCATGGATTCCATCTTGAAGAAAACCCAGCCGATGACAAAGGTCACCCAGGTGTAGATATGTCCAAATATGGCCGGAATCTTTTTCAGAAAACGTAAGAGGAATAATTTCTCCACGGTTAGAAGCAGGAAATAATAAACACCCCATAAGACATAGTTCCAGGACGCTCCATGCCATAAGCCGGTCAAAGACCAGACAATAAACATATTCAAAATTTGCCGCGGCAGACCTAAGCGGTTACCGCCCAGAGGAATGTAGACGTAATCTCTGAAAAAAGTGCTTAAAGAGATGTGCCAGCGCCGCCAGAAGTCAGTTACACTTTTCGCTGCGTAAGGGTATTTGAAGTTCTCTTTAAAGCGGAATCCGAACATATGGCCAAGTCCGATAGCCATATCTGAATAGCCCGAAAAGTCAAAGTAAATCTGGATAGTAAAGGCTAGAATGCCGATCCATGCTTCCAGACCGTCCAGAGCAGCCAGGCGTGTAGATTCTAAAGTCAGGCCGACGATTTCAGCAGCATGGTTGGCGATGAGAACTTTTTTTGCCAGCCCGACCAGAAAACGGCCGATTCCCTGGGCAGTTTCTTCGAAGCTGACACGGCGTTCTCCTATTTGCTCTGCAATATCTGCATAGCGGACAATAGGTCCGGCAATCAGTTGCGGGAACAGGGAAACATAAAGCATTAAATTGTAGAATTTCTTTTGTACTTGTGCTTCTCCACGATAGACGTCAATGATGTAGGTCAGGGTCTGGAAAGTATAAAAAGATATACCGATAGGCAGGGAAAATGAGGGTTCAGGAAAAGATGTTCCCAAAATATTATTGATTGTCTCAAAGATAAAACCTGAGTATTTGAAAACCAGCAGCGAGGATAAACAGAGCACAACAGCCAGTGACAGCCAGGCCTTGGCTGCTGCCTTACTTTTACTTCTTTCCATAGCCAGACCGATGAGCCAGACTCCGAAGACAGTAACAATCATCAGGAAAACCCAAACAGGTTCGCCCCAAGCATAGAAAAAGAGAGAGAAGGCGAGCAAAATTATATTCTGGATCTTAACTGTACGCGCCAGACGCGTTGCTATGATGCACAGCGGCAGGAAGGCGTAGAGAAAGAATAAACTTGAAAAAACCATAAAACTCCAAATAAGCTCTCAGTGTGAGAAAATTGATACAGACTGATCACCGATAATGATAATCTAACATGATCAAAGTGACAAGCTGAGAGTTATTGTTTCGATTATAGTAGTATTAGACTAGTGACAGAAATACAGCTTATGAAGGAGCCTTCCTGTGCCAAAAAATGAACTACTTCTATTAGTCGACACGAACAGTCTGATGAACCGGGCCTACTACGCTTTAGCCGGCCGCAGCAATATGAAGGCGCCGGACGGTACGCCTACAGGGGCACTGTATCCTTTTCTGAATATGATATTTCAGTATCTGGATATGTATGATCCGAAGTATATGGCAGCGGCTTTCGATCTGCCCGGCGATACTTTCCGTCATCGTGAATATGAAGATTACAAGGCCGGCCGCAGAGCAATGCCTGACGATCTGGCGCTGCAGTTCCCGCTTGCCCGAGAATTACTGAATGCCCTGGGTTTCGCTACGGTAGCTGTGGAAGAGTTTGAGGCTGATGATATCATCGGTACTTTGGCAAGGCAGGGTGAGGAGTCCGATCTTGATGTAGTTATTCTGTCCGGTGACCGTGACCTTTTCCAGTTGATTAGTCCCCGGACTAAAGTCCAGTTTTTATCTTCTTCCAAGTCAGGACCGCAATCACAGCAAATTACCGAGCAATATTTATTGGAACAATACGGCGTAACAGCCGGGCAGTGGGTAGATGTAAAGGCTTTAATGGGCGATCCTTCTGACAACATTCCCGGAGTCAGGGGGGTTGGCGAAAAGACGGCGCTGAGGCTGATCAGGGAATTCGGAAGCAAAGCAGAGGTTTTCAACCACGTCGATCAACAAAAAGGCGCTCTTAAGGCTAACTTAGAAGCCGGAAAGTCAGCGGCTGCCTTGTCTTACAAGCTAGCGTATATTGAAAGAGAAGTTGAGATTCCGGCAGAAATGAATCCGCTTAGCAGATCCGGCGCAGACTTCCAAAACAATGCTGCCTTAGCTAATCTTTTTGCGCAGCTGGGATTTCGCAGCTATTTTGAACGTTTTCCCGAACTTCAGAATTATTTGGGAGCAGAACTTAAAGCAGGCCGCCGCTTACTCGACGAAGCGGAAAATCTTCAGGAATTTACTACAGCCGGAGACTTGCTGTCTTCTGCCTCTAAAGCAGAGCCAATCGCCTTTTTCCTGCCTGCAGATGCCTTAGACGGTGTTTTTCTAACAGCAAAGGGCTTTTTCCGGGTTACTGATGTTCAGCAGGCTGCAGAGCTTCTGTCAGAAGACATCAACTTTGTCACCTGGGATGTTAAGCAGCAGCTGCGGGAACAGAAGTATCTGGCTCAGAATAAAAACATTTTTGATGCCATGGTGGCTGCCTATCTGCTGCAGGAGGATGGACGCAGTTCAGATTTCGACTATAGCATGCAGGCTGTTCTGGGCGATGATTTCATGTCAGCGGCTTCCCATGATGAACAATTGCCGCTGCTGGCGGACAAGGATGCCTTGAGGAGAAAACAGCTCTATCAATTACTGAAGGCCTATCCCAGACAAAAGCAGGATATGCTTAACCATGACCTGGAGTATTTGGCAGAAATTGAGATGCGGCTAGCTGTTATTCTGGCAGCTATGGAAGTGAGTGGCATCGAGCTGGACCAGGAGAGACTCAATCATATTTCCAACGAGATGCAAGTGGAACTGGACACTCTCGAAAGAAGTATCCATGATCTGGCCGGCCATGAAATCAACATCAATTCGCCACAGCAATTATCCAAGCTTCTCTTCGAGGAACGTCACTTGCCTCCGGGTAAGAAAACTGCTTCGGGTTACAGCACAGCAGCAGATGAGCTGCAGCGCTTGCTGTATCTGGATCCGATAATAGCTCTGATTCTGGACTACCGTGAGCTGTCAAAGCTGCGCGGTACATTTGTTGAAGGCTTATTAAAAGAAATCGGGGAAGATGGCAGGGTTCATACAAACTTTAACCAGACTGTGACCTCAACCGGCCGTTTGTCGAGTTCGAATCCTAATCTGCAGAATATTCCGATCCGTACGGAGCGGGGCAGAGAAATCAGAAAAGTCTTTGTCGCACCTGCGGACAGGCTTCTGGTTGCCGCCGACTATTCTCAAATAGAGCTGCGTCTTCTGGCCCATCTTTCTAAAGATGAGGCTTTGATCCAGGCTTTCCGCGCTGGCGAAGATATTCACAGAATCACGGCAGCTACGCTTTTTCATAAAAATCCAGCTGAGGTGACCAGTGATGAAAGAAGCGTGGCTAAAACTGTAAATTTCAGTATTACTTACGGTATCAGCGAATTCGGTCTTGCCCGCGATCTGGGTATCTCAAGACAGGAAGCGGGCAGTTATATTAAGCGCTACCATGAACAATACCCCAAGGTGATCTCATGGCTGGATCAGCAGGCAGAGATAGGCAAAGAGCAAGGTTATGTACAAACCTTATTCCATCGCAGGCGCTATTTACCGGAGTTGGCTTCGCAGAATTATAATGTATATCAGTTTGGCGTGCGTGCCGCGATGAACGCGCCGGTTCAGGGTACTGCCGCTGATCTGATCAAGATTGCCATGGTCAAGGCGGCAGATGCTTTCAGTTCAGCGAATCTGGATGCGAAGATTCTGCTGCAGGTCCATGATGAGCTGATTCTGGAAGTGGCAGCGAGAGACGCTGAGGCGGCAGCTCTTATTTTAAAGCGGGTAATGGAAGAGGCTTTGGAACTCGATGTTCCTTTGCTGGCAGACACTAAAATCGGACCTAATTGGGGTGAAATGGAGTAAGCGGGAAAAATGTTCGTTTTAGGAATTACGGGTGGTATAGGGACAGGGAAGACGACGGTTGCTTCTATAGTTAGGGCTGCCGGCATTCCGGTTTTGGATGCCGATCAGATTTCACATGAGCTGACCAATAATCCCGGCCCGACATTAGACAAAATATTTGAGATTTTTGGGGAAGCACTAAAGAATGAGGCAGGCACACTGGATCGCGCCAAAATGGCAGATCTGGTTTTTCAGAACAAGAGGGCTTTGGACCAGCTGGAAAACATCGTGCATGAAGCTGTTATACAGCATATAGTATCTGAACTGGATGCAGCCGGCAGAAAAAAAGTGCGTGTTATCGCTCTGGATGTTCCGCTACCTGTGAAGTATGGCTTTTTAGACCGATCAGACCTGGTGTGGGTAGTGACTTGTTCTGAGGAAAAGCGGATTCAGCGCCTGATGCGCCGCGGACTCAGCAGGGAAGATGCTGAACGGAGACTGACCGTGCAGATGACAGATGAGGAGTATCAGTCTATTGCAGACTATATTATTGATAATAACGGCAGTCTGGAAGACCTCTATCGTAAAGTACGCACTCAGCTGAAAACAGAGCTGGAAGCAAGAGGGATAAAACTGGCGGCTTTATGATTCATGTTTCTGTTGCTTAAACATTAAAGCGGAAGAGGACTACGTCACCATCCTGCATGATGTATTTCCGGCCCTCTTTACGAACCAGACCTTTTTCTTTGGCTTTTTGCATAGAACCGAGTTCGGCCAGAGTCGCATAGGGAACCACTTCAGCAGCGATAAAGCCGCGTTCAAAATCACTGTGGATGACTCCTGCAGCCTCTGGTGCACTGGTGCCTTCCGGAATCGTCCAGGCTCTGGTTTCAGTGGGCCCGGCGGTAAGAAAACTGATCAGCCCCAAGGTCCTGTAACTGGCCTTAATCAATCGATCGAGACCACTTGTCTCCAAGCCGATTGCTTCTAAGAAAAGACTACGCTCATCTGCCTGCAGTTCTTGTATCTCCGCTTCGATTTGAGCGCTGATAGTTATAACTTCGACTGGATCTCCGGAGAAATAATCAGTCAGAGACTGTGAAAGTTCATTGCCGCTGGCAGCATGCTCTTCAGCTACGTTGGCCACTACCAGTATGGGTTTGGATGTAAGCAGGAAGAAGCCCTTCATCATGAGCTTTTCTTCTTCAGTTTCCGGAATGTAGTCACGGGCAGGCCGCTCCTGCTCAAGGAAATTCAGAAGTGACTTGATCAGTCTAAGTTCAGCTATAAGCTTGGGATCGTTGCTTTTTGCCATGCGCCCGACCTTATCGAGACGACGCTCCAGCAACTCGATATCTGACAGGATTAATTCCAGTTCAACTGTCTCGAAATCCCTGATCGGATCAATGCTGCCGACAACGTGACTGATGTTTTCGTCTTCGAAGCAACGGCAAACATGGACAATTGCATCTACTTCCCGGATATTAGCCAGAAATTTGTTGCCCAGGCCTTCACCATGGCTGGCACCTTTCACCAGTCCTGCAATATCAAAAAACTCTATAGTGGCTTTGGTGATTTTTGCGGAGTGTTCCTGCTCGGCTAGCACGTCCAGGCGTTCATCCGGTACGGCAACAATGCCTATATTGGGCTCAATAGTGCAAAAGGCATAGTTCGCGATTTCAGCACCGGCCATAGTAATAGCATTAAATAAAGTAGATTTTCCGACGTTAGGCAAGCCAACTATTCCTAATTTCATAGATATACTCCCCATCAATCAATACCCCGGTTTGCGGGTACCCGCAAAATAATATCACTAAACCGTCTTCTCGTCATGAATCAATGCGGAATTGGTTAAATGAAACAGTTCCTGGCATGTTTGCCCTGATTCCGGAGGACAAATTGACTCCTATTGAGCACAGAAGACAGAAACAAACTCTTTTCTTAACTCTGACTTGATGGATTATATAGCTATGAAAGAATCACACTACTCAAAAATAACAACATGTGCGCTTTCCGGCATTGAAGGTGTCCTGATAGAAATTGAGCTTTGTCTGCTGCCCGGACTGCCCAGCTTTGAAGTGGGCGGAAACTGTGACAGTGCGGTCAGAGAATCACGTGACCGGGTGCGGGCCGCCATTAGCAGTGGCTATTATTCCTTTCCCAAGGGCAGAGTTTTAGCATCTTATGCTCCGGCCACTTTTCCGAAAAGTGGCAGCGCCTTTGATTTGCCCTTGGCGCTGGCTGTTCTTCAAGCTTCCGGACAAGTCAGCAGGCCTCGGGGAGCAAGCCCGCTTGCCGCTTTCGGAGAGCTTAGTCTTGACGGACGCATACATCCCGTTCCGGGTATCCTTAATCGCTTGCTGGCGCTGGAAAAGTCAGGTATTAAAGATGTCATCGGCCCAGCCTGCGATTTTGATTGCCATAGATTTCTCAGCGACTGCCATTACCATGCCGTATCGGATTTAGCTGAAGCTATCGAGATCTATTCAGGCATAGTGCCGGCCTCCAACAGCGCTGCCAAGCGCCGCATTACAGAGGATCACAGTGAAAATGCGGGAAAATCAGCTGGCCGGCCATCAATTCTGAACCGTCTGGCCGGTCAGGAAGCCGGTATCCGGGCTATTACCATTGCTGCAGCCGGTTGGCACCCCTTGCTCCTCATAGGTGCCCCCGGTTGTGGTAAAACCAGCCTGGCGTCAGCTTTGGCGGAGATACTGCCGCCAATGACTGAACAGGAAATATTGCAGGTTCTCCTGATTGAGCAGGTTTCGGATCTTCCGACTTATCGGCGGGACCTGGCGGAGCGTCCATTCCGCAGACCCCACCACTCGATTACTGCCAGTGCTTTGCTGGGAGGCGGTGTGCCGCCAAAGCTAGGAGAATGCACACTAGCTCATTGTGGTGTTTTATTTCTGGACGAATTAACTGAGGTTAAAACACAGGCACTGGATGTGCTGAGGGAACCGATGGAACTGAAAAAGATCCATTTGGCCCGGTCTTCCTGGCGGGTTACATACCCGTCTGACTTCCTCCTAATGGCTGCCTGCAACCCCTGCCGCTGCGGTGAGCGCCTGGAAGCAGATGCCCAGTGCCGCTGTTCAGAATATTCAGTGGAAAGGCATCTTGACCGTATCAGCGGGCCACTCTACGATCGCTTTGATCTGGTCGCTCAGCTTAACCGGGTCAAAGCACCCACTCTGCAAGCATCTCTGGATCAAAGTGATGAGACACGGACCATAGCTATCCAGACCAGAGTCAGAGCTGCCTGGGAAAGACAGAGGGAGCGCTGCGCGTCTTCAGGTGCAGAGTTTTTCTTTAATAGCCGCATTCCGATTGATTGCCTGATGCCTTTCATGCAGATGAATACCAGTTGCCAGGAATTCATCAGTGAGTTGGCTGCAGAAATGCACTTTTCCTTCAGGGCCTTTCATAGTGTGCTGCGCGTTGCACGCACTATTGCTGATCTGCGTGCGGCAGAAGCAGTAGAGGAAATGGATCTGGCTTTAGCTCTTGAGTACCGGCTTGCACTGCCATCGATCTTATCCGAAAGGAGCAATACAGGTTAATGTCTGTTTCAATTTCAGAAAAAAAAGAAGAACTGCTGCTGGCTCAAGCCTTTTTGCTTGCTGCCAATAAGTGCAGAATCTCCCTGCGCGACAGACGCAAACTAATCACGAAAGCTGCCAGCCTGCAGAATCTTATGCGACAGAATCAGGCTGCCACAGAAAAAGAAAGCCCGGTATTTTTAAGGGAGGACGTTTTCATAAACTTTCACATGTCATATCGGGAAGCCTATCAACAACTTCAAAGGGAGAACAAAAAATATCCTGCTGACCTGACAGTGATATTGTGTACTGACCAGGCCTTTCCCAGACGTCTGCAAGAAATTGATTCCTGTCCCAGTCTTTTGTTTGGCCAGGGTGAGAACTGGGATATTCTTAATTTTCCCAGCCTGATATCTGTCGTGGGCAGCCGCACTCCCAGTCACTATGGCATGGAAGTGACCCGGTGCCTGGCAAGAGATTTGGCACAGGCCGGCGTTGTGGTGGTCTCCGGGGGAGCTGTCGGCATTGATACTTTGGCACATCGCCACACTTTGGCTGCGGCAGGCAGAACCTGTGCTGTATTGGGATCCGGACTTAACAGGCCCTACCCGCACAGCAACAAAAGCTTGTTCAGCCAGATCTGCTCAGAAGGAGGACTTGTTATTTCAGAATTCCTACTCGACGAGCCACCCAAAAAACAGAATTTTCCGCAGCGCAATCGTCTGATCGCAGCCCTGGCTGACGCACTTGTCGTAACAGAAGCAGGGGAGAAGAGCGGCACCCTCATTACCGCCGACTTTGCTGCCGATTATGGCCGGGAAGTCTTTGCCGTACCCGGATCGGTTTTTTCCGGGCGCAGCCGTTCCTGTCATCAGCTGATCAAAGAGGGTGCTTCATTATTGCAGGGCGCAAGTGACCTTGAAATTGTTTTGCCGGGAAAGTCGGAGCTGGTCTTATCTGCTGAAGAAAAAGCAGATGCCGGGTCCAGCGGCAAAACTAGTTTAAGTGAAGAGGAGCAGCTAGTGCTGCAGTGCCTGTGCATAGCCCCGGCCAGCCTGACAGATCTAAGTCGCAGGAGTCAGCTGCCGGTAGAGCAACTAGCACTGCTGCTGGCACATTTGCGAAAAAACGGCTATGTGGATCGGGCCCGCGGACTTTATACCGCACGTGCTTCCTGTTATAACTTTTGACAAAAGACCTCATGATACTGTATATATGTTTACCTGAAGCGACATTAGCGCATATTTAATGTGTGGAAAGAAAAGTTATGAGCAAATCATTAGTAATAGTAGAATCGCCAGCGAAAGCAAAAACTATTGGACGTTATTTGGGTGAGGACTATATCCTGCGCTCTTCGGTCGGACATATTCGCGACCTGCCTTCAGGGACGATCGGTGTTAATGTCAAAGATAATTTCAAGCCGCTCTACGTAACTATGCCCGGCAAAGAGAAAATTGTGCGCGATCTCAAATCTCAGGCTGAGAAAGCAGACAGAGTCCTTCTGGCAACTGACCCTGACCGTGAAGGAGAAGCGATTGCCCGCCATTTAGCATATATATTGAATCTTAACCCGGCTGACAGCATCCGTATTTCATTCAATGAAATTACTGCCGGTACAGTCAGAAAGGCTGTGCAGGAACCTCGTCCCATTGATATGGATTTGGTTAATGCCCAGCAGGCCCGGCGGGTTCTTGACCGTTTGGTCGGCTATGAGCTGAGCCCTCTGCTGTGGCAGAAAATACGGAAAGGACTTTCCGCCGGACGGGTGCAGTCGGTGGCGACACGTCTGATTGTCCTGCGCGAACGCGAAATTGAAGCATTTGTACCCGAAGAGTACTGGTTACTTTCAGCCTATCTGCGTCGGGAAGCCAGAGAAAAAGAATTTTTCTCCCGTTATCATGGTGAAATGGCAGAGGGGAAAGTAAAAGCACACCGTCCCGGATCCCACGAAGAAGTGTCTGACTTAATTAAAGATATCAAGTCTCACGATTTTATCGTTGATGATGTTAAAAAGGGAAGCCGCCAACGCAAACCATATGCTCCCTATACAACCAGTACCCTGCAGCAGGATGCCTCGCGTGTCCTGGGCTTCACTGCCAAACGCACCATGCGGGCGGCGCAACAACTGTATGAAGGCGTGGAGCTGGGTGCGAGTGGCCAGACCTCTCTTGTCACCTATATAAGAACAGACTCTGTCCGCGTATCCCAAGCTTCTGTCGAAGCAGCCCGCGAATATATAAGAATAAAACATGGTGCAGATTACCTGCCGGACAAAGTTCCTTTTTATAAAAATAAAAAGGCTGCACAGGACGCGCATGAAGCTATTCGTCCCTCACATTTTGATCAGGCACCGGAAGACTTGCAGGATTACCTGACACGCGACCAGTTTAAACTTTACGAACTTATTTGGAACCGTTTTATTTCTTCTCAGATGAAGGCGGCCAGCTATGCTACTTTGAGAGTGGATATACTAGCCGGAACCCATCTGTTCCGCAGTAATGGTGAAAGCCTTTTATTCCCGGGCTGGCTCCAGCAGATGGGACTGCTGGATTTACCGTCACAGGTCCAGAAAGATGCTGATGACATTGTTTCTATGGATATGCCTGAGCTGAAAAAGGGCATGAAGCTAATCCTGGACCGTCTCGAGCCGGAACAAAAGTTCACCCAGCCCCCGGGACGTTATACTGAAGCTTCTTTGATTAAAGAAATGGAAAATCTTGGTATTGGTCGTCCTTCAACTTATGCGCCGACACTTTCCACTGTTCAGGACCGCCAATATGTAGAACGTGACGGCAGAAGCCTGTTCCCGACCGATCTGGGAATTTTAGTTACTGAACTCCTGGAGGAAAATTTCCGCAATATTGTGGATACTGACTTTACTGCTCAAATGGAAGAACGGCTGGACGATGTTGAGGAAGGCAAGGAAGACTGGGTCAAGGTTCTGGCGGACTTTTACGGACCCTTTCATGAGCAGATTGAGACAGCTAAGACTTCAGTTGAGAAAATTGAGATCCCGGATGAGCCGACCGGGCGCAAATGTCCCGAATGCCAGACAGGTGAGTTAGTCATCCGTATGGGACGTTACGGTAAATTTATCGCCTGTGATCGCTATCCTGAATGCAAATATACTGAAACTATTTTTGAAGAGGCACCGGCCAAGTGCCCCCTTTGCGGCTCACAGGTTGTATACCGCAAAAGCAAACGTGGCCGTATCTTTTATACCTGCGATAAATCTAAGGACAAGGATTGCAAATTTATCGATTGGAATCTGCCTCTGGATGGCAAGAACTGCTCTGAATGCGGCAGCTACATGGTAGAGCGTAATTATCGCGGCAGAAAGAGCGAGATGTGTTCTAATAAAGATTGCCCCAGCAGAAAAAAAACGGCCAGGAAGACTGCGAAAGGCAAAAAAGAAACAGATAAAGCTGCAGAGACTGCTGCTAAGCCCGGCACAGGCAAAAAGAAGAAAGCAACTGCTGGCACAAAGGATGCCGGCGAGGATCAAGAGTGATAGATGTTCGAGTTATCGGAGCCGGCCTGGCCGGCAGTGAAGCTGCTCTGCAACTTGTGAAATTTGGATTTAATGTTGAATTAATTGACATGAAGCCTGAGCGTAAAAGTCCGGCTCACAGCATGGATAATCTGGCAGAACTCGTTTGCTCCAACTCATTAAAATCTGATCTGGATACAACTGCCTCGGGACTTTTAAAACTGGAGCTGAGAGAACTGGGCTCCGAACTGCTGCGGGCTGCAGACTCAGTACGGGTGCCGGCTGGCAGCGCACTGGCTGTGGACAGGGAACTATTTGCCGGCAAAGTTACAGAACTGATCAGGAAGAATCCCCTGATCAATTTTCGTAGTGAAGAAATAAAGGAACTGCCCCAAGACGGTATTGTGACGATTATAGCAACCGGCCCCCTGACTACCGATTCACTCTATAAGGACATAGAGAAATTTAGTGGTGAGAACAATCTTCATTTTTTTGATGCTATCGCACCGATCGTAGACGCAGACACACTCGATTCTGATCATTATTATCGTGCTGCCCGCTATGGTAAGGGTGGTGACGACTATATTAACTGCCCCCTGAATAAAGAAGAATACCTGAGATTTCGCGCAGCGCTGATTGAAGCGGAATGTGCCCCGGTCAAGGATTTTGATGAAGTCCTTTTTGCCGACTGCCAGCCGATCGAAGTACTGGCCCGGCGCGGTGAGGATACTATGCGCTTCGGACCACTCCGTCCTAAAGGATTAGCGGATCCGACAAGTGGAGTAACGCCATATGCGGTGCTGCAGCTGCGGCAGGAAAATGTTGAAGGAAGCATGTATTCTCTGGTTGGCTGCCAGACGCGATTGACCTATAGAGAGCAAAAGCGTGTGTTTACACTGATTCCGGCCTTACAAGAAGCCGGGTTTTTACGCTATGGGGTTATGCATCGAAATGCCTATATCAAGGCGCCGGCCGTCTTAAATCCCGGATTTTCCACAAAAAAGAACCCCAGACTTTTTTTTGCCGGACAAATTTCCGGTGTGGAAGGCTATGTTGAATCAATTGCTGCAGGCCTTATGGCTGCGCATCAGGCCGCGGCTGAAATCCTGGGCTGTGACCCGGAACAGAAACGGCTCCTCTTACCGGCCTCTGACACCGTCAGCGGTGCCCTGGCCCGCTATATTGTTCATACCGATACTAAGAATTTTCAGCCCATGAATGCAAACTTTGGCCTGTTGCCTCTTCCGTCAGGTCTGCGTCTGAACAAAGGTGAGCGCGGAGCCTACCGGCGTGATCGCTCGCTTGAGTCTCTTGCAGCTACGGTCCAGGCTGTCCTTAATCTATCCGAGAACGGAAGATTCTGCCGCACAACTTCAGCCTATAATTACGATTTGCCGGCAGAACTGATAGCCGAAGAACCATGCAAGCAGAGAGACCACTGCCGACTGCTGGTTTTTCCCCGGGGAGAGGAAATCAGCCATACTCATTTTTATGACCTGCCCCGCTTTTTGCAGGCGGGTGATCTTTTGGTCATGAATGACAGCAGAGTTCTTCCGGCCAGACTTTTTGGGACAAGGGCTGCCACCGGTGCACACATTGAATGCCTTTTAATCAGACAAACGGACAGTGCAGGACCGACCTGGGATGTTTTGGCAAAACCGGCCAGACGCTGCCAGCTGGGCGACCGCCTTGTTTTTAGCGAGGGTGAGCTGGAAGCGGAAGTGATCAAAACTATGCCTGACGGTGGCAGGAGGCTGCGCTTTACCTGCTCTGAGCCCTTTGACCTGCTTGTGGACAGATTAGGTGTAGTACCATTGCCGCCCTATATTCACAAGGACCTGAAAGATCCTGAGCGCTATCAGACTGTCTATGCGAAATGCAGAGGCTCTGTAGCTGCACCAACTGCAGGCTTGCACTTTAGCTCTGAGCTTATGGACGAGCTGAGGGCCAGGGGTGTTGAAATTGCTTATTTAACCCTGCATGTAGGCATCGGCACTTTCAGACCGGTGAAAGTTGATTCTATTAATGAGCATCAGATGCACTCGGAGCAATATTTCTTCTCCCAGCAAACGGCTGACGCGATTCTGGCGGCCAAAAAGAGAGGCAGCCGAGTCATAGCAGTAGGCACAACTTCCTTGCGTGTACTTGAAGCAGTAGCTCTCAATCAGTCGTATCCTGCTAAAGAAAACTTACAGGCAGAATTTGGCGAAACAGATATATTTATATATCCCGGCTATTATTTCCGCTTAATTGATGGTCTGATTACAAACTTCCATTTACCTGAATCAACCTTGCTTATGCTGGTATCAGCACTGATGGGCAGGGAAGAGATGCTGGCGGTTTATCAGGAGGCTATAGCGCTGGATTATCGCTTCTTCAGCTTTGGTGATGCTATGTTACTATTGCCGCAGGGGCTGCCGCCGGAATCAGACAAAACAAGTGAGGACAAGTAAATTAGTATGTCAGCAGTTACCTATGAACTTATACACGAATGCCGTCAAAGCGGTGCGCGCTATGGACGCGTAAGAACAGAACATGGCAGTTTTGAAACACCGGCTTTTATGCCGGTGGGAACACAGGCGACGGTCAAGGCGATGACTCCGGATGAACTGCAGGAGATCGATGCGAAGATAATTCTGGGCAACACCTATCATCTGTGGATGCGCCCCGGCATGGAAGTAATTGCAGCCGCCGGAGGCTTGCATTCTTTCATGAACTGGCAAGGTCCGATCCTGACAGACAGCGGTGGATTTCAGGTTTTTTCCCTGGCCAGACCAAAAGATATCAGCGAAGAAGGCGTCAGCTTTTCATCGCATATAGATGGTTCCCGCCATTTCCTGACGCCGGAACTATCTATTGGAATTCAAAAAACTTTAGGCTCCGATATAATGATGCAGCTGGACGAGTGCACACCCTGGCCGGCAAGCTATGACTATGCCAAAAATTCATTGGAGCGTACGACCAGATGGCTGGAACGGGCAATCGATGTTTGGGACCATCCGGAAAAACAGGCCTTGTTTGGCATCGTACAGGGAGGCATGTACGCTGACTTACGCCAACAAAGCGCACGGGAAATTACTTCCTTTGATTTGCCGGGTTTCGGTGTGGGTGGTTTATCAGTGGGTGAACCTTTGGAAACAATGCTGGAGATGCTTGATGTGATCAAGGACATCATGCCGCGCGAAAAACCGCGTTATCTGATGGGCGTAGGAACACCGGTCTACATGGTAGAATCAGTTCTGCGCGGGATAGACATGTTTGACTGCGTTTATCCCACCAGAGTCGGGCGCAACGGAACTGCCATTACCAGCAAAGGTCGGGTAGTTATACGAAATGCTGTCTACGCCAAAGATTTTTCACCGATTGATCCGGATTGCAACTGCTATGTTTGTAAGAATTATACACGCGCATATCTGCGCCATCTGATTAAAGCTAATGAAATTCTGGGCATGCGTCTCTTATCCTGGCATAACCTATATTACCTGATTGATTTGATGAAGCAGGCCCGCGAAGCTATTCAAGCTGATAAATATCTCGATTTTGTAAAAGAATTTTATTATAAAGGGGGATTTGTGGTAAACTCTAGCAAGTAAGGAAAAACATCACTTGTCTTACAAATAAATAATTGTAAATTAGCTTAATGCTAAAACTATCACGGAGGACAATAATGAATCTATTCTATACGTTAATTCCCGCTTACCTGATGTCCGCGGCAGGTACCGGTACAGGAGAAGAAGCTGGTGGCGGCCTGCAGAGCATGCTGACGATGTTGTTGCCCTTTGCCTTAATTATCGCTTTCATGTATTTTTTCTCAATTCGGCCACAGAAGAAAAAGGAAAAAGAACTGAAGGCCAAATTAGATGCAATGCGCCCGGGCGATAATGTCATGACTATTGGCGGCATTGTTGGACGGGTAGCGAATATTACAGGCGACGAAGTTACCATCTACACAAGTGTTGCTAACACAATGATGACATTTAAGAAAAATGCTATTAGCACTGTACTTTCTCCGGCTTCTACTGTTGACGAAGAAGGCACAGACTAAAACAAAAATCTATATTTTCCTCAGAAAGGGGTTATATTGTGAAGTACATCAAAACAATTATTAATCCGACAATTAGAGCCGGTGAGGGCAGCTCAGCCTGCTCTGAATGCCAGACATCCTGCCAGTCAGCCTGCAAGACAAGCTGCACTGTAGCAAATCAGCCTTGTGAACGAGAACAGGAGGATCGTGATTGATCCACAGTTTTACCCTGCATGGGGATAATTTAGTATACGACACGGAAAGCGGAGCCTTGCATTTGTTTGATGACGAGGCTCTTTCCATTCTGGAATTGTATCAGGCCGGTCAAGGCAAGAGACCGCCACAGGCAGAATTGGATAAGTTTAAGGATGGACCTGAGATCGCAGATCTGATTGATCAGCTGATAGCCGAGTCTAAGCTTTTCACTGCCCGGCCGCCAGTGAAATTTGAGCAGCTCTATCCGGAAAAACCGCGTTTCAAAGCAATGTGTCTTAATATTTGCCATGACTGCAATATGCGTTGCCTGTATTGTTTCGCATCCTCAGGTCAATATGGATCTGAGCAGCGCAGCTGCATGTCTGCCGAAACCGGTAAACGGGCAATCGATTTTCTGATTGAAGCATCCGGGCCGCGGCATAATCTTGACATAGATTTCTTTGGCGGCGAACCCCTGATGAACTGGAAGGTCGTGCAGGAGCTGGTTGCCTACTGTGAAGAGCGGGGGCCGCTTAATGGCAAAGATATCAGACTTACCATTACTACAAATGCACTTTTGCTAAGCGATGACAAAATAGATTTTATTGACAGACATTTTAAAAATGTTGTGCTTTCCTGTGACGGCAGGGCGGAAATACATAATCACATGCGCCCTGATGCAGGAGGTAACCCGACTTATGAGCGCATAGCAGCCAACATCCGCAAATTTGTTGCGGTGCGCGGAGACCGCGAATACTATATTCGCGGCACCTTTACCCGCCACAACCTGGATTTTGTTGAAGATGTTCTGGCTTTGGCTGCCTTAGGCAGGAATGTTTCCATCGAACCGGTCGTAGCTGCACCTGAGTACGATTATGCAATCCGGGAAGAGGATCTGCCGCAGGTACTGGCTGCTTATGAAAAACTGGCCTGGGCCTTTCAGCCGGGTGCAGTTGGCTCAGATATTAATTTTTTCCATTTCAATCTGCAGACTGATCATAGCCCCTGCCTCTATAAAAGACTTAAAGGCTGCGGTGCCGGTTCCGAATACTGCGCAGTTACGCCTGAAGGCGATATTTATCCCTGTCACCAACTGGTAGGAGAAACTGTACATCGCATCGGACACCTGACCGAGACAGGCTACGAAACTGATACTAAACGGCAGTCCGCATTCAGTGAGTATCTGATGCCCAGCCGGGAACCCTGTAATTCTTGCTGGGCCCGCTATCATTGCGGAGGCGGCTGTGCCGCTAATCACTGGCATAGCATGGGTGATCTTGACACTGTTGATCCGATTTACTGTCAAATGCTCCAAAAAAGACTGGAATGTGCCCTTTGGCTTTCGTACAAGCGCGGGTAGGAAAAAGCAGAGAGCTTAACGAATAGTAGTAGTGAGGGTCATAAACAAAAGGTCGTATTTTTCAGAAAGCACTGAATATATTATATAAACAGTTGATTCGAAAGAGCAGGGCAGGATGGGCAGAATTTCCCAGGAATCAATCGATCAGGTGATAGCCGCCAACGATATCGTTGATGTGGTTTCCTCTTATGTTGATCTGGATAAGAAATCCAGCCATAATCTTTTTGGGCTCTGTCCTTTTCACACCGAAAAAACACCTTCTTTCAGCGTCACACCCTTAAAACAGATCTACTATTGTTTTGGCTGCCATAAAGGCGGCAATGTTGTCAGTTTTATTCAGGAAATTGAGCATCTTAATTTTCCGGAAGCAATACATTTTCTGGCTAAACGTGCCGGTATTGAAATTGAAGAGGATGAGGACGAACGCTGGCAGCATAGGCGTGAAGAGCAAAAGCTGATTTATCAGGCTCTGCTGGCAGCAGCCGGTTATTTTCATAAAAACTTAATCAGCAAAAATGGCGAGTCAGCTCGCTCCTACCTGACACAGCGCGGAACGACCATCAATGACTGGCGCAAGTTTGGACTTGGTTATGCTCCCAATCAGTGGGATGCCCTCTACCGGCATTTGCATGCAAGAGCTGTGACTGACGCTGCAATGTCAAAGGCCGGTCTGATCACCCGCAGCAGCCGGGACAACTGGATCGATTTTTTCCGTGATCGTGTAATCTTTCCAATAATTGATCTGAGCGGAAATGTGCTGGGTTTTGGCGGCCGCGCTTTGCAGGATCAGGGGGCTAAATATATCAATACTATGGAGACAGCAGTCTTCCATAAGGGTTCCTATCTCTTCGGTCTGCCACAGGCTTTGAAAGCCAGATCCGACCAGCTGATTATTGTTGAAGGCTATATGGATGTTATTGCTTTGAGCAAAGCCGGTTTTGAAAACGTCGTTGCTCCTCTGGGCACAGCTCTCACCTTGCAACAGGCCCGCCTGGTGCAGAGACACAGCAAGGAAGTACTCTTGCTTTTTGACTCTGACAGTGCAGGGGAAAATGCGGCAATGCGTACTTTTGAGATTTTTTCAGATATCGGCATGAAAGCGGGATTCGTGCTGTTGCCGGAAGGCCGGGATCCTGACGATTTCATCCGGGACAAGGGTCCCGAGCGAATGGCATCATTGATCGATAATGCATATGACCGCAGCAGCTATCGGCTGGCCCTGGCAGAAAGAAAGGCGCGGGATCCGGGAAACGGCTCTCTGCGTTTACTGGAATATCAGGATCTGGCATTGGATATTCTGGCAGAAGAAGAAAATGTTGTTCTGGCTGAACTATATTCTGATGAGCTTGCGCGCAAACTGGGCAGCAGCACTGAAAGGATAATACAGGAGATCGACCGGCGTCGGGGCCGCCAGCACGGGACCGGCGAGCCGCACAGAGCAGCCGCTGCTCCAGCAAGAGCTGCAGAGATGATTGCAATGAGACATCCGAAATTTCGGGCTGAAAGTAGTAATGATTTGAGATTACTGCGGCTTTTGGCCGAAGCCCCGGACTTGCATAAGCGGGAACTGGACATACAGTATGAAGATAAAGGCCGGGATCCCTTCTGGCGGGAAGCCCTGACCGGACTAAATCTTGCGGCCCCGGTCAGGGCCGGTGATTTTCACGCCGGAGCTTTCAGGGAACTGGCGGTCCTGCTTCTGGCTGACGCTGAAGCCGGTACGCTTACAGTGGCGACATTATTGTCCAGACTGCAGCAATTGGAAGCAGAGCTGGACGAAAAGGATCTCAGTAAGAGCAATGACAGTGAAAAACAAAAAATGGAGGAGTTTCAGGACGATCTGAATCAAATACGCGAGAGCCTGTTGCAGAATATGTCCAGTTCTGATCAGGATGTGGCAGCAGCTTTACGCGAAAAAAGTTATGATCAGTTATTCCGGGCAGTGCGAAGTGAGCAACTGACCTGGGAACGGGATCAGAAATTGGCTCTATTTAATTATTATAACGAAAGAAATGAATCTGATCAGGCTGAGCAGGCGAAGAAGGAAGCAAGCGTATACACTCAAGCTGCTGCCCTTGTCAGACATAGCAGATAAATCAGGAGTACTAATATGGCAAAAGAGAAAACGGATCAGGAAGAAATAAAAGCAGATATTTTATATGATTTGTCCGAATTGATTCTGGCGGTGGGAGAGCTGCCTGAAACAGAAGGGGACGGGTTCGACCAGAAAGCTGTTTCAGCAAAAAAAATCAAAGTCAGGAAAAAACTCAAGGCTGTGGCACTGGATGTTGAGTCAGCAGATGAAAAAAGCGAGGATGAATTGGGTACAGGCGGTTTGCTGCTGACTCCCAGTATAATCACCAGCCGGCCGGCCAAGATATCAGCTGCCAAGACGGAAGACGTGATTCTTGTTGAAGAAGATGATGAAGAAGCAGCAGCAGAAGAGGAAAAAGAGGACTTTATTCTGGATGATGATCCTGATGAAGAAATCGATGCTGCTATGGATTTAGGCGACGACGACGAAGAAGTTGTAGATGCCGACCTTTTTGACGAAAGCACGGACGAAGATATCAATGAAATTGTTGATGAAGAAAAATTCCTGGAAAATATCAGTCAGGATTTTGACTTCAATGTTGAACTGCTTTTACCATTGATTTCCCGCGGTTTTGACAATGATAATGAACTAAAACAGGAAGAAGTACTTGATTATCTGGAGAAAATTCAGTTTGATGAAGATTTGCTGGATGACGTTATCAGTGTTGTGATCCGGGCAGGCATTGAAGTTATCGACGAGGACGAAATGGTTCGCGAGATGCATGAGCGTGAGCGCGACAAGAACAAAATGGCAGAGGCCTTTAACGATGCCATGCTGGTTGACGACCCCGTACGTATGTATCTTAAGGAAATTGGACAGGTAGAACTCCTTACGGCTGAAGAAGAAAAAGAACTGGGAGCAAGAATGGAGGCAGGTGACTGGGAGGCTAAACAGCACCTTACAGAGGCCAACCTGCGGCTGGTGGTCAGCATCGCCAAACGTTACACAGGACGGGGCATGCATTTTCTTGACCTGATTCAGGAAGGTAATCTGGGCTTGATCAAGGCTGTTGATAAATTCGACTATAAGAAAGGCTTTAAATTCAGTACCTATGCTACCTGGTGGATTCGTCAGGCTATAACCCGCGCTATTGCGGATCAGGCCAGAACCATACGTATTCCGGTTCACATGATTGAGACCATTAATAAATTGGTTCGTATTCAGCGTCAGCTGGTTCAGGAACTCGGCCGCGAACCTGAGGTTGATGAACTGGCAGCCGAGATGGAAATGACACCGGAAAAGATCCGTGAAATTATGAAGATTTCACAGTCACCGGTATCACTGGAAAAACCGATCGGCGAAGAGGAGGACAGCCAGTTAGGTGACTTCATTCCTGATGAAGACGCACCTTCACCGGACGAACAGGCAGCTAACACACTGCTTAAGGAAGAACTGCTAAATGTTCTGTCTGAGCTTTCTCCACGGGAAGAAGAGGTGCTCAAGCTGCGTTTCGGATTGAAGGACGGACGTACCAGAACTCTGGAAGAAGTCGGCAAGGTATTTGATGTCACCCGCGAACGCATCCGCCAAATTGAAGCAAAAGCTCTGCGGAAGATTCGTCATCCTTCCCGCAGCAAGCGATTGAAGGATTATGTCGACTAAGGCTTCTATTTTTAGAGGTCAGCGCCTCCAGGCCTTGGCTGAATTAGTGCCGGCTGATTGTATACGCCTGATCGACGTCGGCTGTGACCACGGAACTGTGCCGCTGGATCTGCTGTATCAGGGAACAGCCCAGGAGCTTTTGCTGATTGATATCAATAAAGAACCTCTGGCCCGAGCTAAAGCGCGGGCGAAGATGAAGTTTCCGCAGAACAGTGACAGGATTCACTACCTGCAAAACAATGGGCTGGAGGGCATCGACTGCCGTCCGGATGATGTGCTTCTTATCAGTGGACTGGGCGGGGAAACAATTGCAGAAATTTTAGTAAATGCCTTTTATGACAGAGAGAACACTCGCCCTTCAAGATTGATCTTGCAACCACAGACAAAACAGTACGAATTACGTACTGTTTTGCAGGAACTGTCCTTCTCTCTGAGCGAAGAACGGCTGGTATGGGATGTTGATCATTTCTACACTATAATCAGCTGTGTTAGCGCTGCTGACGGGAGCTCACTGTTAAGTGAGCTGGAATTATATATAGGTCCCGGCCTGCTTCCTGCAGTGGCGAAGAGTCTGTGCCGTAAGGAAATTTCAGTGACAGATGATCTACTCTTCAAATGGGCCGGCCAGCAGGCAGAACGTCTGAAACGTGAGGGGCGGGGAGATGCGGGACGGGCCCGTTTGGCAGAAGAGTGGGCAGAACTGTTGGAAGGGAGCGAAAGGTGACTAAGAATTGGGAAATCTTTCAGGCTGTTGAGGAATATGCACCAGTTGATCTGGCTGAAGAATGGGATCAGCCCGGACTTGCTTTCGGCAGTTTTTACGCTGAAGTCAAGCGGATTCTTCTGGCCCTTGATTTGACGCCGGCAATAGTCCGGGAAGCAATAGAAAAGAAGATCGATCTTCTGCTAGTACATCATCCTCCTCTTTTTAATGCAATTCACAGTTTGACTGATGCTACTGTTGAAGGAAAAATGCAGCTGGACGTGGTTTCTAACGGGATTTCCTGCTACAGCGCCCATACTAATCTGGACCGCAGCCCCGGCGGGACGGCAGCCGCTCTTGCCCGAAAATTACAACTCGATACTGAAGCGGAGTCTTATCAGACTTTGATGCCGTTAGAGGACAGACCGGGATTTGGTTACGGCTTGTATGCAAGTTTGCATCAAGAACAGTCATTTTTGGAATTTAGCAGCTTGATTGCGGAGCGTCTGGAAATTCCCGCTTGCCAGCGCTTTTGTTCCGCAAATAACCGGATCAAAAGAATTGCTCTTTTTCCCGGCAGCTTTGACGAAAGCTGCATTCCGCGCTTAGAAGAGATCGCTGCCGACGTACTTATATGTGGTGAAATCAAACATCATCTAGCCTTAATGCTGGAGGCCAGAAACATTCATGTACTGGCTGTCGGACACGATGTTTCAGAGCGGGATGGCATGCATGTGCTGGCCTCCTACCTGGCCGGTAAGTTTCCGGAGCTTACGATTGAAGTGAACAGTGGAATAGACTATAATTGACCATTAAGATGAGTAAGTTGTGCGGCCGCAGCGACAGGCTGAAAGGCAGTCGGTGAGGAAAGTCCGGGCTCCATAGGGCAAGGATGCCGGGTAACGCCCGGTGAAGGTGACTTTAAGGAAAGTGCAACAGAAAAATACCGCCGAATTTATCGGTAAGGGTGGAATGGTGAGGTAAGAGCTTACCGGCAGGCTGGAGACAGCCTGGCCCTGCAAACCCCATCCGGAGCAACACCGTGGAGGAATAACTGTGACCCGCAGGTTCCGAGGAGGTGGCTTGAATTAACCGGCAACGGTTGATCTAGATAGATGGTCGCTCACGACAGAATCCGGCTTACAGACTTACTCATCTTATTTTATATCTGCTCCATAACTTTTGTTCTCTTTTGTTACCGATATAGCTGAATACTATTAGTTTGCTGACAATTAGCTTTAATGCTGTATAATGAAATTCAGAAAAAAAACGATACCACTATAGATTCGTTTGAAAGGAGAATTACAATGTTTGATAGCATCATGGACTTTTTAGGAGTCGAAAGTAAAGCAAAGGCCCGTAACAGATCATTTTTGTTTTTCTTAGGTGGCATTGCTCTGGGAGCTTCAGCAGGATTATTATTAGCTCCGCAATCCGGGGAAGAAACCCGCGAAGTGATTAAAGATACTGCTATAGCGGGCGCTGAAAAAACTAAGGAGTTTTACGAGAAAACTGCTAAGGAAGTCAAAGACAAGTACGAAGAAGTCAAGCAGAAGGTTAAGAACGTCGAAGAAATTGTTGAGGATGCCGCTGATGACGTCGTTGAGGAATTAGAAGAAGCCGAGTAGTTCTGATCCGGAGCAATTCTAATGACCCTTAAATGGTAGAAAGGAATTGGTTAATGCAATTTCTACTTGTTGAATACGTAATGACACCGAACGAAATCATGGGCATTGTTTTAGGCGCCCTTGGTGCTGTCGCTATAATTCTGCTGATAATTTTTCTGATTCATTTGATTAAAACGATGAAAAGTGTCAGCAAAATGGTTGACGATGTAAGCGGACCTGTTTCAGAACTTGCCGATGCTTTGCCCGGACTCATCGAGCCGACCCAGATTCTGGTAGATGGTCTGGCTGATACTGTGCCGGTGATACTGGACGATGTCACTACTGTGACCGGCGAGATTTCAGGGGCTATTGATTCAGCTAAAAGCTATTTTGAGACACGCAGCCGCCGGCAGTCAGTGCGTCAGTCTGACAATCTGGGAACACAAGCAGCACGAATTGCCGGTTTTCTGGCAGGAATAATGGCTGCCCTGAGACAAAGCAAATCTAAAAAGAAGAAGAAAAAGTAATATAGATTTAATCTAATTTAGGGGCAGGCGGTACTTTTATCAGAAAAGTCCGCCTGCTTTATGTTTATACTGTATATTAGCTAAGTTTTTAGAATATCAATCGTCGGGAGGAGATGTGATGAGCGCAAATCCGGATGCCAGCAGCCTTGAAGAAGGAATGGCGCGATACGCTGCAGACAATGATGAGGTAAATGCATCTTTGACAAAGCAAAAAGCTTCACACAGCCATTACAATTTTCTGGCTTTTCTGATTCCACTATTGATTCTGGCTTTGGCTTATGCCACCCGCACGATATTTCCTTTTGGCGACAGACAAATACTGACTGTTGATTTATTTCATCAGTATGCACCTTTCATGGCTGCTTTACGCCGTACTTTACTCTCAGGTGAATCGATATTTTATACTTTTTCCGGTGGACTGGGAATGAACTTCTATTCGCTGATAGCGTACTATCTGGCCAGTCCTCTAAATATCTTGCTCTTAATCTTCCCGGAGTCATTTTTGTCTGAAGCAGTTTTTGTACTGACCTTAGTTAAAGTCGGACTCGCCGGCATGGCCTTTCATCTCTTTTTGAAAGAAAACTTCCAGCGTCAGGGCGTTTTCAGCGTTATCTTTGGCAGTATGTATGCCTTATCTGCCTATGTGATGGCTTACTCCTGGAATATCATGTGGCTGGATGCCCTGATTTTATTGCCACTGGTTCTTTGGGCCTTAATCCGCTTTTTCAAACAGGGAAAATTTGTTCTCTATGTTATTTTCCTTTTTCTGCTTTTAGTCAGCAATTATTACGTTGCCTTCTTTGCCTGCATTTTCATAGCATTGTATTTTCCTATACTGATGCTGCAGCATACTGAGGGCTGGAAGGGCAGCAGGCGGGCGAAAATAATTTTTAAGCTTGTTGCTGTGACTGCTATCGCAGTTGCGCTCAGTGCGGCACTTTTACTCCCTGTCCTCAAGTCGCTGCAGTATACCAGTGCCAGCGGCGACAAGTTCCCCCAGAAGATTGAGTTTACTGCCAATCCTCTGGCCTATCTGGCTCAGCACTTTATATTCTTACAACCGACCATTCGCAGCGGCTACCCTAATCTTTATGCAGGAGTAAGCACGATTTTATTAATACCGGTCTTTTTCATGTCGGGCCGGATCCGACTACGCGAAAAAATTATGCATGCCTTGCTCTTGCTGTTCCTCCTGCTTTCATTTGACTTGAATATTTTAAATTTTCTCTGGCATGGAATGCACTTTCCCAACCAGTTACCCTATAGAAATTCTTTCGTATATATATTTCTTGTCTTAACCATGGCCTATGCAGCTCTCAGGTCTCTGCGTGACTTAAAATCAAAAGATGTGGTGCTGTTGGCAGTGCCTCTTATGCTTGCAGTACCAATAAGTGTCTTATTGCTGGACGACCTGGCAGACAGCCCTGCGACGCAATGGGCGACCATTGCCTTGCTCTTGCTTTACGCTCTGTTATTTGCGGCTTTCGGCCATTCAGGCCTTCGTGAGAAAAAACAATCTAACAGGAGCAGTTCGAGGCGTTCCATACTTTCGATTTACTTAATTCTGCTCATGATAGCTGAACTTCTGGCACACTCAATAGTCAGTGTGCATTTTGTCGATACAAATGAATACTATGGTTTGCGGGATGGTTACGCGGCCGGTAACAAGCCGGCAGCGATCAGGGCAGCTCTGGCAGATATTGAAAATAATTATCAGGATGGCCCATTTTATCGTCTGGAGATTAATAAACAAAAAAGCTCAAATGATCCTGCTCTCTATGGCTACAATGGACTGAGCATGTTTGCTTCTACTTCTGCAAAAGCACCGGTGAGATTTTTTGAAAATATGGGTTACTACAGTAATGGTATTAATAGTTATAAATATACCGGTTCGACTTTATTTCTGGACTCTCTCTTCGGCATCGAGTTTTTGCTGGCCAGAGACCCGATCAGTTATGAAGACGCGCTCCGTGAAAAAATTCTGGACAACGGTGAGGTTCAGGTCTATCAGAATCCTTATGTTTTGCCCCTGGCCTTTGTGGCCAACAGCAGCGTTTTGACCTATAGCTCCACAGACGCTCAAGTGTTCCGGAATCAAAATCGTCTGGCGCAGCACATCAATCCTGATCTTGAAAATATCTTTACGGAGTTGAAAGTAACAAATCTGGATGCACCCCAGGGGACTGCATCCACGAGTGGAGATTCGCGTTTTAACTTCTACAAAACTTACCCTGAAGATAGTTATACCCTGCACCTGCATGCCCAAATCGATGAAGCTGCGACATATTATCTTTACGTGGACAGTAAAAAGAATGATATGGACGATGCTAATCTCACAGATCAGTCGGGACAGGTGATCAGTTTAAACCGCAGCGGGCTGACTGAGCTAGGTTTTCTGGGCATGGGTGAAGTAAATCTGGAACTGACTTTCAGTGCCTCTGCCGCAGACAGTGGTAGTATCGAACTGCGCTTGGCGCGCTTAAACGAAGCAGAACTGAAAAAATTCTGTCTGGCGGGTAATAGCAGCGGTTTGAAGTTAAGCAGTTTCAGAAATGATTATATTAAGGGTAACTTTACTAGTCCCGAGAATGGCGTTCTCCTTTTATCCATACCCTATGATCCGGGCTGGACAATCCGGGTTGACGGCGAGATTCAAGATGTCCGTAAGCTGGACCAGGCACTGATGGCAGTTCCTGTCAGCGCCGGCGAACATAGTCTCACCATGCTGTTCCGGCCTGAAGGGCTGAGCGAAGGCATACTGATATCGGCTATTGCCTTAGCAGCATTTATTCTTGCTATTATAGGATCCGTGCTGGGGAGAAAAAGGCGGGAACAGACTGCTCCAGGTGAAATTATCGCCTCTGATAGATTCCTGGCCGGGCCTGATGAAGAAGATAAGCAGAACTTTGCTCAAAAGAGTGAGGCTGACTTAGCTGCAAGTGATGCAGCAGCGAATTCACCTGAGGAGCGGGACCAGCTGTTTGATGAAATATTGTCAGAGAATGCAGAGCAAGGCTGGAACAGAAAAAAAGATATAACTTTTGATAAAATGGAACAATATTCTAAACGGAGTTATCTTTATCCGGATACTACGGACGCATCTGACGGGGACAGTGTTTCCGCTGCTGCTGAAAGCGATGTGACTGATGGTTCTGAACAGACAAAGGATAATTGAGGAGGCTTATGAAAAGACAAGATTACTTATCCTGGGATGAATATTTTATGGGTATTGCTTTGTTGTCAGCCAAGCGCAGCAAGGATCCCAGCACCCAAGTGGGAGCCTGTATTGTGTCGCAGCAAAACAGGATAGTCAGTGTCGGCTATAATGGCTTGCCTTTCGGCTGCAGTGATGATGTCTTTCCCTGGGCGCGCGAAGGAGAATTTCTTGACACCAAATATCCTTACGTCTGTCATGCGGAATTAAATGCCATCTTGAACAGCGCCGGCCAATCGATGCAGGGATGCCATATCTACGTACCTTTGTTTCCCTGCAACGAATGCAGCAAGGCGATTATTCAGGTCGGTATTAAGGAAATTATTTATTTGTCAGATAAATATGCGGAAACTGATACAGTAAAAGCCTCTAAGAGAATGCTTGATGCGGCGGGCGTGAGCTATCGGGCTCTAAGTCAGGATGGATTTGAAGTCTGCCTTTCTTTTGATCCGGAAAAAGTCTAGGCTCCGTCTTCGAGAGCTTTTATGGCGGCGACTTCATTGTGACTAAGTTGACGCCAGGAGCCCTCCTCCAGCCCGGCTAATGTAATATCCATAATGCGGATGCGCTGCAGGTCTGTAACTGTATAACCCAGGGCCTCACACATACGTCTGATTTGACGGTTGAGGCCCTGTTTAATTTCAATAAAAAACTCATGTTGATTAATGCGCTTTATTTCGGCAGGCAGAGTTACAGTATCCAGAATGGCGACACCGGTGCTCATCTTTTCTAAAAATTCGCCAGTGATTACTTTATCGACTCTAACCCGATACTCCTTGGGCTGCTGATTGCGGGCATGTATCAGCGGGTTAACGATCTCACCGTCATTAGTAAGCAAAATCAGACCGCGGGAGTCACGGTCAAGTCGTCCTATGGTGAAAATTCTCTGTGGAAAATTTATGAAATCAATAATGTTAGCAGGCACTTTCGGATTGGCAGTACAGACAATGCCGGCTGGTTTATTAAAAGCGATATAGACAAGATCTTCTGTAGCAGGAAGCTGTAAAGTCCGGCCTGCAATCTGAACCAGATCACCGGCTTCCACTGTTGCTCCCAGTTCCGCAGTTTTCCCGTTAATAGTTACTTTCCCGGCTTCGATCAATTTGTCGGCCTGGCGCCTGCTGCTGTAACCACTTGCGGAAATGTAACGGTTAATGCGCATCGCTGTCATAGACATCCTTCAGCTTATCCATTGATTGCAGTATCTCATCGGCATAGGGCAGGGTAACAGTGAAAACTGTTCCGGCACCTTCTTCACTTTGTACGGTGATTTTCTGGCCCATCTGTGTTGCAATTTCATTAGCGATAGAAAGGCCGAGTCCCGTTCCTGGTTGGTTGTGAGCTTTGTCGACCTTGTAGAAACGGTCAAAGACGCGATCAATATCTTCCGGAGCTATACCTACTCCGTTATCAATAACGGAAATAGTGACAAAATATTCGTGGTCTGTGATTTCGATTTTTACTGAACCGCCCTCCGGCGTAAATTTTATCGCATTATCTAAAAGAATGATGAAAATCTGCTCGCTGCGGTCTTCGTTGGTCCAGACCAGAGGCAGGTCGACACTTAAACCTTCCACCGATAGATCTATGTCGTGGTCAGAGGCAATTGGAATATAACGCAGGCTGAGACGGGTAATCAGAGAATAGAGATTTACCGCTTCCATTTCGATCCCGACTGTGCCCGCCTGTATGCGTGATAACTCAAGCATGTCATTAATCAGGCGGGACAGACGCATAGTTTCGCGCAGCAGAATTTCATAATAACGTTGTTTTACATCTTCAGATTTCACCATGCCTTCAGCCAGAGGCTCCAGCAAAGCTCTCATAGAGGTGAGGGGAGTACGCAACTCGTGTGAAACGTTAGCCACATAATCCCGTCTGGTTTGCTCCAGACGCTCTGACTCGGTAATGTCCCGGAAAAGACCTACAGCACTTGTGACCACGTCCTGTTCTGAAAAAAGAGGTGTAATGGTGCTTGATATCTGGCGGTGATCCTTAGATATGACATAGGAAATGGTGGACCGGCTTTCAATCGCCTTGGTGAACTGCGTGTCCAGCCTGAGCATCTCAACAAAGCGCTGCGGCGTTCCGTACTCTTTATTAGCGGTATCCAGACCGAAGACCTCCCACAGCCGGTTATTATATGTGATAATGTTCCCTTCCCGGTCAAGAGCAATAATTCCCTCTGCGATACCGTCAATTATTTGCTGCAGATTGCTGCTTTGATCCCGCAATTCCTGAAAGAGAATTGATAGATTCTCGGATAGATAGTTAATGGAACGTGCCAGATCACCCATTTCTCCTTCAAGATCCTCATCAGCACGCTGGCTGAAATCTCCTTTGCTCATGTTTAAGGCAATCTGCCGAATCTCATCCAGAGGTCTGAATGAATGCCACACGGCAAAAACCACCGGAATTATCATAATTACCAGAACAATTACAGATGAAGTTATGAGAGCGAAATTGAGACTTTGAATACCTGCATTCATCTCTTCCATGGGCTGCAAAACAATTAAACTGCCGACTTTTCTGGAAGGGTCGTTTTTATCTTTCATAGCCAGGGAAAGAACAATAAAACGGCCTGCATTGGACGTCAGATTCTCTTCCGTCTGATGCAGGTCACCTTTACCGGACATCAGTCCGTTATGCTCACGGATTACTATGTCCATAATTTCCTGATTTACCGCTTCCAGATTTTCCGGCAGGGGAGAACTTATGATCAGTTCTCCTTCCTCATTGAGAACGAAAAGCCAGTTACCGAACAGCTCATAAGCCTGTAATACGGATTGAGCGAAGAATGGAGTTACGACACCTCCGGCAGCAGAAGGGGAGTGTTCGTAAAGCAGGCGTTCGGCCCGTGGCAGGATTTCAGCGACTTTTATGCGGGTGAAAACAGGCTGTGCGACAAAAGTATAAAAGATAATAGTCAGCACAGTCCACAGTATCACAGCTGCAATAAGCAGCGTGAAAAAACGACGCACCAGATAGCTGTTTTTCATGTTGTTGCTTCGAACTTATAGCCTACTCCGTACACTGTAATTAAGGCATACTTGGGATTGTCTGTATCGATCTTCTGACGAATCCGCTTAATATGTGTGTCAACTGTACGGGTATCACCAAAATAATCATAGCCCCAGACCTGCGAAAGGATTTGTTCGCGGCTCATAACCTGCCCCTGATGAGAAGCCAGCAGATAGAGGATTTCGACTTCTTTGGGTGTAAAGGCAACAATCTCATCATCGACCTTGACCTGGTAATTATCCAGATTAATTTCCAAACCGTCGAAACGCAAAATAGATTGATTTTGATTACCCTGCTCTGCATCGTGAATCCGTCGGAAAACCACTTTTATCCGGGCGATGACTTCGCGCGGGCTAAAAGGTTTAACAATGTAGTCATCAGCTCCCAGTTCCAGGCCCAGCACACGGTCTATCTCTTCGCCTTTGGCAGTCAACATGATAATCGGCACATTACTGCTTTTACGAATACTGCGGCAGACATCAATGCCGGACATTTTCGGCATCATCAAATCCAATATGATCAAATCAGGCTTTTCTGTCTGAACCATGTTCAAAGCTTCTTCGCCGTCATAAGCGGAAACATGAGTGAAATTTTCAGCATCCAGATATAAACCAAGAGATTCGTGAACAACGGGATCATCGTCAGCTATTAGTATATGTGGTGTTATTGACATAAGGCCTCCTCTGTATTTTATTAAATTATATCACGCTCAGACCGCTTCCGCCCAACCCAGAGATCTCTTAACGGCCTCATGCCAGCTTTTTAATAAATCATCAGCTTCTGCTCGTGGCATCTGCACAAAAAAACTCTCTGTTTCGCCGGCTAATTCTGAAATTTGATCGGTGTCACTGAACCAGCCAACTGCCAGTCCTGCCAGATAATAGGCTCCCAGAGCAGTGGATTCGTGAATTAATGGCCGGTGCACTGTGAGACCAAGGATATCTGCCTGAAACTGCATCAGAAAATTGTTAGCTGCAGCGCCTCCGTCTACGTAGAGTTCCTTCAGCTTAATACCGCTGTCCTTTTCCATGGCAGATACTAAATCATAGGTCTGATAGGCAATAGATTCCAAAGCAGCCCGGCTGATGTGTTCTTTTTGGCTGCCGCGCGTCAGTCCGATAATCAGACCACGGGCAAATTGATCCCAGTGGGGGGCACCCAGACCGGTAAAAGCCGGCACAAAATAGACACCTCCATTATCTTCTGCCTTCATAGCCAGAAGCTCGGACTCAGAACTGTTTTTGAAAAAATTCATTTCATCACGAAGCCACTGAATTACAGCACCGGCAACAAAAATACTGCCTTCCAATGCATAATTGACCTCGCCTTTAATGCCGGAAGCGATAGTAGTGACCAGGCCGTTTTCACTGCTGATCAGCTCGTGCCCGCTGTTCATCAGGAGAAAACAGCCGGTGCCATATGTGTTTTTAATCTGACCCGGCCGGAAGCAGCGCTGCCCGAAGAGGGCGGCCTGCTGATCGCCGGCGATAGCGGCAATAGGTACCCTGTGGCCCTGAATGTTGCAATACCCGTAGATTTCGCTGCTGTTGCGCACGTCAGGCAGGCAGGAGGGCGGGATGTCAAAGATTTCCAGCAGCTTTTCGTCCCAGCACAAGTCCCTGATGTTGTAAAGCATGGTGCGTGAGGCATTAGTGTAATCAGTGACATGGGCTGCTCCATCTGTAAGCTGCCAGACCAGCCAGCTGTCTACGGTGCCGAAGAGAAGATCTCCCGCAGAGGCAGCCGCACGAGCTTCGGGAATGTTATCCAGAATCCATTTAATTTTACTGGCAGAAAAATAAGCATCAGGGATAAGTCCGGTTGTTTCACGTATGTAGTCGGAGTAACCAGCCTTTTTTATCTCTTCAATAATCTCAGCAGTACGGCGGCACTGCCAGACGATGGCATTGTAGACAGGCCGACCGCTCTTCCTGTTCCACATAATCGTCGTTTCACGCTGATTGGCGATGCCGATAGCTGCGATTTCCTCTGCTGCGATATCAGATTGAGCAATTACCTCATTCATAACTGCAAACTGCGAAGAAAATATTTCCATAGGGTCCTGTTCAACCCAGGCAGCCTGCGGATAATACTGCGGAAACTCTTTCTGCGCGCTGGCTGTTATTTGTTGTTTCCGGTCAATCAACAAGGCTCTGGAGCTCGTAGTTCCCTGATCCAGTGCCAAAATATACTTAGTCAAATCTGCCTCCTTTTTGTTTACGGTATTTTTTATCAGCTATACTTTATTATACCTGTGACTTAGATATAATAAGCTGCAATTTAAGCAGATAGTTAAAAGAGGACTTGTGGCATGCCTAACATACCTATCTTATACGAAGACAACCACCTATTAGTTGTGATAAAAGCTGCCGGGATTCCGGCTCAGGCTGATGATAGCGGGGATCCGGATATGTTGTCACTTTTAAAAGAATATGTTCGGATTAATGAGGGAAAAAAAGGTCAGGCCTTTCTTGGTCTGGTTCACAGACTGGATCGGCCGGTGAGTGGCCTGATGGTCTTTGCCAAGACATCCAAAGCGGCTTCCAGACTGTCGGATCAAATCCGCCGCCGTTACTTGAGGCGTGATTACATTGCACTCTGCCATGGTAAGCCTGACTCTGAAAACGGAGTTTTTATCGATTACTTAACAAAAAAGCCACAAGAGGGTAAAGTTCGTGCCACTGGCGCGGATGATGGTGTCAGGGCAGAGTTGTCCTATAAGCTGCTTTGGAGAGATGCGGAGCAGGATCGAAGCCTGCTTTATATCCGCCTTGATACGGGAAGACGTCATCAGATTCGAGCTCAGCTGGCTCTCAGAGACTTGCCCATCCTCGGAGACTATCGTTATAGCGCCATGACAGCTGCTGATCAGGAACTGGCCTCTCCGGCCCTGCATGCAGCAGGTTTGGGCCTGGACCACCCGACGAAGAAAGAGAAAATATATTTTTTTTCCTCTCCCTTATATAATGATTCATTTTCATCAGTTTCAGGGGAGATCATGCAAGAAGTTTTAATTGCTGCCCGCAAAAATGGCCTGCTTCCTGGCGAAGAAAGCAGCTATACTCAGATCATTAAAACCTGGCGCTGCTGATGTGTCAGATCAGCTATAGCGGGCAATAAAATCCCCAATGGCCGTGAGAACTTCCTGACTCCAGAAGCCGGCTTCATGATTTCCGCCGGTTACAGCAATCATTTCAGCCTTGGTACCGTGATCAACAAAGGCTTTGTACAGATTTAGAGACTGGTCAAAAGCGACCTCTTCATCCTGATCGCCGTGCAAAATCAGAACTGGCGGATAAGTTTTTCCAGGCTCTATACGATGCATGGGACTCATTTCGCGCACCAGTTCCAGATCCATGCTGCCGTCGGGCAGGCCGACAAAGTTCTGCATATCGGTCTGCAAAGCTGCCAGAATCTGCTTTTGAATTTGCTGGTTTTCTGCTGAGAGACAGCTGAGACTGACCTTGATTTCCTGCAGAGTCTTTTCCAGAGACTCCAACAAATGGACGGTATCAGCAGGTCCGAAACAATCAATAACGTAATTAACGGAGTCAGATTCCTCAGCCCATTCCTTTGTTTTATATTTGGGATCATCGCCGGTAAGCCCGACGAGCAAGGCAGCGTTAGCCCCGGATGAAGTGCCCCAGATACCGAGCCGTTCCGGATCAATATGAAGAGATTTAGCATGAGCGCGCAGAAAACGAATGGCGGTTTTGACGTCTTCCAGATAGGCGGGAGCCCGGTGGCCATCTTCTGAATTTCGATGAGTGATAGTAGCTACTACATAGCCTTGTCTTGCCAGTTGTGAGAGTTGAGGCAGTTCGAAGTAGACGTCCGGAAAGGTCCAGGCGCTGCCCTGAACAAAAACAAGAGTGGGGTAGAGTCGCTCCCTTCCATCAGAATCGCTGAGACTCCAGGGCTGCAAGATTTGCATGTACAGCGGATCATTAGCCCGGTCGGTAAAACAAATATTGGGCAGCATGCGGGCAAAGCCATCCTGAGAAGGATTGCCGGCGATTTGACGTATTGGGTAATTGTCCATAAATATGACTCCTTATGATCAATCTGAATGCCTTGCTAATATTTAAATGATATAAGAAAAGTAAAGATGGTGCCGGTGGCCGGACTCGAACCGGCACGGGGGTTCCCCCATCGCATTTTGAGTGCGACACGTCTGCCTATTCCATCACACCGGCATATCATTTAAAAGAAATCGTCTCCCAGGGGAGACGATTTCTTTATGGTGGGGGAAGATGGATTCGAACCATCGAAGTCGTCGACAACAGATTTACAGTCTGCCCCCTTTGGCCGCTCGGGAACTCCCCCATGTAAAAAAATGATATTGTGGTGGGCCATCAGGGACTTGAACCCCGGACCGACCGGTTATGAGCCGGCTGCTCTGACCGACTGAGCTAATGGCCCGCGCAATCATTTTTGACGGCAACAAACAGAATTATAAGTAAGATATTGAGGTCTGTCAAGCCAATCAGAGAAAGCATGTCTGCTAGCTGATTGCAAAAGTAAGTGCACCTATTTAACTAGCACTTCATTTACAAACTAA